>ERZ1108166.76-NODE-76-length-123408-cov-11.240926_pt1 | contig 123408 bp, 101 predicted proteins | sample MGYA00403702_ERZ1108166 | MGnify/ENA primary metagenome ERZ1108166 (study PRJEB35170, sample SAMEA104062401) | human gut metagenome | biome: human gut; feature: human-associated habitat; material: faeces | place: Denmark | collected 2012-05-01 ...
GCCCTACGCAGAAAAAGCGGCAGCGATAAACCTGTAGGACGGGTAAGCGCAGCGCACCCACCACAGTCAAACCCAACGCGGCGTTAAAATCTGTAGGGCGGGTAAGCGCAGCGCACCCGCCACAGTCAAACCCAGCGTGGCGTTAAAATCCGTAGGGCGGGTAAGCGCAGCGCACCCGCCTTTTTATCTTTAAAAACCGTTAATGCGGTGATATCACTTTCAGTTCGGGCACTTATACACCTGGCCGACCATTTTGCTGGATGTCGGAACAAAGCTTGAAAGCAGGTTCTGTGTCGGGCTGCTTACGCCATAAAGCACATTGCCGCCCATCGCTGCGGCCTGATTACGCAGATCGTTTGCCGCACCGCGCATGGAGCCGCCCTCTTCGCCGTGCTGACCAGAAAGCCAGTTGCTCTGCTCACCGGTCGCGGTGCCCAGTAAGCGGCACTCTTTACCAGGCTGCTCGTCAACAAAACGCACGCTCTGGCCTGCGGCAGAGAGTGTGTTACCGTTGCTGCATCCCGCCAGCAGCAGCGCTGCGACAACCATTCCTGTAGTGACTTTCAAGCGCATGTTGTTCCCCATTATTAATAGCTGGTGATAGCCTGGGCTGCGTAAGCCCGGTAAGACCTTATACTAAAAAGATGACCAAAAGAAAAACCCCGGCCATGTCTGACCGGGGTTTTCTGTTTTTAATCGAATAATTCAGGTTGCAGGCAGGCGGCAAATTCATGAATCCCAGGCGCTTACCTCAGTAAGTGACGGGGGTGAATGAATGCAGCCAACGCCCTGGGCCTGAAGTATGAAGATTAAATTACATCATACCGCCCATGCCGCCCATACCTGCAGCGCCTAAGTCGGCTTTATCTTCTTTCGGCAGATCGGTAACCATGCACTCGGTGGTGATCATCAGGCCAGCCACAGAAGACGCGTACTGCAGTGCAGAACGGGTCACTTTGGTCGGATCCAGGATACCCATGTCGATCATGTTGCCGTATTCTTCGGTCGCCGCGTTGTAACCATAGTTACCGTCGCCAGCTTTCACGTTGTTCGCGACAACAGACGGCTCTTCACCGGCGTTGGACACGATCTGACGCAGCGGAGCTTCCATTGCGCGCAGCGCAACTTTGATACCCACGTTCTGGTCTTCGTTCTGGCCAGTCAGTTCGGTCAGTTTCGCAGCAACACGCACCAGTGCTACGCCGCCACCAGCAACCACGCCTTCTTCCACCGCAGCACGGGTTGCGTGCAGGGCGTCTTCAACGCGGGCTTTCTTCTCTTTCATTTCCACTTCGGTCGCAGCGCCAACCTTGATAACTGCAACGCCGCCAGCCAGTTTAGCTACGCGCTCCTGCAGTTTTTCACGGTCGTAGTCAGAGGTCGCTTCTTCGATCTGCTGACGGATCTGACCAACACGGCCCTGGATTGCGGATTCGTCGCCCACGCCATCGATGATGGTGGTGGTGTCTTTGTTGATAACAACGCGTTTCGCCTGACCCAGATCTTCCAGGGTCGCTTTTTCCAGCTCCATACCGATCTCTTCAGAGATAACGGTACCGCCGGTCAGGATAGCGATATCCTGCAGCATAGCTTTACGACGGTCGCCGAAGCCCGGTGCTTTCACCGCAGCCACTTTCACGATGCCGCGCATGGTGTTCACGACCAGGGTCGCCAGTGCTTCGCCTTCAACATCTTCAGCGATGATCAGCAGCGGTTTGCCTGCTTTAGCCACGGCTTCGAGAACCGGCAGCATTTCGCGGATGTTGGAGATTTTTTTGTCAGCCAGCAGGATGAACGGGCTTTCCAGCTCAACAGCGCCAGTTTCCGGCTTGTTGATGAAGTACGGAGACAGGTAGCCGCGGTCGAACTGCATACCTTCAACCACATCCAGCTCGTCCTGCAGACCGGTGCCTTCTTCAACAGTGATAACGCCTTCTTTGCCCACTTTCTCCATCGCTTCGGCAATCAGTTTACCTACGGTTTCGTCGGAGTTAGCGGAGATGGTGCCGACCTGAGCGATAGCTTTAGAGTCAGAGCACGGTACGGAGAGCGCTTTCAGCTCTTCAACAGCGGCAACAACCGCTTTATCGATACCGCGTTTCAGATCCATCGGGTTCATGCCTGCCGCAACAGCTTTCAGGCCTTCGGTGATGATAGCCTGCGCCAGTACGGTTGCAGTGGTGGTACCGTCGCCTGCCGCGTCGTTCGCTTTGGAGGCCACTTCTTTCACCATCTGCGCGCCCATGTTTTCGAACTTGTCTTCCAGTTCGATTTCACGTGCTACGGACACGCCGTCTTTGGTGATGGTCGGCGCACCGAAAGATTTATCCAGCACCACGTTACGGCCTTTCGGGCCCAGGGTGACTTTCACTGCGTCTGCCAGTACGTTTACGCCGCGGAGCATTTTCACACGAGCGTCGTTACCGAATTTTACGTCTTTAGCTGCCATATCGTTATTTCCCTTAAATTCGTACGTTCAGTTTTGTTCGCGCGTGAGATTACGCTTCAACAATTGCCAGAATGTCGCTTTCAGACATGATCAGCACTTCCTGATCGTCCAGCTTCTCGGTTTTTACACCATAGCCATCGTTGAAAATTACGATGTCGCCCACTTTCACATCCAGCGGCTTCACTTCGCCATTTTCAAGGATGCGGCCATTGCCAACAGCCAGCACTTCGCCACGCGTGGATTTACCCGCAGCGGAGCCGGTCAGAACGATGCCGCCAGCAGATTTAGATTCAATTTCTTTACGCTTGACGATCACGCGATCATGCAATGGACGAATATTCATTGATAGCTCTCCTTTGAGAAAGTCCGTATCAGTTAGGGATTGAGCCGGCCCGTGAAGGTTTCCGGCTGGTGCCCAGAGAGATGGGGTTGGGGTTTTCCCCCTTCAAGGGGGAAAAGAAAAAAATTTTTTGGATTTTTTATCGCGAGTCGCGATCGTGGTCTTCAAGGCGTTTGGGGCCGTCGTCTTTACGCTGGTACTCGCCGTCAAAGGTGTTGCCGCCCTGCGATGAAGCCCCAAAACCGCCGCCCGGCATCCGCCCAAAGCGCAGGTGCGGCATCAGGCGCAGCGTGATGAGTTTTTGCACCGGCGGTAGCAACAACAGCAGGCCGAGGAAATCGGTAAAGAAGCCAGGCAACAGCAGCAACAGGCCTGCGATAATCAGCGACACGCTCTTCAGCATTTCCGCCGCCGGGCTTTCGCCCGCTTCCATTTTCTGCTGCATCAGCATCAGGTTTTTAAAGCCCTGGTTACGCACCAGCGACATCCCGATGACCGAGGTGAAAATCACCAGTATTAAGGTCAGAAAAACGCCGAACACATGCGCCACCTGAATAAAGATGGAAATTTCAATGTAGATGTAAAGAAAGAAGGCGATAAAGGGTATCCAGCGCACCGGGTTCTCCTGTAAAAAGCAGGCGCCTTCTGGCGCCTTAGAAATGGATGTGCGAACGCATATACACTGAGATGGAGGCGCCTTAGTCAAAGTTCAATCACTTTGCACGGACATTTTTTCTGGAAATTTTTAAGCGGTGACCCATTTCACAGTTTAATAATTGTCATCAGACGCGGCCGGGAATAAGTGATCCAGGTTACTGCTTTTCGCTATCATCAGCATATGATCGTGGGCACCAGACCGATTAAGGACATAAATGTCGGTCATTTTACCTCCATAACCACATATATCCTGTGAGTTTGGTGCATTCTTAGTCAGCTTAAGTAAGAAGGTTCACATGTTAAACAACATTCGTATCGAAGAAGATTTGTTGGGTACCAGGGAAGTTCCAGCGGATGCCTACTACGGTGTTCACACTCTGCGAGCGATTGAAAACTTTTACATCAGCAACAGCAAAATCAGCGATATCCCTGAGTTTGTTCGCGGCATGGTGATGGTGAAAAAGGCGGCGGCGCTGGCCAACAAAGAGTTGCAGACCATTCCGCGCAAAATCGCCGACACGATTATCGCCGCCTGCGATGAAGTGCTGAATAACGGAAAATGCATGGATCAGTTCCCGGTCGATGTGTACCAGGGCGGCGCGGGCACTTCCGTTAACATGAACACCAACGAAGTGCTGGCGAACATTGGCCTTGAGCTGATGGGCCACCAGAAAGGGGAATACCAGTTCCTCAACCCCAACGATCATGTGAACAAATGCCAGTCCACAAATGACGCCTACCCGACCGGCTTCCGCATCGCGGTTTACGCGTCCATCGTTAAACTGGTAGACGCCATTAAAGAGCTGGGCGAAGGCTTCCAGCGCAAGGCCGTGGAATTTGAAAACATCCTGAAAATGGGCCGCACCCAGCTTCAGGACGCCGTGCCGATGACGCTCGGCCAGGAGTTCCACGCATTTAACGTGCTGCTGAACGAAGAGACCAAAAACCTGCTGCGCACGGCGGAGCTGCTGCTTGAGGTGAACCTCGGCGCGACCGCTATCGGCACGCGTCTGAACACCCCGGATGGTTATCAGCAACTGGCGGTGCAGAAACTCGCGGAAGTGAGCAATCTGCCGGTCGTTCCGGCGGAAGACCTGATCGAAGCGACCTCCGACTGCGGCGCTTACGTTATGGTGCACAGTTCGCTCAAGCGTCTGGCCGTTAAGCTCTCCAAAATCTGTAACGACCTGCGTCTGCTCTCTTCCGGTCCGCGCGCGGGCTTAAACGAAATCAACCTGCCAGAGTTGCAGGCGGGTTCGTCCATCATGCCAGCCAAAGTGAACCCGGTTGTGCCGGAAGTGGTAAACCAGGTCTGCTTTAAAGTTATCGGCAACGACACCACCGTAACCATGGCATCTGAAGCCGGCCAGCTGCAGCTGAACGTGATGGAGCCGGTTATCGGGCAGGCGATGTTTGAGTCGATTCATATCCTGACCAACGCCTGCTACAACCTGCTGGAAAAATGCGTCAACGGCATTACCGCGAACAAAGAAGTGTGCGAAGGCTACGTCTACAACTCTATCGGTATCGTCACCTATCTCAACCCGTTCATTGGCCACCATAATGGCGATATCGTCGGGAAGATTTGCGCTGAAACCGGCAAGAGCGTGCGTGAAGTCGTACTGGAGCGCGGTCTGCTGACGGAAGCGGAACTGGACGACATCTTCTCCGTCCAGAACCTGATGCATCCGGCCTACAAAGCAAAACGCTATACCGATGAAAGCGAACAGTAATCCCCTTTCGCGGTACACTGAAAAGGCACGTCTTCGGACGTGCCTTTTTCGTTTAATGGATACCAAATTATAACTTTTAATTATCCAACAATTAACCATCAAGGAAGCCATCATGATAGTCGTCGAACTTATCATCGTTTTACTGGCCATTTTTCTTGGCGCCAGGCTTGGGGGAATCGGCATTGGGTACGCCGGCGGGCTGGGGGTGCTGGTCCTCGCCGGCATCGGGGTGAAACCCGGTAATATCCCTTTTGACGTTATTTCAATCATTATGGCGGTGATCGCCGCTATCTCCGCCATGCAGGTCGCGGGCGGGCTCGATTTCCTGGTCAACCAGACGGAAAAGCTGCTGCGCAAAAACCCGAAATACATCACGATACTGGCTCCCATCGTCACTTATTTTCTGACGATTTTCGCCGGTACCGGGAATATCTCGCTCGCCACGCTGCCGGTTATCGCTGAAGTGGCGAAAGAACAGGGCGTGAAGCCCTGCCGTCCGCTCTCCACCGCGGTGGTCGCCGCACAGATAGCCATTACCGCGTCGCCGATTTCCGCCGCCGTGGTGTATATGTCCTCGGTGATGGAAGGCCACGGCGTCAGCTACATTCATCTGCTGATGGTCGTTATCCCTTCTACGCTCGCGGCGGTGCTGGTGATGTCTTTTCTCGTCTCCATCCTTTTTAACTCGAAGCTTTCCGACGATCCGGTGTACCTCAAACGTCTTGAAGAGGGGTTAATCGAGCTGCGCGGCGATGAGCAAATTGACATCAAACCGCGCGCCAAAACCTCCGTATGGCTGTTCCTGCTGGGCGTGGTTTGCGTTGTTGCATATGCGATTATCAACAGCCCGAGCCTCGGCCTTGTGGCAAAACCGCTGATGAACACCACCAGCGCGATTCTTATCATCATGTTGAGCGTCGCGACGCTTATCACGCTTCTCTGCCGCGTGGAAACCGACACCATTCTGAACTCCAGCACCTTTAAAGCCGGGATGAGCGCCTGTATCTGTATCCTCGGCGTGGCATGGCTTGGCGACACCTTCGTTTCCGCCAATATCGACTGGATCAAAGCGACGGCGGGCAGCGTGATTCAGGGCCACCCGTGGCTGCTGGCGCTGATTTTCTTTATCGCCTCCGCGCTGCTTTACTCCCAGGCGGCGACCGCCAAAGCGCTGATGCCGATGGCGCTGGCGCTGAACGTCTCCCCGCTGACAGCCGTCGCCTCTTTTGCCGCCGTTTCCGGCCTGTTTATTCTGCCAACCTACCCGACACTGGTTGCCGCCGTACAGATGGACGATACCGGCACCACGCGTATTGGCCGCTTCGTCTTTAACCACCCGTTTTTTATTCCGGGCACGCTCGGCGTTGTGCTCTCCGTCTGCTTTGGCTTCCTGCTGGGCAGCGTCATGCTGTGATCTTCCGGGGCGCTGCGGCGCCCCTTTTTACGTCACAACCCCTCACACCTGCGCTCAACGGCTAACGCGCCCGCTTCTGCCGTTGTATAGTAGCCGTTCACACTTTTCAGGCAGGAGGGCTTTATGCTGGATGAAAATACCGTTACTCACGCCGCGCCGGACGCCGTCGTTGTGCTTTGCACCGCGCCGGACGAAGCCACCGCGCAGGATCTGGCGGCCAAAGCGCTGGCGGAAAATCTCGCCGCCTGCGTGACGCTGCTGCCGGGTGCCACGTCGCTCTACTACTGGGAAGGAAAACTGGAGCAAGAGTACGAGGTGCAGATGGTGTTAAAAAGCGATACCGCGCGTCAGCAGGCGCTGCTGACGTGTCTTAAAAGCCATCACCCGTACCAGACACCCGAACTGCTTGTGATCCCCGTCATTCATGGAGACAACGATTACCTCTCATGGCTCACCGCATCCTTACGCTGATCCTGCTGTTTTGCAGCGCTCATGCTTCGGCCTCACTCTTCGGCCAGCAAAACGCCTCGCAGTTTGTGCCGGCAGATCAGGCTTTTGCCTTTGATTTTCAGCAGCAGAAGAACCAGCTGACGCTGAACTGGCAAATTAAGCACGGCTACTATCTCTACCGCCAGCAAATTCGCGTAACACCCGCCAATGCCAGCGTGGCGCCGCTCGCGCTACCCACTGGCGAGCCGCATGAAGATGAGTTCTTCGGCAAAAGCGAAATCTACCGTGACGCGCTCAGCGTGCCGGTCACGGTAGAGCAGGCGGCACCGGGCGCGACGCTGAGCGTGACGTACCAGGGCTGCGCTGAAGCCGGTTTCTGTTACCCGCCGGAAACCCGCACGGTGCCGCTGAGCGCCGTCGAACCGACAGAGAGTGTTAAAGCCGACGCCGCTACGCCTTCGGCCGCCACTGGCGAGCAAACCCGCGTTAACAGCGATGCGCCTTCCGCCACCCTGCCCTTCTCCGCGTTCTGGGCGCTGCTCATCGGCATCGGCGTCGCTTTCACACCCTGCGTACTCCCCATGTACCCGCTTATCTCCGGCATCGTGCTTGGCGGCGAAAAACGGCTTTCCACCCGCCAAGCGCTGCTGCTGGCGTTCGTCTACGTGCAGGGAATGGCGCTCACGTATACCGCGCTCGGGCTGGTGGTCGCCGCGGCGGGATTACAATTTCAGGCGGCGCTGCAAAGCCCGTGGGTGCTGATAACGCTCTCTGTGGTGTTTGTTCTGCTGGCGCTCTCGATGTTCGGGCTATTTACGCTGCAACTGCCCGCGTCGCTGCAAACGCGCCTGACGCTGATGAGCAACCGCCAGCGCGGCGGCTCGCCGGGCGGCGTGTTTGCGATGGGCGCGATTGCCGGGCTTATCTGCTCGCCCTGCACCACCGCGCCGCTCAGCGCCATTCTGCTTTATATCGCCCAGAGCGGGGATCTGTGGCTCGGCGGCGGCACGTTGTATCTTTACGCGCTCGGCATGGGTCTGCCGTTGATTCTGGTCACTGTTTTCGGCAACCGGCTGCTGCCGAAAAGCGGCCCGTGGATGGAGCAGGTCAAAACCGCGTTCGGCTTTGTCATCCTGGCGCTGCCGGTATTTCTGCTGGAGCGCGTGCTGGGCGAGCCGTGGGGATTGCGTCTCTGGAGCGCGCTTGGCGTCGCGTTCTTCGGCTGGGCGTTTGTGACCAGCCTGAGCGCCACCCGATCCTGGATGCGCGCGGTGCAAATCGTGCTGCTGGGCGCGGCACTGATTTGCGCCCGCCCGTTGCAGGACTGGGCTTTCGGCGCGCCTGTCGCGGAATCCCAGGCGCATCTGGCTTTCACCCGCATCGCCACGGTGGACGATCTCGACCGCGCGCTGGCGCAGGCCAAAGGTAAGCCGGTGATGCTCGATCTCTACGCCGACTGGTGCGTCGCCTGTAAAGAGTTTGAAAAATACACGTTCAGCGCGCCAGCGGTGCAGCGCGCGCTGGATGGCGCGGTGCTGTTGCAGGCTGACGTCACCGCCAACAGCGCCGCCGATGTGGCATTGCTGAAGCGCCTTAATGTGCTCGGGCTGCCGACGATTATTTTCTTCGATGCGCAGGGTAACGAGATCCCAAATGGCCGCGTCACCGGTTTTATGGACGCGCCCGCATTCGCAACGCATTTGCACAATCGCCTGCGGTAAACAACACTTGGGTGGGAGAAACCGTTGGGCTAAACGGAGAGGAGTAGACCGTGCAACGTGAAGAAGTTCTGGAGCAGGCCCTGCATATCCTTGAACAGGAAGGGATTGCCAATACCACGCCGGAAATGGTGGCCGCCGCGGCACAGTGTCCGACGGAAGAGATCCAGCGCTACTGGCCGGATCGCGAAGCGCTGCTGTATGACGCGCTGCGCTATTTGAGCCAGCGTGTGGACGCCTGGCGCCGCCAGCTGATCTACAACGAAGAGCTAAGCGCCGAGCAAAAGCTCATGGCGCGCTATCAGGCGCTGACGGACTGCGTCAGCCAGGATCGCTACCCAGGCTGTCTGTTTATCGCCGCTTGTACGTTTTACCCCGAGGCGTCGCACCCGATCCATCAACTGGCGGATCAGCAAAAACGCGCGGCGTATCACTACACGCATGAGCTGTTAACGCAGCTCGAAGTGGACGATCCCGCGATGGTCGCCGAGCAGATGGAACTGGTGCTGGAAGGCTGTCTGAGCCGTCTGCTGGTCAAACGCAGCCAGGCGGACGTGGATACTGCGCGGCGTCTCGCCGAAGATATCCTGCGTTTCGCCCAGTGCCGTCAGGGTGGCGCGCTGACCTGATAACCCATTAACGGGTGCCTTTTTGTCTGAAAATCAGCCAGTCAGCACAGATTGACGGATTTTTTATGACAAAGCCGTTGACGCCTTCGGGCCTTTACGGTTTAATGCGCCCCGTTGCCCGGATAGCTCAGTCGGTAGAGCAGGGGATTGAAAATCCCCGTGTCCTTGGTTCGATTCCGAGTCCGGGCACCACTAATTTAAAGAAACCAGCCTACGGGCTGGTTTTTTGCTTTTAGCGAGCCGGACTCTTCATCGAACTGCGTTCTATGTTTCGCCGTACGCGGCGTTAGTCCGGGTCCGTGACATCCTCTAAATCTGATACACCCCGCTTTCATGTTCACAGGCGTATGTTTATACGCCTTCGAAATCATCCAGCTGCAGTTCACCTGGTAAGTGAGCAAAAAGAGCCCATCCTTCCTCTATATTTATCAGCAGTTGTTCAGCAAATTCCGGCTACACTCCGTTTCGAGTCCCTCATTTATCTTCAGTTGGCTTCAGTGTCATCGAATGCCCTTTCAGCAGCACAGTGCGCGGTTTATCCGGGTCAAGATCATCCCGCATCAGCACCAGTCGCCAGTCGTTCTTACGCGCATCCGGTGAGCGAAACTGCGCCACCAGCGCCACGTACTGCGTCTCTTCATCGAGCGGCATATCCAGCGATACGGTGGTGCCCGGTCGTATCCACACATCTTTTTCAGCCACCAGGTCTACGCCCAGTACAGTGTCAGCGTCGGACTGCAGTGTGGCATAATCCGCTTTCTCAAACGCCTGTCGGTCTTTCAGCTGATACACCCATACGTCAGTCGCCAGTGGCATGCCGTCTTCATCAGGGTTCAGTGCCGCACGGGCAGTAAGGTCAAGATGCAATGTTTTGACCTGTTTGTAGAAAATGGCTTTTGCCACTGAAGTCGTACTGTCGCTGACCCGCTGCGTCAGACCGCAGCCCGTTAGCATAAAAGCCAGTAACAGTAATAGAGTAAGTCGTTTCATCATTGTCCTTTCAGTCTTCAACCTCTGTTACCTCGCGGCGAACGGGATTCTTTTTCAGTCCTTCGTATCTGCCGAGTTTAATCGTCACTTCGTCCGGCATTTCCGGGTCCGGCCCCGTATCGTCAGGGTCGTGCCCCAGCAGGAACGAGTACCCCATGTATACGCTGTCCTTGTGGTCACGTGCGGTCAGGCGCGGTGCGGGCAGCAGCCTGCGCGGAAACGTCAGGGAGATACACGCGTCATAGCGCCAGCCTAGGTAGACACGCAGCAGTGAGAGTAAATCGTGATACAGCGTGTATCCCGGCGGCATCCAGCCCCGTACATCAGCCTTGCTTTCGGTATATAGCCGGATTTCAATGGTGCTGTTCACATCCCAGGCGAAACCGCCCATCACCGGACGGTCATCCAGAGAAAAACCTTCCCCGTTCGCACGCAGGGTCAGCTCCGGAATATCCACTTTCCGCTGATAGCGTGGTCTCACCGTCACCGATGTATCCGGCGTAACCATGCTGACCACGGCGGCAATCCCTTCTGCGGTCCGGTCCGGCAGCTGCAGGGCCGGGAGCATCCCAAGAAAACGCGACAACGGCGTATCCAGATGCTCTGCCGTACCGGGAATATCGAGCCCCGCCAGCCCCAGCAGGCACTGCGAAATCCTGTCCGTACCGCCGTCCTCAAACGACGCCGGGTAACTGTGCTTGCGCCAGATACGGTAATACTGCGTTATCAGGCGGTGGTTAAAGATATCGAGAAAGTGCTCTACCGTTTCATGGCCGTCACGCCGCTGCGCAATATCATCGATATAAGCTGTGGGTAACGGAGACGTAATACCGTACAGCCCCATAAAGGTGGTTCTGACCGTCGGCGGCGAGTCCTGGCTCTCATCAAAATGAGGTTCGATGGCTTTAAACTCGCTCGCCGGAAAACCCATCCCGGCATACGGGCGCAGTCGCAGCGGGTCATCGCTGATACGCCAGGAGCTCCCCAGCGGCGGGTATTCCGGGTGCGCTTTTTCCAGCCACTGCAGAAAGCGGTAAAAACTGCTGTACGGCAGGCGTGTGCCGAACGCGTCATTCAGCCGCGTGAAGCTGACTGATGGTTTTCTTTCCATCGCAGGCAGTGTCCTGTCGGTTGTAGTATCAGGGTGAGTCGGTTAAACAGGTGCATATCGGCGTACTGCGCGAAAAAGCGGTTCAGCAGGCAGCCAAACAGCCATACATCGCCTTCTCCGGCGAACATCATCGTGTCGAGCGTGACCTCAATATCCACACCCCGCTGCAGGCCGCGTTTCCAGTATTCAAGTCGATGGTGCTGAACTTTAATAATGCCGCTTAACCGACGGTGATTTGTGTCGTCCTCTGTCCAGTTATAAAGCGCCAGCGCGTTACGCAGCACCTCTGCATCGTTCATCATCCACAGGAAACGACTCCCAAGCTGACTTAACAGTTTCCAGTGAAAGCGGTTTTCGTTGGGCGGGTAACAGGGCATCGATGGCCGACAAAGGTTACGCACGCGAACCGGGGTTTGCGGCGTACCGGCAAGCTGATTGAGAAGGATACTCTGCAGGGTTTTGCGCGGCAGACTGCCATTGGTGCCAGTGAGGCTCAGCACGAGTGCTTCATCGGGCTGCTGACGTTCCCGCTCAAATTCTTCGCCGCCGGGAATCAACCAGGTTTCCGTGCGCCCGGAGGGGCCGCGCAGCACACGGGTATTAAAATACCGGGGCGGGCGTTCACGCCGCAGCAGCCCGCCACGCTGTTCAAAGAGGCGAAACGGCGTGTAACGTGGCGCATCCTCTTCAGACGAGGCCGCCACAGACTCCACCGCAAAGATTTCAGTATGCGGGTCGTTATCGCGCAACGGCTGTAAACGATATTCGGTCTGGTCGGCATTAATTGCCAGCGGACGCGCATCGAGGCGGAACAGATTCACCACCGTCACGCAGTGCAGGCACAGGTTCTCTTCGCTGACGCTAAAATCATGCGGCCAGGGCCGTGTGAAGCGCAGCTCCAGCTCAAACCACGGCAACGCTTCCGGCCAGTCAGCCTGCTCCAGCCCTTCCAGGGAGACGAACATAAACTTTTCGCGGAAAGTGAAATATTCCAGCAGATGCTGATAGCCGCTGTACTCACTCTTCTCCACATCCCACAGATGCGCGTCTTCATCAAAGGCGCTGGCGCGAAAACGCAGCGACAGAGGATGGCGATCCACGTTACCAGGGAAGCGGATATATGCCTGTCCCACCAGCCGGGTCAGAAACAGATGCAGCAGCGAGGCCAGCGGCGCATCGCCATTCAGGTAGACCGGCAGAGCCGAAAGATCCAGTTGTTGCCAGTCGGCGGTGTTACCGCACTGAAAGCGCAGGCGCAGGGCATTCTCGCCGTCCGGCTCGGTAAAGATACTCGCTTTCTCTATCAGGAGTGGCTGCAGGGTCAGCGGTCGTGTGGTGCGGTAGCGGCAGCGTACATGATTGTCTCCCACTGGCGCAGAAATCACTTCGGTATGTTCAGGGATGATGTCACTGTGCTTAAGCGCATCGGGGTCCGGTGCAATTTCCACCACGCACACCGACGGCAGCGGACGCAGGTAGTGCGGCCACAGCAGGCTGATAACCCCTTCGGTGAGTTCCGGATAATCGTCGTCCAGTTTCTGACGCACCCGCCCCATCAGGAAAGCAAAACCCTGGAACAGGCGCTCAACCGATTCGTCCATCGCCCCGTTCTTCATGAGCCCCATCTGGCGGGCCTCTTCCGGGTGCTGTTGTGCAAACTCCCGCGCCGCATCGCGCAGATAGCGCATTTCGATGTCAAAGTAGCGGAGGGTTAAATCTTCCATTTACTCCTCACTTCCGGCATCGCTCTCTGTATGGCGGGTTGCCATTGCGCCCGTGGTTTCAAACACCTGCTGCGGCAGCCTGAACCCCTTCAGTCTCAGCAGCGCCAGCGGGCCAACGCCCGCCTCCGTGCGCAGTATCATGTTCAGCGTGTCGCTGTCTGCCGTTTTCCAGCGCAGGACATAGGTACTGTTGTCCGTTGCCTTCACCTGCGCCTTATCCAGCAGACGGATAAAGCCCCAGCTTCCGGGGTAATCAGCGTAAATACGCTCGCCAGTGTTCACACTGGTCCAGGTAAGCGTGGTGCGCGGCTTCCACTGGCTGTCCGGCCAGACAAACGGCTGCCAGCTCTCTACCTGGTTGTGGTAATCCAGTTTTTGCTGGTCGAGCAACAGCGTGGTCTGCATCACGTCACGGGCCGGTTTACCCATCAGCTGAAAATGCACGCCGGCATCGCCGCTGGTGAACACCACATCAGCCAGTTCGCTGAGCGCATTCAGCGCATCCAGAAATTCCGGATTGAAGTGCAGCCCCTGGCTGCTGATGGCATCCGGCACCCAGCGACGGCCTTCTTTATGCAGCACACCGCCGAGGCTGGTTTTCACAAATTGAGTGATACGCCCGGTGTCGTTACGCAGGTATTGCGAAAGCAGCGGCAGCGAAGCTTCACTCTGTTTGTCAGGCGAGAACGGCCAGCGGTCGTTAAAATCATGTTCCCAGTCGTTCACAATGGTCTGTTGCCACTGGCTGTTAATGCTCTCTGCCGTCGGGGCTAACACCTGTTGCCAGGCCTGCTCCATCGGCTGAACAAACAGCGCCTGGCCAAAACCGCCCCACTCCTGACCGAGGCTGGCCGCTACCAGGCTGCCGTAATCGCGGGTGTCGGTCACATCCACCGATTTGCCCTGGAACACGGTCTGCGCCAGCGCCTGCATCATCGCCTGCGGGTCAGCAGTATTGGTTACCTGCTGAAGTTTGAGGCGAACGCGGGTCACGCGGGTGAGGAAGGTCTGCAGGCTCAGGCTGTCGCTGCCACCGTTCTGGTTGCTGAGTAGCGCAAGCGTCGGGCCAAAGGTCGCTTCCAGCGGCCCATGCGGTCCCGCCTGCTGGTCGATGGCCTTTGCGCCATCGCTGTGCAGCAGGTTTTGTGCCGATTTCACCAGTGAATCAGAGAGCGCTTCCTGCGACTGTCCGGCACGGCCCTGCACGTTCAGTGTGTTCATCAGCGCCACCAGCGGTGACTGGCGCACGTCAGCGAGCAATGTCAGCTGGTCAATCGCATCCGAGAGCGTGGCGGCATTCTGCCAGTGCAGGCTGTTGAGGAAATCAAGCCAGGCTCCGGCGTAATCGGTAAAGTAGCGCTCTGTCAGGCGGGCCTTAAGCGCCGCCGGTAAAATATCAGAGGCCACCTGGTGTTTGCTGTCGGTCAGTACCCAGTCGATTTCATCCCGGCGCTCATTCACCACCTTATCAATGGCAGGCTGTACGGCGTTGTCCCAGGCGTCGCGGGTGAACATCCCCGGCACCACTTCATCCGTGGTAAACAGACGCGAGGCATCGGTATCGCCGGTCATGTCGGAGAGACGCATATCGGCGTAGTTATGCGATACCTGTTGCAGCATCTTCTGATAAAGCGCCGATTCCGCGTTACGCTGACCAATCAGGCGCAGCAGCGCGCTGCGTGTGATGGAGACCAGTTGCGGGTCAGCGGAGATTTTCCAGTCCGGGTGCGAGGGCAGGTTTTGCGCCATAAAGGCCAACTGGCGAGGCCCTTCATACTGCCAGACACCTGGCGTCACGCCGTCGCGGTGCGGCCATAGAGCCATCACGGTGGTGGCGAAAAACGCCGCGTCCATTTTTTCCGGGCGATCTAACATCAGCCAGGCTTTCAGCCAGTTATACGCCTCCCGGCTCTGCTTCGCCCGCTGCCCGCTGTCGGCGGGTAAGGAATTCCAGACGCTCAGCGTGTCACGCAGTTTTGCCGCCGTGGCATCCCGTAGTAACGGTAATGCGCTGCGGGCATACGCTGGCCACAGACGGGCCAGCAGCTCATCGTTCTGACTCAGCCCAAAACGGTTATACCAGGGCACACCGTGTTCGCTGCGGTACTGCAGGCGCTCCATGTTTCTCTGCAGATCATCCAGAGCCATCAGACGTTCGCCAGTGTTCTTATGTTCATTGCGGGCGATGGCCTCCCGTTGCTGCGCGTCCGTAATCACATGGCGGTTAGCGTTCCAGGAGAACAACGCGCCCGCGCAGGTCAGGCCAAGTGCTATCAGCACCGCCTGATACAGCATCCGCTCCCAGGCCAGCCCGGCGCGATGAATGTTAAGCCCCGGCAGGTCGTCCAGAATGGCGTTCCAGCTGTTATCCGGCAGCCAGCGCTGTTTGTCAGTTCCGGCCTTCGGGGAAAGCGGCGGGCTGAACATCACTCCGCGCAGCGGCACGGCATAAGGGCCGGAGAGTAACGACACAGCCAATGTGTGGAAGCGCTCCGCCATCCCGTTACGTAACTGCCAGCCCAGACGCAGCAGAAAGTCATGAGAGTGATTCGCCAGCCCCTGCTGTACGCCCGGCGGCGTCAGCCTGTCCGGCAGGGATTTCAGCGTCTCCACCAGCTCCTGCGGTGTGGTATGCGATGAAAGCAGACAGCCCACCGGCTGCGTTTCACGTTCGTCCTGCGGCCAGTCGCTTTGCCGGATTTCCCACAGATACAGCGGTACGCGCCAGCCCAGCTTTTTGTAGCGTTCGTTCAGTTGCCGGGCAATCATGTCGCCCGGCATGGCCTGGCGTAGCTCGCCGTCATACGCCAGCACAATCGCGCTAACCGCGCAGCGTTTAAGTTTACGCAGCACCGCGATACGGGGGCTGTCTGCCCCGGACAGCAGGTTTCCGCCCCACACAGCCACTACGTTGTTGGCTTCCAGCCACTGATTATCCACCAGCCCGGGCACCGACAGTGTGACCTGATGTTGCGCACCACATACGACTACAAAACGTACTTTTCGCCGCCACCCCAGACCATAGTGATGACGTAAATATTCCCGCATTTCAGTAATCAAAAAGGATGAGGGGTCTATTTCTGTACTGTTTTTAACATGAGGTGCGTCATTCTTGCGTGAGGGGTTACGTTGCTTATATACCCGATACCCCGCAGCAAGGCTGCCAGCCACTCCTGTGACTATCAACCAGTACTGGCCTGATTGCTGAGGCGTCAGATGCCAGTGTGGTCCTTTCCACCATAGCAGCGCGCCAACCACAAGACTTATCAGAATAATGATCAGCGTGATACCCGAGATTCGGGATAAACTGTTAATCATCCGTCCGGTCCCCCGCACTGACACTTTGCAGAGTCAGTGTATTATTTCTGTTCCACAACAAGATCTGCGTTCCCTGACGATGTTCCGCCATCTGCATCATTAACGTTATCGCAAAGATATCCTGTGAAGGTGTCGTCCGACCCAGCCAATGAGGGAGGTATTGCGAATGGAGAGAGGGAGCCAACTTCCCGTCGTCCTGAGTTTTTTTCAGGTATCTACTGCGCTGTATCATCAATATATCGGTACAGGGCTTGCTACTTTGGTCAAACCAGAAATCCGTCATCGCCTGTGCCAGAGGCTGATAGTGAAAGAACTTTTCGATATCTGCCGCAAATTGGTCAGTCTTCGTTTGCATAGGACGATGCAGCGTACAACGAACGGGTAATTCATTTTTACTTCCGCATCCCAGAAGCCAGGCCACCGCTCCCTGAGTGGCTTTTCTGTTATCGGTCCAGTCAACAAACAATACTAACCTGCCACTACGGGTATCCTTTTCATCTACCCAGGTATTCACCAGACTGAAACAGCCCTGCTGTAGCAGTTCAAATCCACTTAGCGCTGAAACTGGTAATGACAATCGCTGCCAGACGACACGAAATGTCTCCTGCGATAACGTATCAGGCAATAGCACAATGAGGGGGTGTTTTTGGGTAAAAAGGGTCAGCAGCGGCACCAGAGGGAGTAGCAATTCTTTAATCACCACGGTCTCTCCGGGGTATTTCGGCAGGAAAAGTGGAATATCGACAGTAACCGGAACAATACCGTCTGAAGGATGGGGAACAGCCTCCGGGAAAATTATTGTCATACCCAGAACCGGTACTCCCGCCTGAGCCCAACGCTGCCACTGATGTTCGTTCAACTGGTTATAACGAGCAATCCTTTGTGCATGCTCAGCTTCAACACCATAACGGTACAGCTTCCAGCCCGCCAGAATCCCCGCCAGGACCATAATGGCAACCACCATACCGAAGGTGTACAACAGAAGGCGCGAGTCTTTAAGCCAGAAATAGCTCCCAACGCCACACAGTAATATCGCGATACAACAGAGAAAAAAAACACGCCACCCGTTTTGCCAGCGGAGAGGTTTTACCGCAGGGATGGCATAGGGTTCGGGGATTGACCAGTTCATGGCGCTTACCCTCCAAATGAGGTATCAGGCGCACTGCTGAGCACCTGACAACCACATTCACAAAGGTAATGGTCAAACGCCAGAAAGCCTCCATCAGAACAATATTGTGGTGTGCTGCCCACGATCCGATTGATGCCATGCCCCGGCAACGGACAACTGACCAGATCGCCTATCCTTGCAGCCATTTTGCCATTCACTTTAAATGTTGAAGTTGCAGTGATGACTTCTCCACCACGGGTCAGCTTATCGCCCTGTCGAATAATTCCCTTTCGCATCATTCTTGTTTCCTTTCACTGTCAAAACACCAGCAATTATTTTCTGTAAATAACTCAGTAATAAAAATAATGGCTCACGTAATAATACTTGTCTGGCATCATTCGTGATGCTGATTCCGGTAACGCCTCATTTTTCCCAAACCACAGCTTCAGTCGCGTTGACATATGCAGATTCACTTTTTCAGGGTGTGGAAATTCCAGCGCTGAAAAAATACGTTGCCCCAGCACAATGGTCGGCTTGGGTTTTTCTTTCATTCGGTCGTAGACAATCGGACCAGCCAGGGCCATATAGATTACTGCCCCCAGAAAGAACCAGCCGGTAATCTGTAACATCTGGAGAATACTGTTTGCAGCAAAGAAGGAGACAATTAGCCCAATAATGGCGACACCAACTGAAAAAGGAATACCGCCAATTGCCGCCGCATTCGCTTTACCGATAACGCCATAAGCACAGCAGGGAATAGTTGTTATGACGCGTAATTCAGGGAGGGCCAAAGCGTATACTTCGTAATGATCGCCATGATCGGTAGCGGCCATGTCAACATCATCGCCACACTGCGCTGAGCAGTATCCCAGCCAGCCATAAAACGGTTTTCCGTTAATCTTTCCCTGCACAAAGTCATAGGTATGGCTTTCCCGAACGGAATCCTGTGCATTCACTGTTGCTGCTGCTGATTCCCCAATTGCCGCCAGCAACACACTTCCCCATTGCCGCTGCGACTCCTGGCGGGTGAATTCGTCCGGTTCATATTCACGATCGGTGAAATAGCCTTTGGTAAACAGGGTATTGAGTTCTTCCAGCACACCGCTGACTTTTACCAGCGGTTGTGAAGGCGGAAGCGCTGGCAAGGGAGGGGCTTTTGCCAGCAATGCATCCAGTTCAGGAATTTTTGCGTACAATTCTGTGATTTCTTTTTCAAGCCGACACTTACTGTCAGGGTAGAGATCTATACATTCTCGCTTGCTACGTAAATCCGTATCTATTGTCTTTCGTTCAGAGATTAACTTTTCAAAATCAATAGCATCTTTGCGATGGCGGTAAGTGTTTTCGCTCATTGAGTCACCTTCACTGTGGTAATGAAACGGTTTTGCTGCATGCAGCAATCATTTTCATTAATAAACTCAGTAATAAAAATAATGGCCCTCACCGCGCGGCCCCGGCATCACGCGCTCGTCATGCCTGTCATCCGGCACGCCATTTTTGTTGAGCGCTTTTACTTTCCGTCGCGTAATCGCGGGTAAATGCACGTCAGCAGGTTTGCTGAAACCGAGAGCAGCAAAAATCCGCTCTGCCATTTTTTGAGGAGGTTTGATTTTTTTACGTTCAAGATATTCAGAATATTCAACGGCCAGCACATCCAGCGCAAACCCGAGAACCACTATCCCGACCAGATAAGGAAGCGCATAATTATGTGTACTGAGAAACGTCAGCGCGCCGGGGACAAATAGCAGTAGCAGCAAACCATGGGTGATCTTCATTCCCGAGCGAATGTAAGCATCAATGCTCATGTCGCAGCGCGGGAGTACGGAAATCACCCGCAATGCAGGAACAGCCAGTGCATAAACCTCAAGATGGTCGCCTTTATCCACAGCAGCAAGCTCAACACAATCACCTGCTCTGGCCGTGACCATTCCGGTCCATCCGTAAAAAGGCTTACCGTCAATTTTGCCCTGAATAAAATGATAAACATCCGCAGACCTTATTTCGTCCTGCGCATTCACGGTTGCTGCTGCCGATTCACCTATCGCCGCCAGCAACACACTCCCCCATTGCCTGCGCTTTTGCTGAAGTGCAAATTCATCAGGTTCATATTCACGGGCCGAAAAATATCCCTTTACGACCATCGTCTGTATTTCATCCAGGATACCGCTAACCTTCACCAGTGGCTGTAAAGGAGGAAGTTCAGGCAGCGGGGGTTCTTTGCTTAACAGGTTTTTTAACTCAGTAAGTTTATCCTGAGCACTATTTATTTCTTGTTCTAATTTTAACTTTTCATCTGTATTCGGATGGTCACTAATCCATTGCATATTTACTTCGATACATGTTTCCTTTGAGCTGATTTGACTTTTAATCTGGTCGAAATCAATAGCTTCTTTCCAGGAAAGGTAACGGTTCGGTTTCATTGGATCACCTGCATAGCCGTATCAAAGCTTTCCTGCTGTTGTTCCAGTACCTTGTTTCTGCGGGCCGGAAGTTCTAATACCCATGTGGACTTAAGATCCTCCGCCGGATTGCCGCCAAAGACACTCTGCGCGCACCATTTCTGCAAATCATTACCAAAAAACACTGTGTAGAGCTGCTCCACGATAAAGATAGCAATCATAACTTCCCAGCTTGCAAGCCAGGCTATTTCTTCCCAGGCAGCCAGCCACATGATTCCTTTGAATGCCAGCCGTTCATCAAGTCGCCATCCTTTTTCGATAATGAGCTTAAAAAGACCATTCAGTGCGTTCGCAGCAATTTTGGCATCGACTATGATCTTAACGGTGTAAAGGGCAAAATATTGCCAGCGTTGTTTGCCGCTCGCTTCCTCTATCGCTGAAGTTATATCCAGTCCAAGGCTGATAAGCGATGCCACCGACCCCGCACTCGCTCCTGTCCATTTAATTCCTTTCAGCCACCCATCACTTTTTATGCCAAATTCAAATACGGGCTGCACAATATCTGCGGCCGTGCCCAACGTGCTGGAGGTTGCCCCAAAATACTGCGCCCAGGCTTTCTTGCTGGTCGTATCGTTTTCCAGCTTATGTAACTTGTCGGCATACTCCAGCAGGTTAAACGCCAGCACCAGCAGCTTGATGCGCGATTTTTTCAGCGCAGAACATCCTTCATCAGTTTGGGCAAATTCATCAAAACGGTTCTTATATTCATAAAGCTTTGTACTTCGCTCTTCCCCACCCGATGCTTTCAGGCTGTCCAGCACGCTCTGGCGAAAGGCATTCCCGTCCTCAAGCTGTGACACTGATAGCCTTACCGCATCATCAAAGGCCACACCGGACATCACGGAGAACAGGGTCTTGTGCAACACTTCCGTCATGGTATCCAGCACTTTATCTAACCGGGTGAAGCTGAAAAAACGGTCGCCCAGCGTGGTCATCTTCCGATCACAGTGCAGCATCATTTTTGACCAGGACGACGACGGCGTCGGATTTTTCGCCACCGCAGCATTAGCCTTGTCATATGCCTTCACAAACTTGCCGCTCAGACTGGTAACCAGCGCCAGAAACTGTGCTTGATCGGCTTTTTGGGGGTTGCCTTTGTGCTGTGCCAGGCCCTCCAGGAAAGGCTGCGTCTCGTCAATCACGCTCTGGTTATTCAGCATCAGTGAACGCCAGACCAGGTTATCTTTCGGTCCCGCCGAATACCGGTCAATCTGTTCATCCAGCCAGGCGGTTCCGGTCTGAGTCAAATTCAGCGATGCCATCGCGTAATCCACCATTTCCTGGTAGCTCAGGTTGTCTTCCACACGTTCAGAGGCAAAGTCCTGGCTACAGGTGATGAAATGTGCATTTTTTAGCCATGCCACACGAAATGATGCCAGCGCCTCCAGTTGCTGCGCGAGGACATCACAGAACCGGTTATGACAGTCCAGAAATGCCTTACGTTTCTGCGGATTCAACTCTGCCGCATACTTCCCCCAGTCATGGGCAAACTGACTGTCTGCGGATTTGATGGCATTCAGCCGAATGTTGTCATGCAGGCGGGCGGTATCCTGCTCATTGCGGTGCCCTTGCGTCATCGCGTCAATGAGGCCAGTGTTGTAAATCGCGTCCTGTAGCGCCTGTGCACGGTTAAGCTCACGAAGCTGGTTTTCCACCCCGCTCAGCCAGCGGTCCGTCATAAATTCGATGGATAGCTCATCCACCCAGCTTTTATGCAGCGCGGTATAATCGTCTGCAAAGCCCGCCAGTTCATGGGTGATACCCGCAGGATCATACAGCGCCACTAACAGTGGTTTAATCGGACGCCCGAGCGGGGTGAGCCCGGAACCTCGCTGAGCCAGTGCCTCCACGGTCCGTCCGGCCATACCTGCCCGGTTGTTACTCCACGGGTAAATTGTGCCTTTCGGACAGATATCGCTTTCATTAAACCGGTACCAGGGAGATTCAGGCTGCGTAAAACACAACCGTTTGACTGGCGGATCGAACGGCATCAGGGCCGCCGGATGTGATGAACTGAACGGCGCATAATCCAGCACCGTGTTTAGATTTGCCTGTGTTGCTTGCGCCACACCGTGTTTATTTTCAGGTTCCGCCCATTGCCAGGTGGCTATGCACTGCATGCGGGCTTTTCGGTCCTGCTCATTACCAGCGTAACGATCCAGCGTGTCGGTGTACCATTTGGACGGGGAGAACGCCAGCCAGGTATTTCCACTTAACGCTTCGGGACGCAGGATTATCATCTCGACGTTAGTGGCATTGTGTTCCGGGGCTGTGCAGTCCGGTGCCTTTTTAGGCTGGGCATACGCTCCTGAAGGCTGTTTCCACAAGCTGCCGTCTTCCGCTACCGCCCAGCCATCCCACTGACGGCTTTTTTCGTAATAGACGTATACGAAACCCTGACGCAGGGTACGCAGGCCGTAACGAAAACCCGATCCTTCGTCCGGGAAGGTTATCTCCGGTTCGGCCCATGCGGGCAGCGGGAACTGTACCTTGTCCGTGACCACGGCATAACGCACCGGGACCAACGCCGGACCAGTTGCCAGGCAACGTGAACAAGGCTGAGGGCTAAAAAGGGACGTGCTCATGCAGTGCTCCTGTACCGGATGCCAGCGCATCCGCTTTTTCGGTGTTTATTTCATGACAGATGCGCTGCCAGTCCTGGTCGGACAATCCGGCCACGCAGGTGGCATAACCGGTTCCCGGCTCACGCTCGTGGGGGGAGAGCAGAATTTTTAGTCGGGGGTGGTTGTCCAGGTATGGGTGCAGCCGCAGGCAGTCCAGCGCCAGCATCCGCTGGTCGGCTTCATCTTCAAAACCATGCAAATGCCGCGCCCGGCTCAGTGCCTCGCGGATGATTGAGATAGCGGTGGATTCATCATGCCGGTGCTGGCTGATATTTATCAGGCGGTAGCTTTCCAGAATGCGCACGATGTCGCCCGCCTGCCGGATACCGTCTTCGTCTTCCGGGCTCAGCATCAGCGAGAAGGTCATTAGCGGATAAGGAGAAGCTGTATGACAGTGGCTCACCAGTTGCCCGTCACCGTTCAGGAAATGCCAGCCGGAGAGCCCACCCAGCCAGCGATCCCGCTGCAAATTACCCAGTTGCGCCCACAGGATGTGATGAATGGCCGGGTCGTAATAACGCAGTAATATCTGCTGCCCGGAGACCAGCCGCTGAATAGCCGTATGTCCGAGCTGTTTTACCGCGACGGCGGTATCATAAGGGCTGGTCAGCCAGCCACAGACCGCACGGCCTCCGCCATTACACAGACGGTCAGGATGCTGTTCTTCCAGTGCATGACGGATGCTGTTCACCAGCAGAGCATGGTGAGCAGCATCCGTCAGGTTGAGTGGTACCAGCCAGGGATGGCGATCCACGCTCAGGTTGCGGTGCGGCAGCCTGACCGGCGCCGGGCGATGGTCCACCAGTGCGCAGATAAACGGGTGCATCACATCGTCCGGCAATGCCTCCCTATCGATAAGCAGGTATATATATTCCTGACGCGCAGTGATGGCGGCGTGCAGTTGAGTCAGCAAAGCATCCATCTTTTGCGCGACGGCCTGCGGACTGAAATCATACGTAATGGTCACACGGTCGTCCTCACAGTGGCTCAGCGGCATCTTTCGGTGCCTTCATTGTTGAACAGCCCTCCGGCAGGCTGATACTGCCCTGCATCGACGCCGGGCCGAGCTTTTCCAGCGTCCCGGCTTTTACCGTCACGTTGCCGGAGCCGCCCAGCGTGATGCTGCCGTCTTTCATCTGTATCCACGCCCCGCCGCACTCCAGCAGCAGTTCGCTTTTCGCCTGCACCGTCACCCTGCCGTTCTGGCTGGCTATCGTCATGTCCTTTTGCGCCAACATCTCCAGCGCGTCACTCTGCGCCTGAATTTCCACTTTGCCCGCTGCCGCGAACAGTTTGATTCCCAGTTGTTTTGCAAACAGACTCAGCGCCTCACCCACCGCAATACGCAGCTTTTTACCGATGCTGATATCCGCATCCTGCCCGGTGGTGGCAATCAGGTTCTGGCCGGCGGCAAGCTGGATGCTGGATGGGGTGACCTGTGCGATACCCGACGGAGCCGAGAGCAGCAGCGCCTGCTGTTGCAGGTTTTTCAGCGTGCTGTTGAGCAGGTCGGTCTGTTTCTGTACGTCGGCGAGTTCGGCTTTTGCCATTTCGGCGGCGGCCCGCAGGCTGCTGGCTTCCTGTATTGCCGCTTCCAGTTCGCTGACCGCAGACTGCATGGCGAGCATCTCACCCTGCGCCTGTTGCTGGCCGTCAGCCGTGATGAAAATACCTTTCGCGGCGCGGAACACGCCGTGCCCGTCAGTGCGCAGCTCTGCCCCTTCGCCGCGCAATTGCCTGGCGTCGTTATCCGCAACGTTGTAGCCAAGATTGAGCTGTGTTTTGCCGGAATACGGCGTGGAGAGGTGGATATTCTCTCTGCCGCGCTCATCCTGCAGGCGTAGCTCGTTCGCGGCAGGCGTCAGAAGAATATTGCGTTTATAGTTCTCAATCGTGACGTGGTCGGGGTGGCGCGAGTCGTGGAGCGACCAGGCGATAAACGGTTTGTCCGGGTGACCGCCGTCGAACATCACCGCCACTTCGGTGCCCTGTATCAGCGGCAGATGCAGCCCGAAGTTATCTCCGGCGTAATCGCGGGCGCGTCTGAGCCACGGGCTTTCACCGCCCTGCGGCCAGCTGTCCTTATCAAAATCGAAGCGAACCCGGTAGCGGCCCTGTTTATCGATATGGCTGTAGATATCACCCGCCTGCGAACTGGTGATGCGCGCCGTCAGCGGAACGGTAATACGGGCGCGGGGCTGATGGACCGGGCGGAAGCAGACCGTACTCCGGTACGCTATCCCTTTAGCTTTAAGCCGATAGTGCGAACTCCGGCTGGCGGAAGTTTCTATGGCGGTCACCAGCATGCCCTCGGCAAAGGCGCGGGAATTGTCGCCCTGGGCCTTCAGCACCTGGCCCGGGGCAATAAGCGTGGAGTTGCTTTCAAGGCTGAGGCGGTGCTGGCGGTTCAGCTGGCGTTCGTGGCGCAGGCGGGCATAAAAATACCCGCTTTCAGCACTCTGGTTCCCCGCCGTGGCGTACTGCTCGCCTTCGCTAAGAAAACCATCGGTATAGTGGTAGTCATTACCGTACGTGGTTTTGTCGTCATCGTGGGTCAGGTCGGCATCCGCATTCATGATGACATCAGCGGTACGGTAGTTGTAATCGTGTGTACTGACCGAGCGCTCCGTCACCTGATGGTGTGCCTGTAAATTCCACACCGATTCCGCGCGGTTATCGTGCATGCCCGCCAGGTTCACCACCGGAACAGTGACGCCATACTGCCAGCCCCGGTCTGAATCGCCGAACACCACCATTTCATGCCCGGTCTCGATGTCCTGGGTAAAGTTATACCAGATGCCCACTTCCGAGAGCAGACGGTCGATAAACTCTGCATCCGACAACATAAACTGGGTAATAATTTCCCGCGACGGATACGTATTACTCAGGCGAAACTCAAACAGCCAACCCGGCCAGTTGTGGTGTTCACGCAGAATTTTCTCCACCACTTCCGGGACGGACAGGTTCTGGTAGATGGCGCTGCGGCGGCTGTTATCAAGCAGCGAAAGGCGCGGTTCAAACGTCAGGCTGTATGTGGCTTCATCACGCGAAACGGAAAGGCGGGAAAAGTGAGTGATTACGCCATACAGCGTCCGCTGGACTTCCGGGGCAAGGGTACGACGAAACGCCGTCTGCGGCAGAGTCTGCATGATGAAGGTAACATTCTTCATCAGCATCATCGCCGGATCGATATCCTTATCGCTGCTGGTAAGTCGCACGTCATAACGATAACGGGTGCTTAACCCTTCGCGACCTTCAAATGACTCCACGTCCAGCGGCGCAGTGCAGCCCTTAATTTTGAGGTGGTAGCGATTGAGGCTTAGCGCATCCAGAACAGGGGATGTAGTCGTCATCATGGCTTCCTTATGCTGACCCGGCACCCGATGCGTTCCTTGCCGGGATAGACGATACTCAGCCCGGCAGGGCTGACTGAAGTAAATGTTGTAATGAAGATTGCAGGAGCGCTATCAGCCCGGCAGTCAGCAAAAATGCCAGCGTGATATGGACCATGCGGGAACGGAGTAACCGGCCGCGTACCGTCGGGTGGCGCTCCACCACCAGCGCAGCAGACAACGGCTGTTCACCGGCTGGCACCAGCGCATTCAGGGACTCGGTGTGTTCAGCCGTATTCTCCCGAAATGCATGATCCGGAGATATTTCCATCCACCGCTGGCTGTAGCCCATGCCATACAGACGCTGGTAGAGCACCAGCAGACGCGGATCTGGCGCGGCCTCCCGCAGCAGCGCCCGCGTCCGTTCCGGCATCACTTCTCCGGCCCGCATTTGCCCGATAAACAGCGCCTGCAGCGGATTTCGCAGCCAGACGTAGTTATCCTCAGAAGAGGCGCTGTTCAGTACCGCGTCATCCATCATGGCGCACTGCGCATAAATAACGTGGTGAATGAAATCATCTCTTTCCTTTCTGGCTTTCAGCGTCTCCTGCACAGCCTCCACCAGCTTCACCGCGCGGTTATACAGCGCCTCGTCACGCACCAGCGCAGGCTGATGATGAATATCCATCACGAACAGGTAGGTATCCTGCAGCAGGGTATCTATATAAGCACTGGCGTCAGAGGCTGAAGATAAAAAATAAGATGAATGGGCGAGTGAATCCAAAATAAGTCACATCCTGTGCTGCGTTCTGTTTTCGCCAAGCTTATTCCACTTTAAAAACAGATCAATGAATTCAAAGGTAACAAATAATGATCGATAAGAAACTTCACTTTCTCACAACAGCATTTTATCTGATATTGACTGATATCAGGAAATCTATCCTGCCATTTCATGGCGCATCGATCCCCAGCGATATAAATTCATACAATGAATAATTTACCGGTATATATTTTATAGTTTAATATAATTAGCTTATTGAAGAGAGATAAAGGAATTAATTTTTTATTAATTAATTTCAGAGAGTTACATCACAAAAATTTCTACCCCCATCAATATGAAGATAAAACCCACCATTCGCACGTAAGAGAATGACATCCGGGTAATATTAATAATGACAGACGCACATTTACAATGCCTGTATCCAATGCCTCCCGCCAACGAACATCAATAAAGCGCTGCCATTAGCGCCTTGAAAACGCCATCGATTTTAGTCTACAAACTTATATGGCATCATGGACATTTTCGAACCGCACATGAATTTTCCTTTACCATAAGCGCACCTTTATTATTGGTGATATCAATCGCTGAGGAGAATGTCGTCTAAAATGGCTTAATGAATATTAATTTAGTAAGTGTATTATTATTTCACATTTGCTTTATGAATAATTACTCAACAACAATGATGGCCGTGTAAGAATGACGTAAGTTGTATACCACCGGAAAGCGGTAACGATTGTTGGTATTGCTGCACCTGTTTGTCCCGCTGCTCCCTAACGCTTTCATCGTTATACTTGCTTAATGCTCATTCACGGGATAACTGCATGTCGACTGCCATCCTGAACCGCCGCTGGCATCGTCCCGGCGCGCTGCTGTTAACGCTCTTTGCGCTGGGCGTGGCGTTTTTCTTCTACAGCCACTGGGGCGTGTTTTTACAGTGGGCGTTCAGCCTGCAAATCGCGCTGCACCGCTATCTGGTGCTTTATCTGTTGCAGCTCAATAACCATCAGTACACCGGCGGCGTCTGGCTTATCAGCGGCGCGTTTATTTACGGCGTGTTGCATGCCATCGGGCCGGGGCACGGCAAATTTATCGTCAGCGCGTATCTCGCCACCCACCGTGAAAACCTCTTCGCGGCAAGAGTGGTGCCGCTCGCGGGCAGCCTGATGCAGGGCGTCAGCGCCATCGCGTTTGTGTTTATCCTGGCGGTCGGCTTTAACCTGGCGTCTGGCGATCTGAGCCAGAGCCGCTGGTATCTCGAAAAGGTGAGCGCGCTGCTTATCGGCGCGTTCGGGCTGTTTCTTATTCTGCGCGCCGCGAGAAGCCTGCGTGCGCCGCGCCTGAAAATCCATTCGCTGACGCCTGTGCAATCGCACCCGGAAAACTGCGGCTGCGGCCATCATGGTGTCGGCCGTGAAAATCATGGTGACGACTGGCGCGCCCGGCTTGGCGTTATCGCCGCTATCGGCGCGCGGCCCTGTAGCGGCGCGATAATGATTATGCTGTTCGCCAATGCGCTGGGCATGGCGAGCTGGGGAATTGCGGCAGTGATGACAATGGCGCTCGGTACGGCGCTCTCGATTATGGCACTGTCGCTTGGCGTGCAGTATGCCCGCCGCACCACCACACGGCTTTTCGGCACGCCAGCTACGCCCGTCCAGGCGCAGCGTATCGCTGCGCTGCTGCGAATCGCAGGCGGGCTGGCGCTACTGCTGTTCGCGGTCGTTCTCTTCCTCACGGTGATTCCTGTCAGCCCGAACGGCGACTACATCGCCGCGGGCTGTTGAGCGCGGTAATGCCACAACCGGATAACAGGCGAGTAGGCCCTCGCCTGCTACACTCGAAAACGCGAACCGGACGACCGGTTTACTTCCTTACTCATCGCGCGGGATAACATTATGTCTCAAAACGAATATCAGCCACCTGAAGTCTGGACCTGGGAACCGCAGTCTGGCGGCGCCTTTGCAAACATTAACCGTCCCATCGCGGGGCCGACGCATGAAAAAACGCTGCCGGTCGGCAAACACCCGTTACAGCTCTATTCGCTCGGCACGCCGAACGGCCAGAAAGTCACTATCCTGCTGGAAGAGCTGCTGGCGCTTGGCATCAGCGGCGCGGAATATGACGCGCACCTGATCCGCATCAGTGAAGGCGATCAGTTCTCCAGCGGCTTCGTTGAGGTGAACCCTAATTCCAAGATCCCGGCGCTGCTGGACCGCTCGGTCACGCCGGCGGTGCGCGTATTTGAATCCGGCGCGATCCTGCTTTATCTCGCCGATAAATTTGGTCAATTTTTGCCGGAAGATTACGCCGGACGCGCCGAAGCGCTGAACTGGCTGTTCTGGTTGCAGGGGTCAGCGCCTTATCTCGGCGGTGGTTTCGGCCACTTCTACCACTACGCGCCGCAGAAAATCGAGTACGCGATTAACCGCTTCACGATGGAAGCCAAACGCCAGCTTGATGTGCTGGACAGACAGCTCGCGCAGCACCGTTTTATCGCGGGCGACGCCTATTCGATTGCCGATATCGCCATCTGGCCGTGGTACGGCAACCTGATTATCGGCGGGCTGTATGAGGCGAGTAAATTCCTGCAGGTTGATGAATACAAAAACGTGAAGCGCTGGGCCGAAGAGGTCGCACAACGTCCGGCCGTGCAGCGCGGGCGCATCGTTAACCGTACCTGGGGGCCGCTCAACGAGCAGCTTCACGAGCGCCACGACGCCTCTGATTTCGAGCGTAATACCGAAGACAAACGCGGCGCGTAGCCAACAAAAAAGCCTCGTCACAGACGAGGCTTTTTTTATGCGTTGGCGGTTAGCGCAAATCTTTCACCGCAACGTGATCCATATCGTCGAAGACCTGGTTTTCGCCCACCATTCCCCAGATAAACGTATACGCGCGCGTCCCGACGCCTGAGTGAATCGACCAGCTCGGCGAAATGACCGCCTGCTCGTTTTGCACCACAATGTGCCGCGTCTCCTGCGGCTGACCCATCATGTGAAAGACGCAGCTGTTCTCTTCCAGCCCAAAATAGAAGTAGACCTCCATGCGCCGTTCGTGCGTATGACACGGCATCGTATTCCACAGGTTGCCCGGCGCCAGCTCCGTCAGACCCATGCTGAGCTGGCAGGTTTCCAGCACGTCAGGAATAAAATATTTATTGATGGTACGGCGGTTGCTGGTCACATCCTCGCCAAGATGCACCGGCGAAACATCTGCAGGCGTCACGCGTTTGGTTGGAAATGTCGTGTGCGCCGGCGCGCAGTTATAGTAAAAACGCGCAGGATTCGCCGCGTCGGCGCTTTCAAACACCACCTCTTTCGCGCCCTTGCCGACATACAGCCCGTCGCGGCTGTTCATTTCATAGCGCGTGCCGTCCACCGTGATAAGCCCCGGCCCGCCGATATTAATGACCCCCAGCTCGCGGCGCTCCAGAAAATAGCTCACGCCCAGCTGTTTGCCCACTTCACTGCCCACGGCCACCGTGCGGTTTACCGGCATCACGCCGCCCACAATGATGCGGTCGATATGGCTGTACGTCATGGTGTACTCGTCAGCCACAAAAATCGTCTCGATTAAAAATTCCCTGCGAAGCCCGGCGGTATCCAGGGTTTTCGCGTGATCGCTATGAATGCTTTGACGAACGTCCATTCTGACTCCTCGTGACGTTACGGGGATCGAGTCCCGGTATCAGATAAGCGTAAAAACCCCAATTAAATAACAGTGGATTTACATAAATTTTCGCTGCGTTTGATGCTATCAAACACGTGAATCAATAATGTGATCGATGTAACTAAAACATAGTTTCATTTCTATTGAATCATTATTCCACAAGAGTAATAGTAGCGCCAGTCGCTTCAATAACGGGATAAGTCGCACACAGACCAGTCTCAATTCTTATACCGAAGATGCCAGCCGCCGCTGCCTCGCCACGGCTGCCCTACAAAAAATACCAACGTAACCCGATGAAAAGTAATCATTTTTATCGGTGGGCACTTATAACCTTAATTCAGCCTGGGCTGAATAAAACCGCTGAGGTTTATGATGAAGATTAAAGCTACGATGGAACGCATCCCCGGAGGGATGATGCTTATCCCGCTGTTACTTGGCGCCATTTTAAATACGCTGGCTCCGGAAACCGGGAATTATTTCGGCTCGTTTACCAAAGGCATGATTAGCGGAACGGTACCTATTCTCGCCGTCTGGTTTTTCTGTATTGGCGCGTCTATTGATTTACGCGCGACCGGCACGGTATTGCGTAAATCCGGCACGCTGGTACTGACCAAAATCGCTGTGGCCTGGCTTGTCGCGATGATTGCGGCCTCGTTTATTCCCGACACCGGCATTCAGACCGGCTTTTTCGCCGGGCTGTCGGTACTGGCTATCGTTTCCGCGATGGACATGACCAACGGCGGGCTGTATGCCAGCCTGATGAACCAGTACGGTACAAAGGAAGAGTCCGGCGCGTTTGTGCTGATGTCGCTGGAATCGGGCCCGTTAATGACGATGGTAATTCTGGGATCTGCCGGTCTCGCCTCTTTCGAGCCGCATCACTTCATCGGCGCGGTGCTGCCGTTTCTGATAGGCTTCGCGCTCGGCAATCTTGACCACGATCTGCGCGCGTTCTTCAGCAAAGCCACGCCGGTGCTGATCCCGTTCTTTGGCTTCGCGCTCGGCAATACCATTAATTTACGCGTGATTCTGGAAACGGGCCTGCTGGGGATTGTGCTGGGTGTCGCCGTCATCATTATTACCGGTATTCCGTTGATCATGGCAGATAAGTTTCTGGGCGGCGGTAACGGTACGGCTGGCGTGGCGGCCTCTTCCGCGGCGGGGGCGGCGGTCGCGAACCCGGTTATCATCGCGCAAATCAACCCCGCGTTTGAGCCGGTGGCCGCGCAAGCCACGGCCCTGGTCGCCGCGAGCGTTATCGTGACGGCGATTCTGGTGCCCATCATCACCGCGCTCTATGCCCGCCATGTGGCGAAACAGGCACCAGCGGTAGCACACGCCGAAAGCGTCAGTACGAGCACGCTGCACCGGTAAAGTCCGTGTAAAGAAGAAAGCACCCCGCATCGGCGGGGTGTAGTTGGGCGTTCAGAGCAGGAAAATCTCTTCCACCAGCGCGTTCACCAGCCGCCTTGCGGAACAGATCCGCGGCATCCCGAGCGAGACGCTCTGCCAGGTTTGCGTCACCGACCAGCTGACCGGCTGACGCTCGCTGTCATGCATCGCGCCCAACCAGCAGAGGATATCTTTATGCTCAAGCAGGCCCGGCTGTGGCGGCGTATGCAGCCACTGGTGGTAGAAATGCCGCGTGTCGGGCGAGGCGTTAACGCTGTGCGCAAGTAATCTGGCGGTGTCGTCATACACCGGCGGTAACAACGCGGTTTTGTACTGGGGTTCACCTAAGCGCAAGGCATCGCCGAACGCCCCCCAATGCAGCTCCTGAAGCGCCACGTAGCAGCGCCCGACTGGCGACCAGCCGTTAAATTCACCGCGTTGCCAGCGCGCCATAACCTCGCTGGCGTGGCGCTGCGCCGCGGCCAGTAAATCGCCCTGACGCAGTTGCGCCTCAAGCCGCGCGGCGCTGTGCTGATACTGCCCGGCTGTCACCTCAAGCGCCTGTGCAAAGGGCGCGCAAACGCCTTTCTCAGCAAGACGCTGGCTGCGACGCGCCAGCGCCTGCGCGGTGAGGCTTAATGCCAGATGCCCCGGCGGGCTCTGGCGAGAGAGCGACTCCAGCAGATGCAGCGCCGCTACCTCCGGGGTGGCCGCAATGGGTTCCGCACGCGTGACGGCCAGCGATTTTTGCAGCCGCTCTCGCATGTTTTGATGCTGCGGATGCGAACGACCGTAACGTTCTTCGTCTTCGCCCTTCGCCAGATCCACCATCAGTCGCCCGCGCAGCGCGCGTAAATGTCGGCCCGGCCCTTCAAGCAGTGACCCGTTCATGGCGTTCAGTGCTCCACGGAAAACAGCGTCTGGATGTCATCACGCAGCGCACGGGCGTCTTCGTTAATATCGCGCGCGGTGCGGGCGCACTGCTGCAGCTTCTCACGCAGCGCGTTACGCGCCGACTCACTCTGCTGGCGCGCCGCAAGACTCTGCTGAAGGTTCGCCTCAATCGCCGCCATCGCCATCTGGAATTCGGCGAAAAACGTCGCCATGCCCGCCGTAACAGAGATATCCACCTGCGCGTTCATCGCCTGGCGGATCTGCGCGCAGAAGCGGCTGACGTAACGGCTGAGCGTCTGCTTCAGTTGCAGCAGATTGATAACATAGCGGGAGCGCATCGCCGTACAGTCGTCCCAGCCGAGATCTTTGCTGTTAAGCCAGCGGGCCACGGTGCCGCGCACGCCGTCGTTGCGCGGGGCACTGGCGACCGGCACGCTCTCTTCTTCAATAATGTCGTTAAACAGCTGATGCGCGTTGAAATTAAGCTGGCTACGCTGAAATACCGGCAGCGTAATGTGCGCGCGAAAGCCGGTGCGACGCAGACCTTCCGTGACGCGCTGCTCAAGCGGCGCCAGGGCCGCGCGCAGGATATCTCCCAGTGCGGTTTCCAGCTCGCTGAAATGCGCCGCCAGATCGCGGGTCAGATTTTCCTGTACCGACAGCAGAATCAGCTCGCAGGAGGCACGAATTTTGTGCAGCAGCATCCGCGCGTCGCTCTCCTGATCCAGAATCAGCTGCTCGCTGCCTGCGTCAAAATCGCTTCCCCAGGTCACCGCGCGGCGCACCGGGCTGCTGAGCGACAGCGAGGGCACTTTGCCGGTATCAAAATAACTGGCGATATCCGCCAGCACTTTCTGTTCATGACCCGCAATAGTTTCCGACGCGCGCCCGAGCGCCTGAACAACCTCTTCCTGAATGGCTTTGCTGGCGTCTGCCTGGCAACGTTTTAGCTGTGCGATGTCATTATTCATTTGAGAGATACTCTCCACCAGTTGGTCATTTGCGATATCGAGCCCCTGACAGCGGAAGTCCAGGTAGTCTCGGGTGCATTGCGCAGAGTGAGTTAATTTTGCGCAGGCCGAGCGCAGCGCGTAGAGCGAGGCGTGGGCATGCGCGGTGTGCAGAATCGCCCGAACAGGCGCTTCGAAAAGGGAATCCTCCCACAGCAGGTCGGCGGCGTGGCGCAGATGCGCGGCGTCGGTGAAATCGGCGTTTCGCCAGCGACGACCCAGCGCAGCTTCAGCGAAATCCTGCACCCAGCGCTGTTGGTCATACGGCGGCAGCGCGCCGTGCTCGTCAAGTTCCTGACGCGCGCGATTAGCCAGATAGCCCCACATGGAAGAAACCGGAAAAATATGCGTCGGATCGATAGCGCCTTTCATCAGCGTGCCGGCGATCAGCGCGCGCACCTGATCTTCGTCGTCGCTGTTGCGATCCAGTTGATCAAACTTATTGACCAGCGCGTAGAGCGGCACGGATTCGCCCACCGCCGCGAGGGCCAGACGCACCTCTTCATCGGAGGTCGATTTCAGCTGGGTATAGTCCATCACCGCCAGCACGGCGGAGGCGCGGGCAATCTGCTCCTGCAGCATCTTTTGCAGGTGCGGCTGTCCGGCTTCGTTCGGCCCTGGCGTGTCCAGTAGCGTAAGCTGGCCAAGCCCTCTCTCCATACCCGCGAGGTGAGTAAACTCCACTTCTATCACCGGAATATGTTCAATGGCCGCGTAAGCGCGAAACGGGAACGGCACGTCAAGCACGGCCGAGAGCCGTACCAGATCGTTTAAACTTTTCAGACAGTGAAAAATGGGCTGAGCGCCGAGATAATGTTTTTCAAACGAGGTGCCGTTAAGAATGCGCGCCAGCAGGAGGTCCATATCGCGATCGATTTCGAGACGCAGCGCCAGGCTTTCGCGGGAAGCGTTCTCTAATCGCGCGCGCAGCGCCTGCATCAGCGTTTCTATGGGTCCGGCGTGGGTGAAATGCAGTACCGGCTCTTTCTGGCCCGGCGTGTGGCGAATCAGCGTCGGCAGCGCCGTCATCGGGCGGTTGCGGTTTGGCAGAACTTCTTTGCCAACGATGGCGTTGATCGTGGTCGATTTCCCCGCTTTCATCGTGCCGACAATCGCCACGACCATCTCCTGCTGGGTGGTTTTTCGCAATTCGGCCTGCAGCATCTCCTGCTGCGCCTCAAGGCCGCGTAAGGAAAAATGAAGCGGATGCACGGCGGCGGTCTGGCGGCTGGCAACGTTCCCACAGTCATCCTGCACCGCCAGCGGCATTTGTTTCAGGGCGCTGAGATTATACAGAGCCAACTGAAGAAGCCGCTCCGCTTCCTGATTCATTTCAAATACAGTCTGTGTGTGCATGAAAAATCTTTCCTTAACACAAATTAAATGACCTTTTGCCTTATCTTTTTATTAGCTCAATGCGGCTTTTATAATTACGTGTGGAAAATATCCTGCGCGTCATGAGGCTACATGACGAAAAGTGGCGTAAAAATGCCATACCATCGTTGTGGTAAAATATGTATGAGACGACGAGAAACGTTTCAAACCTTCCTGTTCGTCAAAAACCAAATAATCACGCTGTAAGACCAGTGGGCCGATCGATTTTTCAGAGCGAAAGAATATATCCTCACATCGGTCATTTGACAAAAATGTTCCGACTTCAGGGGATGGTTTTAATAATTCAGATCAACATTAACCACTCCAGAATAACACCGCCTGGCAATAAATCACGATATATGTTTTATCCCTGGCAGTAAAAAAGTTTATCGGCTTCGGGTGCCTGCGCGTTTGCGCCACAGACAAGCCCGTAAAACGTAAGGGTTTAGGGTATAATCCCGCCTTTCATGCGCGCCGCGTAAGCGACCGCTTCTTTTGCAGCCCTCTTTTGCTGCCCTGTTGGTTCATTCTAAGGAGAAACCATGTCACTGCCAGCCTGCCCGCAATGCGGCTCAGAATATACTTATCTGGATAATAATCTTTACGTCTGCCCGGAGTGCGCCCACGAATGGCGCGAAGGCGAAACCGGTGTTGAGAGCGACGCCCTGGTCGTTAAAGACGCCAACGGCAACCTGCTGGCCGATGGCGACAGCGTCACAATTGCTAAGGATCTCAAGGTCAAAGGCAGCTCATCGATGCTGAAGATTGGCACAAAAGTGAAAAACATCCGTCTGGTGGAAGGCGATCACAACATTGATTGCAAAATCGACGGCTTTGGCCCGATGAAGCTCAAGTCGGAGTTCGTCAAAAAAAGCTGACGGAGCCACAAGGCGCATTTTTCCTGGGCTGGCAGCCTGCGCTGCCAGCGTCAGGCCGTCCGGCTGCCCGCTAACTGGACGGAGCTCTGCTCAGAATAAAATAGCGTGCTCGATCGATTTACCCCTGTGTTTTTTATGGGCGACACTGCCGGTATGACACTTCGTTAACGTGATTTCACGCTTATTTTCGTGCTTCTTTTAAAAAAAGATTAAAACAAAAACGAAAAGCAGCGTAAAATAGAATTCAGAGCGTTAATCCAGATAAATACCCTTAAAAATCAATAAAATAAATAATAACTACACTTGAATTAAGCACTGCTTAACTTTTCGCCAGTTTCTTTTAGGAATATTATTAATCAGCGCAAAATAAAATATAACTCGCCGACAATAAATATAATTAAAGAAATAACAACTCTAAATTAAAAACACAAAAAATCGCGCTGTAATAATAATCTTTAGCAAGATAAAAAGATTATTATCGTAAAAATATCACCTCTTTTCTTACCTGACTTAAGCCCAATATTAACCTCTTTCATCGATGATTCCGTTAAAGCCTGGCCGCTCATCTCCTCCTTTTATTGCGCCACATTTCATCTGGCTGTCATGTTTGTTTAACAGCAAGGTCATATTAGACCGTCAGGATGTGCCGCAACCTGCATCCGGCGACGTCCAGGACGTACCGCCGCGTTGCGCAGCAGTATGGAGATTCTGATGACGTTAAACACCGCTTTTGATTCACCCGTGCATGATGCACAGCAATGCTTTCGTCGCCTGCTAAAAGCCATGAGCGAGCCTGGCGTGATTGTCTCACTACAGTTGCTCCGCCATGGCTGGCAGCCGCTTGGCGTGGCGACCACCAGCGTGCTGCTTACGCTTGTCGACAGCGATACGCCCGTCTGGCTGTCGCCTTCGCTGGCAAATGATATTGTGCGTTCTAATCTGCGCTTTCACACCGGCACGCGAATTGCTGATACGCCGGACGAGGCAGTTTTCGCCATTGCCGATGAACACCTGAATCCGTTACTTCCCGACAGACTGGCCCACGGCAGCGTGATCGCGCCAGAGCACAGCGCCACGCTGGTGTTACAGGTCAACAGTCTGAGCGGCGGGCGTATGCTGCGCCTGACAGGCACCGGTATTGCGGAGGAACGCATGATAGCGCCACAGCTGCCGGAGTGTCTGATTGCGCAACTGGCCGATCGCCTGCATGCCGGATCGCTTGGCATTGATCTGTTGCTGACCTGCGGCGATCGTCTGCTGGCTATCCCCCGCACTACGCATGTCGAGATCGCCGACAGCGGCCGTTAACGATAATCGTCGTCCTCCAGCCGTTGCTCTTCTTCCTCCAGGCGACGGCGTTCTTCATCCAGACGACGCTGGCGCTCATCAAGCTGCCGGTGGCGCTCTTCCAGACGTCTGCGCCGCTCGTCGTAGCGCGTGCGGCTTTCATCGTCATAGGAACGATCGTCCGACGCATCGCTGCTATCCGGATGGTAAGCCTCGTTGATCGCTTCTGTTACCGAGTTAATGGTGTCGTTAAAGACAGAATCCAGGCCATCTGCCAGCGCGTGGCTGCTGGAAAGAGAAAGTGCGGCGAAAAGCAAAGCGCGAAGAGATGATTTCATAATGCCAGCCCTGTGTTTGACTGGTCTTAAAGTAATGAGGGCGAAGAGAGGCAGACAGCGGAGGATTCTCAAATCGGGCGGCGATGAACGCCGCCCGTGATGCAAAACTACAGCTGATAGCGCGCCATCACCTGACGGTGACGCGTTTCATCAAGACCGCCCGTCATGGCAACATCCAGCCAGTGGATCGGGTGTTTCCAGCCCTGGGTGAATTCACGCAGCATCGCGTCCACGTCCAGCGGCGAGACCGACTGTGGCATCGCCAGCATGAAGTAGATCCCAGGCAGCGTTTCGCCGCTTTCGCTGTCCGTCACCTGATAATCGGCTTCGCAGTGCACCCAGATGGCACCGCCACGCTGGCGCACGCCATTCACAAACGCGTTGAAGGTCTCCTCACCCGGATCGACGCCGTCGATAAACCAGCTCGGCGCATATTCGCTCGGCTCAAGCGTTTTCACCACGTTATGCACGGGGATGAAGTTCTCGCGCTCTTTTTCATCTTCCGGCGGGGTGTTCAGCAGGTTGGCGTCAAAGACCACCGACTCGTTCATATGCTGCGGCGCTTTACGCCAGGACGGCTGGAACACGCGCGCCGTCACCGGGCCGGTACGCTGGGCAAAGTAATAATGCTCGTCGTGGTTTTCAAAGAAACGCAGGCGAACGGTGCCCCACTGCTCTTCAACCGGGCCTTCATCGGTGCTGAACTTCATGCCGAGACGCGCGCCGGCTTCGCGCACGGTTGACCAGTCTTCGCTGGCGCTGGCGGCAGTCAGCAGATCCCACAGAACATTGCTGGCGTCTTCTTCGCGCGCGTCCAGCATCGCCACCGCGTCTTTCAGGTACGCCGTGGCGCGGTCATAGGCTTTCTGGCGCATCGCCGCCTGGCCCGCCAGCATCAGCGGCGCTATCTTCTGCTGCCCCTGCGGCGTGGCGCGCAGCGCCTGGCTTACGGACTCCAGTTTTTCCCAGTCTTCCTGCGCCTGCGCCACCTGAGCTTCAAACCACAGCGCCACATGCGGGAGCGCATCGCTATAGCTTTCGGCGAGCGCTAAGATGTCGTCGTAACGGCGCGCGTTCAGGAGCGCAGAGAGCAGATGGAACAGCGGCGCGGCCTCTTCCTGCGGGTGGCGTTTCTGCCAGCCAAGCAGGAGATCCGTCGCTTCGCCCTGCGCCTGGCACGCTTCCAGCGCGGCACCTGCCAGCATCAGCAGTTCTTCATCATCAGGGCGCTGCGCGGAAGCGAGCAGCAGCCACTGGGCCTCTTGTTCCGGATCGCGCGTCACGCCTTCCTGTTGGCCGCGCTCTTCCAGCCACGCCATCAGCGATTCGGCAGGCACCGGCAGCTCAACCTGCGTTTCCATGCCCGCTAACTGGCTTGCGAATTCCGCCAGCGCGGCGTCTTCATCGTGCGGGTTACGCAGTTTTGCTGCGCACTGTTTCGCCTGCATCAGGGCACGACGGGCGACCCAGGTAGCACCACGCGCCAGCGCGAGGCGAATATGGGTTTTCGCGACGACAACCGCTTCGCGCCACGCCTGCGCTTCCACACGCTGTTCAAGAATCAGCTGCAGCGCGCTGCCGGTCTGCCAGTTATTGTAAGCCGGGTTGAGGCGCACCAGTTGCTCCACCACGCGCACCCAGCGCATACGGTTATAGGCGGTGAGACGATCCCACGGCAGCAGCCATTCGCGGGCGTCTTCTTCACGCCCCATCAGCGCCAGCACTTCCGCTTTCATCATCATCATGACCTGGCGGACCTGCTCGCTGCTGTTTTCCAGCTCGTCTTCATGAAGCTTATCAATAATCGCCAGCGCCTCGTCATAACGGCCAAGCAGCATCAGCGCCTGCGCTTCGTTCTCTTTGAGGCCATTGACGTCCTCTTCGCCTGCCGCGCGGCGCTTCTCCATCTGCTGCTGCACAAAGGCCAGCGCCTCTTCAACCTGGCCTTTATCGACCATCGCGAAGAACTGTTCTTCAGAAAGGCACAGGAAGCAGCTGCGCAGCGGGGTGATTTTCGAAAGCGTCTCCTGGCAAACGGCGATACGCTCGTCCGCCCAGCCCGGGCCGTCCACATTGCTGTAGCAGGCGCTGAGATCCTGGGTCACGCAAATCGACTGCGGGCACTCTGCGGCATCGGCCTGGTGAGCGCGCTCAAACAGCGCCACGACATCACCCAGCGCTTTTTCGCCTTCGCCAAGATTGCCGATGCGGTGACGCATCTCCCAGTGGCCAACCATCACGTCAATCCACGGGTTGCCAGCGGTCTTTTTCAGCGCGCGCGCTTCCGGCAGCAACGCTTCGGTTTTACCGGCCTGCACTTCAACAACAGACTCGATAAGCTTATTAACATGCTGCGTTATCCAGGGTTTACCGGCTTCTGCCAGGTCACGTTCATATTGCTCATACCATGCCCAGATATCCATTAGTTGCTTCCTTCTGTTGTCGGTGTAATAAGTTGCGCCGTGATGCAACTGAATGTGTCCAGCGCCTGGCGAAAGTCGTACTCACGGGAATCCCCCGTGGCCAGAGCAAGAATAATTTTGAGGCTTTTCAGTAATTGCGTGGCGGCGGGCGCGATGGGCTGCCCGGCACGCCAGGCCTGAGATAAGGCTTTTACCGCAGGATTATTAAAGTTGATGTAGAGGCGCACCGGCGCCTGCTGTTCGATTTTGCTGGCAAACTGGCGGGCGAGCATCAGCGCGGCAGTGCTCATGCGGCGATCGGCGTCGTCCTGCTCAAGACGCGCTTTAAGCTCGGCGTCACGGTTGACCACCATCACCAGCGGCAGCGTCGCAGGCTCGAACGAAGACATTACGCACTCTTCGTCGTCGCGCAGCTGTTCGCTCCACCAGGCCTCTTCTTCGGCGCTGACGTCATGCAGCGCAAAGAGTTGTTCGTTACCCGCTGACGTCCCCACTTCCACCAGCCGCGCGCCGTAGAGCGTCGCCCAGCGTCGCAGGAACGGCACCACCGCGTAGCGATAGCCCAGCGCGACAGGACGGCCCGAAAGCCGGAACAGCATCTCTTCAAAACCGCCCTCTTCGCTGAGCATTACGTTCAGCGTGTTGTTCTGGCGCAACGCTTTAACCGGCAGATCGCCCTGAGACGTCGGGATCAGCAGTTCATCTTTCAGCAGATCGAAGAGGCGATCGTCGCAGATAGCCGCGCCGAGCAGCGCTTCGTTATGGCGCACCAGCACACGACGCCAGACGGCAGGCTGCTGCTTCGCGAGATCGGCCAGGCCGTTAATCAGCGCCTCGGTGAGCGCCGCCTGCGTGGCGTACCAGGTGACATCGCGCTGTAAATCTTCGCGGCTGGCCGTCGGCGTAAGACGATTCGATTCGATAACGCCGCCGACAAACCCGGCCCACGGCGGTAGCAGCTCGCGCGCCTGATCGTCGAGCAGCATACCGCGCAAAAACAGCGACAGATTACGGTTATCGCTGGTGCCATACGTCGCGCCATCCTGAAGCCAGAGCATACCTACCGCGTCACTGTCGCCTGAGGGCTCCACCAGCAAGGTACAGAGCGGCGTAAACGCGCGCTCGAAGCGGCTGGCGAATTCAATATTTTGCTTCTGACGTAGCGCCGGATGCAGCGCCACGCCATCCTGCGACGTTACACGCCAGGGCGGTGTCAGGTGATTTACCGCCGTCTGCGCTTCACCGACAAACAGCGGCTCTTTCATTAATATGCAGTAACGGCCCAGCACATCGCCCAGCAACTTGTTGTTGGCGAGATATAAAAACTCGTCTTTGAGATGCAGCGTGACGGTCGTCCCTGGCTCGCGCGGGCTTGCCGGCGTGACGCTGTAGGTTTCGCCGCTGGCGGAGGCGTAAAGCCAGCCTTCCTCCGGCGTTTTCCAGGAGGTGGTGTGTACCGTTACCCGCTCGGCCAGCACAAAAGCGGAAAGAAAGCCCAGGCCAAACATGCCGATAAGCCCGGTTTCATCGTCCTGCTGGCGCAGATGGCGGGTGTAGCCGACGCCGACGGTCGCGAGGAAATCGTGGATCTCCTGCTCCGTGAGGCCAGAGCCGGTATCGTGAATGACGATGGTACGGGTTTGGGTATCGCCCGTGACGCGGATCTCCGCAAGCTGGCCCGCCGCCCCCTCTTCCAGCCGGCGTCTGACAATCGCGTCGTGCGCGTTTTGCACCAGCTCACGGATGGCGACCATCGGCGTGGAGTAAAGGTGTTTACTGAGCACCTGCATTAACCCCGGCAGGTTCACCGGCGTTTCGTGTTGTCCTGTTAATGGCGCGCTAATGAGGTTATCCACTGTGACTCTCTTTATATTCCGGCTGTGGTTGTCGGTAGCCTGCCCGGATGGCGCATGTACGAGCTCACTATCGCGCAGGCATAAGGGAGAGATAATAAGGGTGTACGGCGGCCGGGTATACTATCATTCCCGATAGTTTTCGGGCGTGACCAGCGCCCGTCACGCTTTCTCTCTGTATCAGGATACACAACACGGGCTTAACTGCGTGTGCAGAAGGAAAAAAGAGACATTCAATCCCATATTAATGGATGGCGTTATATTTACCTGTTACAGCTTTCGTTATTTAAACGCGGAAATTCGCGAGAAGGGTTCCATAATTAATGTAAAAACCACAAATGAATTACATCAGGATTTTTATTTAAACTTTTGGCGAAAGGATTATTATAAGCGCGGGTGCTTAAGGCTTTCTGTCTTAAGCAAACGTGAGGGACAGAAAGAAGAAAGCCCCGGGCAATATTTCTATTAACCCGAGGCTATCCCTCAACTCCAGCAAGTTGAGATTAGCCTCTTACTCTTCAGAATGCAAGGAGTAAAAGGCATGAAGCCACTGCATTATTTACTGGCCTGTTTATTCATGGTCTGTGTAACTATTTTGATTTTCGCATTAATGAATCAGGGTACGTTATGCGAGCACACCATAAGAAGCGGCAGTCAGGAGGTGGCGGCTAAGCTTGCCTGTACCGGCAAGTAAGGCTCTCCCGAGCGGGGTTTCCTCGCCCGGCTTGCCAGGAGCGGAGGTCTTAACGCACCCAATCCTTTTACCCTTTCGGGTATTTATTTCCCCTTACGCTTTAAATATTCACATTACCAAACGACATTATTTAATTTATAATCCAACCCAATGCAACAAACCCAACGAAAATTACATTAGGATTTTTATTCTCATTTTAATAAGAGATCATTATGATAAGCGCCGGGTGCTTAAGACTTTCTGTCTTAAGCCGACGCGAGGGACAGAAAGAAGAAAGCCCCGGGCAATATTCCTATTAACCCGAGGCTATCCCTCAACTCCGACAAGTTGAGATTAGCCGCTTACTCGCCGAAAGGCAAGGAGTAAAAGGCATGAAGCCACTGAAATATCTTTTCGCATGTTTTGTTGTATTTTGCGTCACGGTATTAATTTTCGCTTTAATTAACCACGGCACGTTATGTGAGTTAACGATAAAGCAAGGAAATAAGGAGGTGGCGGCACGGCTTTCCTGCTCTGACCGGTAACGCTCTCCGGGCGGGGTTCGCTCCGCCCGACTTGCTGGCGTTGAGTGCTTAACGCACCCGTTTTTTACCGCTTCCGGCGCATGGCTTACACCGTCGCCATAAAAAACCCCGCCAGAAGCGGGGTTTGTACACCTACAGATGCGCAGAAGATTAGTTATTGGCGGTGCTGTCGAACCGGCCCAGCATTTCCCGCTCGTAAGCCTGCGCTTTTTTGCGGTCAAACTTGTGTTCCCACTTGGCAATCACCAGAACCGCCAGCGCGTTACCGACCACGTTCAGCGCGGTACGCGCCATGTCGAGGATACGGTCCACGCCCGCGATAAACGCCAGGCCTTCCAGCGGAATGCCGACGCTGCCAAGCGTCGCGAGCAGGACGACAAACGACACGCCAGGCACGCCCGCGATCCCTTTCGAGGTCACCATCAGCGTCAGCACCAGGATAATCTCCTGCCCCAGCGACAGCTCAATGCCGTAGAGCTGGGCGATAAAAATCGCCGCGATGCTCTGGTAGAGCGTGGAGCCGTCAAGGTTAAAGGAGTAACCGGTCGGCACCACGAAACTTGTGATAGACGCAGGCGCCCCGTAGGCTTCCATTTTCTCGATAATCCGCGGCAGCACGCTTTCCGAGCTTGCCGTGGAGTACGCCAGAATCAGTTCATCTTTGAGGATGCGGATCAGCGTCCAGACGCGCAGCCCGCACATCCGCGCCACCGCGCCCAGCACGATCAGCGCGAAGAACAGAATCGCCACATAAACCAGAATCACTAGCTTCGCGAGCGGCCATAGCGACGCGAAACCAAAGTTCGCCACCGTCACGGAGATCAGCGCAAACACCCCCACCGGTGCATAGCGCATCACCATATGGGTGACTTTAAACATGGTTTCGGAGACAGAGCGGAAGACCGTCACCAGCGGCTCACGGTGCGCGGCGGGCAGTGAAGACAGCCCCAACCCGAACAGCACCGAGAAGAAGATAATCGGCAGCATCTCGCCTTTCGCCATCGAGGCGAAAATGTTGGTCGGCACCAGTGAGAGGATCGTGCCCATCAGACCGTGAGCATGGCTCTGCACCTCTTCGGTCGTGTGCTGATATTTTGAAATATCCACGGCGGCCAGCTGTGACATATCAATGCCGCTGCCTGGCTGGAACACGTTCGCAAGCGTAATGCCAATGACAATTGCGACGGTTGTGATCACTTCAAAATAAAGGATGGTTTTCGCGCCGATGCGCCCGAGCTGTTTGGCGTCGCCGACACCGGCGATGCCCACCACCAGCGTGGAGATAACAATCGGCACGACGATCATTTTAATCAGATGAATAAAAATGTCGCCAGCGGGCGAGAGGAGATTGGTCACCAGCCATTCGCGGCTATCCGTCTGATAATGGAGAAAACTGCCCAGAAGAATACCCAGCACCAGGGCCAGCAGGATCTGCCAGGCCAGGCTGATTTTACTGTTTTTCATAACGACTTTACTTCCTAAATTACAGCGCCATTCCCACGCGTGCTCGAATGAGAACGACGCAAGCTGAAAGGGGTATGACAAACGTTGGGTGATATTGTGGGGTTTTTTAACGCGTTTAATCAGTACCACTTGCACGGCATCCTGCGCAACCCTTAAAGAACAGGCATATTCACTGAAAATTGCCTTAATAACCCTAATTTATCGCGCTAATCATCTATAAGCTAATGTTATTTAAGACATTATAAAATCGAGCCAGCAAATAATACTTAACAGCAATTATTTTCCTTGAAAGATTCGTTTGATGAATTTTCATGCAGTTTCGGCAATGCGTGATCTGCCGCCCAAAAAGTAAACAAAGCTATTCGCAAGCCTGTTCTTAACTTTTGCGTGACATATCATTAACATCTAAAAGGAGAAAAAAGCCATGAGCCAAATCCATAAACACCCTATTCCCGCAGCTATTGCGGAACGTTGCCTGATTACGCCGGAACAATATGATGCGAAATATCAGCAATCCGTGCATGACCCTGACGCCTTCTGGGGCGAACAAGGCAAAATTCTCGACTGGATCACGCCTTACCAGAAGGTAAAAAACACCTCTTTCGCGCCTGGCAATGTCTCGATTAAATGGTATGAAGACGGCACGCTAAATCTGGCAGCAAACTGTCTTGACCGGCACCTGAGCGAGCGCGGCGATCAGACCGCCATTATCTGGGAAGGCGATGACGCGACCCAGAGCAAACACATCAGCTACCGCGAACTCCACCGCGACGTCTGCCGCTTCGCAAACACCCTGACCTCTCTTGGCATTAAGAAAGGCGACGTGGTCGCTATCTATATGCCGATGGTGCCGGAAGCCGCCGTTGCGATGCTCGCCTGCGCCCGCATTGGCGCGGTGCACTCGGTCATTTTCGGTGGCTTTTCGCCGGAGGCCGTCGCCGGACGCATTATCGACTCCAGCGCGCGTCTCGTTATCACTGCGGATGAAGGCGTGCGCGCTGGTCGTGCGATTCCGCTGAAGAAAAACGTCGATGACGCGCTGAAAAACCCCGGCGTCACCAGCGTGGAGCATGTGGTGGTGTTTAAGCGCACCGGCGGAAACATCGAATGGCATGAAGGACGCGATCTCTGGTGGAGCGAACTGGTGGAGAAAGCCAGCGCGCACCATCAGCCCGTCGAGATGAACGCCGAAGATCCGCTGTTTATTCTCTACACCTCCGGCTCGACCGGTAAACCGAAAGGCGTGCTGCATACCACGGGCGGCTATCTGGTTTACGCGGCTACCACATTCCTCTACGCCTTTGACTACCATCCGGGCGATATCTACTGGTGCACCGCCGATGTGGGCTGGGTGACTGGTCACAGCTATCTGCTCTACGGGCCGCTCGCCTGCGGCGCGACCACGCTGATGTTTGAAGGCGTACCAAACTGGCCTTCCGCCAACCGTATGGCGCAGGTGGTGGATAAGCACAAAGTGAATATTCTCTATACCGCGCCGACAGCCATTCGCGCGCTGATGGCGGAAGGCGATAAAGCTATCGACGGCACTGACCGTTCGTCGCTGCGCATCCTCGGGTCGGTCGGTGAGCCTATCAACCCGGAAGCGTGGGAGTGGTACTGGAAGAAAATCGGTAATGAAAAATGCCCGGTAATCGACACCTGGTGGCAGACCGAAACCGGCGGCTTCATGATTACGCCGCTGCCAGGCGCGACTGAACTGAAAGCCGGTTCCGCCACGCGTCCGTTCTTCGGCGTGCAGCCAGCGCTGGTGGATAACGAAGGCAATCCGCAACAGGGCGCGACGGAAGGCAATCTGGTCATTACCGACTCCTGGCCGGGCCAGGCGCGTACGCTGTTTGGCGATCACGAACGTTTCGAGCAGACCTATTTCTCAACGTTTAAAAACATGTATTTCAGCGGTGACGGCGCGCGCCGTGACGAAGACGGTTACTACTGGATAACCGGGCGCGTCGATGACGTGCTGAACGTCTCCGGGCATCGTCTTGGCACTGCGGAAATTGAGTCTGCGCTGGTCTCGCACCCGAAAATCGCCGAAGCCGCGGTAGTGGGCATTCCGCACAGCATCAAAGGCCAGGCTATCTACGCTTACGTGACGCTGAACCACGGCGAAGAGCCGTCAGCGGAGCTGTACAGCGAAGTGCGTAACTGGGTGCGTAAAGAGATTGGCCCGCTGGCGACGCCGGACGTGCTGCACTGGACCGATTCGCTGCCGAAAACCCGCTCCGGCAAAATCATGCGCCGTATTTTGCGCAAAATCGCGGCGGGCGATACCAGCAACCTCGGCGATACCTCAACGCTCGCCGATCCGGGTGTGGTGGAAAAACTGCTCGAAGAGAAGCAGTCCATCGCGATGCCATCATAACCACGCCTGCATACTGACCTTTCGACCTAACCCTCTCCCCCAAAGGGAGAGGGAATAATAACAACCCCTACCTTACTTCTGGAGACTGCGATGATGAATAACGATATTTGTCAGCAGATAGAGAGCAGTGCGCCTTACAGGGAGTTAGTGCATAAGCGGCAACGGTTTGCCTTCACCCTTTCCATCATCATGCTGATTATTTACGTCGGTTTTATCCTGCTTATTGCGTTTGCGCCGGGCTGGCTCGGCACGCCGCTCTCGCCCGGCAGCAGCGTGACGCGCGGTATACCCATCGGCATCGGCGTGATCCTGATTTCGTTTATTCTCACCGGCGTGTACGTCTGGCGCGCCAACAGTGAATTTGATCGGCTGAATAACGCCGTGCTGAAAGAGGTGCAGTCATCATGAAAAAGGTGCTTTTCCCGCTGTTGACTCTGCTTTCACCTGCCGCCCTCGCCGATGCGCTGACCGGTGATGTGCAGCGCCAGCCGACCAACTGGCAGGCCATCATCATGTTCCTGATCTTCGTGGCGCTGACGCTTGGCATCACGTACTGGGCCTCCAAACGCACCCGTTCGCGCAGCGATTACTACACCGCAGGCGGCAACATTACCGGTTTTCAGAACGGGCTTGCCATCGCGGGCGATTTTATGTCCGCCGCGTCGTTCCTCGGCATCTCCGCGCTGGTTTATACCTCCGGCTACGACGGGCTTATCTACTCGCTGGGCTTCCTGGTGGGCTGGCCGATTATTCTGTTTTTAATCGCCGAGCGGTTGCGTAACCTCGGGCGTTACACCTTTGCGGACGTCGCCTCCTACCGCCTGAAGCAGCGCCCTATCCGTCTGCTCTCCGCCTGTGGTTCGCTGGTGGTGGTCGCGCTCTATCTCATCGCGCAGATGGTCGGCGCAGGCAAGCTTATCGAGCTGCTGTTCGGCCTGAACTACCACATCGCCGTGGTGCTGGTGGGCGTGCTGATGGTGATGTATGTGCTGTTCGGCGGCATGCTGGCCACCACCTGGGTGCAGATCATCAAAGCCGTACTGCTGCTGTTCGGCGCAAGCTTTATGGCGTTCATGGTGATGAAGCATGTGGGCTTTAGCTTCAACAATCTGTTTACGGAAGCGATGGCGGTTCACCCGAAAGGCAGCGCCATCATGAGCCCCGGCGGTCTGGTGAAAGATCCGGTTTCCGCGCTGTCGCTCGGCCTCGGCCTGATGTTCGGCACGGCCGGTCTGCCGCATATCCTGATGCGTTTCTTTACCGTCAGCGACGCCCGCGAAGCGCGTAAAAGCGTGTTCTACGCCACCGGATTTATGGGCTATTTCTACATCCTGACCTTTATCATCGGCTTCGGCGCCATCATGCTGGTGGGCGCGAACCCGGCGTTTAAAGACGCCACTGGCGCGCTGATTGGCGGCAACAACATGGCGGCGGTACATCTGGCCGATGCCGTGGGCGGCAACCTGTTCCTGGGCTTTATCTCGGCGGTCGCCTTCGCCACGATTCTGGCGGTTGTGGCGGGCCTGACGCTCGCGGGCGCGTCGGCGGTGTCGCACGATCTCTACGCCAACGTGTTTCGCAAAGGCGCAACCGAGCGCGATGAGCTGCGCGTCTCCAAAATCACCGTACTGGTGCTCGGCGTGGTGGCTATCCTGCTCGGGATTCTGTTTGAAAAGCAGAACATCGCGTTCATGGTGGGCCTGGCGTTCTCGATTGCGGCGAGCTGTAACTTCCCGATTATTTTACTCTCGATGTACTGGTCGAAGCTCACCACCCGCGGCGCGATGATTGGCGGCTGGCTCGGCCTGCTCACCGCCGTGGTGCTGATGATTCTCGGCCCGACCGTCTGGGTGCAGGTGCTTGGCCACGCCGCGCCGGTCTTCCCGTATGAATATCCGGCGCTGTTCTCTATCGCCGTGGCGTTTATCGGGATCTGGGTCTTCTCGGCAACCGACAACAGCCCGGAGGGCAATCTGGAGCGCGAGCAGTTCCGCGCGCAGTTTATCCGCTCACAAACCGGTCTTGGTATCGAACAGGGCCGCGCGCACTAAGCCTCTTCTCCCCGGCTATTACGGCCGGGGATCACACTTTTCCTCTCCCGCCCTGTTCCGTGTCTCTGGTCGCGCTACATTAGCAAAATGAAACGTTGTTTTTATTTTATCCATACAACACGTCATTTTGGCTGAGAGGAGCATGGCGATGAAAAAATACGCCCTGGTGGGAACCGGCGGGCGCGCCGGTATGTATATCGAGGCTATCGGTAAGACGTTTCGCGACAGCGCGCAGATGGTCGCGTTCTGCGACACCAACCAGACCCGCATGCGTTACGCTAATCGTCTGCTGGAAAACGCAGGCGCGCCGCCAGTGCCCTGTTTCGTCGCCGCGCAGTTTGAAGCGATGATCCGCGACACCCGGCCCGATACGGTCATCGTCACCACGATGGACCGGACCCACGACGATTATATCGTCCGCGCCCTTCATGCGGGCTGCGATGTTATCACCGAAAAACCCATGACCATCGACGAAGCGCGCGCGCTGCGCATCCTCAATGCCATTGAAGAGACGGGGCGCGAAGTGCGCGTGACCTTCAACTACCGCTATGCGCCGCACCACAGCAAAGTGCGCGAACTGCTGATGAACGGCACCATCGGCGAGGTATTTTCGGTGCATTTCGAATGGCTGCTGAATACCGAACATGGCGCGGACTATTTCCGCCGCTGGCACCGGGAGAAGCGCAACAGCGGCGGCCTGCTGGTGCATAAATCCACCCATCATTTCGACTTAATGAATTTCTGGCTCGGCAGCTACCCGCAACGGGTTTACGCCGAAGGCGCGCTGCGATTTTATGGGCGTGAAAACGCCGAAAAGCGCGGCGTTTCGCACTTTTACCCGCGCGCCCATGGCTATGCGGCGGCGAAAGACGATCCGTTCGCGCTGCACATGGAGGAGAGCGCGCAGCTTAAAGCGCTTTATCTGGATGCCGAACATGAAGACAGCTACTTTCGCGATCAGAGCGTCTTTGGCGACGGCATTACCATTGAGGATACGCTGTCGGTGCTGGTGAAATACCAGAACCAGACGCAACTCACCTATTCCCTCAATGCGTATCTGCCGCAGGAGGGACTCAACGTGGTGTTCAACGGCAGTCGCGGTCGGCTTGAAATGAAGCTGGTGGAAAACTCTTACGTTAACGGCGGCGGGCTGCGTGAGGCCGAGGGCAGTCTCGACCGCTGCGATATCACGGTTTACCCGATGTTCGCGGCCCCCTGGAAGGCGGATTTCACGCTGGGCGAAGGAGGACACGGCGGCGGCGACAACACGATGCTGGCGGACCTCTTCGGCGAGCCGGGCGACGACCCGCTGCAACGCGCCGCCGATCACCGTGCGGGCGCGATGTCCATTCTCACAGGCATTGCCGGGAATATCTCGATGCAGCAACAGCGGCCAGTGAATTTTAGCGAGTTTGAACTGGTGCGACGGCTGACGGGCCGATAAAGAAAAACCGCCGGAGCGATCCGGCGGTTACGGTTATTTACGCTCCATCAGCAGCGCTTCGAGCAGGTCCATATCGTGCAGCATTTTTTGCAGCGTCTCGTTACTGATTTGCCGCGTGGCGCGCAGGTGATACAGCTCGGCGCGCTCGGCACGCAGTGCGGTCAGGCGGAAACGGCGCTCAAGATTTTCCTCAAGCTCGCTGTTTTCCACATCGTTGCGCCCGTCGGCACGGCGGCGCAGATTCCCCACCACGCGCGCGGAAACTTCTCTTAGCAACTGGTCGTCGATGTTCTCTTCGGTATCCGCAGCCAGACGCTCTTCCATTTTCTGAATGGCGGTAATCGCCACTTCCGCCGTCACTGAACGCGCCATCCGTTCTTCTTTATGCGCCAGGCCGTGATCCGGCGTCTCGACCTGTTGCAGCAGAATCGGCAGCAGGATCACGCCGACAAACAGCGAGAAAAGAATGACGCCCGCGGCCAGGAACACCAGCTCATAGCGCGCCGGGAACGGCGAGCCGTCTGGCAGCAGCAGCGGAATAGAGAGCACACCCGCAAGCGTAATCGCCCCGCGCACGCCCGCGAACGACGCCACCAGCAGCTCGCGCGTCGAGTACTCGCCAAACGTCAGCGGTTTTTTCTTCAGAAAACGCAGGCTAAAGCGCTTCATGATCCACAGCCACAGGAAACGCACGCCAATCAGCGCGCCGTAGATCAGAACGACATCCATGAACAGCATCCAGGTCTCGACGTTCGGATCTTTTTCGGCGGCGGCAAGCGACGTCTCCATAATGCCCGGCAGTTGCAGGCCAAGCATCAGGAACACCATGCCGTTAAACACAAACTCCAGCATCGACCAGACACTATTGGCGCGCAGACGCATCGCCAGCGGCGCGGTGCGCATTACGCCAGAACGGGTGATGGTCATCCCGGCGGCCACCGCGGCGAGAATGCCGGAGAAGCCGATATGTTCGGCAATCAGATAAGAGGCGAACGGCAGCAGGAACAGCAGCACTATCTGTGTGGCGGGCTCATCGCCGCCCCAGCGGCTCAGCAGGCGCAGCGAGCGGCCATACAGCCAGCTTACCGCGATCCCGGCGAGCAGGCCGCCAATCGCCACTTTTAAAAACTCCAGCGACGCGCCGCCCACGGTAAAGACCATCGTTCCCATCGCGACCGCGACGGCGAATTTCAGGGACACCAGGCCGGAGGCGTCGTTCATCAGCGCCTCGCCCTGCAAAATTCCCATGATTTTTTTCGGGATGCGGCCTTCACCCACAATGCCGGAGAGCGCCACCGCATCGGTCGGCGACAGCACCGCCGCCAGCGCGAAAGCAGGAATGAGCGGAATGCCCGGCACCATCCAGTAGATCAGAAAACCGATGCCGACAACGGTGACCACCACCAGCGCCAGCGCGAGGCCGATAATTTCGCGGCCGTGATCGAGAAATTCGCGGGTTGGGGTTTTCCAGCCGTCGGCGAACAGCAGCGGCGGAATAAACAGGACCAGGAACAGCTCGGGGTTAAAGTCGACGTGCAGACCGAACGTAGGCCAGGCGAGCAGCGCCCCGATGGCTATCTGCATCAGCGGCAGCGGGATCTGGAAGGGCAGCATACGAGTGACGACCCCGGAGAGCGATACCATAAGGGTCATGATGAGGATGGTAAAAAAGATTTCCATGCGGTCTGAGCGGCTCCTTATTATCTGTGATGAAAGACTCACCTTTGATAATAGAACACTGACGCGCCGGAAAAGGAATCAGGTTGTGCCCTGAAAGCAGGAAAAAAGCGGGCCGCAGCCCGCTTCGTTAAAGAAAGGTTTAGATTGCCCAGCCGCCCGCGTAGAAAGCGACCAGCGCGATGGCGATGACGACAGTACCGATATTGAGCTTGCGGAACTCGCCGGAAACGACGCGGCCAATGACCAGCGACGCAAAGCCTATCATGATGCCGGTCACGATGTTGCAGGTCAGCACGATAAACACCGCGGTAATCAGCCCCGCCATCGCGTCCACGAAATCGGCGAAGTCGATTTTCGCCACGTTGCTCAGCATCAGCAGGCCAACATACATCAGCGCGGGCGCTGTGGCATATGCCGGCACCAGGTACGAGAGCGGCGAGAGGAACAGGATAAGCAGGAACAGCACGCCGACGGTAATCGCCGTCAGGCCCGTTTTACCGCCCGCCGCGGTGCCTGCGGCAGATTCGATATACACCGCCGCCGGTGCCGCGCCCACCAGGCCTGAGAAGACGCTGGAGAGGGAATCGGTGGTCAGCGCTTTGCCGCCGTCGATGATCTGACCGTCTTTATCCAGCAGATTCGCCTGGCCCGCGACCGCGCGAATGGTGCCGGTGGCGTCAAACACGGCGGTCATCACCAGCGCCAGCACGCTCGGAATCACCACAGGATCGAGCGCGCCCATGATATCCAGGCTGCCAATCAGCGAATTGCCCTTCTCATCGCTCAGCGACGGCATGGCGAACAGGCCGGTGAATTTCACCGTCGGGTCGAAAATCAGGCCGACAATCGAAATACCGATGATGGTCAGCAGAATGCCGCCCGGCACTTTGAGTTTCTCAAGGCCGATAATGACCGCAAGACCAATCAGCGACATGATCACCGGGAAACTCGCGAAATGGCCGAGCGCCACCGGCAAGCCGTCGAGCGGGTTCTTAATGACCAGGCCCACGCCGTTCGCGGCAATCAGCAGCAGGAACAGACCGATACCGATACCGGTGCCGTGCGCCACGCCCTGCGGCAGGTTACGCAGGATCCAGCTACGAATGCCGGTTGCGGAAATCACGGTAAACAGCACGCCCATCAGGAAGACCGCGCCGAGCGCAACCGGTACGCTGATGTGCTGCCCGAGCACCAGGCTGAACGCGGTAAAGGCGGTCAGCGAGATGGCGCAGCCAATCGCCAGCGGCAGATTCGCCCACAGCCCCATCACGATGGAGCCAACGCCTGCGACCAGACAAGTGGCGACAAACACGGCGGCAGGCGGGAAGCCCGCTTTGCCGAGCATGCCCGGCACGACGATCACTGAATAGACCATCGCAAGGAACGTGGTGAGACCGGCAACAATCTCCTGACGCACGTTACTGCCGCGCGCGGAAATTTTAAAAAAGGCGTCGAGCGAACCGCCGTTACGCGCAGAAGGCGTAGACATAATGAGACATCCCCTGAAAAGTGTGAGTTTTTAAAGCTCGCGCGTGGCAAACAACCCGCTGCGGATCAAACGTTAACTCCCTGCGTTCTGTTTGTGGTTTTGGAGGGGCCACAAAAAGCAAACGTTTAACTCCACGCGCAAAAAACGGCAAAATTTTAAGGCAAACGATTATCCAGCCTTAGGACGGGGATTTTCAACAGAACTTTAAGCCTTTTGGCAAAAAGTTGCGCTGGCTGATGAATAATTCAGCGCAGACTGCGCAAACGATATCGTTGATGCGCAAAAAGAGGGCCTTCAGAGGAAGGCCATAACGATTAGCTGCCGGGGATCGCCAGCGGGCCGCCTTTTTCGATAGCGCGCTGCCAGGCCGGGCGAGCCTGAAGATTAGTCAGCCAGGCGCGTAACTGGCGGAACTCGCCGGAATCATTGCGCGCCAGCAGGGCGATCACCGGGAAGCTCATCTGAATATCCGCCATGCTGAAGGTCTGTCCGGCAAACCACGGATGCTGCGTCAGGTGATCTTCCATAAAGCGGGTGTGGGTGGCGAGCTGCTTATTAAGCCAGGCTTTCTGAACGCCCTGCCCGAGCGCTTTGCCGAGGGTGCGAAGCCCGAACGGAACGGGCTTTTTCCCGAGACTGCCAAACACCAGCTTCATCAACAGCAGCGGCATCAGGGAGCCTTCGGCGTAATGCAGCCAGATACGGTACTGGATTTTCTCCTCCGCACTCTGCGGCTTCAGGCGTTGTTCAGTGTCATAGGTCTCCTGGAGATATTCCAGAATCGCGCCGGATTCGATAATTTTCTGGCCGTTATCCTCCAGCACCGGCGACTTACCGAGCGGATGCACTTTCTTAAGCGCAGGTGGCGCAAGCATAGTCGGCTCGCGCTGGTAGCGCACCAGTTCATAAGGCTTGCCAAGCTCTTCAAGCGCAAAAAGAATGCGCTGCGAGCGGGAATTATTCAGATGGTGGACCGTCAGCATGGCGTTTTCCTTTCGCTTTTCATTGCATTAACTATAGAGAATCCACCGGCGGCGCACCGAATTTGTTTGCGCGCCGCTTATTCATCTTCCAGCAGGCGTGCCCCGCTGCCCTGCGCGCCCAGACGGTCTTCGGGGTTGCGCAGCGGGCAATCGCGGTGCGACAGGCAACCACAGCCGATGCAGCCATCCAGATCGTCACGCAGCGCGGTTAGCGTTTTAATACGCCGGTCCAGCTCCTCGCGCCACTGCGTGGAGAGCTGCTTCCAGGCCTTCGGGCTGAGGTTATGCCCTTCAGGCAGCACGCCGATAGCCTCGCCAATCGTCGCCAGCGGAATGCCGATACGCTGGGCGATTTTAATGATCGCCACCTGACGCAGCACGTCGCGCCGGTAACGCCGCTGGTTGCCGCTGTTGCGGGTGCTTTTAATCAATCCTTTGCTTTCATAGAAGTGCAGCGCGGAGACGGCAACACCGCTGCGCTTCGCGACTTCGCCCGGCGTCAGCAGCGATTTGATTCTGGGTGCTTTCTTTTCCATTGGGGGCTTTACCTCAAGTTAACTTGAGGAATTATACTCGCCGACCAGAAGAACGGCTAACCCAAAACAGAGGAAGAGGACGGCTTATGTCACATCAGGAAATTATCCACGCACTGACGCAATGGATTGATGAGCATATTGACCAGCCACTGAATATCGATGTGGTGGCAAAGAAGTCGGGCTATTCGAAATGGTATTTACAGCGGATGTTCCGCACTGTGATGCATCAGACGCTGGGTGAGTATATTCGCAAGCGGCGTTTGCAACTGGCGGCGCAGGAGTTGCGTACGACCCGGCGACCGATTTTTGATATTGCGATGGATTATGGCTATGTGTCGCAACAGACGTTTTCGCGGATATTCCGCCGTCAGTTCGACCGCACGCCGAGCGATTATCGTCAGAGCGCCTGACGATTAACGGCGCAGTTCTGCCAGCCCGGCATCGCCCGGGCGTCATCCTGTTGCAGCCAGGCGACAAACTCCTGACGCGGCAGCGCTTTTGAGAAATGCCACCCCTGACAATATTGCACTCCACGCTTTAACAACCAGCCCACCTGTTCGGCGGTTTCCACGCCCTCGGCGATAATTTTCAGCCGCAGGCTCTGGGCCATATCGATAATATGCTCTGCAATCAGATGGCTGGTGCTGTTGGTCGTTAAGGTATCGATAAACGACTTATCAATTTTCAGAATATCGACGTTCAGCGAATAAAGATTATGAAGGTTGGAATATCCGGTGCCGAAATCATCAATCGCAATCTCAAACCCTGACTGGCGAAACGCCTGAATAACCGGCGTGGTGCGCGGCACGTCAATAAAGCCCCGCTCGGTCACTTCAATCTTGATTTGCTGCGCGCGTACGCCGTGCTGGTTATTTTTCCCTTCGATTAACGCTATCAGGCGCGACGAATGAAAATCCGAAGCGGAAAGGTTAATGGAAATATAAATTTGCGGGTGGGTCGCCAGGAAATGGCCTAAGTCATTAAATAACTCTTCCACCACATAATCCGTAACCTGCGCGATCATCCCGGTTTTCTCGGCAAGCGGGATAAATTCCGCCGGGCTCATCACCTGACCGTTGTAGCCGGGCCAGCGCAGCAGCGCTTCCGCACCGACGCACATGCCGTGCTTAATATCCATAATCGGCTGGTAATGCAGGCGCAGCGCACGTTTATGCAACGCGCGCTGGAGCTGGCGGCTCGGCGAGTTAAAACGGTGACGGGTGCGCGAGCCGAGAAAAACCAGCAAACCGCCCATGACAAGTCCAAGGGGCAGCATGACCGACATCTGATGCCGCCACGCCTGCCAGAACCAGGCGTCGCTGGTGGAAACGGCGACGGCAATCGGGCGCTTACCAGAAAGCACTATCGACCAGAAACGGCCATCTTTCTGGAAATCCGTATTCTGTGAACGTGCAAAAGGCGCGAGCGCACGGGCGTCGGCTTTGTCACTTACCGAAAAAAACTCCCGGGTGACGGTGTCATACACGCCATAAGTGATAGTGTCATCATTAGATAATATTTCGCTAAAGGAGAGCGGGTTAACCACCGCGACATAATTCCCTTTACGCAAATAAACCATTTTGTGACCGGAAAAGAATGGCGTGTCACGATAATAATAAATGGCGATATCCGGCGAGCGCGTGTAATTCGCAGGCGAGAGAATAAAAGGCTGATCGAACAGAGGGGAACATAATAGTTCATCACCCTGAGCGTAAATGAGATCTTCGATATAAATTTGCCCGCGTGAAATATCCAGCATATTACGCTGATGCGCAGAGGAGCATATTTCGCCCTGATATTTTTCGGCTTCATTACGGGCTTCATCGACATGGCTTAATACCAGCTCGGTACGGTTGAGGACCAGCTGCGCGAAGGTATCCAGGTGCGCCCGCGTCTCGTTGACCGCGCGATGATGGGCGACCCAAAGCGCAAGCATCACAGGCAGTAAGACCACCATGATTATGCCTGAGATTCGCAACGCCTGACGTCGTGCCCTGAAATTCATTATGGCCTCATATCCCTGCTTTCTGTGTCACATTAATCGCCTGATGAGACACATCGCAAACAGGTGTTTACGTTGCATCAATCAGCACGCATTGGCAATAGCCATTTCCAGTTATCCATCCAATATTTCACGCGAAACATTAAAATTTGCCATAAGGAAAATAGGGAATGGCTATTTAATTTTTCTTAAGTGAAATATCCGCGTTGATAACCGTGCTAAAAATTCATCAACCACTTCAGAAAGCGTTTTAAGTTAAATTAATCAAAGCTGCCGAAAAAATGTACGGGCGGCGTTTTTTTGTGTCGAAATGAAAATTTATGCATTAGTAAAATCCGTTGTGGGATTTTTTCACAGCTTTCTTTTCGATCATTTTTTATTGCGAACGGTTGCCGGCGATCTTGTGGATCGTGCGTTTTTTTTCACCAAAGCGCGCCCGCCAGACTGGCGAATAAAACAACAAATGTGATACAGTTCACACTTAGTGTGCAAGTTTACATGCTTGCCGTCACGTTAAATTTTAGCGCCGCGCCAGGCCTGCCGCGTTCCGGCCACCGCGCGGCAGAACGCTTTTTAAGGACTGGTTTCATGGCTACGCTTACCGCCAGCATGGTACTGATGCGCTGGCAACTTCTGGGTGCGGTTTTAATGTTTCTTGCCAGCACGCTTAATATTCAGTTTCGCAAATCCGACTACCAGGCGCTGGCGGTGATCAGCAGCGGGCTGGGTATCGCCGCGTCCTGCGTCTTCGCGACGGGCCTGCTCGGCGTCAGCATCGACTTCCACGCCATCTGGCACAATATGAAAGACGTAATGGTGGAAGTGATGAGCCACACGCCGCCAGAATGGCCGATGGTCGTGACCTGATAACCTCACCGTCTTCATTAAAGCCCCTGTATCAGGGGCTTTTTTATTTTCTGCCAGGCCCTTACATACAACCGGCGCAACTGGTACAGCGCCAGTCCGCTTTATTGATAGCCCGCCAGAAGGCGCGGTAATAATGCTCCTCCAGCGGAATATGGTTATCGAAAAACCAGTCTGTCAGCCACTCGACGTTCTCGACAATCCACTCCTCTTCTTCCAGCCCGTCGGCGAACGTTTCGTCCTCGGGATCGATAATCGAGTAGATCCCCCAGGTGTTCATCGCCTTATCCTGCCAGTGTTGCGGCAGCGTCACCGGGCGTTCTTCAAACGTAATAATCCAGTGACCGTGGCAGAGCAGATTGCCGTTACGGCTCCAGGCGGCGGTAAACGGATTCGGTTCCTGTGTCATCGCTTGCATTCCCTGTGTGAAATTCACCTGCGGGCGGCAACTGGCGGGCTCGTCAATAAACGCCGTCGCACAGGAAGGAATCGCAGAGCATGGCACTTCACCCCCATCGGGAAAATGCTAACTAAGGAGTAACCCGGGGTTATCTTTGGCTTTTTTTAATTTTAAAATCAGCATGTTAATCGGCGATAACCAGACGGTTTCTCCCCTGTTGCTTACCGGCGTACAACATTTTGTCAGCGCGATTGAGCGCTTTTTCAAACTCTTCATCTTTGCCGAAAGCGCTGATCGCAAGCGTCGCGGTGACTTCTCGCGGATTTTTATCCGTCTGGCCAACCCACTCCTGAATGCGCGTCAGCAGCCGCTCCGCCACACGTCTGGCATCTGCCAGTGATGTATCCGGCATCATTACCAGAAACTCTTCGCCGCCCCAGCGCGCCACGATGTCGCTTTCGCGCACGTTGTCGGTAATCGCCCGCGCGATGCGCTGCAAAATCATGTCGCCATAGCTGTGACCGCAACTGTCATTAATGGCCTTGAAATGATCGATATCCAGCAGCAACAGCGTTACGTTATGACTGCCCACCTGTTTATCGAGCAGCGAAACCTGATGCATAAAGTGACGCCGGGTATAGAGGTTCGTCAGGCTGTCGCGGCTCGCCGTATTAAAGAGATCGAATTTCATCGTGTGGGTGAATTCGACCGAACGTAGCGTGGTGTACGTTAACAGCCCAATCGCCATCACGGCGTTCGCAATGCCGATGCCGTTCAGCACTGACGGGCTTAACCCGGACGCCGTACCGGTGTAATGTCGCAGCGCGTAACCCACCGTGCCAAGCACCGCGATCGCGGCCAGGAACAGCGCGCGCCGGACCGGCACCTGCTGAAAGCTGAACGACACGATGGGGATCAGCGAAAAAACAAACAGGTAAAAATTACTCTCCCAGCCCAGCAACGCCGTAGTGGCAACGGCATGCGCCAGAATTTCCACGCTCATCAGCGTACCGACATACAGATACCGGTAATGCTCTATTTCATTCAGACAGTGGATATAAACCATCACGCTGAAAATATTAAAAATGGCGAGCGTCGGAATACTCATCGACAGAAACAGGAAAATCAGCCCGACATGAATCAGCAACGCCAGCCAGACGATCGGAATAATGTGTTGCCAGTACTGGTCGGTCGCCTGGCTAAGGAGTTGGTCGCGATCTCTTTCTGACATGGGCTAACCTGCACTGTGGGGCATCATCCCTGCCGAAAACGTACGGAACGTATGAAGACTTCATGCAACCTATATCGGCATTCCGGCGGCGAGATTTAGCGCCGCATCGCGGAAAAGCGTCATGCCCTTCATTTGTCGGCGGTTTAATCGTGCCAGCAGAGAAAAATCGGGTGCCGTTAATCGTCAGTAAAAGGTGCATTGTGCTCAACGATACAAACAACTGTGCCTGGCGGGAATCGGCCCGAAGCACTTAATAGCCTCAGCCGAAACCATAAAGAAAAAGCCCTGCCGGAGCAGAGCTTTTCAACACTTTCTGAAGAGAGGCCTTCCGTGCGGAACGCCGCGCTATCAGAACGGGATATCGTCGTCGAAATCCATCGGCGGTTCGTTAGAAGGCGCTGGTGCCTGCTGTTGCGGACGGGACTGTGCGCCGCCGCTGAACTGCGCGCCGCCACCCTGCTGCTGCGGCTGCTGAGGCTGACCCCAACCGCCCTGCTGCTGACCGCCGCCCATGTTGCCGCCTGCGCCGCCGCCCTGGCGGCCGCCCAGCATCTGCATGGTGCCGCCGACGTTAACCACAACTTCGGTAGAGTAGCGATCCTGACCGCTCTGATCCTGCCACTTACGGGTACGCAGCTGGCCTTCGATGTACACCTGCGAGCCTTTGCGCAGGTATTCGCCAGCGACTTCCGCCAGCTTGCCGTACAGCACGACGCTGTGCCATTCGGTCACTTCTTTCATCTCACCGGTCTGCTTATCGCGCCAGGATTCGGACGTTGCCAGGCGCAGGTTCGCCACGGCTCCGCCGTTCGGCATGTAGCGTACTTCCGGGTCCTGCCCCAGATTACCGACGAGAATCACCTTGTTTACGCCTCTGCTGGCCATGATCGTGTCTCCTGAAAACATTTCTTAATAGTGTAAACATTCCATTCTACCACGTCAGCCTTCAATGTTGATAGCTGCGAGACGGCTTCAGGAAATGTTCACACAGTATACACAGTTGCAACTAAATACTGGATATCCATTCAGGTTAAATTGTGTCATAATTAACCGTTTCTGGCCACCGGTTGTCCTTCAAACACCCAGGCATTAGCGTTCAAATCCAGGAAAGGTGAATGGATAAGATAGAAGTTCGGGGCGCCCGCACCCACAATCTCAAAAATATCAATCTCGTCATTCCGCGCGACAAACTGATCGTCGTGACCGGGCTGTCGGGTTCCGGCAAATCTTCGCTGGCTTTCGACACGCTCTACGCCGAAGGGCAGCGCCGTTATGTCGAGTCGCTTTCCGCCTACGCGCGGCAGTTTCTGTCGCTGATGGAAAAGCCGGATGTCGATCATATCGAAGGGCTGTCGCCTGCTATCTCCATCGAGCAGAAATCGACGTCCCATAACCCGCGTTCTACCGTGGGGACTATCACGGAAATCCACGACTATCTGCGTCTGCTCTACGCCCGCGTCGGCGAACCGCGCTGCCCGGATCATGACGTTACGCTTGCGGCACAAACCGTCAGCCAGATGGTCGATAACGTGCTGGCGCTGCCGGAAGGCAAACGCCTGATGCTGCTTGCGCCGGTCATTAAAGAGCGCAAAGGCGAGCACACCAAAACGCTGGAAAACCTGGCAAGCCAGGGCTATATTCGCGCGCGTATAGATGGCGAAGTGTGCGATCTCTCTGATCCACCGAAGCTGGAATTGCAGAAGAAGCACACCATCGAAGTGGTCGTGGACCGCTTTAAGGTACGTGAAGATTTAGCGCAGCGCCTGGCCGAATCGTTTGAAACCGCGCTTGAGCTTTCCGGCGGTACGGCGGTCGTGGCGGATATGGATGACGAAAAAGCGGAAGAGCTGCTGTTCTCCGCCAACTTCGCCTGCCCGATTTGCGGCTACAGTATGCGCGAGCTTGAGCCGCGCCTCTTTTCGTTTAACAACCCGGCTGGCGCATGCCCGACCTGTGATGGTCTTGGCGTGCAGCAATATTTTGACCCGGATCGCGTGGTGCAGAACGGCGAGCTGTCGCTCGCGGGCGGTGCCATCCGCGGCTGGGATCGCCGCAATTTTTACTATTTCCAGATGCTGCGCTCGCTGGCGGAACACTATAAGTTTGACGTCGAAGCGCCGTGGAATACGCTCAGCGATAAAGTGCAGAAAGCGGTGCTGTTCGGCTCCGGTAAAGAAACCATCGAATTCAAATATATGAACGATCGCGGCGATACGTCCGTGCGTCGTCATCCGTTTGAAGGCGTGCTGCACAATATGGAGCGCCGCTACAAAGAGACCGAATCCAACGCGGTGCGCGAGGAGCTGGCGAAATTTATCAGCAATCGCCCGTGCGCCACCTGCGAAGGTACGCGTCTGCGTCGCGAAGCGCGCCACGTGTTTGTCGAAAACACCGCGCTGCCGACCATTTCCGACATGAGCATCGGCCACGCCATGGAGTTCTTCAATAACATGAAGCTCTCCGGTCAGCGCGCCAAAATTGCTGAAAAAGTGCTGAAAGAGATTGGCGATCGCCTGAAATTCCTGGTGAACGTCGGCCTGAACTACCTGACGCTCTCCCGTTCGGCGGAAACGCTTTCGGGCGGCGAGGCGCAGCGTATCCGTCTGGCAAGCCAGATTGGCGCGGGCCTGGTGGGCGTGATGTATGTGCTGGATGAGCCGTCCATCGGCCTGCACCAGCGCGATAACGAACGTTTGCTCGGTACGCTGATTCACCTGCGTAATCTTGGCAATACCGTGATTGTGGTGGAGCACGATGAAGACGCCATCCGCGCCGCCGACCACGTGATCGACATCGGCCCGGGCGCGGGCGTACACGGCGGTCAGGTCGTCGCGGAAGGCCCGCTTGACGCCATTATGGCGGTGCCGGAATCGCTCACGGGCCAGTTCATGAGCGGTAAGCGCAAGATTGAAGTGCCGAAAGAGCGCGTGAAAGCCGATCCGGAAAAAGTGCTGAAGCTGACCGGTGCGCGCGGCAACAACCTCAAAGACGTTACCCTGACGCTGCCGGTTGGGCTCTTTACCTGCGTGACTGGCGTTTCTGGCTCCGGTAAATCGACGCTTATCAACGATACGCTGTTCCCGATTGCCCAGCGCCAGCTCAACGGCGCGACGATCGCCGAACCGGCACCGTATCGCGACGTTCAGGGCATGGAACATTTCGATAAAGTTATCGATATCGATCAAAGCCCGATTGGCCGCACGCCACGCTCGAACCCGGCGACCTACACGGGCGTCTTTACGCCAGTGCGTGAACTGTTCGCGGGCGTGCCGGAAGCGCGTGCTCGCGGCTATACGCCGGGCCGTTTCAGCTTTAACGTACGCGGCGGCCGCTGTGAAGCCTGCCAGGGCGATGGCGTTATCAAGGTTGAGATGCACTTCCTGCCGGATATCTACGTGCCGTGCGATCAGTGCAAAGGCAAACGCTATAACCGCGAAACGCTTGAGATCAAATATAAAGGCAAGACCATTCATGAAGTGCTGGATATGACCATCGAAGAAGCGCGTGAGTTTTTCGACGCGGTGCCAGCGCTGGCGCGTAAGCTGCAAACGCTGATGGACGTTGGTCTGACTTATATTCGTCTCGGCCAGTCCGCCACCACGCTTTCCGGTGGTGAAGCGCAGCGCGTCAAACTCGCCCGTGAACTTTCAAAACGCGGCACCGGGCAGACGCTCTATATTCTTGATGAGCCAACCACCGGTCTGCACTTCGCGGATATCCAGCAACTGCTGGCGGTACTGCATCAGCTGCGGGATCAGGGCAATACGATCGTGGTGATTGAGCACAATCTGGATGTTATTAAAACCGCCGACTGGATCGTCGATCTGGGCCCGGAAGGCGGCAGCGGCGGCGGCGAGATCCTCGTTTCCGGCACGCCGGAAACCGTGGCGGAGTGCGAAGCCTCGCATACCGCTCGCTTCCTGAAACCGCTTCTGAAGTAACTCTTACGCGTCGGGTCGTCCGGCCCGACGCGCCTCATTTCCCCTCACTTATTTCTGATGAGGTTTCTTGCGAAGTGCGTGAGCAAAGATGATTTGCGCGCGCCACGGTCTGCTGCTGAATTCATACAGAGCGGGCAAACGCAGGGGGATCTCATGCCGCGCATATCAACGCTAACGCGCTATCTTCCGGGGTGGCTGCTTTTTCTGGCGGTGCTCATTTCAGCGTGCAGTCTGGTAGGAAATTATCAACCACGCGCGCATGCGCAGTTAACCGATCTGATGGCGGCACATTTGCAGTTTATCGACGATTTTACCGCGCCCTCGGGAGTGCTGGACACCGCCGCGCTCGAAGACGCTGACCACACTCTGCAGTTGCGCTTTGCTGAAGCCCTCACGTATGCCGAAAGCCTGGGTGATCCGCTGCGCACCGATAATTTGCGCCTGTTGCAGTCGGTTTATCAGGAAGATCATGCCCGGCTACTGAGACAGCATCGCCCTTTTACGCCAGCACAGGCCGCGCTCTGGCGTGATCAGGCCCGGCTGGCTTATCTCGAAGCGGTCCGGGGCGAATGCAGACGCCCCGCTTCGCCCTGTGAGTAGAGGAGAGTGTTCATGAGTACGCTAATTAACGCCGTCAGCCAGCTACTGGCATCGCCGCAATTTCAGAAGCAGGCCGGGAAAATCGCGGTGGATGAATGTCTTGGCCTCCTGAAACAGGGCCTGAGCGACAGAGAGACATTTATCAAAACCAGCGCGGAGTTAACCGCTCAGGCGCTGCTGGATCGGGCGCAGGGGCTTATCAGTGAAGACGATATGACTGCGCTGCTGAATAAACAGAAAACGATCGCGCAGATCCACGCTAACAGCAGTGAGATCGCATTGCGCGCGCGCATTCAGTCCCTGACGATCAGGCTGCTGGATCTGGTGACCGGCCCCCTTTGTCGCTCAATCAAATAACGCGCTGTCAGGCATCGTAAAATAGCGTCGCTTGCCAGCGTTCATACCGACAGTTGCTGGCGAATATGCTCTGGCAACAGACCCAGCGCCTGCTGATACGACGCATCAACCAGATAGTAAATCTGCGAATCCGGCAGGTCGCCATCCAGAAAGACCGTGCTCCAGTGCGCTTTATTCAGCTGTGCGCTGGGAAACACGTCTTTGTGTTCCTGTCGCAGTAGTTCTGCCAGCTCCGGGCTGGTTTTCAGCGAGACCGCGGGACGGTTGTTAACGTCATGCACCATCGCAAACATCACATCGCCGACTTTAATTTGCGCTGCTTTCCACTCCCGATGCTCGCTCTGTTCAGCGCCCGGTTTGTTCATGCAGTAATCCAGCAAATCAGAATTAGTCATAAGGATTCTCCTTGAAGCGTCGCGACTATGCGCCGCGAACCGCCATGGTTACGGTGTTCTCCAAGCCAGATACCCTGCCAGGTGCCGAGCAGCAGGCGTCCCTGCTTAACCGGTAATGTCAGGGAAACGCCAAGCGTGGAAGATTTGATATGCGCCGGCATATCGTCTGGTCCTTCAGCATCATGCTCGTAATGCCCGTTATCCGGTACAGCGCCCAGAAAATAACGCTCCATATCGCGACGCACCGAAGGATCGCAATTTTCATTAAGCGTTAAAGAGGCTGAGGTGTGCTGAAGCAAGAGATGCAGCAGCCCGGTCTTCACCTGTGAAAGCGCGGGAAGCTGGCTGATGATGTCATCCGTGATGAGATGAAAACCCCGCGGTCTGGCTTTTAACGTCAGGGTTTGTTGAAACCACATACGCTGCCCCCTTAAAAATAGTGATCTTCTAAGTGTGCAGGCTGAGCGGCAAAAGGCAAAATTTCGCTGGCGTTCTGCTGTAATTTTACACATCGCGCCAGCAAGATGGAGTCAGTATTGCCACTGCACGGCAAAACCGAGCGTGAAAGGACTGGTATGCAGATCCTGTGGTTTCATAAGCGGCACGCCGGCAAAGAGATCGTAGCCAAATTGGCCTTTTACGCCGCGTACGCCAAGCGCCGCGCCCGCCAGTTGCTTGCCGCTCCAGTAATCATTTTTCGAGCCTTTTACTTCGCCGTAATCAACGCCAAGATAGGGCTGCATTCCCCACTGCGGCAGATTGAGATTAATGTCGTTGCGCAGATACCAGCCTTTATCAGCATAAATGGTGGTTTCGCCATCGAAACCGCGCACCGTCCAGCGGTTGCCGATCGTGAATTTATCCGGCTGCGTCAGGCGATCCGGCGATGTCTGAGACATAAAGTGCGGCTCATAACTCATCGCGACATCGCCAAATCTGAACGGGAACGCGCCATCAACGCCGAGCGTAATAATGCGCGCCTGCGCATCGGCGTTGCCGACCATTTCTTCGGCATCCTCTTGTTCATTAAACCAGTGCGCGGCTTTCTGGTAGCCCAGACTGCCTTTGATCTGTCCGAACGGGAGATATGCCAGATGTTCCAGCGACAGCTTCCAGTTGCTGGTTTTTCGCCGCTGCACCTCGATTTCCACATCATTAAGCAGATACGTGGAATGACGGCGGAAAGCCTTTATCGCCAGCGTGGTTTTCTGGCTGGCGCTGCGGTAAATAACCCGGCTAAGCTGCGCGCTGAGGTATTTTTCAATGCCGCTATAGAGATAGCGGGAGACACTGTCATGAATAGTTTGGGTATAGCGGTATTTGCTGCCATACAGTTCAAGCTGCCAGTACCCCCACGGGACTGAGTAAAACGCCGAGACGTTATCGCTGCGCCTGCCATCCTCATTTTTAAGCCCGCCGCCATAAGCGATATAAAACATATCGTTAAACGAGGTGAGATTATCCAGATAAAGTGCCAGACCGCTCTGATAACGCCCGGTATATTTGCTGCCGGAGTCATCCGCCCAGGCACCGAGACGCCAGTGTTTCGGCTGAGTACGCATGACTTCAACGCGCGTTTCGCCAGGATTCGCGCCGGGCACCAGATTGATCGTTGCCTCAGAGCCAGGTGTGCGTTGCAGATTCTCGAGCCCTTGTTCAAGGCCACGCAAATCGAGAACGTCGCCCTCACGTTCAGGGAAATTATTTATTGCATGAATATATTCTCCACCGTCGCCTTTAAAAACAATATCGCTAATCGTGCCCGGAAGAATTTGAAACTTGAGCGTGCCGCTTTTGAGATCCTGCGCCGGAATCAACACGCGCGTCGTAATATAGCCATGTTCTATCAGCCGGTTTTGCACCGCTTTATGGATCATTTTCAAACCATTAATACCAACGCATTTCCCTCTCACGCTGCGCATCACATCCTGAAAGGTCATCCAGTGCGCTACCGCGTTTTTATTCTCAAACTCAATGGCGTTAACAGGATAGCAGGGCGCTTCCTGAGGTAAATTCAGCCCCTCTTCAGGTTTATTACTGGTAGATGAAAGTAAGGATTTACTTTGCGTAGCCAGGCTTTCCTGGCGGGCTTCGTTCTGCTGTTTTTGATTTAATGACTGCTGATTTTCAGGAGTATCGGCGAAAGCCTGGGAGCGAACGGTCGCCAGCAACGACAGGATCGCTATACATACGGTTGCACGATAAAAAATCACGTTAATTCCTCAACAATCCTTGTTTACAGGCTGCGAATTGATAGTTTTGTACCCGCGACCTGACTACATAAAAGTAGTTTTACCTATATCGCCACGATGCAATTTCCACAAAAAATTCCTGTAAAAGAATACAAACCTTTCCGTCAATAAAAAGTAATTACACATTCTCGAAATAAATAGCAGAAAAACGCGTACGCAGTTAAGGCATCCACTAATGAACAAATATGGAAAATAACTCACGAAAAGCGCATTAAAGTTTTAAAAAAGTAATGTTGTGCTTTAACGGTGTGGAGGTATAAAAGGCGGCTGCTTTGTGAAAACTAATGATATTTTACAAATCGGCGAATCACATTTAAGAAGATCCGAAAACAGAGTTGCAGAATAGCAAAAGCGCTGCCAGGCAGCGCTTTTAAACGGTGTTACATCACGGCGGCAAACGCCTGTGCCACCTGTTTTACGTTACGGCTGTTAAGGCCCGCCACGCACATGCGTCCACTGCTAATCAGATACACGCCGAACTCATCACGCAGGCGGTCAACCTGCGCGGCACTGAGCCCGGTATAGCTGAACATGCCGCGCTGTTTAAGCAGATAATCGAAATTGCGCCCCGGCACTTCTGTTTTGAGCACATCCACCAACGCTTGGCGCATCTCCAGAATGCGGCGGCGCATTGCTTCCACTTCCGCGAGCCACTGCGCTTTCAGCGTGGCGTCGTTAAGCACCGTGGCCACGACCTGCGCGCCGAAATTCGGCGGGCTGGAGTAGTTGCGGCGCACGGTCGCTTTAAGCTGACCGAGCACGCGAGCAGCGGTTTCCGCATCGTCACAAACCACGGACAAGCCGCCCACACGCTCGCCATAGAGCGAGAAGATTTTTGAAAATGAGTTGCTGACCAGCATTGGCAGGCCCGCGCTGGCGATAGCGCGGATAGCGTAGGCGTCTTCTTCCATCCCCGCGCCAAAGCCCTGATAAGCGATATCCAGGAACGGGATAAGCTCGCGCGCTTTTAGCACGTCAACCACGGCGTCCCACTGGGCGTTAGTCAGATCGGCACCAGTCGGGTTGTGACAGCACGGGTGCAGCAGCACGATATCGCGCGCGGGCAGCGTGTTGAGCTTTTCAAGCAACGCTTCGAAACGCACGCCGTTGGTCTCTTCATCAAACCAGGGGTAAGTGCTTACTTCAAAGCCTGCGCCGTTAAAGATGGCGACATGGTTTTCCCAGGTCGGATCGCTCACCCAGACACGGGACTGCGGAAAATAACGCTTAAGGAAATCCGCACCGATTTTCAGCGCGCCGGAACCGCCCACCGTCTGGATGCTGGCGATACGCCCTGCGGCCAGCGCCGGGTGATCGGCACCGAACAGGAGCGGCGCAATGGCGCTGCGGTAGTTGTTGAGCCCTTCCATCGGGAGATAAAGCGAGGCACCGTGCGGCTGCGCGTTCAGCCGTTGTTCCGCCTGCGCTACGGCCTGCAGCTGTGGAATGATATTTTGTTCGTTGTAATAGAGGCCGATACTCAGGTTTACTTTGTCGCTGCGGGGATCTTCTTTAAAGCGTTCCATCAGCGAAAGGATGGGGTCGCCGGCGTAGGCGTCAACATTCTGAAACACGCTTGGTTCTCCAGATTTACGGTGTGATGTGTCCTCACAATAAACCGGATAGCGCAGCAGATCGAGAGCAATGTGACGGGTGCGATGCCCTGGGGAAGATGGCGGGCGCGCAGCGTTAATAAACACGGCGGGTGCGCTGCGCTTACCCGCCCTACAGAAGACGCGCCGGTGTTGGTAGGGTGGGTAAGCGAAGCGCACCCACCGCCAGACGTTGAAACACTCGTATGGCCTTTAATCCAGGTAACGCATCGCCACCCTGGAGGTCAGCCGCGTTACAAGTTCGTAAGCGCTCACACCCGTCGCTTCGGCGATACGCTCGACCGGCAGCGCCTCGCCCCACATGACTACCGTGTCCCCTGCTTTCTCCGCCGCGTCAGGGCCTAAATCGACGCAGATCATATCCATCGCCACGCGCCCGACAATCGGCACTTCACGGCCATTAACCAGCACCGGCGTACCCGTCGGCGCGCAGCGCGGATATCCGTCGCCATAGCCCATCGCCACCACGCCAAGCCGCGTATCGCGCTCGCTCACCCAGGTGCCGCCATAACCGACAGGTTCGCCCGCTTTGTGGTCACGCACAGCGATAAGGCTTGACGTCAGTGACATCGCAGGCTGAAAGCCAAGCTCCGCGCCCCACGGGTGGGTATCGAGCGGCGATACGCCGTAGAGAATAATGCCGGGGCGTACCCAGTCGAAATGCGACTGTGGCCAGAAGAGAATACCGCCGGACGCGGCAATCGAGCGCTTACCCGGTTTGTCGTGTGTGAAACTGTTAAAGATATCAAGCTGGCGTTCGGTGGCACCGCAGTCTGGCTCGTCGGCACGCGCGAAATGACTCACCACGTTCACCGGCTGGCGCACGTTTTTACAGGCCGCGAGCCTGTCGTAAAACGCCTGCGCCGCCTCCGGGCGCACGCCTAAGCGATGCATGCCGGTATCCAGCTTCATCCAGACGGTGACTGGCTCTGAGAGCGTCGCCTGCTCCAGCGCTATCAGTTGCTCTTCGCTGTGTACCGCGGTGTGGAATCGTTGCGCGGCAATCGCGGGCAGATCGGCTGCGTTGAAAAAGCCTTCGAGCAAAAGAATGGGTTGGGTAATGCCGCCTTCGCGCAGGCGCAGCGCCTCTTCGAGACGGGCTACGCCGAACGCATCGGCATCAGGAAGAGTGCGGGCGGTCTCAAGAAGACCGTGTCCATAGGCGTTTGCCTTCACCACCGCAACCAGTTTACTGGCAGGCGCCAGTTCACGCAGGCGTTGCAGGTTGTGACGCAGAGCGCGGCGGTTTACTACCACAGTTGCCGCTTGCATTGACTTTCCTTGCTTATTTAAAGAGTTACCGTAAATCCCCTAAATCATTCGCGTTGCAGGAAGGCGACAAGCTCGTGAATCCCCGGGAGCTTAGTGAACTAAGTGACCGGGGTGAGCGAGCGCAGTCAACGCACCTGCGGCGTGAAGGATGACGGGGATTTTATTCGTCGTCGTACTGGGGACCCGCGTAGTTATCAAACCGCGACCACTGCCCATTAAACGTCAGGCGCACCGTGCCTATCGGGCCGTTACGCTGCTTACCGATAATAATCTCCGCGATGCCTTTTAAGTCACTGTTTTCGTGGTACACCTCGTCACGATAGATAAACATGATAAGGTCGGCATCCTGCTCGATAGAGCCGGATTCACGCAGATCCGAGTTCACCGGGCGCTTGTCGGCGCGCTGTTCCAGCGAGCGGTTAAGCTGCGAGAGCGCCACCACCGGCACCTGAAGCTCTTTCGCCAGCGCTTTCAGCGAGCGGGAAATCTCAGCGATTTCCAGCGTACGGTTATCAGAGAGCGACGGCACGCGCATCAGCTGTAAGTAGTCGATCATAATCAGGCTTAAGCCGCCGTGCTCGCGATAAATACGCCGCGCGCGGGAGCGCACTTCCGTCGGCGTCAGGCCTGAGGAGTCGTCAATATACATATTGCGCTTCTCAAGCAGGATGCCCATCGTGCCAGAAATACGCGCCCAGTCTTCGTCATCCAGCTGGCCGGTACGGATGCGCGTCTGATCCACGCGGGAGAGCGACGCCAGCATACGCATCATGATCTGCTCGCCGGGCATCTCAAGGGAGAAGATCAGCACCGGTTTATCCTGCAGCATCGCGGCGTTTTCACACAGGTTCATCGCGAAGGTGGTTTTACCCATCGACGGACGCGCCGCCACGATAATCAGATCTGAGCGCTGCAAGCCCGCGGTCTTTTTATTGAGATCCTGATAGCCCGTATCCACGCCCGTCACGCCGTCGTGCGGCTGCTGATAGAGCGTTTCGATACGCGCGACGGTGGCTTCTAAGATCTGATCGATACTCTTCGGGCCTTCGTCTTTATTGGCGCGGTTTTCGGCTATCTGAAAGACGCGGGATTCGGCGAGATCGAGCAGATCTTCACTGGTGCGGCCCTGCGGATCGTAACCGGCGTCGGCAATTTCATTGGCGACGGAAATCATGTCGCGTACGACAGCGCGTTCGCGCACGATATCGGCATAAGCGCTGATGTTCGCAGCACTTGGCGTGTTTTTCGACAGCTCCGCAAGATACGCAAAACCGCCGACGCTTTCGAGTTGTCCCTGAAGTTCCAGCGATTCAGAAAGCGTAATCAGATCGATGGGTTTGCCCATCTCCTGCAGGCGATGCATTTCGGTGAAGATCATGCGGTGCTGACGGGTGTAAAAATCCTCGGCCACGACACGCTCGGCCACATCGTCCCAGCGCTCGTTATCCAGCATCAAACCGCCCAACACCGACTGTTCCGCCTCCATGGAATGCGGCGGCATTTTCAGCCCGGCGACCTGCGGGTCACGAGGTTCAGTGGGTTTGTTGAAGGGTTTATTTCCTGCCATAGTGAATGGAGTTACCAAAAATCATCATCAGAGAGAATGAGGAGTGTATCTGATCTGAGTCGTTTTGTACTCAGTTTGCGCGCTCTTGCTTTCATGCCCGACCCTTAACAAGGAGTTCCTATGGCGACGCGTATTGAGTTCAGCCAGCATGGCGGACCAGAAGTGTTAAAAGCGGTGACCTTTACCCCGGCCGACCCGGACGAGCTGGAAGTGCAGGTGGAAAACAAAGCCATCGGCATCAACTATATCGACACTTATATTCGCAGCGGTCTTTACCCGCCACCGGCGCTCCCGGCGGGCCTTGGCACCGAAGCGGCGGGCGTCGTCACGAAAGTCGGCAGCGGCGTGACGCACCTCAAACCTGGCGATCGCGTCGTCTACGCACAGTCGGCGCTCGGTGCCTACAGCTCGGTGCATAACGTGCCGGCAGAGAAAGCCGTTGTGCTCCCGGATGTTATCTCGTTTGAACAGGCGGCGGCCTGCTTTTTAAAAGGGCTGACGGTGTTTTATCTGCTGCGCAAAACGTATGAAATTAAACCCGACGAGATGTTTTTGTTCCATGCCGCGGCGGGCGGCGTCGGGCTTATCGCCTGCCAGTGGGCTAAGGCGCTGGGCGCGCGGCTTATCGGCACGGTCGGTTCGGCCGAAAAAGCCCAACGGGCGAAACAGGCGGGCGCGTGGCAAACCATCAATTACCGTGAAGAGAATGTGCCGGAGCGGCTGCGTGAACTGACCGGCGGGAAAAAAGTGCGCGTCGTGTATGACTCGGTGGGCAAAGAGACCTGGGAGTCGTCGCTCGACTGCCTGCAACGCCGCGGCCTGATGGTGAGCTTCGGTAACTCCTCCGGCCCGGTGACGGGCGTGAATCTCGGCATTCTTAACCAGAAAGGCTCGCTCTACGTGACCCGCCCGTCACTGAATGGCTATCTGACCAATCGCGCCGAGCTGGAAGAAGCCAGTAACGAGCTCTTTTCGCTTATCGCCAGCGGGGTGATTAAAGTTGAGGTGGCGCAGAGCCAGAAGTTTGCGCTCGAAGACGCCGCGCGTGCCCATAAGACACTGGAAAGCCGCAGTACGCAAGGCTCCAGCCTGTTGATTCCCTGAAAGAATTAGGGCTTCCCGCAGGAAGCCCTTTCTTTTTATTGTTTGCGCTATATGTAGGGTACAGCGCTGATGAATTCGGTAACACGGCTGACATAGTGCCAGACAGGCCCGTTAAAAAACATGGCTTAGCGCGCAAAGTAACATGGAAAGTTGCGAGGTTGTGATCAACCCCGCAACTTATCAGTAACGCCAGCGATTCGTCCGGCTGTAACGTGAGGTGCGACGATACTCGGGCACTTTCGGGGCCTTCACGGTGCGGATCACCCACACGATTGCCACTGCCAACAGCAGCCACGGCAGTACTTTAATCATCAGCGCGAACACGCCACCGAAAAACATTACCAGGGTTGCTACCATTAGCGCGGCGATAATCCCGATAAGCGACACGCCGGTCGCCAGCAGCATCAGAAAGAAAGCCACCACAAACAGCAGTTCAAACATTCTCGTTCTCCTTAAAAACGTTATGCCCTGCTATTACAAGTTTCGTGCCAGATTTAACTTACTGAATTCAAAAGAAACGCCCCGGCATGTCATCCGGGGCGTTAGTGAAATTGACGATATTCTGGTGAACTTAACGTTTGTCGGCCACCAGCTTTAACGCCTGCTCCAGCACGTTAATATCCGCGCCAGGCTTATGGGCGTTTTCGCTGAGATAGCGACGCCACTGCCGCGCGCCGGGAATGCCCTGGAACAGGCCGAGCATATGGCGGGTGACGTGACCCAGATATGTGCCTTTCGCCAGCTCACGCTCAATATACGGATACATGGCGCGCACCACCGCCACCGGGTCGGCATCCGGCACATCAAGCCCGAAGATTTCGCGATCGACCGACGCCAGTATGCCAGGATTCTGATACGCCTCGCGGCCCACCATCACGCCGTCCATATGTTCAAGGTGCGTTTTCACGTCATCCAGCGTTTTAATGCCGCCGTTAATCGACATCGTAAGCTGCGGGAAGTCGCGCTTAAGCTGGTAAACGCGCGGATAATCCAGCGGCGGGATTTCGCGGTTCTCTTTTGGGCTGAGGCCAGAGAGCCACGCCTTGCGCGCATGAATAATAAAGGTGTCGCATCCGCCCCGCTCCGCCACGGTGCCGACGAAATCGCAGAGGAATTCGTAGCTGTCCTGATCGTCAATACCGATACGAGTTTTCACCGTCACCGGAATGGAAACCACGTCGCGCATCGCCTTAATGCAATCGGCGACAAGTTGCGCCTCGCCCATCAGGCAGGCGCCGAAGCGGCCATTCTGGACACGGTCGGACGGGCAGCCGACGTTAAGGTTTATCTCGTCATAGCCGCGCGCCTCGGCAAGCTTCGCGCAGTGCGCCAGCGCCGCCGGATCGCTCCCGCCGAGCTGTAACGCCACCGGATGTTCCTCTTCGCTATAGGCGAGGTAATCCCCTTTGCCATGAATGATCGCGCCGGTCGTCACCATTTCGGTATAGAGCAGCACCTGCGATGAGAGCTGGCGCAGGAAATAGCGGCAATGGCGATCGGTCCAGTCGAGCATCGGCGCGATGGAAAAACGATGGGTGGGAAAAGCGTTACGGGATGTGGACGTCATAATAGCTAAGCGAGTCGAAGTTCGGGCTGAAAAAGGGGCGCTACTATAGCACAAACTTCAGGCAGGGGCGCATTGCGCCCCTGCACATGGTCAGAAGGTCAGGCTCAACTGCGCGCCTGCGCCCCAGGTTTCGTCTTCACCAACGATACCGGTCAGATCGAGATGCACGCGGTTAAACGGCGCGAAACCGACGCCCGCAGTAAACACGTTGCTCTCGTTATCTTTCACGTCCGCGCGATAACCGGCGCGCACCGCCAGCCAGCTAAGCGGACGCACCTCGGCCCCCACGCCGACGAACTGCGAGTTTTCTTCGCTCTTAAAGCCTTTGGTTTCCGTCAGATCGCCATCGGCGCTCAGCGTCACCAGATCGTTATGCCAGGCCACGCCCGCGGTCACCAGCGGCGAGATCTGATAAGTATCTTTATACCCGTTAACCTCTTTGGTATCGATATCACGCGACATCAGGTTCTGCCCGCTCACGCCCACGGTCCAGTTCGGGCCAAAATCCGCTGCCACACCCGCATCAACGTTGAAGCCAGTGTCGTCGTTGCGATAGCGCGAGCTGTTCCAGTCGCTGCTGTCGTAGTTATAAATCGAAGCCGTGTAGTTATAGAGCCAGGTTTTCTGCAGCTTCGGCGTAACACCGACGGAAACCGGCACGTCGCCTACCTGGAACCGATGCGCAAACGCCACGCCGTAATCAGAAACGATCGCCGCGCGGCCAAACGCGGTAGACGTCAGGCGATCGGTGATAGCGTCAGAGCCGTTAATCGCAGCGTTGATGATCTGTGTGCCTGCGTAAATATCATCGTTCTGAATGCGGCGCAGATAGTCGATATCGCTTTGATCCACACGGGTGCTGACACGCGCATGCGCATAGGCTTTCGCCACAAACGCCACCGCCAGCACGTCGTTTGGAATACTCACCGCGATGCCGCCCGCCGCACGTGCGCTTGCCGTTTTACCGCGCAGGTATTCCAGCTCGTCGCCCAGTTCACGCGCCGCGCCCTGGAACTGGCGCAGCGTGCCAATCGGGTTGGCCGCGATATCGCCCGGCGTCAGGCTGTTGACCACATCGCGATAATAATCGACGCGGTCACTGATATGATCTATCTCATCTTCGAGATTGTCTTTATCGGTAATTTGCGCCTGTAATGCCGGCAAAATTACCGTAATGTCATCTTCTGGCTGTGAACGTGCCAGTAATGCCGGGTTAATTAACGCGCCGCTGCCGTAATCGGCTGACGCCACGCCGGTGCCGCCCATCGCATCGTTACGCGCCTGCGCCCAGGTATTGGCTGCACTCGCCTGATTGGCCATCACCAGAGAAAGGGCGACGGCTGCCACTGAAGGTTTGATTATATTTTTCACTGTTTACCCTGCTTATTAGCAACATCAAGGACATCCTCTGTCAGTTCATGACAGAGACGATTTCTGTTGTGAAGAACGCACTACGCCAGAGGTTGAGGCTAAAAGCTCAACGGCACTACCGGGCTCGTTTCGTGATCGCCCTCATTATTTATAGATTAGGGTTCTTAATTCGTGTAGGTAAGCCGTCGTGTGGGCCAAAAAATTGTGGCGGGTGGTCTATCCAGCGATCCGGGCGCGTGGCGGCGTAAGGGCCGTTAAGCGGATAGTAAATGCGGTTTTCCGGTTTGTTCGCCTCGCCCACCACCAGCAACCGGACGTCGCTGTCGGTGTTATTGATAAAGGTGTGGCAAAGGCCGGTGCCTGCCGGGAAGCCGACGCTGTCGCCCGGTTTTAACGGCCACAGCTCGCCGTTGAGCCAGACATCCGGAAACCCTTCGAGCACATAAACAAACTCTTCTTCGCTGCTTTCCGCATGCGGATAAGACGTGCGACGCCCCGGCGGCAGGCGCTCATGATGAATGCCGAGCCGCGTGAGCCCGGTACGCTTCGCCAGCGGCGCGCCGATAGACATCAGTTCGTCGCTGTCCGGGTAACAGGCGTCATCGTTGCCTTCGACTTCCTGCCAGTGACAAATACATTCAGGGCGCGTATGCATATAAACCTCCGGTTAATGTTCACTGAAAGGTATAACACAGGCGGGATGTCGGTGTTTCAGCCAGTTCATGATAAAGTGATGACATCAACACGATTCATAGAGGATGCCGATGGATACGACGATTTCGCAGGAAGTTCTGGCGCAGGCTGAAAAGCTCTGCCAGCAACGTAATGTGCGCCTGACTCCGCAGCGCCTCGAAGTGCTGCGCCTGATGACCATCCAGCCGGGCGCGATCAGCGCTTATGATCTGCTCGATTTATTACGCGAAAGCGAACCGCAGGCGAAACCGCCCACCGTTTACCGCGCGCTTGATTTTCTGCTGGAGCAGGGGTTCGTGCATAAGGTGGAGTCCACCAACAGCTATGTGCTGTGCCACTTATTTGATAACCCGGCGCATACTTCCGCGATGTTTATCTGCGACAGATGCGGCGTGGTAAAAGAAGAGGCAGCGGAAGGGGTGGAAGATATTATGCATGCGCTGGCAGCCAGAATGGGCTTTGCGTTACGCCATAACGTGATTGAAGCGCATGGGCTGTGTGCGGCGTGCGCAGAAATTGAGGCGTGTCGCCATCAGGGACAGTGTGGTCACGACCACAGCATTACGGTGAAAAAGAAAGGACGTTAAATCAGGTTGGGTGGTACATCCTTGTACCGGTGGGCAGGGCAGCCTCAGAGGGAAAATACCGTTTGAGGTGGTGGCCCGATTACCAGCGGTAATCGTGGCGGCTTTCCCAGTCAGTCACTTCCTTGTCGGCTTCATCTTTCGCGTAACCGTAACGTTCCTGGATTTTACCTACCAGTTGGTCACGTTTCCCTTCGATGATGGTCATATCATCGTCGGTTAATTTACCCCATTGCTCTTTCACTTTACCTTTAAACTGTTTCCAGTTACCGCCAGCTTCATCTCTGTTCATAGACGTCTCCTTAACATTCGGTAGTGAATCAGTCTCACAGGTTTTCCTGTGGGGGTTCAGCCCGAGTCATCTTCATCATTTGCTGAACGTACTATCCATTTTAGACGTCAATTTTAAACCTGGCGGGATATTCAGAATCTTTAACCATAACGAAGCGCTGACACCGACAAATTTTCTTTTACTGGTGAGGCGCTGTATCAGGGATATTCAGTGCAAAAGACGCCCCCGGCGCCATAAATAGCCGAGCGACAACCCACGCAGCGCCAGGAAAACGGTGAGCGCCAGCCACAGGCCGTGGTTGCCAAGCTCTGGCAAGGTGAGCAGCGTCAGGCCAAAACCGAGCGCCGCGACGGCCATGCTGTTACGCATCTCCGCCCCGCGCGTCGCGCCGATAAACATACCATCCAGCAGATAACACCAGACGCCCACCACCGGCAGGATGGCCTGCCAGAAGAGATAGGGCTTCGCCAGCGCCTGAAGCGAAGGTAATGACGTGAGCAGTGACACAATGTACTGCCCCGCCACGGCATACAGCAGCGCGAACGCCAGCGCCACCATCCCCGCTTGTCGGCATGCCGCGCGCCAGACGCTGCTCAGCTGCGATTTATCCTGCGCGCCGAAGGCCTGCCCGGCATGGGCTTCAACGGCGTAGGCGAAGCCATCAAGCGCATAGGCGGTGAAGGTCAGAAGGGTCATCAGAATGGCGTTCACCGCGACGATATCGCTGCCGAGCCGTGCGCCAAACACCGTGATGGAACCGAAGCAGAGTTGCAAAAGCAGCGAGCGCAGCATGATGTCGCGGTTAAGCGCAAGCAGCCTGCCAACGCCGCCGCGACACGCGGTTTTCAGCATCGAAAGGGTAATACCGCGCAGGCGCAGCACGCGGGCCGCCATCACAAGACCGATACCAAGCGTCGCGTATTCTGCCAGCGCCGTCGCCAGCGCCGCGCCCTGGACGTTAAGGCCAAGCCCCATCACGAACCACAGATCGAGCGCGATATTAAGCAGATTGCCGACCACCAGCAGGATCACCGGCGCGCGGGCGTACTGCACCCCTAACAGCCAGCCAAGCAACACCAGATTAGCGAGCGAGGCGGGCGCGCTGAGCCAGCGGATTTCAAGAAACCGCTGGGCCTGCGTCAGCACCGCGTCGCTGCCGCCGGTAACATGCAGCGCCAGATGTATCAGCGGCTCACGTAGCGCGATAATCAGCATACCGGCAATCAGCGCCAGCGCCATGGGCTGCACCAGGGCGCGGGCCAGCGCTATCGGATCGCGCGCGCCAAACGCCTGCGCGGTTAGCCCGGTGGTGCTCATGCGTAAAAAGAGTAGCAGCATAAACAGGAAGCTGGTGGCCGTAGCGCCAACCGCGACGCCGCCCAGATACACGGGGCTGTCGAGATGACCAATAACGGCGGTATCCACCAGGCCTAAGAGCGGCACGGTGATATTGGAGAAAATCATTGGCAGCGCGAGGCGCCAGAGAGCTTTATCGGTAGAAGTGAGAAAGGGCATATGGCGTTCCGATGCCGTTACGCGAAGATGAAAAAATATGCAGTCTTTAGCAGACGGGAGAGGTCATTACCGTAACCGGGGCGGGCCAGTTACGGTAATGCGGCGTCAGTGAGCCAGGAAAGGGCTCAGAGCCATTCGCCGTTGCGGATAACGCCGACCGCCAGACCTTCGATAGAAAAGTTATGCTCGCGCAGATCCACAACGATCGGTTTAAACTCGCTGTTTTCCGGCAGCAGCTCAACGGTATTACCCTGTTTTTTCAGGCGTTTTACCGTTACTTCATCATCAATGCGCGCGACGACGACTTGCCCATTGCGCACATCCTGCGTTTTATGAACTGCCAGCAGATCGCCGTCCATAATTCCGATATCTTTCATCGACATCCCGCTTACGCGCAGCAGAAAATCGGCGTTTGGCTTAAACAGGCCAGGATCAACCTGATAGTGCCCTTCGATATGTTGCTGGGCCAGCAGCGGTTCGCCCGCCGCCACACGCCCTATCAGCGGCAGCCCGGTTTCGTCTTCCTGCAACAGACGGATACCGCGCGACGCGCCGGAGACAATCTCAATCACCCCTTTACGCGCCAGCGCTTTAAGGTGCTCTTCCGCCGCGTTCGGCGAACGGAAACCCAGACGTTGCGCGATTTCCGCACGCGTAGGCGGCATGCCGGTCTGGCTGATGTGATCCCGAATGAGATCAAACACCTCTTGTTGCCTGGTAGTTAATGCTTTCATTCCGCCCCCTGGGTGCATATACAGTGATGCTGTGAGTATATACAGCTAAAGGTGATTTTAAAACCATAACCGGTTAAAAAAGCGCTTCTTTCGCGATTTCTGGAAAACTTATCGCAAATGCTGCCAGAGCAGCGTGACCCACACGACGAGCGCGAGGATAATCGACAGCAGAACGGCGGCGGAGCCCATATCTTTGGCGCGGCCTGAAAGCTCATGAAATTCAGGGCCGATGCGATCCACCACCGCTTCGATGGCGCTGTTGAGAATTTCGACAATCATTACCAGCGTAACGGAGCCAATCAGCAGCACGCGAGTGATCGGATCGACATCCAGCCAGCAGGCGATAAGAATAGCCGCTATCACGGCGACCCCTTCCTGGCGAAATGCAGCTTCATTTTTCCAGGCGGCGCGTAATCCCTTCCAGGAATAGCCGGCAGCGTTAATAATTCGGGTTAACCCCGTGGTGTTATTGGCCATGACAAGAAACCTTTTTTAAATTCAGGCGTCAATGCTAATGCGCTTCGATAAAGAAGCACCACAGAAATTCTACGGAGTTTCTGATATTCTTGCGCCGCAATTGCATTATTAACCAGAGGCTTTACATCGTTTATGTCCGGTTGGCCACGAATTTACTACAAATTACTTAATTTACCATTAAGCGTGCTGGTAAAAAGCAAGTCCATCCCGGCGGCGCCCTGCCCCGAACTTGGGCTCGATACGTCACGCCCTATCATGTATGTGTTGCCGTATAACTCGAAGGCGGATCTCCTGACGCTACGCGCGCAGTGCCTGGAGCACGATCTGCCCGATCCGCTGGATCCGCTGGTCATCGACGGCACCGAACTGCCGCGCTATGTGTTTATCCATGGCGGCCCTCGCGTGTTCACCTACTACACGCCGAAAGAAGAATCGATCAAACTCTTCCACAACTATCTCGATCTGCACCGCAGTAACCCGGATCTCGACGTCCAGATGGTGCCGGTGTCGGTTATGTTTGGCCGCTCCCCAGGCCGCGAAAAAGGCGAGGAAAACCCGCCGCTGCGCATGCTGAACGGCATTCAGAAATTCTTCGCGGTCTCGTGGCTTGGCCGCGACAGCTTTGTGCGCTTCTCACCGCCCGTATCGCTGCGCCGTATGGCGACCGAGCACGGCACCGACAAGCGTATCGCCCAGAAACTGGCCCGCGTGGCGCGCATGCACTTCGCCCGCCAGCGCCTCGCCGCCGTCGGCCCGCGCCTGCCTGCGCGCCAGGATCTCTTTAACAAACTGCTCTCGTCAAAAGCGATTGCCCGCGCCGTCGAAGACGAGGCGCGCACTAAAAAAATCTCGCACGAGAAAGCCCAGCAGAATGCTGTCGCATTGATGGAAGAGATCGCCGCCGACTTCTCCTACGAGGCGATTCGTATTACCGATCGCGTGCTTGGTTTCACCTGGAACCGCCTCTACCAGGGCATTAACGTGCATAACGCCGAGCGTGTGCGCCAGCTTGCGCACGACGGCCACGAAATTGTCTATGTGCCCTGCCACCGCAGCCATATGGACTATCTGCTGCTCTCGTATGTGCTCTATCATCAGGGGCTTGTGCCACCGCATATCGCCGCGGGCATCAACCTGAACTTCTGGCCCGCCGGGCCGATTTTCCGCCGCCTGGGCGCGTTCTTTATCCGCCGCACCTTTAAGGGTAATAAGCTTTATTCGACGGTGTTCCGCGAATATCTCGGCGAACTTTTCAGCCGCGGCTATTCGGTGGAATATTTCGTGGAAGGCGGGCGTTCACGTACTGGTCGTCTGCTTGACCCGAAAACCGGCACGCTCTCCATGACCATTCAGGCCATGCTGCGCGGCGGCACCCGCCCGATTACGCTGGTGCCGATTTACATTGGCTATGAGCATGTGATGGAAGTGGGCACGTATGCCAAAGAGCTGCGCGGTGCAACCAAAGAGAAAGAGAGCCTGCTGCAGATGCTGCGCGGCTTAAGCAAGCTGCGTAACCTCGGTCAGGGTTATGTGAACTTCGGCGAGCCGCTGCCGCTCATCACCTTCCTGAACCAGCACGTGCCCGAGTGGCGCGATGCTATCGATCCTATCGAAGCGGTACGCCCGGCGTGGCTGACGCCAACGGTGAACGAGATTGCCGCTCAGCTGATGGTGCGTATCAACAACGCGGGCGCGGCTAACGCTATGAACCTGTGTTGCACCGCGCTGCTGGCCTCGCGCCAGCGTTCGTTAACGCGCGAGCAGTTAACCGAGCAGCTCGATTGCTACCTGAGCCTCCTGCGTAATGTGCCTTACGCCGCAGATGCCACGGTGCCGGACGCCACGGCGACGCAGCTCATTGAACACGCGTTGCAGATGAATAAGTTTGAAGTCGAGAAGGACACCATCGGCGACATCATCGTGCTGCCGCGCGAACAAGCGGTGCTGATGACTTACTACCGCAATAACATCATGCATATGCTGGTGCTGCCGTCGCTTATCGCCGCTATCGTCACCCAGCATCGTCGCATCAGCCGCGAGGCGGTGCAGCAGCAGGTGGAACTGTTATTCCCGATGTTGAAGACAGAGCTGTTCCTGCGCTGGGAGAAAGAAGAGGTGTCGGCGGTCGTCGACGCGCTGGTTAACGAGCTGGCGCAGCAGGGGCTTATTCTTGCTGATGACGAATGGCTTCAGGTGAACCCGGCGCGCTCCCGTACGCTGCAATTGCTCGCCGCTGGCGTGCGCGAAACGCTGCAACGCTACGCGATTACCTTCTGGCTGCTGAGCGCGAATCCGTCCATCAACCGCGGTACGCTTGAGAAAGAGAGCCGCACGGTGGCGCAGCGTCTTTCCGTACTGCACGGCATTAACGCGCCGGAGTTCTTCGATAAAGCGGTGTTCTCAACGCTGGTGCTTACGCTGCGTGATGAAGGCTATATCAGCGATACGGGCGATGCCGAACCGGCGGAAACCATGAAGGTTTACCAGATGCTGGCAGAGCTGATGACCTCCGATGTGAGGCTGACTATCGAGAGCGCGGCGGCACAAGCGGGCGCGTGACAGGGTCTGGTCACTGACAGTAAAAAGGCGGGGAAACCCGCCTTTTTTATTAGCGAAAAACAGGGGTCATGGCTGATAACAATGCGAGTGGTGGGTGCGCTGCGCTTACCCACCCTACAACATTAGCCCGGCTGGCATGCCTTTAACACGGTGGATACGCTTCGCTTACCCACCCTACAGAATTAGCCCCGGCTGGCATGCCTTTAACACGATGGGTGCGCTGCGCTTACCCACCCTACAACATTAGCCCGGCAGGCACGCATTTAACGCGATGGGTGCGCTACGCTTACCCACCCTACAGAATTAGCCCCGGCTGGCATGCCTTTAACACGGCGGGTGCGCTGCGCTTACCCACTCTACTCATAACCTTGATCGCCGAAAAAATGTAGGGCGGGTAAGCGTCAGCGCACCCGCCGTCACTCCACCGCCGCTAATAACAAAAAAGCGGGTTTCCCCGCTTTTATCAGAACTTCAGATAACTTAGCGCCAGGCCGATAAACACCAGCAATCCCACGTAGTTATTATTCAAAAACGCGCGGAAACAGGCGTCGCGATCGCGCCCGGCGATGATTTTTTGCTGCCAGATAAACAGCGCGCCCGCGCCTGCAAGACCGGCATAGTAAAACGCCCCCAGACCGTTCAGCCAACCGACTGCGCCAAGCAGCGCCAGCACGGCTATCTGCAGCAGTCCGATTATCAGCTTGTCGTGGCGTCCGAAAAGGATGGCCGTCGACTTCACGCCGATTTTCACATCATCGTCACGATCGACCATTGCATATTCCGTGTCATACGCCACCGCCCAGCAGATATTGGCGAAAAACATCAGCCAGCAGCTTAACGGCAGCGACTCGCTCACCGCGCAAAACGCCATGGGAATCGACCAGCCAAACGCCGCGCCCAGCACCACCTGTGGCAGATGGGTGTAGCGCTTCATAAACGGATACATCCAGGCCAGCGCCAGCGCTGCCACAGAGAGCAGAATAGTTTTCACATTCAGCGTCAGCACCAGCAAAAACGACAGCAGCACCAGGATGACAAACAGGTTTCGCGCCTCTTTTTCGGTGACATCGCCGCTTGGCAGAGGCCGGTGCGCGGTGCGCTTCACGTGCCCGTCAAATTTGCGGTCGGCGTAATCATTCACCACGCAGCCTGCGGCACGCATCAGCCAGACGCCCGCCACAAATACCGCGAGTATCCACAGCGGCGGCACGCCGGGCGATGCCACCCAGAGCGCCCACAGCGTCGGCCAGAGCAGCAGTAACGCGCCGATCGGCTTATCGGTGCGCATCAGGCGGTGATAGGCGAGCAGCTTATTCTGCGTCAGGCTCCACTCCATTATTTTTCCTCTCCGTACAAGGGTGATGCAGGTAAAAACAGTTCAGTCAGCAGCAGCGGTTTGCCGGAAAGCCTCAGCAGAGAGCGGCGTCCCCAGAGTTCGTCGCTGCGGCCCGGCTGGATAAAATCACGCGTGAGGGTGGATGAGGTAAACAGATAACGGCCCAGCGGCGTGGTACCGAGCTGCTGCAACGCCAGCTCCGGCCCACAAAGTGTAGACTCGGGCACCAGCGTGCGCCCAACCAGCCACGGCACGCCGTCGCCGCATAGCAGGATTTCGCGCAGCCAGTAGCGCGGCTCATCAGGCAAAAACTCGCCCTCTTCCTCCAGCGCTTCGGGGCCGACAAAGCCCTCAAACAGCATGTCGACCGTCACGCGCTCGCAAAAGCCTTCGAAACGGCGGGTCATGGAATCTTCCAGCATCAGCCAGTCGAGCAGCGAACTATCAAGCGTGCTGATATCGTCAAAAAAGGACAACGCGCGCAGTTGTCTCAGCGCGGGATGGGACATGCGTGACTCTCCGGGGCCAAAAGTGGACGTATTGTAACGCAGAACCAGCAAAACGGGGGCGGGGAAACAAGGAGTACGAACAAAAGCGCAACATGGGTGCAACAGGACGGCATGCTGCGCCAGGAAAAAAGGTGCGCGCAAGCGCACCAGGTGTTGCAAACATCAGCAGCGTGGGGAGACTGTCACCCCTTGCCTTTTACGCTGCTGATAAAAGTCTTACGTGCCGTGGTGGAGCCGAGACGCTCCGCTTCATCCAGCAGTTTCAGCGCTTTATCGACATCGCCTTTCGCGACCGCCTCTTTAATGGCGCGGTTGAAATAGGCTTCGGTGTCGTTAAGCACCGGCTCGCGTTTCGCGGCAGGAGCGGGCGCAGCCGCCGGTGCGGCAGGCGCTGGCGCGGAATAAGCTGTAGCAGGCGCTGCGGTGTTGCCAACCGTCACAGACGACGGGCCGGAAGAGCCGAACAGCGGGCCGACCAGAACGCTGGATGCGGAGTTAGTGCTTACTTTCAATTTAAGCTTGCCGTCAGGCGTATGACGCGCCACCGGATCGGCGATATCCGGCACGGCGTTACCCACGCCTTTGGCGTACGCCTTCGCCGGGTTAGTCATGGTGGTGGTCTTCTGCAAATCCTGCGGCGTGGTGAAGACCAGCAGGTACAGTTTCTGCTGCCCCAGCGCAGGAGTCAGTTTGATGACACCTTCGAGGCGGTCTTCAGAGACCACGCCCGGTTCCTGATAGGTAAAGTAATTGCTCGGGAAGTACGCGGCAGGCGTTAAGTTTTGATCCAGCACCAACACGTTCGGGGCGTAAATGCCGGTCTGTTTGTTCGCAAGGCTGGTGAGCGTAATGGTTAATTCACCAATATTGGCTGGCACGCTGTACGCGGCGACTTTGCCGGTAATGCCCGGCACGTTGAGGGTCTGCCCTACGGCGGCGAGATCGGTGGTTTGGGTTTGCGACTGCGCGACGGGCGTCCAGGTCAGGCGCTGTAATTCACCGGCCGGAATGGATGGTGCCGCGGCGGTATTCTGCGGCACGATATTCACATCAGCGAAGCTGACGGCGGGCAGGCCTGCGAGCAGCCCTGCGCTTAAGCATAATGCGACGAGACGTTTTTTCATTTTTATTACCTCGGGTGGAAAGGGAAACGGTAGCCAGGCAATAGCGCGCTTCCCGAAAATCGGTACTTTTCAATGAGGGTTAAGAGGGGCTTTCGCCCCTCTTGTTACTACGCTAACGCGTGATTACCACCAGATTTCCATCTGGGCGCCGAAGGTCCACTCATCGCTGTCGCCGCGACCGAAGCTGCCGCCGTTAAAGCCATCTTTAACTGCGTAGCCATAGTTGGCGTTAGTGCGAGGACTTTGCTCTGTATCATAACCCCATTTCTCATCCCACTTGGCGTAGGTTGCGAACACACGCAGCGCCGGGCGAGACCAGATGCTGTCGCCAGCCTGCCACTGTTGCGCCAGGGTGATTTTGTACTGGTTGTTGGTTTCGTCAGTACGCTGGGATTTCACGTTGTCATAGCCAACTTCCAGCAGGGTACTCATGATAGGCGTCCATTTGAACATCGGGCGCACACCCACGGTCCACCAGCGGGTGCCGTTGTTGTTATCCCAGTCGATGTCCTGGTACATACCGACATACATCATGTCCCAGCGATCGCCCATGGAAATTGAGCCGTGGTCGATTAAACGCAGCATGTGGCCGTTGTTGTTCATCACATATTGCTCACCACCGGCAATACCAACACCAGAGCCCTGAGACAGGCCTTTACCCTGCGAGGTCAGTGCGTCTGTCGCATACTGAACGACAAATTTGTTAAAGCCGGTACCGATGGTCTGAACGTGTTCAGCGGTGAACATCCAGCCATCTTTGGAGGCATCTTTATACAAATATTTGTCGTCATCAGCGTTAGCACGACCGTAGTCAACACCCAGCTCCAGCGTACCGCCCGGGTTCACTTCCAGGCTGCCTAAGCGAACGTCAAAAACGTCGTTAGCCGTGTTCTTGTTGTAATCATAAATGCTGTCGCTCTGGAAAGTCGCAGAACCGCCAGCTTCAGAGGAACGGGTTGCCGCAACAGAGAGCTTACCAAAGCCCAGATCGACGTTTTCAATACCTGCGCCCGGGCCGGAAATATCCCAGTAGTAGAAGTCGATCATGTGAACGTCGTGACGCTGATAGAAGCGTTTACCGGCCCAGATGGTTGAACCCGGCAGTGCGTCAATCAGGTTTTTACCCTGAACGTTAGCTTCACGGAACGCCGGGCTGGTGGCTTCCCAGTCATTTTGCTGAGCAACGGAGTACGCTACGTTAGTATCGAAGTAGAAGCTCTTATCGCCCTCTTTCCATACTTCCTGGCCTAATTTAAGTTCCGCATAGGTTTCACATTCGTTACCCAGACGGTATTTAGCGCCAGCACCGGTTGCCGTGAAACATTTTTGTTCGCCGCCACTGCCGGTCCAGCCGATGCCGGAACGGGCATAACCTTTGAAGTCCACCGCAGAGGCCTGAGCGGCGAAGATGCCCGCCACCACGGCCACAGCCAGAGGGAGTTTACGCAGAGTTATCATCATTCTATCTCCTGAGATCATTGCTTTTCTTTGTAAGCGGGGGCGCTTAAACGCCCGGCTCTTTATGCAACCGACGACAGGCGGTGCCATCTTCCCGAAAAAGATGACAACGCTCCGGCGGCAAGCCGATAGCGAATGTGGCGCCCTCTTCTACCAGCACGACGTCATTCTGGCGGTAGACCAGGTTCTGACGCAGCGCAGGGATTTGGATATGAATCTGAGTTTCATGACCTAACTGTTCGACCACCTGCACCTCGCCTTCCAGCGTCACGTCGGCGATATCACTCGGCAGGAGGTGTTCGGGGCGAATGCCAAGAGACATATTGGCACCCACCTGAACATGGGTACTTTCCACCGGCAGCCAGACCAGCTGGCGGTTCGGCAGCTCCACCTGCACCTGATCGATAGCGGTGGCGGTGACCTTCACCGGCAGGAAGTTCATTTTCGGCGAGCCGATAAAGCCCGCGACGAAGCGATCTGCCGGGTAGTGATAAAGCTCCAGCGGCTTGCCCACCTGGGCGACGCGCCCCGCGTCCAGCACCACGATTTTGTCGGCGAGCGTCATCGCTTCGACCTGATCGTGGGTGACATAAATCATGGTGCGCTTAAGGCGCTTGTGAAGACGGGAGATCTCAATACGCATCTGCACGCGCAGCGCGGCGTCGAGGTTTGAGAGCGGCTCATCGAGCAGGAATACGGAAGGCTCCGCCACCAGCGTACGGCCAATCGCCACACGCTGACGCTGACCGCCGGAGAGCGCTTTCGGACGACGATCCAGCAGGTGCGCCAGTTGCAGCACTTCCGCCACCTGAGTGACGCGCTGGTTGATGGTTTCTTTGCGGGCGCCTGCCAGCTTCAGGCCAAAAGACATGTTTTCAGCCACGGACAGATGCGGATAGAGCGCGTAAGACTGAAACACCATCCCCACGCCGCGCTCGGCGGGCGGCACGTCGTTCATACGCTTGCCGCCGATATGCAAATCGCCGCTGGTGATGGTCTCAAGCCCGGCAATCATACGCAGCAGCGTGGATTTTCCGCAGCCCGACGGCCCGACAAATACGACAAACTCGCCTTCGGTGATATCGAGATTGATATCCTTTGATACCACCACATCGCCCCAGGCTTTTGTTACGTTGCGAAGCTGAACGCCTGCCATTCCCTTCTCCCTTGTCTACTTCACCCGCTTGCCGCGGGAAAAACACGTTGACGGCACTATGCGCCTTACGCGAGGGCGAGCCATCCTCCACCCCCGCCTTTTTTATGGGGGAGGAGACGGGAGGATGAGGGGTTGTCAGCCGTCCTGCGGCCGGGCGGCTCGCGGCGATTTTCGTGATGTAACCGGCAAAAAACGCAGCGGTTTTCTGTGCGCGAGGCCACAGAAAATCCACTTATGTTATGCAGATCACACTACGAGGCGGTGGGGCGTAGAGGAAAGGAGGATGAGAAGCGCTTGTCAGATGCCCAGACTGTTACACGTAAAGCCAACACGTGTATCCACGCGCAAACCACTAAAAGGATAGGAGTTATGAAAATTAAAAGCGGCGTACGCCTCCTCGCCCTCTCAGCGCTGACGACGGCGCTCTTTTCTGCCTCTGCTCTGGCCAAGATCGAAGAAGGTAAGCTGGTTATCTGGATCAACGGCGACAAAGGCTATAACGGCCTGGCCGAAGTGGGTAAGAAGTTTGAACAAGACACCGGCATCAAAGTGACCGTTGAGCACCCGGATAAACTCGAAGAGAAATATCCGCAGGTGGCCGCGACCGGCGACGGTCCGGACATTATTTTCTGGGCGCACGACCGTTTTGGCGGCTACGCACAGTCTGGCCTGCTGGCGGAAATCACGCCGGAGAAAGCGTTCCAGGACAAACTCTACCCGTTCACGTGGGATGCCGTGCGCTATAACGGCAAAATCATTGCCTACCCGGTTGCCGTGGAATCGCTGTCGCTGATTTACAACAAAGACCTGGTACCGAACCCGCCGAAAACCTGGGAAGAGATCCCGAAACTCGATAAAGAACTGAAGGCGAAAGGCAAGAGCGCGCTGATGTTCAACCTGCAGGAGCCGTACTTCACGTGGCCGATCATCGCGGCGGACGGCGGTTACGCGTTTAAGTTTGAAAACGGCAAGTATGACGTGAAAAACGTCGGCGTGGATACCGCGGGCGCGAAAGCGGGCCTGAACTTCCTGGTTCAGCTTATCAAAGATAAACACATGAACGCTGACACCGATTATTCCATCGCAGAAGCGGCGTTTAACAAAGGCGAAACCGCCATGACCATCAACGGTCCGTGGGCGTGGGCCAACATCGACAAGAGCAAAGTCAATTACGGCGTGGCGCAGCTGCCAACCTTCAAAGGCAAGCCGTCTAAACCGTTCGTGGGCGTGCTGAGCGCAGGTATCAACGCCGCCAGCCCGAACAAAGAGCTGGCGAAAGAGTTCCTGGAAAACTACCTGCTGACCGACCAGGGTCTGGAAGCGGTAAATAAAGACAAGCCGCTGGGCGCCGTCGCGCTGAAATCTTACCAGGAGAAACTGGAGAAAGATCCGCGCATCGCCGCCACCATGGCGAACGCGAAAACCGGTGAAATTATGCCTAACGTGCCGCAAATGTCCGCGTTCTGGTATGCCGTACGTACCGCTGTCATCAACGCCGTAACCGGTCGTCAGACCGTGGACGCCGCGCTGAAAGACGCGCAGGGCCGTATCGCGAAGTAACCCTTGTGGAAAATGGCGGGTGCGCGTTGCTTACCCGCCCTACAACACCATTCTCAGAGATTTACGGTGGGTAAGCGAAGCGCACCCACGAACACCATGTAGGGTGGGTAAGCGAAGCGCACCCACGAAAAAAAGCAGGTGGGTTAGCGCAGCGCGCCCACCACACCCTGTAAAGAGTTACACCGTGGCACGGCCACACCTACGTTTTCATCGTTGTTGAGGATTATCCCCATGGATGTCATTAAAAAGAAACACTGGTGGCAAAGCGACGCGCTGAAATGGTCGGCGATTGGTCTGCTGGGCTTACTGGTGGGTTACCTTGTCGTTTTAATGTACGCACAGGGGGAATACCTGTTCGCCATCATGACGCTGATTTTAAGCTCAATTGGCCTCTATATTTTCGCAAATCGCCGCGCCTACGCGTGGCGTTATGTTTATCCGGGCCTCGCGGGCATGGGGCTGTTCGTGCTCTTTCCGCTCGCCTGCACCATCGCCATCGCCTTTACCAACTACAGCAGCACCAACCAGCTCACGCAGGAGCGCGCGCGTGAAGTGCTGATGGATCGTAAATATCAGGCGGGCGAAAGCTACACCTTTGGCCTGTATCCCGCAGGCGATCAGTGGCGTCTCGCCCTCACGGACGGTGCCAGCGGCAACTACTATGTCTCTGAACCGTTTAAATTTGGCGGCGAGCAGAAACTGAAGCTTTCCGCCGCGCCTGCCCTGCCAGAAGGCGAACGCGCCAGCCTTCGCATCATCACGCAAAATCGTCAGGCACTGAACCAGCTCACCGCTGAACTGCCGGACAAAAGCCAGCTCGTTATGAGCTCGCTGCGCCAGTTCTCTGGCACCCGTCCGCTCTATACGCTCGCCGATGACGGCACGCTCACTAATAACCAGAGCGGCGTGAAATACCGCCCGAATAATGACATCGGCTTTTATCAGGCGGTGAACGCCGACGGCCAGTGGGGCGATGAGAAGCTGAGCCCGGGTTATACCGTGACGATCGGCTGGGATAACTTCCTGCGCGTCTTTGCCGATGAAGGCATCCAGAAACCGTTTATGGCCATCTTCGTCTGGACGGTCGTCTTCGCGGCGCTGACCGTCGTGCTGACGGTGGCGGTCGGCATGGTGCTGGCATGCCTGGTGCAGTGGGAATCGCTGAAGGGTAAAGCCATCTACCGCGTGCTGCTCATCCTGCCGTATGCGGTGCCGTCGTTTATTTCCATTCTGATTTTCAAGGGGCTGTTTAACCAGAGTTTTGGTGAGATCAACATGATGCTGAGCGCGCTGTTTGGCATCAAACCGGCGTGGTTTACCGACCCGACGACCGCGCGCACCATGATCATCATCGTCAACACCTGGCTTGGCTACCCGTACATGATGATCCTCTGCATGGGGCTGCTGAAAGCCATCCCGGACGATCTCTATGAGGCTTCCGCGATGGACGGCGCCGGCCCGTTCCAGAACTTCTTTAAAATCACGTTCCCGTTGCTTATCAAGCCGCTGACGCCGCTGATGATCGCAAGCTTCGCGTTTAACTTTAATAACTTCGTGCTGATCCTGCTGTTGACCAACGGCGGCCCGGACCGCATCGGCACCACCACGCCTGCGGGCTATACCGACCTGCTGGTGAGCTACACCTGGCGTATCGCCTTTGAAGGCGGCGGCGGTCAGGACTTTGGCCTCGCGGCGGCTATCGCCACGCTTATCTTCCTGCTGGTGGGCGCGCTGGCGGTCGTGAACCTCAAAGCCACGCGCATTAAGTTTGATTAAGGAGATCCCACATGGCTATGGTGCAACCCAAATCGCAAAAGCTGCGTCTGCTGGCAACTCACCTGCTGCTGCTGGCGTTTATCGCCGCCATTATGTTCCCGCTGTTGATGGTCGTGGCGATTTCGCTGCGCCCCGGCAACTTCGCGACCGGTAGCCTCATCCCGGATCAAATCTCCTGGGAGCACTGGCGGCTGGCGCTCGGTTTCAGCGTGGAGCACGCCGACGGCCGCGTCACGCCGCCGCCGTTCCCGGTGCTGCTGTGGCTGTGGAACTCCGTGAAAATCGCGGGTATTACCGCGGCAGGCATCGTGGCACTCTCCACTACCTGCGCCTATGCCTTCGCCCGTATGCGTTTCCCGGGTAAAGGCGCGCTGCTGAAAGGCATGTTGATTTTTCAGATGTTCCCGGCGGTGCTGTCGCTGGTGGCGCTCTACGCTCTGTTTGACCGTCTCGGCCAGTACATTCCGTTTATCGGGCTTAATACCCACGGCGGCGTGATCTTCGCCTATCTGGGCGGCATCGCACTGCATGTCTGGACGATCAAAGGCTATTTCGAAACTATCGACGGATCGCTTGAAGAAGCGGCGGCGCTGGATGGCGCGACACCGTGGCAGGCGTTCCGGCTGGTGCTCCTGCCGCTGTCGGTGCCTATCCTTGCGGTAGTGTTTATTCTTTCGTTTATCGGCGCGATTACCGAAGTGCCGGTCGCCTCGCTGCTGCTGCGCGATGTCGACAGCTACACGCTGGCGGTCGGCATGCAGCAATATCTCAACCCGCAAAACTACCTGTGGGGCGATTTCGCGGCGGCGGCCGTGCTGTCAGCTATCCCGATTACCGTGGTCTTCCTGCTGGCGCAGCGCTGGCTGGTAAGCGGCCTCACGGCGGGCGGGGTTAAAGGTTAAGTCTCTTCATCGTTATTTTGCCACTGTAGTACCATTGTATCCCTGACTAAGAAGTTGTTTTCGGCGGCCCGCGGGCCGCCTTTTTTTATGGGCGCTCGGGCTGTGGCAAGACTAAAAACGCAGCGAGCGTCTATAGTTAAAGGTTCAGGTTTTGCCCGGCCCGCGAGAGGCTGTGCATCGTAACGCTTACTGATAACAGGGAAAGAAGATGAAAATAGCCTGCCTGCATACGGCGCAAAGCAATGTGGCGGTTTTTGATAAAGCTGCCCGCGCGCTGAATCTCCCGCAAGACGCCTTAACCCATAAAGTGATGCCGCATCTGCTCGAACAGGCGCAAGCCGCAGGCGGCGTCACGCCCGAAATTGAAAAAGAGACGATAGCCGCGCTCGCGGATCTGCGTACCGACGCCGATGTGGTGCTGCTCACCTGCTCCACGCTCGGCGGTGCCGCCGATTTCCTCGCGCAGGACCCGGGCATTATGCGTGTCGACCGCGCGCTGGCGCAGGCGACGGTGACCGCCGGACAGCCCGTCGTGGTGCTCTGCGCCGCGCCAACCACGCTGCACCCGACCGCCGCGCTGTTTCGTGCAACACTCCCGCCGACCACGCCGCTCGGTGTTGAGCTTATTCCCGACGCCTGGACGCTGTTTGAGAGCGGCCAGCATGACGCCTTTCACCAGCGCGTCGCCGAAGCCGCTCAGCAGGCCTTCGCGCGCGGCGCGGGTTGTGTGGCGCTGGCGCAGGCTTCGATGGCAGGCGCGGAGCGTTATTTCAGCCACCCTAAACTGCTCACCAGCCCGCGCGCCGCGCTGACACAGATTGCCGCGCGTATTGCGCGGGAGCGTGCGTGATGACGAATCCCGTGCCGGAATGGCGTGAAGTGGCCGTGCGCGATGTGACCGTCGGGCGCGACGTGGTGATTTATCAGCCCGCCAATGTGTATGGCTGCGAGCTGGGCGATGAAGTGTTTATCGGCCCGTTTGTGGAGATCCAGCGCCATTCCCGCATCGGTCGCGGTACGCGGGTGCAGTCGCATACGTTTATTTGCGAGTACGTGACCATCGGCGAAGATTGTTTTATCGGCCACGGTGTGATGTTCGCCAACGATATGTTTCGCGACGGCAAGCCGGACCCAAACAGCGAAAATTGGGGGCGGATTGTGATTGGTAATGGCGTGTCGATTGGCAGCAATGCGACCATTCTCGCGGTGTCGATTTGTGACGGCGCGGTGATTGGCGCAGGCAGCGTAGTGACGAAGTCAATTACCGAGAAAGGCGTTTACGCCGGTAACCCGGCGCGGTTGTTGCGGCGATTGTAGTCATTACATTGCGTGGTGTGGCGGGTGCGCTGCGCTTACCCGCCCTACAAAATATCACCCCACCGTCTAACATGAATCACCCGTAGGGTGGGTAAGCAAAGCGCACCCACCGGTGAACATGGGCCATCAGTAGGGTGGGTAAGCGAAGCGCACTCACCGTTAAACATGGGACGTCCGTAGGGTGGGTAAGCAAAGCGCACCCACCATCCCACATAACCCCCACCGCTCCGTAACCGGAACCACCGCACGATTACCGGAAATTCAGGCTCTTATCGCTGGTCATGCTATAGAGATCGAACTTACGGCCCAGCATCTGACCGCCGTCACGGGTGAGCGGCGTCCAGCCGATCGCCGCACGGCTGCGGGTCGGGCTTGTGGTGAAGAGATCAAACGGCACCGACACATACACGCCCTTGGTGAAATCGCCCTCGCCGTACTCCTCCGGCGACACATTAGTGATAGTCGCATAGGCGCCCACCACAATCCCGCTGTCGAAGTGTTTCGCGACCTCCAGCGTGCCGCCCTTATCGCCTGCCAGATACTGGCCGACGCTCGCTTTAATCAGCACATCCTGCGCAAACGGCGGCGTCCAGTACGCGGTCAGATGACCGGTTTTCACGCTGTAATCGGTGAATTTCATCATATTCTGCGGGCTGGTCCAGTCGCGCTGTTTCACGTAGTTGCCGTTGATACCGAACGCCCAGTTGCTGTCCACCGGACGCCACAGCACTTCCGCGCCCGCGCCGGCATACATGGTTTCCAGATAACCCGCGTAGATCTGGCCGTAGAAATCGCCGCCCAGATGCTGGAAGTAGTTCGCCTGCAGGTTGTTAACGTAATAGTTGTTCTCCACATATTCACGCACGCGAGTACGCACGCGCGGCAGCGGCGAATTATCTTTCGGGTCGGTGTAGTTGAACTTGTCGTAGTTATTCGCGAGGTTCACAAACACGCTGCCGGACGTCAGCAGGTGGTCGGTCATCCACCAGTCGGCGGTGCCCATCAGGCCTAACTGGTACATGTAAAAGTTTTCCGGGCCGCCGATGGACTGGTTCAGCACCGGGTTTATCGCGACATTAAAGCGCGATTTCTCGATATACCAGCCCTGTTCCGGGTTCTCGGCAACGACCGGCGTCATGCGCTGCTGTGCGAGCGGCGTCTCATGGCCGAGCGGTTCACCTTCCAGATGACGCTTCAGGCTCGCCACGTCAGTTTCTGTTGTGACCTGCGGCATGTTAAGGCGCGTTTCGGTCACGCGGATACGGTTCACGCCCTGCGGCAGGTCATTCATGATGATGCGGTTGGCGCGCTCGATCCCTTCACGCGAATCACGGTATTTATACTGCTCGCCCGTCACGTAGAGCGTATCGCCCTTCACCTGAATCTGCGGATCGTTAAGCCCGGCGTTGTATTTCAGCGAAGTGAGCTGGTTCGCCACCACGCTGTGCTGCAACACCGCGTCCTGCGGCTGCGGATCATATTCAGGGCGACGGTTGTCGGTGTAAGACGGGCGCAGATCGTTAAAGTTGGTGCGCAGCGTGAAGCCGAACATCACAGTGTTGCCGCGCTCGTAGCTCAGGTTAACGTCCGCCCAGTCGGCGACGCGGTAAATCGCGCCCACGTTGAATTTGCTTTTCTGATCGATTTTGCCCGCGAAGTCCTGGGTATAGTTGTTGCCTTCATACTCCAGCTTCAGGCGCAGCGGCTGCCACGGCGTCTGGTATTCGATACCGCCGAAAATCGCTGCCGGGCCGTGGAACATGGTGCTGCCGTCAATGGAGCCCGCGCGCTGATAGCTCGGGTCGCGGTAGCAGAATTTATCGTCGTACTGACAGAGCGGGTTCTTCACGTTACCGCTCGTGCCGAGATAGCCCCAGCCCAGACCGAGCGAGAAATCAAACGGCCCCCAGGCTTTGCTGGCGACCAGATATTCGGCGTCAAACAGTCCCGTACCGCCGATATCGCGCGCGCCCACCGCCACCTGAGGCAGCCAGTAGCCCTCTTCCCACAGGCGCAGCTTGAGATCGAACGCTTTATCTTTATAGGTCTGGTCGCCGGAGAACGCGTCAACGTTGGAGTATTCGCGGGTACGCACGTCGGTGTAGCGCAGCGTGGTTTCCAGCCACGGAAAGAGCTGAATGGACGCGGAGTAGTAACGATACTGATCGTTATCGCGATAGTTCAGGCTCAGCTCGCCCTCGCGCGCCATACGCGCCGTCGGCGTCTGCATCAGGCCAACGCCGCCGAAATCTGACTGCGAAGGGCCCACCGGTGCCGGATACGTTTCGGCATGACAGGCGGAAGCGACCGCCAGCGCCAGCAGGCTGAAGTAGTAATGTTTTTTCATTAATCCGGTATCCGATGCGTCAGAGAAGAGATGATTTGCTCGTTCAGCCCGTCATACGCTGAAGTAAACGTATGGTCAGCGAAGCCGACATACAGAATGCTGCCGGGCATCGGCTCTACGTGGCGCTTATTCCAGTACGCCACTGGCACCTTTTCCACGCGCCCGGTCGGCTGAATCAGCCACGCGTAGCTGCGCTCGGCACCGCTCAGACGGCTGACGTCGTCCAGGTAATCGGTCACCGGTTTGCCGGGCGTAAACGTTTTTTTGCCCGGCGCGCTGACGAGCCCGACAAGCGTAATGGTGGACGGTTGCGGGCCCACCCACAGCTCGTAATCGCCTTCCAGCGGCGGGTTGTTGTGCGGACGCACCCGCACGCGGTCCGGGTCGAGGATCACTCTCTGACGGCCTGTCACTTTGATGGCCTGTAACTGCTGGTGCACGCGGTTAATCGCCGCGCCGTCATCGCCGCCCTCTTCGGCGGCAAGAGACGCGAGGCGATTTAACAGCACCTGATGCTGCGCCTGCGCCTCAACGCTTGCCTGACGTTCGCTGATAACCGCACCCAGCCACCAGCTGCCGGCTAACTGCGGTTGAGAAACCAGATCGGCGAGATGTTTCGCGCCGGAAACTTTTAGCGGCTGTGCATGGTCCCGATAAACGGTAATGGTGCCGTCGGCGAAAGCGCAAAAGCTGCCGAGGCTAAAAATCAGCGAAGCGATAAGTGTGGTTTTCATTATTTCGCTGCCTTCAACAGAATGGTGGTGACCGGAAAATACCCCGCACCCAGATATTGTTTTGACTGACGAATCTGTCCATCGCTGTCCACCCAGAAGCGGTTGTGCCAGGTGGCGGCTTCTGTGGTCACTTCTTCATCCAGAATGCGCACCGGCGTGATGTCGCTGCCCACTTTCAGGGTATCGGTACCATCCCAGGTAAAGGTGGAGCGGGCGGTGGCGTAACGCACCTGATGGCGTTCCGTCCAGCCCATCGTGCGCGTCCAGCTTGCGCCGTCGATAATCTGATTTGCGTGCGCCAGCGGATCGGCCGCCAGGTTGTTCATGTCTATCAGGTTGTCGGCGAGGCTTAAGGTTTTTACGACGCGCCCATGCTGCGTCACGATCGTCGCGCGGTCCTGCGTCACCCATTTTTGCTGGCCGTTTTCAGAAAAAGCGAGCACCACAAAGAGCTGCGGGCCGTTATTCAGCGTCATGTACTGGCTGGCGTAGGGCATGTTCTGGATATCTTCATCCGTGAGCTGCACACCATCCGGGCCGAAAATACTTTGCCTGAGTGAATTGCCGAGTCCCTTGGTCGTGGTGGAGCAGGCCTGAATCATCAGGCACATCAACACAATCGCGAGTCGCTTCACGATATTTCCCCAAAAAAAGTCAAAATAACCACACCGTAGTGTGGTTATGGTTAAAGCCCCCGAAGGGTTTACTGGGTGGCAGTGCTGGTGGTGGTGGTGGTCGTGGTCCCGGTGTTGGAACCATCGCCGCCGCCGGTGGCGGCAAGCGCCACACCAACAACCGACCCTACAGTGCTTGACGCGGTGGCGCTGGAGCTGCCAACCGACACGGAGGTCGCTGCCGAGCCTGCCGCTTCACCGACGCTAACCGGTGCAGCCTGGGCTGAGACAGCGCCAAGCGCTGCAATGGCGAAAACGCCACTAAGGATTTTCTTCATATCAATTTCCCTTCATTGAATGAATGGAGATTTACCTGAAAAGCTTTTCAGGCGCTTCCGAGTATACACAACAACCCCTGCCGGTTTACGACACAGGGAAATAGGCACAGGGTTTTAGGATAATTAGACAAACAGTGAAGGATGGCGTAATAGATTTTATATAAATCGCCTTTTTTTCAACTTGTTATAATATATCCCTGCAAAATGGAAATCCGGTTTATCTGAAACATTTCAGGCGTGCAGAAGCCGGGCACGGCGATTTTCGGATTAACCTCAAGATTAAAGAGTAGCGGGACGCGGGCGAACAACAAGATTTATCTGAGAAAAAAATGCCGGCATATTGCCGGCATCATTACGCTTATTTGACACGCTTATTTAAAATCAACCGCGCCAGGCTTTATAACGGTTAATTAAGCCGTTGGTGGAGCTGTCATGGCTGGCGATTTCTTTGTTATCACCCAGTTCCGGCAGAATGCGGTTAGCAAGCTGTTTGCCGAGCTCCACGCCCCACTGGTCGAAGGTGAAGATGTTCAGGATGGCGCCCTGGGTGAAGATTTTGTGCTCGTAGAGCGCAATCAGCGCGCCCAGGCTGAACGGAGTGATTTCACGCAGCAGAATAGAGTTGGTCGGGCGGTTGCCTTCAAACACCTTGAACGGCACCACGTTTTCCAGCTGAGCAGGATCTTTGCCCTGGTCACGGAACTCTTGTTCCACCACGTCGCGGGATTTACCGAACGCCAGCGCTTCGGTCTGGGCGAAGAAGTTCGAGAGCAGTTTCTGATGGTGATCAGAGAGCGGGTTATGCGTAATCGCCGGCGCGATGAAATCGCACGGCACCAGTTTAGTGCCCTGGTGGATCAGCTGATAGAACGCGTGCTGGCCGTTAGTGCCCGGCTCACCCCAGATAATCGGGCCGGTCTGGTAATCCACGGCGTTGCCGTTGCGGTCAACGTATTTGCCGTTGGATTCCATATTGCCCTGCTGGAAGTACGCCGCGAAGCGGTGCATGTACTGGTCGTACGGCAGAATCGCTTCGGTTTCGGCACCAAAGAAGTTGTTGTACCAGATGCCAATCAGCGCCAGCAGCACCGGCAGGTTTTTCTCAAACGGCGTGGTGGAGAAGTGTTTATCCATCTCGTGCGCGCCGGAGAGCAGCTCAACAAAGTTGTCGTAACCCACGGACAGAATGATGGAGAGGCCAATCGCTGACCACAGGGAGTAACGGCCGCCGACCCAGTCCCAGAACTCAAACATATTGGCGGTATCAATGCCAAATTCGCCGACCGCTTTCGCGTTGGTAGAGAGCGCCGCGAAGTGCTTCGCCACGTGTTTTTCGTCACCGGCGGTTTTCAGGAACCAGTCACGCGCGCTGTGGGCGTTGGTCATGGTCTCCTGGGTGGTGAAGGTTTTGGACGCCACCAGGAACAGGGTGCTTTCCGGGTTCACTTTTTTCAGCACTTCGGCGATGTGGGTGCCGTCGACGTTAGAAACAAAGTGCATGTTGAGGTGGTTTTTGTACGGGCGCAGCGCTTCGGTCACCATGAACGGGCCGAGGTCAGATCCGCCAATACCGATGTTTACCACGTCAGTGATGGGCTTGCCGGTATAGCCTTTCCATTCGCCGGAGATAATGGCCTCGGAGAATTTTTTCATCTTCTCCAGTACGGCGTTCACTTCCGGCATCACATCTTTGCCGTCTACCAGAATCGGCGTATTGCTGCGGTTGCGCAGCGCGACGTGCAGTACGGCGCGGTCTTCAGTGCGGTTGATCTTCTCGCCGGAGAACATCGATTTAATGGCGCCCGCCAGATCGGTCTCTTTTGCCAGGTCCAGCAGCTTGCTGAGGGTTTCTTCCGTGATGCGGTTTTTGGAGTAGTCCACCAGCATCTGATCGTTGAAGGTGGCGGAGAATTTACCGAAGCGGTCAGCGTCTTTCGCGAAGAGTTCCGCGAGGGTGACCTCTTTCATCGCGTCGAAGTGATTTTGTAGTGCCTGCCAGGCAGAAGTCTGCGTTGGGTTGATGTTTTTCATAGCAATACTCTTGTGATTTGAGAATTGTGACTGCGGTCGATTGTAGCGCCAGTCGCTGAAATTGTGATGATTTTTATCATAAGGCCGGACGCCAGCCTCCCCGGCGACAAGAGAAAAGTATAGTCGTTATAAGTTATTTTCCTGGCAGCCTGCGTAATATGAAAAATCCCCATGACCGTATCGTTGACAATCCCCCGGCCAACCCTTTATTTATGAATAAGTACCGGCCCGACGCGCCCTGCGCACGCCTGGCCTGTTTTTTTCTGCGGCTTTAGTTACTTGTTTACGCAACCTGAAGCCGCCCGTGTTTTTCAGAGCAGTTCGGGGTGTGGCAAGGCGGTAAGCGCGCGCATCCCCAGGAGCATACAAAAGTATGTGACTGGGGTGAGCAAGCGCAACCAACGCCGCCACAGCCTGAAATATGAAGGAAAACCGGAAGAGGCGCGTCGGCCAGGTAACGTGTGCGAGGAACCCGTCCTACGACCACACGCGAGGGGGAACGACGCCGAGATGGCGCGCTGTCTGGTAAGGCGCGTCATCGGCTGCAGGGGCTGAATCCCCTGGGCTGTCACCCGAAACGACGGCAGTCGAACGTTTCGCAAGGTGGAGCGCTTCTGGGTGTATCGTAACGTTGGTTTTATCCTCCTGCGTCCGCCCCTTTACTGCGCTTTCCTTGTGCCCAGGCTGAACAGATTCCGCCATACATGATGAATGGCGCCCTGACACGAGGTTGTTATGACAGATTCTTTAGTGGTCGCTAAATTTGGCGGCACCAGCGTGGCGGATTTCGACGCCATGAACCGCAGCGCCGATGTCGTTCTGGACGACGGTCACGTCCGTCTGGTGGTGCTTTCCGCCTCCGCCGGGATCACCAACCTGCTGGTGGCGCTGGCAGAAGGCCTCGAAGCGACCGAGCGCTATGTAAAGCTCGACGCCATCCGCAAAATTCAGTACGACATTCTGGAGCGCCTGCAAAACCCGACGGTTATCCGCGAAGAGATTGATCGCCTGCTGGAAAACATCGCCACGCTTTCCGAAGCCGCGTCGCTTGCGACCTCCACCGCGCTTACCGATGAGCTGGTCAGCCACGGCGAGCTGATGTCCACCCTGCTGTTTGTCGAAATCCTGCGCGAGCGCGGTGTGGACGCGCTGTGGTTTGACGTGCGTAAAGTGATGCGCACCAGCGACCGCTTTGGCCGCGCCGAGCCGGATATCGCGGCGCTCGCCGAACTCTGCACGCAGCAGCTCGCGCCGCGCCTGGCGGAAGGGCTGGTGATCACCCAGGGTTTTATCGGCAGCGAAGCCAAAGGACGCACCACCACGCTTGGCCGCGGCGGCAGCGACTATACCGCCGCCCTGCTCGCCGAGGCGCTGAAAGCGCGTCGCGTGGATATCTGGACCGACGTGCCGGGCATTTACACCACCGATCCGCGCGTGGTGCCCGCCGCGAAACGCATTGATGAAATCGCCTTTGAAGAAGCCGCCGAGATGGCGACATTCGGCGCGAAAGTGCTGCACCCGGCGACGCTGCTGCCCGCCGTGCGCAGCGATATTCCGGTGTTTGTCGGCTCCAGCAAAGACCCAAAAGCAGGCGGCACGCTGGTGTGCAACAAAACCACCAACCCGCCGCTGTTCCGCGCGCTGGCGCTGCGCCGCAAGCAGACGCTGCTGACGCTCCACAGCCTGAACATGCTGCACTCGCGCGGTTTCCTCGCGGAAGTGTTCAGCATCCTGGCGCGGCATAATATTTCGGTCGATCTGATCACCACGTCGGAAGTGAGCGTGGCGCTGACGCTCGACACGACCGGCTCCACGTCAACCGGCGATACGCTGCTGACGCAGGCGCTGCTGACCGAGCTCTCCTCGCTCTGCCGCGTGGAGGTGGAAGAAAACCTGGCGCTGGTGGCGTTGATTGGCAATAACCTCTCAAAAGCCTGCGGCGTCGGCAAAGAGGTGTTTGGCGTGCTGGAGCCGTTTAACATCCGCATGATTTGCTACGGCGCGTCGAGCTATAACCTCTGCTTCCTGGTGCCGGGCAACGATGCCGAACAGGTCGTCCAGAAGCTGCACCACAATCTCTTCGAGTAAACCAAAAAAATGGCCTGACATTGTCAGGCCATCACCGTGTCATAAAGCAGCTTATCTAACAGACTCGCCTGCGCCTTTTCACTCTGCGGCAGCTCCGGCGGCGTTTCGCCGCGCGCCAGCTCTGCGGCGATAAACGCGTGTATCCGCGGCATCGGTGCGCCGTACTCGGCCTCACCCGCCCGCTGTTTGGCGGCAAGCAACGTGTCGATTTCCGCCCGCAGCAGCGGATCGTTCACCGTGCCCTCCAGCAGCGTGCGAAAGCGCATCGGCGGCGCGCCCTTACCGGCCTCCACCCAGCGCACCGCCAGCAGCGGGCGCAGCACGTAGAAATATTTCTTCAGCCGCACCGTCTCGCCCTGCAAATAACTGTGAAAGTTTTTGCGGGCCATCGAGTAGTAGTGCCAGCGCGCACGCTCAGCCGAGAACCACTGCGGCACCTGGTCGCGCAGCGCGCCGATGGCGGTTTCATCCTGCCGGTAGACGATGGGAGAGTCGAGCCACTCGATAAGCGTCGGGTTCGCCCGCTTGAGCAGCCCGAGCGCCTTGCGCCACTCCCAGCCGCAGACGTCGAGCGTGTCGTCGATGGGCAGCTCGATGACATCGCGCGGCGCATCGACCCGTAAATACCACTCAGGCGGATGCACATAGAGAAAGCGCACGTCATAGTCGCTGTCCGGCGAGGCAAAACCCCAGCCCCGGCTGCCCGATTCACAGGCGTAAAGCACCTTCACGCCATACTTTGTTTCCACGTCGTTTAACACCTGCCGCACGCGCTCGCGCATGGCGGCATCCACCCCGTTCAGTTCCATCATTTTTCCTTAAAAATTATCCTTTCACGCACACGACCTGACGCAGCGTATGCACAATTTCCACCAGCGACAACTGCGCGGCCATCACGGCGTCGATGTCTTTATACGCCATCGGGATCTCATCAATGACATCGCTGTCTTTACGGCACTCCACGTGCGCCGTGGCGCGGATTTGATCTTCCACCGTGAAGCGTTTTTTCGCCGCGGTACGGCTCATCGCGCGCCCTGCGCCGTGGCTGCATGAACAGAAGCTCTCTTCGTTTCCCAGCCCGCGCACGATAAAGCTTTTGGCGCCCATAGACCCCGGAATGATCCCCATCTGGCCTTTTTGCGCGGACACCGCGCCTTTGCGCGTCACCAGGATCTCTTCACCAAAATGCGTCTCTTTCTGCACATAGTTATGGTGGCAGTTCACGGCCTCCTGCTGCGTCATAAACGGCTTCGTGATAATCGAGGAAAGCGCCGCCAGCACGCGGTTCATCATCACTTCGCGGTTCTGGCGCGCGAAATCCTGCGCCCACTCCACCGCCTCGATGTAATCGGCGTAGTGCTTGCTGCCTTCTTCAAAATAGGCGAGATCGCGGTCCGGCAGATTCGCCATATGGCGCTGCATATCTTTCTGCGCAAGCCCGATGAAATGGGTGCCGATGGCGTTACCCACGCCGCGCGATCCGCTGTGCAGCATCACCCACACGCGCTCCTGTTCATCAAGGCAGATCTCGATAAAGTGATTACCCGTTCCGAGCGTTCCCAGATGCTGATGATTGTTAGTCTTCAGCAGGTTGGGGTATTTATCCGTCAGGCGTTTAAAGCGCGGGGCAAGCGATGCCCAGTGGTGATCCACATCCTGCGGCGTGTTCGACCACGCGCCTTTATCACGCTGGCCGCGCCCTGTGGTGCGCCCGTGCGGAACCGCCTGTTCGATGGCGCTGCGCAGCCCGCTCAGGTTATCCGGCAGATCGCGCGCCACGAGCGACGTGCGCACCGCGATCATCCCGCAGCCGATATCCACGCCCACCGCCGCCGGGATAATCGCCCCTTTGGTCGGGATCACGCTGCCGATGGTCGATCCTTTACCGAGATGCACATCCGGCATTACCGCCAGGTGTTTAAAAATAAACGGCATTTTCGCCGTTTTCAGCAGCTGCTCACGCGCTTCCGGCTCTACCGGCACGCCGTGGGTCCACATTTTTACCGGCGCGCCGTTAGCCTGCGCCAGCGTCTGATAGCTATTCTCTTGCATTGTTATACCCCTTTAATCTGTACCAGCCCCTGCAGCACCTGATCCAGGCCGCCGAATACGGAGATCTTATCGATACGCTCCGCCACTTTTTCCAGGGTTTCGAGCTCTTTCAGTCGCAGTGCGACCGGATTGTTTTCCATGACTTTTGCGGTGTTCAGCAGCGAACGGGTCGCGGCGGTCTCTTCACGGCGTCGAATCACGTTCGCCTGCGCGGATTTCTCCGCCTCCACCAGCCGCGACAAAATCGTTTTCATGTCGCCCGGCAGCACGATGTCTTTCACGCCGGTCGACGCCACGTCGATACCAAACGGTGCCATACGGGCGATAACCTGCGCGCTCACCACATCGTCGATGATCTGTTTATTTTCCAGCAGCTCATCGAGCGTGCGGGTGCCGACCGCCTCGCGCAGCGCAAACTGCAGCTCGCGGTATAAATGCTCCAGCGGTTTGGCAAGCTGGCTGTACGCCTGCAACACATCCTGATAGCGCCAGTTGGCCCCCAGGTTAATGCGCAGGTTCACTTTATCTTTGGTCAGGATCTCCTGCCCGGAGACTTCCATCGCCTGAAGGCGTGTATCCACGACTTCCGCCTCCACCAGATGGTTGATTTTCCAGTACGCGCTTAAGCCTGGCGGCAGCAGCGGCTGCGTAACGCCGTCGATTTTCAGCACGCCCACGTGCCAGGCGGGCACATTGACGGTCAGGATAGCGTCGCGCCCTTTCACTACGACATCACGGCCGCGCGGCTGTAACACGGCGGCCATTATCTCCGTCGGCACCTGTACGTCGCGGGTATCCATACGCACGGCGCGCAGGCTGTCGCCGTCGCGCCAGAAGAGACGCCGCGCGCCCGGCGGGATAATTTCCACCAGCACGTTGTTACGCCACAGCGCCGCGGTTTCGTTATCGGCGGTATCAACCGCCAGGCAATATTTCTCTACCCATTCTGGCTGAAAACGGCGCAGATAGTCGGCCAGTTCCGGCGCGACGTCACCGCTGTTCATCTCCACCAGCGTCACGTCCGGTTTGTTAAACCACGGCAGGCGATGTTCGCCCGCTTCCAGCACCTGATAAAAATCGCCCTGTTTTGCCAGTAAACCCAGCTGGCCTTTACGAATCGTCACTTTGTTATTCATTTTTTTCCCTTACTGTTGTGGCTGACGCGGATAACGGCGCGAAGCGGGAGGGGGAAGCTACCTCTGTTCCGGTCTTTTCTGCCTGCCGCCCGGCGCCGTTACCGGCGTCAGTGTGTGGCGGTCGCTAACGACTCAACCGCCGGGGTACTGCTTTTAACGTTTCTCTGGAAGGAGAAAGAAAGTTCAGGAGTCGAACCTGATAAACCGACCGTTTTCCACGTCACTGCACTGGCGGAACGCCCCCTGGATAACGTGTTACCGTTCCCGGTGCGCCGGCGGGGCTATAAACCCCTGCATACCCAGCGTGCTGACGAAGTGATAATTGCCAGAAGCGTGCCAGTTTCGGTTAAGGTGAAAATAAATTTTTAATATGTTGATTATTAAGAGATAAATTTTTTATTCGATGCGCGACGGCTATAACAGAAAGGCGTATGATTTATCTTTTAATATCGTTATTTATCTTTAAGGATAAGAGATGCAAAAGCGTCGCGTGGTGATTGGCATGCTGGGCACCGTACTGGACCGGCGCGGTAAGCGCGCCAACCGCTGGAATAAATGGCGTCCGTCCGTCGCGCTGTGCCAGCAGCCCGGTTTGCCTGTCGACCGTTTTGAACTGCTGTACCAGGCGCGCGACGCGTCGCTCGCAGAGCGGGTCACAGAAGATATCGCCGCCGTCTCGCCGCATACCGAAGTACGCCCGCACACCGTGGTGATGGACGATCCGTGGGATTTCGAGGAGGTGTACGCCGCGCTGCTGGATTTCGCCACGCGCTATCCCTTTGATACCGATAACGAAGAGTATCTGGTGCATATCACCACCGGTACGCACGTGGCGCAGATCTGCTGGTTCCTGCTGACCGAAGCGCGGTATCTCCCGGCGGCGCTGTTACAGACCAGCCCCGATCGTCAGGGCGACGATGAAGCGCAGAAAACCATCGGCACGGCGTCGGTCATCGATCTCGATTTAAGCCGCTATGCGACGCTGACTAGCCGCTTCCAGCGCGAGCAGCAGCAGTCGGTGTCGTTCCTCAAATCCGGCATCGACACCCGCAACGCCACATTTAACCGTCTGATCGACCAGATCGAGCGCGTGGCGCTGCGATCCACCGCGCCGATTCTGCTGACGGGGCCGACCGGCGCGGGGAAATCGTTTCTCGCAAAGCGCATTTTTCAGCTGCGCCAGGCGCGGCATCTGGTGCAGGGAAAACTGGTCTCCGTGAACTGCGCGACGCTTCGCGGCGATAACGCGATGTCGACGCTCTTTGGCCACGTGAAGGGCGCGTTTACCGGCGCGCAGCAGGCGCGGCCAGGGCTTCTGCGCGAGGCCGACGGCGGCGTGCTGTTTCTGGATGAAATCGCTGAGCTGGGGCTCGATGAACAGGCGATGCTGCTGAAAGCTATTGAGGAAAAGACCTTTTTCCCGTTCGGCGCGGATAAAGAAGTGCAGAGCGATTTTCAGCTGATCGCCGGTACGCACCGCGACATGGCGCGATGGGTCGCTGAAGGCCGTTTTCGCGAAGATCTCTATGCGCGTATTAATATGTGGGCCTTCGCGCTGCCGGGCCTCGCCGAGCGCCGCGAGGATATCGCGCCAAACGTGGAGTATGAGCTACAGCGCTTCTCGGCCCAGCAGCAGACGCAGATCCGCTTTGATAAAACGGCGCGCGAAAATTATCTCGCCTTCGCCTGCTCGCCGCAGGCGCGCTGGCCGGGCAACTTTCGCGAACTGGGCAGCTCGGTGGCGCGCATGGCGACGCTTGCCGAGCAGGGACGCATTACCGACGCGTTAGTCGAGGAAGAAATCGCCCGTCTTACCGCGAGCTGGCGGCCAATCACCACTGCTGCCGCCGCGCTGCCTGTTGATACCTCAACGCTCGATCTCTTCGACCAGGATCAGCTGGCGGCGGTTGTTGCCGTGTGCAGGCGTAGCGCCTCGCTCTCTGAGGCCGGACGCACGCTGTTTGCGGTTTCGCGCCAGAAGAAAGCCAACCCGAATGACGCCGACCGGCTGCGTAAATATTTGGCGCGTTTTGGGCTGAGCTGGGAACAGGTTAAAGCCCCTGAATGAGGCCTTTTCATCATAATTTGTTTGAATAACTTTCCTTCGCACGATAAACAATACCAATGGCCGGGCTCGATCCCGGCCTGTTTATAACGACACAACACAACATTCTCCCCGGCGATGCCGCGTTACGACGACGGTTCGCCACGGGGTGCAAGGAAAACACGATGCTCGCGACACTCACCCGGCTGTTCCCGCTCTGGGCGCTGCTGCTCTCGGTTATTGCTTATTACACGCCCGCCACGTTTACGCCCATCGGCCCGTGGGTCAGCACATTATTAATGCTGATTATGTTTGGTATGGGCGTACACCTGAAACTCGATGATTTCAAACGCGTGCTGTCGCGCCCCGCGCCGGTGGCCGCAGGGATTTTCCTGCACTATCTGGTAATGCCGCTGGCCGCCTGGCTGCTGGCGATGCTGTTTCATATGCCGCCGGATCTCTCCGCCGGTATGGTGCTGGTGGGGAGCGTGGCGAGCGGTACGGCGTCTAACGTCATGATCTATCTAGCGAAAGGTGACGTGGCGCTGTCGGTGACCATTTCGTCGGTCTCAACGCTGGTAGGCGTGGTCGCCACGCCGCTGCTGACGCGCCTCTATGTTGACGCGCATATTCAGGTCGATGTGATGGGGATGCTGCTGAGCATTCTGCAAATCGTGGTGATCCCGATTGCGCTCGGGCTTATCGTGCATCACCTGTTCCCGCGCGTGGTGAAAGCGGTGGAGCCTTACCTGCCCGCGTTTTCCATGGTTTGCATTCTGGCGATTATCAGCGCCGTGGTGGCGGGTTCTGCCTCGCATATCGCGTCGGTCGGGCTGATGGTGATTGTGGCGGTGATTCTGCATAACAGTATCGGCCTGCTCGGCGGTTACTGGGGCGGGCGTCTCTTCGGCTTTGACGAATCCACCTGCCGGACGCTGGCGATTGAAGTCGGGATGCAAAACTCCGGGCTTGCCGCCGCGCTCGGCAAACTCTATTTCTCGCCGCTCGCGGCCCTGCCCGGCGCGCTGTTCTCGGTGTGGCATAACCTCTCCGGCTCGCTGCTCGCGGGATACTGGTCCGGCAAACCGGTCGACAAAAACGCGCGGCGTTCCGGACGCTAATCAAATAAGCCCGGCGAAACCGGGCTTATTTACTGAGTTAGCGGCGGCGTTGCGTTACACTGGCGGCTCACCCCCTGAGGAGTCGCCACTATGTCCCTGCCCCGACTGACCCAGAAAGAGATGACGGAAAGCGAACAGCGCGAATTAAAAACCCTGCTCGACCGCGCCCGCATCGCCCATGGTCGCCCGCTTACCAATTCCGAAGCCAACCACGTCAAAAAAGAGTATATCGACAAGCTGATGGCGCAGCGCGAACAGGCGGCGAAGCAGACGCGCAGGCAGAAGAAAGCGCAGGCGTATAAACCGGACAGCGACGCGACTTTCTCGTGGTCCGCCAGCACGCCCGTGCGGGGCAGGCGTTAAAGCGCAGCCACGAGCGCGGTCCTGTGTCAGGCTGGCTGATAGATCAGGCGCATTTTTCCGCGCGCCTGCTGTGCCTCGCCCACGACGATGCTGATATCCCGCCCGAGGAGCATCAGGCAGGCCATCATTTTCGTTTCGCTGATCCCGCGAAACTGGCCGCGAAGTAATAAAGAGAGTTTGGGCTGGGTCATTCCCAGAAGACGGGCCGCCTCCTGTTGGGTTAAACCGCGCGCTTTAAGAATGTCGCTAATCGCCATAGCGAGCTGCGCTTTTAGCTCCATCTCTTCGGCATCGATAAGCCCGAGATCGTCATACACATTTCCGTTACTGCGTTCAATGTCTGCTGTCATTTCAGCCCTCCGGCGTGGCGTTGCGCGGCTTTAAGTCGCTGTTCAATTTTTTCCATCTCCGGGCGGGGCGTGGCAATCCCGGAAGAGGATTTTTTCTGGAATACATGCAGGACATAAATCGCCTCGCCCAGACGAACGGTATAGACCGCCCGAAAGGCATTCCCCTGATAATCCTCCACGACCTCAAGCACACCCGCGCCGCCAAAACCTTTAAGCGGCCTGGCCTGCGGATGGCGTCTGCCCTGCTGCGCCAGATAAAGCGCATAGCCAAAAAGATCCTGTACATCCTCCGGCAGCGCCTGAAGATCTTTTCTGGCCTGCCCGACCCAAAACAACGGTTTTATCATGTTGCGTTCCCTCTGATTATACCTTTATGGGTATAAAAAACAGCGTCCGGCTTTCACGATAAAATAAAAAACCCCGCCGTCAGCGAGGTTTTTTGTCATCTTTCGGCATGTCTTCCAGATTCATTACAGACGCCTTTGTTCCCCTTTTTATGAAACTTATTCTCCCTGAGCAGACTTGTAGAATTCGCATGTAGTTTTTAAAATACAGGGAGCGTTATGAAGCATATTTTTCAAACTGAAGTATTCCGCCGCTGGCAAGCCAGTCTGAAAGACCAGCGGGTAAAAACGATGATTGCCGCGCGGCTTTTTCGGCTGGCTAATGGTTTGCCTGGTGATGTTAAGCCCGTCGGCGCAGGCATCAGTGAACTGCGTATTCACTACGGCGCGGGATACCGGATTTATTTCAAACAACACGGCGAGGTGATTGTCATTTTGCTTTGTGGTGGTGATAAGCACACGCAGGATAAAGACATTCTTCTTGCGAAAATGCTGGCTGACCTGCCAGAGAACCAGTGGAGATAATGTGATGAAGCTGACCGAATACGATCCCGCAGCGGCGCTGGTAGATGATGAGGAGATCGCCTTCTTTATGGCGGACGCGCTCGAAACTGGCGACGCCGGACATATTGCAAAGGCGCTGGGCGTCGTCGCGCGCGCTAAAGGCATGTCGCATATCGCCGCTCAGACAGGGCTGTCGCGTGAACAGCTGTACCGTTCTTTCAGTGATAAAGGCAACCCAACGCTTAAAACCACGCTGGCAGTGATGAAAGCGTTGGGTCTCGGTTTAACGGTTAAATCATAAGAGCGGCTTTGTAAGGCTACTCTTCCAGCCGCTCCTCATCGTCATCCGGCTGTTCGAGGATGCTGTAGGCCACGGCGCAGAACAGCGAGTTCAGGCGCTTCATATCGCCAAGCAATCCCAGATGCAGCGAGCTGGTTTCGATACTCTGCACATTTTGCTGATGCAGCCGGTCCACATGCGCATGCGCGTAACGGCGGTTAAGAATGCGAAAACGGTGCTTATGGCGTCGCAGGCGGCGAGCGCTTTGTACGTCACCCGCGAAAAAGACCGACAGGCTGAGCTTCAGGTTGGCGGTCAGCTTCTCCAGAAGGGTATCGAGCTCTTTCACGCCTTCCGGTGAAAACGCGCGGCGCGCGGCCAGCGATTTGTTCGCCACTTCGCTGCCCATACGCTCCAGAATATCCGCCGCCTGTTCAAGGTTTAGCGACATTTCAATGATTTCCGCCCAGCGCTTCGCCTCATCTTCCGCCAGATCTTCTTTCGGCATGCGCGCCATATAAAGCTTAATGGCGGTGTAGAGCACATCCACGTCGTCGGCGAGCCGCCGCAGCGTCTTCTCCTGACGCGGTTCGCCATGCATCACTTTGCCGTAGACCTCCAGCATCTGCTCCAGCACGTCGCCGATGCGCAGCGTTTCGCGCGCGGCGTTGGCGAGGCCCAGCGCCGGGGTGTCCAGCGCGCTCGGATCAAGATGCCGCGGCTTCATGCGCAGATCGGTTTCCGGGGCGTCCGGGATGATGCGCTGACAGAGGCGCGCCATCATGCCCGCGAAGGGCACCATCACCAGGCAACGGATGAGGTTATAGAAGACGTGGAAATAGATAACCAGTTCCGACTCTTCCAGCGGCAGCTTATGGAGAGATTGCGCCAGCAGCGGCACGAAAGGCAGCACCAGCACGCTGCCCACCAGCTTAAACAGCAGACTGCCGAGCGCCACACGCCGCGCCGCCGGGCTGGCGGCACCGTTGTTGAGCATCGCGAGCAGGCCGGAGCCGAGGTTCGCACCAATCACCAGACAGAGCGCCACCTGAAAGGAGATGACATCCGTGGCGGTGAGTGTCGCGGTGAGCAGAACCGCCGCCAGGCTTGAGTAGCTGATGACCGCGAACACCGCGCCTATCAGCGCGTCGAGCATGATGTCGCCGGTGAGCGAGGCGAAAATCACCTGTACGCCAGAGGCGTTGGTGATGGGCGTAACCGCCTGCACGATGAGCTCCAGCGCCTGCAAAATCAGCCCAAGGCCGATAGCGACGCGCCCGAGCTGGCCGGCGCGGCTCTGTTTACGGCCCAGAAAGAAGATGACGCCGATAAAAATCAGCAGCGGCGAGAGCCACGAGAGATCGAAAGTAAGCACGCGCGCCATGAGCGCCGTACCGACATCCGCGCCAAGCACGATGACGAGCGCGGGCGTCAGCGCCACCAGATCCTGCGCGACGAACGAGGTGACAAGCAGCGTGGTGGCGTTGCTGCTCTGCACCAGCGCCGTCACGCCGATGCCCGCGCAGAAGGCGAGCGGTTTTTTCTCAACGCTGCGGCTGAGCACGCTTCTTAAGCGCGCGCCGAAGACGCGCATGACGCCGGTACGCACGATGTGAGTGCCCCAGACGAGCAGCGCCACAGCAGAAAGCAGGTGTAACAGCGTTAACACGGCTTCTCCTTATCGTTGTGTTTTCCTAAGAAGCAGGCGCGATGCCGCTCCTTTGATGAGTATAAGTAATTAACCGGAGGAAGTATTGGCGGGTGGGTATATGGAGGGTAAACCGGGGGTTGAATTAGGCGGGAATGATGGGTGCTGGATCATGACGGAACGGCGGGTGCGCTGCGCTTACCCGCCCTACGCTTCGGTTGTAGAGTGGGTAAGCCGTGCGCACCCACCAGCGTGTTCGTCTTACAGGCCTAATCCGAAACTAATCGGCGTCATAGCCAAGGTTCGCCGCGAGCCACCGCTCTACCTCGCTCACGCTCATCCCTTTGCGCTGCGCGTAATCTTCCACCTGGTCGCGCTGGATCTGCGCCACGGCGAAATATTTGCTTTCCGGGTGGCTGAAATACCAGCCGGAGACTGACGCGCCTGGCCACATGGCGTAGGACTCCGTGAGTTTCATGCCGATGCGGTTTTCCACGTCCAGCAGATCCCAGATAACCGATTTCTCGGTGTGCTCCGGGCAGGCGGGATAACCCGGCGCCGGGCGAATGCCCTGATAATTTTCACGGATGAGCTCCTCATTACTGAGGTTTTCATACGGCGCGTAGCCCCATAGCACTTTACGCACGCGCTCATGCAGATACTCGGCGAACGCTTCCGCCAGACGGTCGGCCACCGCTTTGACCATGATTTTATTGTAATCATCATGCTGCGCGTCGAAGGCCTCCGCCAGCGCGTCCTCCTCCAGCCCGCCGGTCACGGCGAACGCGCCGAGGTAGTCCGCTTTGCCGCTGTATTTCGGTGCCACGAAATCGGCCAGACAGTAGTTCGCAAAGCCCACTTTCTCGGTCTGCTGACGTAAGTGATGACTTACTGACAACACATGCGTACGGGTCTCGTCGCGGTAGATTTCGATGTCGTCACCCACGCGGTTCGCCGGGAAAAGCCCTACCACGCCGCGCGGCATCAGGGATTTTTCGGCGCTCAGTTTGTCGAGCATTTCGTTGGCGTCTTTAAACAACCGCTGCGCCTCTTCCCCCACAACCTCATCTTCCAGAATGCGCGGGTATTTCCCGGCAAGCGACCAGGTCATAAAGAACGGCGTCCAGTCGATGTAATTACGCAGCGTCTCGATGCTTGCCGTTACTTCTTCGACGCCCAGACGGTGCGCGGCGGGCGGCGTGTAGCTTTCCCAGTCGAACGCCAGATCGTTTTCACGCGCGGCGGCGAGCGTCACCGGCGGCGTGCGCGGTTTTTTACGCCCGTGCTGAATGCGCACGGTTTCATACTCTTTGCGGGTGCGCGCGACGAAATCGTCACGCAGCGTGTCGGAGAGCAGCGCAGAGACCACGCCCACGGTACGTGAGGCGTTCTGGACATAGACCGTCGGCCCGCTGTAGTTCTGCTCGATTTTCACCGCCGTATGGGCTTTCGAGGTGGTCGCGCCGCCGATGAGCAGCGGCAGCGTAAAGCCCTGACGCTCCATCTCTTTCGCCACATTGACCATCTCATCAAGCGACGGCGTGATAAGCCCGGAAAGCCCGATGATATCGGCGTTCACTTCACGCGCGGTTTTGAGGATTTTATCCGTCGGCACCATCACGCCGAGGTCGATAATCTCGTAGTTGTTGCACTGCAACACCACGCCAACGATGTTTTTGCCGATGTCGTGCACGTCGCCTTTCACGGTCGCGAGCACGATTTTGCCGTTGCTCTTGCCCACTTCTTTACTGGCCTGGATGTACGGCTCAAGATACGCCACCGCCTGCTTCATCACGCGGGCCGATTTCACCACCTGTGGCAGGAACATTTTGCCCTCGCCGAACAGATCGCCGACCACGTTCATGCCGTCCATCAGCGGGCCTTCAATGACCTCAATCGGGCGGGCCGCCTGCTGGCGCGCCTCTTCGGTATCCTGCTCGATAAACTCGGTAATGCCTTTGACCAGTGAATACTCAAGGCGCTTTTTGACATCCCACGTGCGCCATTCCGCCTGCTGGGCATCTGCCGCGTTATCCGCTTTGCTGCCGCGGTACTTTTCGGCAAGCGCCAGCAGCCGCTCGGTGCCATCGGCGCGGCGGTTAAGGATGACGTCTTCTACCGCGTCGCGCAGCTCGGTGGGCAGATCGTCGTAAATCGCCAGCTGCCCGGCGTTAACGATACCCATGTCCATGCCGTTGCGGATGGCGTAGTAGAGGAACACGGCGTGGATCGCCTCGCGCACCGGGTCGTTGCCGCGAAACGAGAACGAGACGTTAGAGACGCCGCCGGAGATCAGCGCATGCGGCAGCTCGCGTTTAATGTCTTCACACGCGCCGATAAAATCCTGCGCGTAGTTGTTGTGCTCATCGATGCCGGTCGCGACCGCGAAAATGTTCGGGTCGAAGATAATATCTTCCGGCGGGAAGCCGACCTCTTCGGTGAGGATTTTGTAAGCGCGGCGGCAAATTTCAATTTTACGCTCGCGGGTGTCGGCCTGGCCCACTTCGTCAAACGCCATCACCACCACCGCCGCGCCATAGCGGCGCACCAGCTTCGCGTGATGCACAAACGCCTCGACGCCCTCTTTCATGGAGATCGAGTTAACGATGCCTTTGCCCTGAATGCATTTCAGGCCTTTTTCGATAACGTCCCATTTCGAGGAGTCGATCATAATCGGCACGCGGGCGATGTCTGGCTCACCCGCGATAAGGTTGAGGAAACGCACCATCGCCGCTTCGGCGTCGAGCATCCCCTCATCCATGTTGATATCGATAATCTGCGCGCCGTTTTCGACCTGCTGGCGCGCCACGTCCAGCGCTTCGCTGTATTTCTCTTCTTTAATCAACCGCTTAAATTTGGCCGAGCCGGTGACGTTGGTACGCTCGCCGACGTTCACAAACAGCGAATCGTCGCCGATGTTGAGCGGCTCAAGGCCCGCCAGACGGCAGGCAACGGGAATATCCGGCAGTTTACGCGGCGGTAAACCTTCCACCGCGCGGCTCATCGCAGCGATATGCTCCGGCGTGGTGCCGCAGCAGCCGCCGACGATATTTAAGAAGCCCGACTCCGCCCACTCGCGAATTTGCGCGGCCATCACATCAGCGTCTAAATCATATTCGCCGAAGGCGTTGGGCAGGCCCGCGTTGGGGTGCGCGGTGACGTAGCACTCGGCGATGCGCGACAGCTCCGCCACGTACTGGCGCAGCTCGTCCGGGCCCAGCGCGCAGTTAAGGCCGAAGGTGAGCGCGTCAGCGTGGCGCAGCGAGTTATAAAACGCCTCGGTGGTCTGGCCCGACAGCGTGCGGCCCGAGGCGTCGGTGATTGTGCCGGAGATCATGATGGGCAGCTCGACGCCGAGCGCCTCGAACTCTGCCTTCACGGCGAAAATCGCGGCCTTGGCGTTAAGCGTATCGAAGACCGTTTCGATGAGAATCAGATCTGCGCCGCCCTCAATCAGCGCGCGCGTGGATTCGCGGTAAGCCTCCACCAGCTGCTCAAAAGTAATATTACGGAAGGCCGGGTCGTTAACATCAGGAGAAATCGACGCTGTACGGTTAGTGGGCCCTAACACACCTGCCACGTAACGCGGTTTTTCCGGTGTGCGCGCCGTCCATTCATCGGCGCAGGCGCGGGCCAGCTTCGCGGCTTCGTAGTTGATTTCCGCCGACAGCAATTCCATCTGGTAATCGGCCATCGCGATGGTCGTCGAGTTAAAGGTGTTGGTCTCGATGATATCGGCGCCCGCTTCAAAGTAGGCGTAGTGGATAGCGGCGATGATATCTGGCTTAGTGAGTACCAGCAGGTCATTGTTACCTTTAAGATCGCACGGCCAGTCGGCGAAACGCTCGCCGCGGAAATCCTCTTCATCCAGACGGTAGCTCTGGATCATGGTGCCCATACCGCCGTCCAGCACCATAATGCGTTCCGCTAATTGCCGGTGCAGCTGTTCAGATTTGCTACTCACATGTGCTCCTGATACTCGACAAAACCCAGGCCGGAAAGGCCAGCAAACCATACTGGCATAAAGCGATCGGCCGGGAAAGGCGAGCGACGGCAACTTGAGACATGTTCATTATTGACTGCTCCGATGAGTTGCCTGGCGGTTGCATTATCTCCAAATAAAACGAAAATGATTTCCACGATACAGAAAAGGAGGCCGCTATGGTCGCTACCGTACCCGCTAAACGTGGCAAAAAGCCCCGCAACGCCGCCGCTGCCGCCGCCCCGCAGGCAACGGGCCAGGTGCAGTCGCTTACGCGCGGCCTGAAACTGCTGGAGTGGATAGCTGAATCGCAGGGTAGCGTGGCGCTGACGGAGCTGGCGCAGCAAGCCGGATTGCCGAATTCCACCACTCACCGCCTGCTGACGACCATGCAGCAGCTGGGCTTTGTGCGCCAGGTTGGCGATTTAGGCCACTGGGCTATCGGCGCGCACGCCTTTATTATCGGCAGCAGTTTTCTGCAAAGCCGCAACCTGCTGGCGATTGTGCACCCGATTCTGCGCAAACTGATGGAAGAGTCCGGCGAAACCGTGAACCTCGCCGTGCTGGATAAGAGCGACCATCAGGCCATTATTATCGACCAGGTCCAGTGTACCCAGCTGATGCGCATGTCCGCGCCAATTGGCGGCAAGCTGCCGATGCATGCGTCCGGTGCCGGTAAAGCGTTTTTGTCGCAGTTAAGCGATGAAGATGTCTCCGCGCTGCTGCATCGTCAGGGGTTGAAAGCCTATACGCACGCGACGCTGGTGGCACCTGCGCATCTGAAAGACGATCTCGCCCAGACGCGCAAGCGTGGCTATTCGTTTGATGATGAAGAGCACGCGCTTGGCCTGCGCTGCGTGGCGGCCTGCATTTACGACGAGCACCACGAGGCGTTCGCCGCGATCTCTATTTCCGGCCCGATTTCACGCATGACGGACGATCGCGTGACGGAGTTAGGCGCGATGGTGATCCGCGCGGCAAAAGAAGTGACGCAGGCTTTCGGCGGCGTTCGTTAAATGGCCTGTGGGCGTCAGAGGTTCTCCTTCTGACGCCTTCGCTTTAGCCTTCGCCCACCGCAGAGGGCGCAATCGCTGAAACGGCTGCCTCCAGGTGGCCGTTGTGGTTTTTCCAGCGCACGCAAAAGCGCTGGCGGCGGCGGTACGCGTACACATCTTCCACATACCCTTCACGAATGCGCGTCTGTAGCGCGCGCCAGTAGCTGGCGCTGAACAGATCGCTGTGCATCTCCTCAAACAGCGGGCCGATTTTCGGGTCGGCGCAGAGCCAGTGGCGAAACTCCTCCGGAAAGACGTCGCCGGGTGCCACGCTGTACCAGGGTTCGGCGCTGAGCTCGTCCTCCGGATAGCGCGGCGGCGGGATATCGCGAAAGTTTACTTCGGTCATGTAGCAGATCTCGTCGTAATCGTAGAACACGACCCGCCCGTGGCGCGTGACGCCGAAGTTTTTAAACAGCATGTCGCCGGGAAAAATGTTGGCGGCGGCGAGCTGGCGGATGGCGTTGCCATACTCTTCGATGGCATCGCGCAGCTGCTGGCCCGTCGCCTGCTCCAGCCAGATATTGAGCGGCACCATCCGGCGCTCAATATAGAGATGGCTGATGGAAATTTTATCGCCCATGTCGGTGAGCTTCTGCCCGACCTCCTGTTGCAGCAGCGCCATCAGTTCCGGGCTGATACGGTGTTTTTCAATGACGAAGTTTTCAAACTCCTGGGTATCCGCCATGCGCCCGACGCGGTCGTGCTCTTTGACCAGCTGGTAGCAGGCGCGCACGTGCGCTTCGCTCATCTCTTTTTGCGGGGCGAAGCGGTCTTTAATGACTTTAAAGACGCGATCAAATCCTGGCAGCGTGAAGACCAGCATCACCATGCCGCGAATGCCTGGCGCCTCGATAAACTGCTCGTCGGGGTGACGCAGATAGTGGAGATATTCGCGGTAGCTTTCGGTTTTGGCGTGTTTCTGGCAGCCAATCGCCATATAGAGCTCAGCCGTGGTTTTGCCCGGCAGGATTTCGCGCAGCCATTCGACAAGCGCGGCGGGCAGCGGCGCATACACCATGAAATAAGAGCGGGCGAAGCCGAAAACGATGCTCGCCCCGGCGCTGCCGGTAAGGCAGGTGTCGACAAACAGTTCGCCGTCGTCGCTGCGGTGGACAGGCAGCAGAAAAGGCAGCGTGGCGTCAGGCAGGCGCAGTTTGCCCACCAGCCACGCGGCTTTGTTGCGGTAAAAAAGTTCGTTCGCCACTTCCAGATGCGCCTGCGCAAGGCGCGCCGGGCCGAGAGTCTCATTCAGGTGCGCGATGATGTAGCGGACGTCGCGCGCCAGATCCTGCCACGGCAGGCGCAGCGGGAGATCGGTGAGTAAGGTGGTCAGAAGCGGCTGCCAGCCCTGCTCCGGGAAAAAATTTTTCGCGAGCGGTCGCGGCATGGTGCGAAAACGTCGCTCGGGCTGGGAGCTGAAAATAAACAGCCGGTCCGGCGTGAGCGAGCGGTGGTCGTACAGCCTGCAATAAACGGAATTGAAAAAGCTCTCAGCAATTTCAAAGCGCGGGTAATCGGGAAGCAAGTCGGTGTAGTGACACTTCACGCGCAGCAGAAAATCGGGGTCGGTGGCCTTGCCTTCCATAATGCAGCGCAACTGCTCCACCACCAGCCCGACATGGTGATCGTAGAGATGGATACGGCTTTTCATCGCCTGCTGGACGGCGTGCCAGTCGGCCTGCTCGAAGCGGTGCTGCGCGCCCGCGGTAATTTCAAGAAAACGACCATATTGCGCGTCAAACCCCTGCAGGATGGTTTGGGCGATGAGTAGCTCCAGTCCACGCGGCGGCATAGGCAGGCTCCGTGTGTGAAAATAAAAGGTATGGCAGATAAGTTACGCGCGCCCACAGCTTACGATCGGTGGATGCGCTACGCTTATCCACCCTACACAGGATCAAAGCGGTGGTAGGGCGGGTAAGCGACGCGCACCCGCCGCTGACAATCGGTGGATACGCTGCGCTTATCCACCCTACACAGGATCAAAGCGCTTGCAGGGTGGATAAACGGCGCACGCGCCGCTGGCAACCGGTGGATGCGACGCTTAAAGCAGCGTCAGAACTGCGCTTCTTCGGTCGAGCCGGTTAACGCCGTTACGGATGACACGCCGCCCTGGATAATAGTCGTGACATTATCAAAGTAACCGGTGCCCACCTCCTGCTGGTGCGACACAAAGGTGTAGCCCTCTTTACCCGCGGCAAATTCCGGCTGCTGCACTTTCTCGACGTAATGCCGCATCCCTTCGCCCTGCGCGTAGGCGTGGGCGAGGTCAAACATGTTGAACCACATGCTGTGAATGCCCGCGAGCGTGATGAACTGGTATTTGTACCCCATCGCCGACAGCTCCTCCTGGAAAGACGCGATGGTTTTGTCATCGAGCTTTTTCTTCCAGTTGAACGACGGCGAGCAGTTATACGCCAGCAGCTTGCCGGGGAAGCGGGCGTGGATGGCTTCGGCGAAGCGTCGCGCCTGGTCGAGATCCGGCGTGGAGGTTTCACACCACACCAGATCCGCATACGGCGCATAGGCGAGCCCGCGGCTGATTGCCTGCTCGACGCCCGCGCGGGTGCGGAAGAAACCTTCGCTGGTACGCTCGCCGGTAATGAATTCGCTGTCATACGGATCGCAGTCGGAGGTGATGAGATCCGCCGCATCGGCGTCGGTGCGCGCAATCAGCAACGTCGGAACGCCCATAACGTCGGCCGCGAGCCGGGCCGCAACGAGCTTCTGGATAGCTTCCTGCGTGGGCACCAGCACTTTGCCGCCCATATGACCGCACTTTTTCACCGAGGCGAGCTGATCTTCAAAGTGCACCGCCGCGGCACCGGCTTCAATCATCGCTTTCATCAGCTCGAACGCATTGAGCACGCCGCCAAAACCTGCTTCGGCATCAGCCACGATCGGCAGAAAATAGTCGACATAACGCGGATCGCCAGGCTCAATGCCCGCAGCCCACTGGATCTGATCGGCGCGACGAAACGTGTTGTTGATCCGCTCAACCACCGCAGGCACGGAGTTCGCCGGATAGAGCGACTGGTCCGGATACATGCTGGCGGCAAGGTTGGCGTCCGCCGCGACCTGCCAGCCGGAGAGATAGATGGCCTCGATCCCCGCTTTCGCCTGCTGCAATGCCTGCCCGCCGGTCAGCGCGCCCAGGCTGTTGACGTAGCCCTTTTTCGACTCGCCATGCAGCAGACGCCACATTCTCGCCGCGCCAAGCTGCGCCAGCGTGCATTCCGGATTGACCGAACCGCGCAATTTCACCACATCCTGCGCGCTATAAGGGCGGCGAATGCCCTCCCAGCGCGGGTTTGTCCATTCCTGCTCTAACTGCTGAATCTGTTGGGTACGTGTTGTTGTCATGGCAGATGCTCCGTGTTGTTGTGGTGGTGTAGGGTCAGGCCAGCAGGCGATAGCCCGGCAGCGTCAGGAAGTCGATAAGTTCATCAGACGTGGTGATTTGCTCCATCAGGCGCGCGGCCTCGTCAAAACGGCCGTGGCTGTAGCGCTGCTCGCCAAGCTCCTCCTGAATGACGCGCATCTCTTCGGCCAGCATCTGGCGGAACAGATCTTTGGTGACTGTGCTGCCGTTGCTGAGCGTTTTCTGGTGGTGTATCCACTGCCAGATGGAGGTGCGTGAGATTTCCGCCGTCGCGGCATCTTCCATCAGGCCATAAATCGGTACGCAGCCGTTGCCGGAAATCCAGGCTTCGATGTACTGCACCGCCACGCGAATATTGGCGCGCATCCCCTCTTCCGTGCGCTCGCCAGGGCATGGCTCAAGCAGTTGCGCGGCGGTGATGGGCGCGTCGTTTTCACGCAATACATGCAGTTGGTTTTTATGCTCGCCAAGCGCGGCGTCAAAAACCGCCATGACCGTATCGCCAAGACCGGGGTGAGCAATCCAGGTGCCGTCGTGACCGTTCGCGGCTTCCAGCTCTTTATCCGCCTTCACTTTGTTAAGCACCCAGTTATTGCGCTCGGTATCTTTGCTCGGGATGAACGCGGCCATGCCGCCCATCGCGAACGCGCCCCGGCGATGACAGGTTTTAATGAGCAGCCGCGAATAAGCGCTCAGGAAAGGCTTATCCATGGTGACGGATTGTCTGTCCGGCAGGACGCGGTCGGGATGATTTTTAAGGGTTTTGATATAGCTGAAGATGTAATCCCAGCGGCCGCAGTTGAGGCCGACGATATGGTCACGTAGCGCGTGCAGGATCTCGTCCATCTGGAAAACGGCAGGCAGCGTTTCAATAAGCAGCGTGGCTTTGATGGTGCCGCGCGGCAGGTTAAAACGATCTTCGGCATAGCTGAAGACGTCGCTCCACCAGGCCGCCTCCTGCCAGGATTGCGTTTTCGGCAGGTAGAAATAGGGGCCGCTGCCTTTGGCCAGCAGATTTTTATAGTTGTGGAAGAAGTAGAGCGCGAAATCGAACAGGCTGCCAGGCACAGGCTCGTCGCGCCAGGTGACATGTTTTTCAGGCAGGTGCAGGCCGCGTACACGGCAGATAAGCACAGCAGGGTCAGGCTTGAGCTGATAAATTTTGCCCGCCTCGTTGGTCCAGGTAATTGTGCCCTTTATCGCATCACGCAGGTTGATCTGCCCTTCGATGACTTTGTTCCAGGCGGGTGCCAGGGAATCTTCAAAATCCGCCATGAATACTTTGACGTTAGCATTCAGCGCATTGATGACCATTTTGCGCTCGACCGGGCCGGTGATTTCGACGCGACGGTCTTGCAAATCTTCAGGAATGCCGCGAATTTTCCAGCCGCTATTTCTTATGGAAGCTGTTTCCGAAAGAAAGTCTGGCAGCTTTCCGCCATCAATTTCTTTCTGCACCTGTTGCCGTGCGGCGAGCAGATCGTTACGTTGCGGCGTGAAATGCGCCACCAGTTCAGTAAGAAACTCGACGGCTTCCGGCGTCAGGATCTGCCGTTCCTGCTCGCCAAAAGGCTGGCTGAAAGCCAGTTCTGCGGTAATTGCCTGTTGATTCATAGCAGCGCTCCTCGGTTTTGATCCAAAAGATTCCCCATAGCAGACGTACGCGATCTCTTACGTTCAGATTTCGTACAGCACAATTAAGACTACTCATTCTTTTTCTAAAATCAAAAACAATTTCCATTTTAATTTGCTTATCATTATAAGCTTTTGATTAACATACAAATAAAGTGATTCTTGATAATGAAGAGGTTTTCGTAAATAAAAAAGGCACCCGAAGGTGCCTGATCAAGAGTGCTGAAACGCTTAAGGATCGTATGCGCGGAAGATTACTCGAGGGTGGGGTTCATATGGCGCAGATCGTATGGCGTGATCTGATACACGTAGTAGTTGAGCCAGTTAGTAAAGAGCAGATTGCCGTGGCTGCGCCAGGTGGCGCGCGGCGTTTTAGTCGGATCGTTATTGGGGAAATAGTTATACGGCACGCGCGGCGCCAGACCTGCTTCAACATCGCGAAAGTATTCGCCGGCAAGCGTCAGGGCGTCGTACTCCGGGTGGCCGGTAACGAACGCAATACGTTTGTCTTTGCTGGCGAACAGGTAGGCATCACCCTCTTCCGATTCGGCCAGAATATCAAGATCGGTGTAGTCACGAATGAGCGATGCCGGGAAATCGGCATAGCGTGAATGCGGTGCCAGAAAAGTATCGTCAAACCCTTTGGTCAGCAGTGCATGTGGCTGCGTGATGTGATGCTCGTAAACGCCGGAGATTTTCTCCTGGCGCGTCTGCTTGGGGATGCCATAGAGGATATTTAACGCCGCCTGTACGGCCCAACAGACAAAAAGCGTGGAGGTAACATGCTCTTTTGCCCACTCCAGCACCTGCTGGATCTGCGGCCAGTAGGCGACATCGTTAAACTCAACGAGGCCCAGCGGCGCGCCGGTAACGATAAGACCATCGTAGTTTTCGTCGCAGATATCTTCGAAATTACAGTAGAAGTTATTGAGATGCTCCGCAGGCGTGTTGCGTGACTCACGGCTGTCTATGCGCAGCAGACGGATATCCACCTGCAAAGGTGAGTTGGAAAGAAGGCGCAGGAACTGATTTTCCGTTTCGATTTTCTTGGGCATTAGATTCAGGATCAGAACCTTAAGCGGACGGATCTCCTGAACGCTGGCGCGTGATGTCGTCATTACGAAGACATTTTCCTGACGCAGAAAATTGACGGCTGGTAACTCATCAGGCACCCGAATCGGCATAACCTTTTCCTCACAACATACGTTTATACGTTTAGACATCCAGACAGCCAACAATAACCAGGAATGGCGAGAATGTCGAGCAGGAGTACGAAAGGTGAAAATGTTTCACGGGGTATGGGGCTGGGCGTAATGAATGGGAATTAGGGGCGAAAATTTGGAAGTGCAAAAGAACAAAAGCGGGTTATTGTCGCTGGCATTCGGTAGTCGAGGGCAGCCGACCTGCCAGCTATTCTCTGAACGTTCTGGAGCGATATGGAAATCTGCATCCAGCCGTTTATTCTGCACAGAAGCGTTCAGCATCACTGATACGGCATACAAAAAAGCCCCATGCTTTCGCATGAGGCTTTTCCGTTTATTTGATGCCTGGCAGTTCCCTACTCTCGCATGGGGAGGCCCCACACTACCATCGGCGCTACGGCGTTTCACTTCTGAGTTCGGCATGGGGTCA
>ERZ1108166.90-NODE-90-length-112398-cov-10.835424_pt1 | contig 112398 bp, 102 predicted proteins | sample MGYA00403702_ERZ1108166 | MGnify/ENA primary metagenome ERZ1108166 (study PRJEB35170, sample SAMEA104062401) | human gut metagenome | biome: human gut; feature: human-associated habitat; material: faeces | place: Denmark | collected 2012-05-01 ...
CGCCACAGCGCGAGGAGCTGGCCGAGGTGGATGTGGACTGGCTGATCGCCGAGCGTCCCGGCAAGGTAAAAACCTTGAAGCAGCATCCGCGCAAGAACAAAACGGCCATCAACATCGAATACATGAAAGCCAGCATCCGTGCCAAGGTGGAGCACCCGTTTCGCATCATCAAGCGGCAGTTCGGCTTCGTGAAAGCCAGATACAAGGGGCTGCTGAAAAACGATAACCAACTGGCGATGTTATTCACCCTGGCCAACCTGTTTCGGGTGGACCAAATGATACGTCAGTGGGAGAGATCTCAGTAAAAACCGGAAATAACGCCAGAAATGGTGGAAAAAATAGCCTAAATAGGCTGATTCGATGTGTTTGCGGGAAAAAAATCGGCCCAGATCCGCGAAATTTTAATCAGCGAGTCAGCTTGGGAAGAAATGACCTGCTTATTCGCACCTTCCATAGCAGAAAAAAACGGACAAATTATTAGCGCTGGCTCGCATTTCTCCTGTTTATCGGCAATTAATGTTCCATAAAGGAACAAAAATTCTTTTCTACGTTCCGTTATGGAATCAATTTTGACGGCATTTTATTTTGCGCCCGCTCAGCCAGAATCACTACATCGCCGGGCTACCCTTATAGACAGGCGACCTCCCCCTACCCTACGGAGCATAAACAATGAAAAAACTGATTAACCGTGTGGAAGATGTACTGAGTGAACAGCTTATCGGCCTGGCGAAGGCGCATCCTGAACTGACGCTGCACCAGGACCCGGTCTATGTCACCCGCGCTGATGCACCGGTCGCCGGCAAAGTGGCGCTGCTCTCCGGCGGCGGCAGCGGACACGAACCGATGCACTGCGGCTACATCGGCCAGGGCATGCTCTCCGGCGCCTGTCCGGGGGAAATTTTCACCTCGCCGACGCCGGACAAAATGTTCGAATGCGCGATGCAGATTGACGGCGGCGAAGGCGTCCTGCTGATTATCAAAAACTATACCGGCGACATCCTGAATTTTGAGACCGCCACCGAGCTGCTGCACGAAAGTGGCGTTAAGGTTACCACCGTCGTGGTGGATGACGACGTGGCGGTAAAAGACAGCCTCTATACCGCCGGACGCCGCGGCGTCGCCAATACCGTGCTGATTGAAAAACTGGTCGGCGCCGCCGCCGAACGCGGCGACTCGCTGGAAGCCTGCGCTGAACTGGGCCGCCGTTTAAATAACCTTGGTCACTCGATTGGCATCGCGCTGGGCGCCTGCACCGTACCGGCCGCCGGACAGCCCTCCTTTACCCTGAAAGATGATGAGATGGAGTTCGGCGTCGGCATCCATGGCGAGCCGGGTATCGACCGCCGCCGCTTCAGCTCGCTCGACCAAACCGTCGATGAGATGTTCGATACCCTGCTGGAAAACGGCGCATACAGCCGCACGCTGCGCCAGTGGGATAACGTCAAGGGAGCGTGGCAGGAAGTGAAACAGAGCAAAACCGCGCTGCAAAACGGCGATCGGGTTATCGCGCTGGTCAATAACCTCGGCGCCACCCCGCTTTCCGAACTGTACGGCGTTTACAACCGCCTTGCCCAGCGCTGCGAAGCGTCCGGCATTGTGATTGAACGCAACCTCATCGGCAGCTACTGCACCTCGCTGGATATGGCGGGTTTCTCCATCACCCTGCTGAAAGCGGATGATGACACGCTGGCGTTATGGGACGCCCCGGTCCATACCCCAGCGCTGAACTGGGGAAAATAAGGAGCACGACATGTCACTGAACAGAACGCAAATCGTCGACTGGCTGTACCGCTGTGGCGACATTTTCACCAAACAGAGCGATTTTCTCACCGGCCTTGATAAAGAGATCGGCGACGCCGACCACGGCCTCAATATGCATCGCGGCTTCAGCAAAGTGGTCGAAAAGCTGCCGTCGATCGCCGATAAAGACATCGGTTTTATTCTCAAGAATACCGGGATGACGCTGCTTTCCAACGTCGGCGGCGCCAGCGGCCCGCTGTTCGGCACCTTCTTTATCCGCGCCGCCCAGGTCACCCAGGCGCATCAGAGCCTGACCCTCGACGAGCTTTATCAGATGATCCGCGAAGGCGCGGACGGCGTCGTCAACCGTGGTAAAGCGGAGCCGGGCGATAAGACGATGTGCGACGTCTGGCTGCCGGTGGTGGAATCCCTGCGTCATTCCAGCGAGCAACATCTGTCTATCCCTGCCGCGCTGGATGCCGCCTGCGAAGTGGCCGAGCGCGCCGCCCACGCCACCATCACCATGCAGGCGCGTAAAGGCCGCGCCAGCTATCTCGGCGAGCGCAGCATCGGGCATCAGGATCCCGGCGCGACCTCGGTGCTGTTTATGGTTCAGATGCTGGCTGCCGCCGCCAAAGAGTAAGGAAATCGCGATGGTAAACCTGGTTATTGTTTCTCATAGCGCCCGGCTGGGCGAAGGTGTCGGAGAACTGGCCCGGCAGATGTTAATGAACGATGGCTGTAAGCTGGCGATCGCCGCCGGGATCGACGATCCCGACAGCCCGATCGGCACCGATCCGATTAAAGTCATGGAGGCGATCGAATCCGTCGCCGATACCGACCATGTTCTGGTGATGATGGATATCGGCAGCGCCCTGCTCAGCGCCGAAACCGCCCTCGATCTGCTCGATCCGGCGATGGCGGCAAAGGTGCGGCTGTGCGCCGCGCCGCTGGTCGAAGGGACGCTGGCGGCCACCGTCAGCGCCGCCTCCGGCGCCGGGATCGACAAAGTTATCGCCGATGCCATGAACGCCCTGGAAGCCAAGCGGGTTCAGCTGGGTTTACCTTCGCACACGCCTGACGCCGCCGCCCCAACGCTTGCTGACGACGGCGATGCTAAATCGGTTTCAGTCATTATTAACAATCACAACGGCCTGCACGTGCGTCCGGCATCAAAGCTGGTCGCCGCGCTGGCGGGTTTTAACGCCGACCTGGTGCTGGAGAAAAACGGCAAATGCGTCACCCCGGACAGTCTGAATCAAATCGCTCTGCTACAGGTGCGCCGCCACGATAAGCTGCGCCTGCTGGCCCGCGGTCCGGACGCCGATGCGGCGCTGGCGGCGTTTCAGGCGCTGGCCGCCGATAACTTCGGCGAGTCACCGGAGGCGCAGCCGACAGCGGAACCCGCCATACCTGCGCGTGTTGAAGGCGCCGCGATGCTTTATCCGCTGGCGCCGATCCAACCGGCGCTCCCCGCCGCCGCCGACATCGCCCGCGAGCAGCAGCGCCTGCGCCAGGCGATCGACCAGACGCTGGCCGATCTCAATGCGCTCACCGAGCTGGCGGAACACAAATTTAACGCCGATATCGCGGCGATCTTCGCCGGTCATCACACCTTGCTCGACGATGAAGATCTGTTTGATGCCGCCAACGATCGCCTGCTCACCGAACAGTGCTCGGCGGAATGGGCGTGGCATCAAGTGCTGATGGAGCTCAGCCAGCAGTATCGTCAGCTGGATGACGCCTATCTGCAGGCCCGTTATATCGATGTCGACGATATTCTGCAGCGCACGCTGCGCCATCTGCAGGGTATTAAGGAGACGCTGCCATTCGCCAGTGAGCCGACGATTATTATCGCCGACAATATTTATCCCTCGACTGTACTCCAACTGGATGCCAGCAAGGTCACCGGCCTGTGCCTGCGCGACGGCAGCGAACAGTCCCACGGCGCGATTATCGCCCGCGCGGCGGGGATCGCCTGGCTATGCCAGCAGGGCGAAGCGCTGAATGATATTCAGCCTGGCGAAGCCATCACGCTCGATATGCGTCTGCAACGTCTTATTCGTCGCTAAATCCACTTTGACCGTTACCACTCCGGGGGCCCGCCTCCGGAGGGTGAGTTTTCGCTTACTGATCAGGAACCACTATGTCTCAATTCTTTTTTAACCAGCGCGCCAGCCTCGTTAACGACGTGATCGAGGGAACCATTATTGCCAGCCCGTGGAACAACCTCGCCCGCCTGGAGAGCGACCCGGCGATCCGTGTAGTGGTACGCCGCGATCTGAATAAAAACAACGTGGCGGTGATTTCCGGCGGCGGCTCCGGCCATGAACCGGCGCACGTCGGCTTTATTGGTAAAGGCATGCTGACCGCCGCGGTCTGCGGCGATCTGTTCGCCTCGCCGAGCGTCGATGCGGTACTCACCGCGATTCAGGCGGTGACCGGCGAGGCGGGCTGTCTGCTGATCGTTAAAAACTACACCGGCGATCGGCTTAACTTCGGCCTCGCGGCGGAGAAAGCGCGCCGTCTTGGCTATAACGTAGAGATGCTGATCGTCGGCGACGATATTTCGCTGCCGGATAACAAACAGCCGCGCGGTATCGCCGGGACTATTCTTGTGCATAAGGTGGCGGGCTATTTCGCCGAGCGCGGCTTCAACCTCGCCACCGTCCTGCGTGAAGCGCAGTACGCAGCCAACAACACCTTCAGCCTGGGTGTTGCGCTTTCCAGCTGTCATCTGCCGCAGGAAGCGGAAAGCGCGCCGCGCCATCAGCCCGGCCACGCCGAGCTGGGGATGGGCATCCACGGCGAACCGGGAGCCTCGACGATCGCGACCCATAACAGCGCGGAAATCATGCAGATTATGGTAGAGAAGCTGACCGCCGCCCTACCTGAAACCGGCCGCCTGGCGGTGATGCTCAATAATCTCGGCGGCGTGTCGGTGGCCGAGATGGCGATTCTGACCCGCGAGCTGGCCAACACCCCACTCCATGCGCGCGTTGACTGGTTGATTGGCCCGGCTTCGCTGGTAACGGCGCTGGATATGAAAGGCTTCTCGCTGACCACTATCGTGCTGGAAGAGAGCATTGAAAAGGCGCTGCTGTCGGATGTCGAAACCGCCAGTTGGCAGAAGCCGGTGCAGCCGCGGGCTGTTAATATCATGCCGTCCGCGCTCGCCAGCGCACGCGTCGCCTTTACGCCATCGGCCAACCCGCAGGTGGGCGATTACGTGGCGCAGGTGACCAGCACCCTCTCCGGCCTCGAAACCCATCTCAACGCGCTTGACGCCAAAGTGGGCGACGGCGATACCGGCTCCACTTTCGCCGCTGGCGCGCGTGCGATTGCCGCTCTATTGCAACGCCAGCAACTGCCGCTCAATGATTTACCCACGCTGTTCGCGCTAATTGGCGAACGCCTGACGGTGGTGATGGGCGGCTCCAGCGGCGTATTGATGTCGATTTTCTTCACCGCCGCCGGGCAGAAGCTGGAGCAAGGCGCCAGCATGGCGGAAGCGCTGAACGCCGGTCTGGGGCAGATGAAATTTTACGGCGGCGCCGATGAGGGCGACCGGACGATGATTGACGCTCTACAGCCGGCGCTGGCGGCGCTGCTGGCCGAACCGGATAATCTGCAGGCCGCTTTCGCCGCGGCGCAGGCCGGCGCGGATCGCACCTGCCAGTCGAGCAAAGCCGGCGCCGGACGCGCCTCCTATCTCAATAGCGAGAGCCTGCTCGGCAATATGGACCCCGGCGCCCACGCGGTGGCGATGGTGTTTAAGGCGCTGGCGGAACGCTAAGCCTCACCCGGTGGCGCTGCGCTTACCGGGGCGACATAACACCATTGAAAGGTAGCCCGGAGAAGGCGCAACGCGCCGCCATCCGGGTTTACCACACTGCCGATTATTTGCTATGCCAGTACGCCTGCGAACGCACCAGTTGCTGATCGATACTCGGCTCCTCAAAGCGCGCCAGCAGCGATTTCACCACGCCGCCTTCTCCGGTCAGCCAGATAAAATAATCTTCTGACGGCACCTTGACCTGAGCCAGCCGCTCGGCGACGAACGCCGGGTTGTGGCCTACCACCCATTCGATATTAAAGCCGTCGAGATCCGCCAGATAATCTTTATACGAAGCATCCGCGACGGTGACGATGGCCGTCACCTGCGGCGTCACCGGCAGCTGACGTAATCCCAGCAGGCGACGGCGCAGCGCCGGCATGCCCGACTCGTCACAGACATAAAGCTGCCAGGCGTAATCTTCCGGCACCACCAGCGAGCCGGGCGCACGCCCTCGCCCCAGTTAATGCCTTCGTCGGTCACTTCCGGCGGCGTAAATACGCTGCCCGCCTGCGGGAAAAACAGTTTGGTGTGGTCGTCAAAACCTTGTGAAACAAAGCCATCCAGCGCCTCGCCCCCCAGCACGATCCGCTGGAACGCCTGGCCGATACGCTCAACGCGCAGCACGGTTAATTCGCGAAAACGTAGTTCGTTACGCACGCGCTGTGGGTAGCGTGAGGTGTTTTTTGTCATTTTTTCGCCTTCGTGAAGATAATACGATATATCTAAATTTATTTTTAAATGATAATGATTGCTAATCAAAAAGATTGCAAGCACTTTTTTGATATAGTCATCTTGAGATTAAACAGCTATCAGCAACCCATAAAAACCATTAATAATCATCAAATTAAACAAAAATTATTTTATAGACTTGCAAGTCGATAAACTTTAGATATAAATTAGATATATCTAAATAACATCAGGAGACGATGATGCAAAACCATCATGAAGGTTGCTGTAAACATACAGAGCACCAACACGAAGGCTGCTGCAAGGGTGAAGGACATCACCACGAAAGCCGCCACAGTGAGCACCATGCAGGCTGCTGCAAAAGTGAAGAGCATCGCCACGCAGGCTGTCACCAGAAACATCACCACGAACAGGGTGCGGACGCCGCCACGGTCGCGGCGGAGGTGGTGGTCGTCGCCAGTGCATCTCCGTCACTAACAACGAAGTCGCTGCCGACGAACAGAAAAAATTGCGCGAACAGGGCTTAAGGCCTGGAGATCCTGATTGGGAAAAGTGGGGGATCTGTGATTATATCACCAAACCACGTGTACAAGCTGCTATCACAGGCAAAACGCCGAATGAACAACCGATTAAGGGCAATTATAGGTTTACAGACGAGTTCCCAATGTCTGACGGTTTTGAGGAAAATGCCGAGTTTTTCACTCTGACCTACGAAGCTGAGAAGTCGGTTAGCCACAACTTGGCCTTTGTTCGCATTGCGCCGTTGCTATGGCTACGCGCGGGTGCGCGCGGCGAACGTATTGAAAAAATACCGGGTATACGGATTTAATGGTTGATGGGGCACCTTCACCCCATCAATCTGATACCACCCTCAGATGGTTGATAGATCGACTCCGTAGTTGAGTTCCTCTGCGAAGTCCGGCAGTCCGTAACCGATGGTTTTCTTGTAGAAAGGAGAGACCTTCGCAGTCGGTGCCTTCTTCTTGTGCTTCGTGGTGTAGAGCATTCGTGCCCGCATCACCTCGAAGGAGTAACCGCGCCCTTCACGGTTCTTGTCCTTGGCCAGTCGGTTGATGGACTCCGTGTAAGCGTTGGTGACGGGCATGTCCGTCTCGAAGTAGGTCATGGTCTCTTCGCGCCAGTTTCCCACTGCCCTGACCAGATCGCTCCAGACTTCCTTTTGGCCCTTCGGGATGGTGGCTATCCACTCGTCCAGGGCGGCTTCTGCCTGGAGCCGTGTGGTGGCGTCCCAGATGCCGTAGAAGCGCTCCTTGTGCTCGTAGGCGGCCAGCAGTTGCGGGAACGCGCCTGTCCAGGTCTCCATGATGAGGCGCTCCCGGTCTGAGACTTCGTGAGCGCGTTTCAGCAGGATTTTCCGGTCTCCCTTGAGAGTCCGGCTCTGGGACGGTTTCAGCTCCTTTCTGAGGCCCTTGCGCACTCTCTCTAGGGCATCGTTGGCCATGCGCACCACATGGGACTTATCGACCACGATACGGGCCTGGGGCAGCACAGCCTTGACCGCTGCCCGGTAGGGGTTCCACATGTCCATGCTGACGATCTCGACCTTCTGCCGGTCTTTCAGCTTCATCAGGTAGTTGGTCACCACGTCCTGGCGGCGGGTGGCCAGCAGGTCGAGCAGGGTTCGCTCCTCAATGTTGGTCAGAATGCAGCGGTAGCGCTTGTTCAGGTATAGCTCGTCAATGCCCAGGATGCGGGGCGTCTCGAAGCGGTGCCAGCGCCCCAGGAACTCGGCGCGGGCGTTGAAGATGTCGCGCACCGTCTTCTCGTCCAGGCCGGTCTGTGCCGCCACAAAGGTGTAGGGGTGGTTGAAGGATTCCTTCTCCACGTACTCATGCAGCCGCAGTGTCATACGGAATCCGTCCACCATCTCCGGTAGCTGGGGCCTGAATGTTGTCTTGCAGGCCCGGCAGGTGTATCGGCGGCGGACCACCCAGAGAGTGACCCGCTTGCCGTGGATGGGCAGATCACGATAGGGAACGTCACGCTTGCCGAACCGTACGAACTCACCCTGCACGCCGCATTCCTCGCAGGCGATGGGATCGGGCACGTCCACCTGGAAGTGCATTTCGTCGTCGGTTGATTTGCAGCCCAGTACTTGGTATTGCGGCAGGTGAAGGATGTTGTCGGGAAGTTCGGTCATGGTGTTGTATAGGCGTAGGTGTCAGTCAGATCCATCCGACTCGGCATTGGTGTTTGCTTTTTTACCCAACAAGCTGCTGGAAACGAAAAGTAAGGCACCGAGGACAATTGCAATATCAGCCAGGTTGAAGGCCGGCCAATGCCAGTCTCGCCAATAGAAATCAAAGGAATCCACAACATAGCCGCGAAAGACCCGGTCAATCAGGTTGCCCATGGCGCCACCGAGGATAAGACTGTAAGCGATGGCTTCTCCTTTATGACGATTTTCAAGGATCAGCTTGATCAGAAAAATCGAGACCACTACCGCGATTCCGATAAAAAAGTAGCGCTGCCAGCCTCCACCATTCGCAAAAAGACTGAATGCGGCACCGGTGTTCCATAGGTGCACCCAGTTAAAGAACGGGGTCACCGAAACATACTCGCCATAGGCCATTGATTGCTGCACCAGCCACTTTACAGCCTGATCAGACGCTGCCAGCAGGCCCGATATGGACAATAGGGCATACGGCGAGAGCTTTTTGCCAATAATGAGCATTATTTAACCCTTCAACGCCAAAATGCGTCTGGCACCGTTAAGTACAATGCCCCCCGCGATGGTGCCGATAATCAGATCCGGATAATTGGAACCGGTCCACGCGACCAGGGCGCCGGCGGTGATGACCCCCAGGTTGATCACCACGTCGTTGGCCGAGAATATCCAGCTTGCCTTCATGTGCGCCCCGCCTTCCCGATGTTTGGATATGAGCAGCAGACAACTGGTATTGGCAATCAATGCGACGAATGCGATAGCCATCATCACCAGCGATTCAGGCTCACTACCGAATACAAAGCGTCTCACCACCTCTACGAGCACGCCCACAGCCAAGATCAGTTGCAGTACACCAGCAAGATGCGCGGCACGTACCTGCATTTTCACGCTATGTCCAACCGCATAAAGGGCAAGCCCGTACACCGCCGCATCGGCAAAATTGTCCAGGGATTCTCCAATCAGGCCGGTGGACCGGGCGATCAGACCGGCAGTCATTTCCACCACGAACAGAAGTGCATTGATGCCGAGCAACCAGCGCAGGGTCCCGGATTCTTGCTTAGCAGAAGCTGCCGAAAACTCGGCGGCCTTGATGGTCTCCGGATTTGCAGCGACGGTTTCCTGAAGCGAGGCGCCTAGCCCCAAGGTCTTCAGTTTCGAGGTGACGGGCTCGACCTCGCCGTCATGCACGACCTTCAGCCGGCGGTTCGACAAGTCGAAGGACAGCGCCCGAATCTCCTCAAAGCCGTTCAGGGCTAGGCGAATCATTCGTTCTTCTGATGGACAGTCCATCTTCGGCACGGCATAAACACTGACCCATCTCCCTGGCGCCTCGGAGGAGGCCTGTATATCGGTATCCGCTGCGGACGTTGCATCACCGCCACAGGCGCCACCACAGGATTTGCTCATGATACGACTCCACTTGAACAATGTTGTGGTACCATTTAAAACTATAAAGCTACTATAAGGTCAATAGAGTAAAGAATCCGTTGGGGAGGAGGCTGATGCGCATTGGTCAGTTGGCGCAGTTGGTAGGGGTCGAAACACAGACGATCCGCTTCTATGAACAGCAGGGCTTGTTGCCGCCGCCTGATCGGCAGGACAACGGTTACCGTGTCTATACCGAGAAGCATGGTGAGGGGCTGGCCTTCATCCGTCGCTGCAGAATCCTGGGCCTGTCACTGGCTGAGATTCACGAACTACAGAGCTATCAGGACGACCCTCATCAGCCTTGTACCGCCGTCAACGCCTTGCTCGATGATCACATCTCTCATGTGCGGTCGCAGATAACCGCTCTGCAAGCGCTTGAGAAACAACTCGTTTCACTGAGAGCGAGTTGCAACGATGACCGGGAAGTTGAGGCGTGTGGGGTTCTTGCTGGAATTAGCGAAGGAAACATGCACCAGCAGTAGGTGAAGCATCAACCAGATAATCCGATGAGATGCCGGTCTGTCTCACTCTCATGCAAAGGTAAGATCAACCATTTAATCCGCTTACCCAAAATACCTACTAAAGGATGGGAAGTGACCGATGCGTACGGTCTACTGCTAGATGTAGACCAAGCAACCCCATTCATTGAAGCCATTGATACCTCCAGTGGCGTGTGCGTGGCTTTCATCGTTACTGATGATGACCGTCACTTCCAGTCTGTAACAAAACGTTTGCCAAAAGATGTTGAACCAGTGCGGTTATACGAGTCGTACCTGACCAATTTCAGCTTCACCAGTGGGGAATGGACAGAATGAAATTTACTCTCAAGGACTATCAGCGCGATGCGGTACATGATGCTCTGGCGAATCTCAGGAAGGCTCGACGTTACTGGCACAACGAGAGCGACAAAAGCGCCTTCTCTTTAACGGCTGTAACCGGTGCGGGTAAGACCGTCATGGCTGCTGCTGCATTTGAAGCATTGTTTCATGGTGACGACGAATTTAATTTCGATGCAGATCCCGGCGCGGTGGTGATCTGGTTCAGTGATGATCCAGCACTGAATGAGCAAACCCGTTTTCGCCTGATGGAGGCGAGTGACCGTATCAACTACAACGATATGGTGGTAGTTGAACATCCCTTCAGTCGGCGTAAGTTTCAGGCTGGAAAAATCTATTTCCTTAACACGCAGAAGTTTGGCAAAAAAAGCCTCCTGGTGCGCGGGTTCGATGATAAAGGCGGCCTTTTCGAAGCAGCCCCTGATGCACAGGCTTATACGCTGTGGGATACCATCCAGAACACCATCGAAGACCCGGATCTGACCCTTTACTTAGTGCTGGATGAAGCGCACAGAGGGATGGGCTCGTCAACGGCTTCCAGTGAAGCTGCTAAGAGTACTATTGTACAACGGCTTATCAATGGTTCGGCTGGAGTGAAGGGTATTCCAGTAGTGTGGGGTATTTCCGCCACAGTTGAACGTTTCGACAAAGCCATTGCCAATGCTGGTCATCATGTCAAACTGCCGAATGTGGTGGTTGACCCCGCTAAAGTGCAGGAATCTGGACTTATCAAGGACGATATCATTCTGGGTGTGCCTGATGAAGCTGGTGACTTCGATACCGTGTGGGTACGCCGTGCTGCCGACAAACTCAGGGAAGCGACCGATGCCTGGGCAGAGTACGCAAGACAGCAGGAAACCGTGCGCGAAGTAGTGCCGCTAATGGTATTCCAGGTACCTAATACGCCTGACCCGAATGAGGTGGGGCGTTGGCTGGATACGTTATTCTCCCGTTATCCTGAATTGTCCATTGACAGTGTTGCTCATGTCTTCGGTGAACACACCACACAACGTTTCGGCCAACATCAGGTGCCTTATATTGAACCGCAGCGGGTGCAGGAATCAACCTGGATGCGAGTACTGATTGCTAAAGATGCCATCAGCACTGGCTGGGATTGCCCACGTGCCGAAGTGATGGTTTCCTTCCGCGCAGCCAGCCACAGGACGCATATTACGCAATTGTTGGGGCGTATGGTGCGTACTCCATTGGCGAGACGTATTCCGGGTAATGAGCGTTTAAACTCTGTAGAATGCCTGTTGCCCAAGTTTAATACCAATACCGTGAGAGATGTCGTCAATACCTTGTTTAAGGGCGATGATACCTCTCCTCCAAGCGGACGCATCCTGGTTAACCCTGTGGAGATGAAACCTAACCCGGCTGCTTCAGCTGAAGTATGGGAAGCATTTGAAGCGCTACCTTCTCAAACCCGACCACAGAAAGGAGCCAGACCCGCCAGACGTCTGACCGCGCTGGCACAGGAACTGGTTGATGACGGCATTCTTGATGGGGCAGTCAGGAAATCCCATGCTGCTTTGCACGCTGTTCTGGACAAGTTCCAGATAGAAAATGCCGAGAAAATCAAAAACAAACGCAATGCAGTGCTCGTCGTAGATGGTAAGGCTGTGGTTGCCAGCCTCAAGAACAAAGCAATGACCTTCAACGAATTCTGGGAGGAGGCGGACGTAACGGTGATTGATGACGCCTACCGGCGTGCAGCCCGAATTTTCAGCCCGGATGTTTCACGTACCTATGTCGAATATCTGGCCGGTAAGGTTGCGGATCGAGAAGAGGATGCAGAGGAATATCTGGAAGCAATCATGGAGGCTCGTGTTACCGTTGCTGGCATGGGGCTGGTGATGGAGGTGCAGGATTACTTCGATGGCGAGGCCGATAGACTGGCGAAGGCGTGGCTGGCCGAGTACACACCGCAAATCAAGTCGTTGAAAGATGAGCGTAAAGAGGCCTATCGTCAAATCGTCGAAATGAGTACCGAACCGCAGGATGTGGATCTGGTCAGGCCGGCGAACAAGTTTGAAATGACCAGGGTGCGTGAAGGTGAAAAGGAAGCTGACCTTCCAGTCTGGAAACACCATTTGTTGTGTGACGAAAACGGGATCTATCCGGCTCTGTTGAACCATTGGGAAACCAAGGTTTTTGAGATCGAAACCAAACGTGAAGGATTTGCTTTCTGGTATCGTAATCCACAGTACACAGGGCAGTCGTCACTGGGAATCGCTTATGTTGAAGCTGAACAGTACAAGATTGTTCGTCCCGATTTCCTGTTCTTTGCCGAACAGGATGGCAAAATGGTTGTGGACCTGGTAGATCCACATAGCCTACATCTGGCTGATGCTTTGCCCAAACTGAAAGGACTTGCGCTATATGCCGAACATCATTCTGATGCTTACAGGCGAATCGAATCTGTCGCCGAAGTAAAGGGTAAATTACGAGTGTTAGATTTGAAACGGCAGGATGTGCAGGATGCTGTTGCTACCGCTGAAAATGCAGAAACGTTATTTAGTAGCGGACTTGCTGATGACTATCAGTAATCTATAGAAAATTGCGTAACGAAACTGCATTTTAGTAATTTTTTGAAACAATACAAATAAGGCCTTCTCACTGAGAAGGCCATTACCGACTTACAGTTCGATTTGGCTACAGCCGAAGTTACGGTCTCCTTCACCAAACACTTTGCTTTCAACTTTGGTCAGGTAGTCCAGTCGGGTTAACAGCGCCTGGTAGTTCTGCTGGAAGTCAGTACTATTGGTGTCTAGCACATACTTACAGTTTTCAGGAAAATGGACCAGACCAGGGTGATCGTCTCTCTCCAGTCTCAGGGCGCTGTACCAGGCTCCTGTGATCATCCCTCTAAGGTTATCGTCCTGATCGTAATCCCCGAGGTGGTAGTAAGCGTCTTTGTTGAACAACAGGCAAATGTGATAGTGGCATTTACCTGATTCAGAATACTCTTTCGCCCATATAATAAATAAAGGGCAACGGTAGATGCGTTTATCCTCACGCACCTTACGGGTACGGTCAGCCTCCAGCTTAGCTCTGAGGGATTCACGCATCCGGGATATCACCCCAGGTTCCAGGTTAGGGAAGCAACAAATATTGTCACCGTCATCAACTATCTTCGGATAGTGGAGATCGACACGTACAGCAATTAACCTAGGATACCGGTTAGTCAAATAACATAATAATTTATTAATCTTACTCTGATATTCGAGGATATGTACTCCATGAGTACCTTGATATGTTTTCATAATATATACCTGTAGTTGGTCCTACGGTCTATAGCAGACCGTATAGGGATGCCATACAGGTAGGGCTATTCATGGTCACTGTTGTCGGTATATACTGGTATCAGATTTTAGTACGGACATACTGATCTGATTACTACTCTTACTGATTAATACTGGCTAATACAGGTAGTAAGGGTATACAACGCCATTATAATACCTATCCAACATCTAAATCTGAGACGAAGGTAGCCCCAGCCTGTGATGGCTGTTTAAAAGTCACTCTGCAATTAGCTTCGAGAAAAAATAATATTTCTGATGGAATCAAACCAAATCAGTGGTCTCCACAGGCTGGATAAATATAGTTTTACCTCGCTTCGCAGCCATTATCTTACGCTGTGAGTAAAGAGTGCTTAGTAATTCGCTCACTGTCGCTTTGTTTCTGAACCGATTGGGGCCATACTGCAATATCGTGTTTTTTCTGAGATAAGGGATCGTATTTCTCACGCAATATTCTTTTATCCAACAGTAAAGATCGTGAGCCTCTGAGCCTACAAGTGTCGATTCTTGCTGTTTTGAGAAAAGCCTTACATACTCGTCCACGTACCATGAAATTATCTGTATGGCTGCTTCAACAGCAATGAGTGAAATATCTCCGCCACTCCCCTCGAAGTAGTGCAGTAAAGCAGCTACTCTCGCCATATTCTCTGTGACCTTAGAAGCATAGTCTTTGAAGTCAGAAAGAAAACCAAGCATCCCCATCTCAGATTCAACTTTATTATAAAACTCAATCATTCGTTGTTCCGCCTCAGGACAAAAAAAGAGGCATTCCCGTTTATTTTCATCATGTCGTATCATATTTTCAGTGATGATCTCCATCAATCGTTGGTGGAATACTGGCAAATGTTCGGTTGAAGTCACTGGGCTGGTAATTTTCCTGTAACCCTGGGTTGAGTCTGGCTGACAGAGCAAGGCGCGGGCAAAAAAACCTATCCCTTTAGCCATCTCTCCATTAGACTCCTGATATGCTCTAAAAATAACAGGTTGTAGCATTGCAGACAGAGTAACTCTGGCATCCTTAATAAATTGTTCCGGGCTACATTTCCTTTCCACTGAAAATGTTGAGCCATCCCACATTTTGTTGATGAAAGGCAGATCATTTAGTGTATGACCTTTAAATATGGTGCCTGCTTCATCGGAAGTTATGCCAATAGCCCGCCATTGACCACAGAGAAACTGTTTAATCGCCGCCGGAGTGGCATCATTAAACATCAACTTGTACCTTACTGGCTCTTCCGGGCGGTTTTCCATAAGAGCTTTTAATTGTGCTTCAGTCGCGGAAGAATCTTTATTTCGCCTGATCTCCGATTTCAGCTTTGATGTTAACGCCTTTTGTTGGGTATTAAACACTTGCATGTTATTTTCCCAGGTTTCATAATCCCTCATGTATTGTATAAACTTTTGTTCCTCCAAATCGTACAGCGGCTTCATTAATGCTTTATCCACACTGCTTTTCCTTTCTCCAGAATCAGCCAGTGTCAGCAAAAATAAAGATACGGGACTACGCAAATGATTAAACCGGCAAACATCAATCCCGTTTTGACTGGCAAGGGAAATAGCACCAAGGGCAGATGCGGCAACTAGCGCTAATGGTGCCTGTGTATTTTGAGTTACCTCATAAACCGCATTTCTGATAATCAATGGCAGTACTTGTACAGGGAACGGACGACTAATAAGCATGAAAACCTCTGTATAGATTAAGGATAAATTTATTTCACCTTAGCGGCTATTCCGCTATTAGTAGCGGAAATAGCAAGATGAAACCGTGTTCATTAAAGATAAAACGAACCGAAAACACGACTTTTTGATTAACGAATGCTGATCCAGCAAAGAAGATCACTCAGCAGCCAGGCACAAGATTTTGGCCCAATCGACTTACGTAAAGGGAAGCGGCCTGCTCGTTCAAGTTTCCATGCTGTAGATCGTGATACTGATGTGATACGCTGGCGTTCACGTTCACGAACCAGACGATCTGACCTCTCGCCATAGTTCTGTAAAGCCTGTAAACGCTGCTCGGGGGTAGGTTGAGTAAAAGAATTGTGCATGATTGCCTCCTGTGGTTTCGATGGAGACAATCATGTTTCAGGACGGGAGATTTGGAAAGTGATGCACTTTTGGAGATGCGCTTAGTAAGCGCTTAGTTTTTGGGTTTCTTAAGCCACTTTCTGACATCACTTGTAGTGAATGCGACCGGGAACTGAAAATCGTCCGAGGCCGCCAATTTGTTGAGTTCATCTGCAATTATAGCGGTTTTACTTTTGGAGCCACTTCCATATTTTTGACTGAACATAGTCATAAACAAATATAGACCTTTTATTTTTTCGCCCTTAATTCTTTGCCTTCTATCTGTAAATGCAGCTGGTTTTTCAAACCATTCAAGAAGTGTACTTTCTGATATATTTGCTTTCCACATTTCATCATAATCAACTTTAAATTTACTGACAACAGGAACGCCATTGTTCCTCACGACAGTTTCATGCATAAGCAAACAAACAGCAAAATTCTCTTTTTTAGTTTCAAAAACAGCCTCTTTTGATTTTTTCTCAACTGTTACGCCATTAAATTTATCATCAGGGTTGAATGAAGGAAAGACGGACTTTAGCACATTAACATCGATATAGAGATCATCATTATTGATGCCGTTATCACCGTCAAAAATCAAATAGTCCTCATCGTAAACACTATAGACATATACCGCACCAGATGAATCAGCCTTAAGACTAAATGACTCTTTATCAGTGAGAATATAATTACCATTATTAAAGGCTGCTAGTTTAGTCGGGACAACAACCCAATATCCCAATGCAGTCCCTGCGTATTCATAGTTGAAATACTCACCTTGAATTGATCTTGATATTTTAAAACCTTTAGTTATCTTCAAGTGCGATTTTAGCGGCAGGTCAGGGATGAATTTTAAAATTGAATGTGCCTTACTGTCTTCTGACAGGTAAAATTCATCCCCATTACTAATAAGCTGCTCTCCGCCTATATGTAGCGAAGGCGAAATACAGCGTGACAATCTACATTTTTTGCCATTTCCGCCAAAATACAAAAAAAGTTGTATACGTTTAGAAAACCATGCATCCAGTATTTTCTGAACGATATGCTGATCAGTTATTTTTGACAACGAAAAAAAATTAGAATTCATCCCTCTCTCCCATCAGGCAGACACTTATCATTTGTCGATAATAACAAATTAAGTGTCGCCTGACACAGCAATCGCCCCTAAAAAGTGATCCATCTTATATTTCACTACTCGGGAGTATAACTTACTATGTTCTTTTGAAGAGACTTACCACGTTGTTTTCCTGCTGTCGCTGATAGTTGTTGACCCTATCTTCCCAGATCTCAAGCGCCCTGCGCTTTTCAGGCAAGTAATCATAACGATCATAGTGTTTCGAGCTGACGTCATTCAAAGCGTGATTCTGGATACGGTCGCGGATCTCTTTGCTGATCCCCGCCTCCCCCATCAGCGTTTTACATGTGCGACGTAAATCTCGCGCTGTGAAAACTTTAAACTTAGGATTAAAAGCCCGGAAATACATGATGGAACGGGCCAGGCTATCGGTACGTACCGGTCGTTCGCCGTTGGTCGAGAGCGGGAAGATATAGGGGCTGTTACTTTCCTTAGTCAGTTCTTTCACTGAGGCTAATTCACTTAATGCCGATTCAGTCAATGGGATCAGGTGCTCCCGTTTGTTTTTCGATACATCGGCTATGACCAGTAACGTCTTTTGCTGCCAGTCAATCGCGCTCCATTGGCTGGCAATCATTTCAAACGGTCGCTGCCCGCCAGCATAAACGCAGAAGCGGATAAGGTGCTGCATCAACGGCCCAACGTTAGTTGCCTGGTCGAACTGCTCCATGACAATACGTAGCTCTTCCAGCGTTAACCATGTGTCACCAACTTTCTCCGCCGAGGATTGCTTTGGTATGGCCGATACCGGGTTAACCTCAAGCCCAAACGTAATCCCCACGCTGCTATTCATCGGATCGTTGTCGGCTTTAAGACCGTAGTTAAATGCCGCCATCAGGTAGGAACGAATTCGGTTTGCATGGACCACCGCATCTCGCTGGATAATGCCAGACAAGATCGTTTTGATCTGTAAGGGCGTGACATCCTTCGCTTTGGTCTCTCGAGGAATGACTGAATAGCACTCTTTTTCAAGTCGCTTCAGTACATCGGCCCAAGTCCGCTTATTGTCGAGCTTCATCTTGTTAACGTAACCATGTACCAGCTCTTTAAACGATCCCTGAGAACGGTGAAGCTGCATGATGTGCTGCTCAGCCAGGCGTTGTTGCTCAAGCTCTTGCTGAGGTTCTTTTCCTTCAACAAGCCAGGCCCCGTACTTTTTCGCCAGCTCATTGGCGGTCACCAATTTCATCTCAGGCCAGATACCTAACTGAATGAATCTCTCTTTCTTTCCTTTCTCAACGTAGTAACGGAAATAAAAAACTTTGCTGCCTGAAGGCTGAACCTTAACGCCAAGCCTGCCGGTACCACGCTGAGCACTGTTGCTCCACACGTAGTACGACGTGCTTTTTGTCTTCAATCCGCGTATAGCAGTCTCAGTAAGATTAGCGGCCATGAGGTTACCTTTCTAAGGATAAGCGTTACCTGACCCGATGCCCATTTTGGGTCAGGTAATGGGTCAGGTAACGATAGTACAATGAGGAGACGAGACAACCAATCAGAAACAAAAACAACATCATAACTGATTGATTATAGACAATTAAAAATACAATAAGCGTCAATAGCGAACGATTAGAAGCATGCCGATTTTATGACTCATAATCGCTTGGTCGTTGGTTCAAACCCAACAGGGGCCACCAAATTTTAGCATTAAAATCATGTAATTAAGCCACCTCGCAAGGGTGGCTTTTTTGTTGGCTGTTAATCAACTGGCAACAAAATGGCGGCGAGATGGCCCATTAAAGGGTCTGGCAGGAGCCGCTTAGTGATGTGTATCCGGTCAACGCCCGAAATGATGTCATCATCTTCAAATATTCCCCAAAACCACTACTCACACCCGGCATAGAAATCATTTTTATTATTCCCAAACCAGGCCATACATTTTTTGGCGCTGGCAGGTACCTTCAGCGTGATTTTTTTAGCGGTGCCCTGATACTGGCACACCAGAAAAACAGCGGTGTGATGCGCTTTCGCATAGTTTTGCGAATCGCTTAATGTCCAGATCATTTCATCGTCCGTATCTGGCAATAAGGACGCAAGCTCGTCCGGCGGGCCTTCAAACACATCGACCAGATTCAGCCTGTGGACGTGATTTTTCTCTGTCAGAGTAGTCGGGCACTGGATTTTTTCAGCCCATGCAGCGCCTGATAAAAACATCACGCCGATACTACACAACGCGGCTTTGCTCCATCCCATTATTCTCGTCTCCCTGTTTTTGATTTTCCTTTATACCTCAAAATCAATAACCTCACTCTTCTCCCGATCAAAGCGTCAAAACGCGCTCATCTGTCATCCCTCAACCCAACCGGGCAATCTCCACTACACTTTTCCCAATTCCCCATATTGAGGATTTCCCATGCTGCGTTCGTTACTGCTCATCTGCACTCTGCTGCCCTTTTTCGCCTGCGCGCACAATTTTACGGAAGGCGAACGGGTGGCACCGGTTGGCGTGGCTGAGCGCGGCGAGCTGACGCTGAATCAGGGCGAGATTGATTATCGTGACTGGAACAGCGCGCGGCTTAGCGGCAAGGTGGGCCTGGTGCTGCATGTGGCGGGCAGGCTGTCGGCGAAAGATCTGAATAAAGGCATCAGCGACGCCATCGCGGCGGCGCAGCTGCCGGCAGATAAATTTCAGGCCACCACGATAATCAACACCGATGATGCCATTCCCGGCAGCGCCATCTTTGTGCGCCGCAGTCTGGAAAGCACCAAAAAAGCATACCCCTCATCGGTCTTTGTGCTCGACGGCCAGGGCGCGGTGCAGCGCGCCTGGCGGCTTCAGCCGGGCGGTTCCGCCGTGGTGGTTCTGGATAAAGATGGCCGCATCCGCTTCGCCAAAGATGGCGCGCTTACGCCGGATGAAGTCCGTCAGGTGATGACGCTGCTGCGCTCGCTGCTCGCATAAACCTGTACAACAGCTCACAGAATTGTAAAGTTTTGTGCCACACTGAGGTTAGCTGAAGAAATTTTCCGGGATTACGCTACGCTTTTTAAGAACGTATCCGGAAAGATTACCGTGAAGATAATCAGTTGTTCAGACAGAAAAAATCCCACATTTCGCCTGATGCGACGACTGCCGCGCGCCTGAGGGCGGCACTCGCGCGCAGTTGCGCTTTTCATTCCTTCCACGCCACAGCGATAACGGACACCATCAGAGGCCTTAACCATGAACGCTAACGCCGTGAAATCTTCAGGGCAGGAAATCGAATTGCAGGCGCTGCGCGACGCGCTGCAAACCCGCCTTGACGAGCTTCTGCCGCCGGGCCAGGAGCGCGATCTGGTCTGCGCCGCGATGCGCGAAGGCGCGCTGACGCCCGGTAAGCGGGTGCGCCCGCTGCTGCTCATTCTTGCCGCGCGCGATCTCGGCTGCGACGCCAGCCAGCCTGCGTTGATGGATCTCGCCTGCGCCGTGGAGATGGTGCACGCCGCGTCGCTGATGCTCGACGATATTCCGTGCATGGATAACGCCCTGCTGCGCCGCGGCAAGCCCACCATTCACCGCCAGTATGGCGAAAGCGTGGCGATCCTCGCGGCGGTGGCGCTGCTGAGCCGGGCATTCGGCGTGGTGGCGCAGGCAAATCCGCTCTCCGATAGCTGCAAAACTCAGGCGGTGAGCGAGCTTTCCAGCGCCGTCGGGTTGCAGGGGCTGGTGCAGGGGCAGTTTCGCGATCTCAGCGAAGGCAACCAGGCCCGCAGCGCCGAGGCGATACTCGCCACTAACGATCTCAAAACCAGCGTGCTGTTTGACGCCACGCTGCAAATCGCCGCCATCGCCGCTGGCGCTTCCGCCTCGGTGCGCCATAAACTTCGCGAGTTCTCGCGCCATCTCGGCCAGGCGTTCCAGCTGCTTGACGATCTGGCGGATGGCCTGAACCATACCGGTAAAGACATTAATAAAGACGCCGGGAAATCGACGCTGGTGGCGATGCTTGGCCCGGAAGCGGTGCATCAGCGCCTGCGCGATCACCTGCTGCGCGCCGATGAGCATCTCACCGGTGCCTGTTCACGCGGCGCATCCACCCGCCGTTTTATGTACGCCTGGTTTGATAAACAGCTGGCTATGTTTGGCTGAACGCGCGCCGTGTCGCCGACAGTGACTGTTACTGGAGTATGAATGAAGGACAAGGAACTGAGCCAACGCAAGAACGATCATCTGGATATCGTTCTGCACCCGGAGCGGGCTAAACAAACGATTCGCACCGGCTTTGAGCAGTGGCGTTTTGAGCACTGCGCCCTGCCGGAACTCGCGCTTGACGACATCGATCTCAGCACCCGCCTGTTTGGCCGCGTGATGAAAGCGCCGATTCTGATTAGCTCCATGACCGGCGGCGCGCGGCGCGCGAGCGATATCAACCGTCACCTCGCCGAAGCCGCGCAGACGCTGGGCCTGGCGATGGGCGTCGGCTCGCAGCGTGTGGCGCTGGAGAGCGAAGACAACTGGGGGCTGACGGGCGAACTGCGCCGGTACGCGCCGGATATTCCGCTGCTGGCGAATCTCGGGGCCGCGCAGATAGGCAGCCTCCAGGGGCTCGATTACGCCCGACGCGCCGTTGAGATGGTGGAAGCCGACGCGCTCATTATTCATCTTAATCCGTTGCAGGAAGCGCTGCAGACCGGCGGCGATCGCGACTGGCGCGGCGTGTTGGCAGCCATCAAGCGCGTCGTAAACGCACTGTCCGTGCCGGTGGTGGTGAAAGAAGTCGGCGCCGGGCTCTCGGTGCCGGTGGCGCGCCAGCTTGCGGAGGCAGGCGTCACGATGCTGGATGTGGCAGGCGCAGGCGGCACCAGCTGGGCGGCCGTGGAAGGTGAACGCGCGGCGAGCGACCATGCCCGTAGCGTGGCGATGGCCTTCGCCGACTGGGGCATACCCACCGCGCAGGCGCTGCGCCAGATACATCAGGCATTCCCGTCGATGCCGCTTATCGCCTCTGGCGGCATTCGCGACGGTATCGACACCGCCAAAGCCCTGGCGATGGGCGCAAGTCTCGTCGGGCAGGCCGCGGCGGTGCTCGGCAGCGCGACCACCTCCACCAGCGCCGTGCTGGACCATTTCGCAGTCGTGATTGAACAGTTGCGGGTCGCCTGTTTTTGCACCGGCAGCGCCAGTATCAGCGCGCTGCGTGAGGCCCGGCTGGCGCGCGTCGGGGATGAGGAATGAGCCATTACGCGGTCATTACGCCCCCGCTTTACAGTCACGTTCATGCCATGCAGGCGCTCGCGCAGGCGCTTATCGCGCGCGGGCACCGCATCACCTTTATTCAGCAGGCCGAGGCCCGCACGCTGCTTGACGATGCAAACATCGGCTTTTACCCGGTAGGCGAAGCGAGCCATCCGCCCGGCAGCCTCGCCCGCACCTTACGCCTGACGGCGCACCCGGGTGGCCCGGCCATCCTGAGCCTGATTGACGACCTGGCGCGTACCACCGATATGCTGTGCCGGGAGTTGCCCGACGCGCTGACGCGTCTTGGCGTGGACGGCCTGATTGTCGATCAGATGGAGCCCGCGGGCGGTATCGTCGCCGACGCGCTGGAGCTGCCGTTTGTCTCGGTCGCCTGCGCCCTGCCGGTTAACCGCGAGGCAGGGCTTCCGCTGCCGGTCATGCCGTTTCGCTATGCGCAGACGCCGCGCGCCCGCAAGATTTACCAGACCAGCCAGCAGATACACGACTGGCTGATGGGTCGCCAGAGTAAAGTGATTGCCCACCACGCGCAGCGCTTCGGGCTCTCGCCCCGTCGCGGCCTGCACGATTGTCTCTCGCCGCTGGCGCAAATCAGCCAGACGCTCAGCGCGCTCGATTTTCCGCGCCACGCACTGCCGCCCTGCTTTCATGCGGTCGGTCCGCTGCGTCCGCCGCAGCCGCCAGTGGCGGAACCGGTGCCAGACGCGACGCGCCCGCGCGTGTTCGCCTCGCTCGGCACGTTACAGGGGCATCGCTACGGGCTGTTTCGCACCATCGCCCGCGCCTGTCGCGACGCTGACGTCGAACTGCTGGTCGCGCATTGCGGCGGCCTGAATGACGCGCAGGCCAGCGCGCTGAAAGCCAGCGGTGCCACACAGGTCACGGGATTTACCGACCAGCCGCTGGCGCTCAGCCAGTCGGATGCCGTCATTACCCACGGCGGGCTTAACACGGTGATGGACGCTATCGCCAGCGCCACGCCGCTGTTAGTGGTGCCGCTGGCGTTCGATCAGCCCGGCGTGGCGGCGCGGGTGGAGCACTGCGGCATCGGGCAGCGCGTCTCGCGCTTCGCCGGGCGTCGCACCTTTGCCCGCAAGCTTAAAACGCTGCTTGGCGACGATCGCTGCCGCACGCGTCTCGTCGCGATGCAGCGCGCGCTGGCGCAGGCGGGCGGCGTCGTGCGCGCGGCGCAGATCGCTGAACAGGCGCTGGACGAGCGCCGCCCTGTATTCGCGCAGGCTCCCTTATGAACACGCAATGGGATCTGATTCTCGCTGGCGGCGGTCTGGCGAACGGGCTGATCGCCCTGCGCCTGCGTGTGCGTCAGCCGCGGCTTAACGTGCTGCTGCTGGAGGCAAGCGACGCGCCTGGTGGCAATCACACCTGGTCATTTCACGGCGCGGATCTCACGGCCGAACAGCACGCCTGGCTCACACCGCTGGTGGCGCACCGCTGGGACGGCTACGAGGTGCGCTTTCCGGCGCTGACGCGCACGCTGGATGGCGGCTACTACAGCGTTACGTCTGAGCGTTTCGCTCACGTTTTGCAGGAAACCGTGGGTGAACGCCTCTGGCGCAACGCGCCGGTCGCGAGCCTGACGTCGCAGAGCGTGACGCTCACCGACGGGCGCACGCTGTACGCCCGCGCGGTGATTGACGGCCGCGGCTGGCAGGCGAGCTCGCACCTCACCGCAGGCCAGCAGGCGTTCCTCGGCCAGCAGTGGCGGCTCGCCGCGCCCCACGGCCTGACGCGTCCTGTTCTGATGGACGCCACGGTAGCGCAACAGGGCGGCTATCGGTTTGTCTACACGCTGCCGCTCACGCCCGACACGTTGCTGATAGAAGATACGCACTACATCGACAGCGCCACACTCGATCACGACCGCGCGCGGGAAAATATCGCCAGCTACGCGCGTTCGCAGGGCTGGCAACTGGCGACGCTTGAGCGCGAGGAGCGCGGCAACCTGCCGATTACGCTCACCGGCGCGCCGCAGGCATTCTGGCGCGAAGCGCAGGGCGTGGCGCGCGCGGGCCTGCGCGCCGGGCTGTTCCACGCGACGACCGGCTATTCGCTGCCGCACGCGGCAACGCTTGCCGATCTTATCGCCGCGCAGCCGCCTGCGTCATCAGCGGCGCTCTATGCGCTGACGGCAGATTACGCGCAGCGCCAGTGGCGGCGTCAGCGCTTTTTCCGGCTGCTGAACCGGATGCTGTTTCTGGCCGGAAAACCGGACCAACGCTGGCAGGTGATGCAGCGCTTTTATGGACTGAATGCGGGGCTTATCGCCCGGTTTTACGCCGGACGACTGACCCCAATGGATATGGCGCGACTGCTGACAGGCAAACCCCCGGTTCCGGTGGGCGAAGCCATGCAGGCCGTGCTAAAGCAAACTCCCCGGCTGCGAGCTTTTCATCATGACTAAAACTGTTGTTATCGGGTCCGGCTTTGGCGGCCTGGCCCTGGCTATCCGCTTACAGGCGGCGGGCGTTCCCACCTTACTGCTTGAGCAGCGCGATAAACCCGGCGGGCGGGCGTATGTTTATGAAGATAAAGGGTTTACCTTTGACGCTGGCCCGACGGTGATTACCGATCCTTCGGCCATCGAGGAGCTGTTCACGCTGGCCGGTAAAAACATCGCCGATTATGTCGATCTTTTGCCCGTCACGCCGTTCTACCGCCTGTGCTGGGAGAATGGCCAGGTCTTTAACTACGATAACGATCAGGCGAGCCTTGAGGCGCAAATCGCCCGCTTCAACCCGCGCGATGTCGAGGGCTATCGCCAGTTCCTGGCGTATTCGCAGGCGGTGTTTAAAGAAGGCTATCTGAAGCTTGGCGCGGTGCCGTTCCTCTCGTTTCGCGATATGTTGCGCGCAGGCCCGCAGCTCGCGCGTCTTCAGGCGTGGCGCAGCGTGTATGGCATGGTGTCGAAATTTATCGAAAACGATCATCTGCGCCAGGCGTTCTCGTTCCATTCCCTGCTGGTGGGCGGCAACCCGTTTGCGACGTCATCAATCTATACGCTTATCCACGCGCTGGAGCGCCAGTGGGGCGTCTGGTTCGCCCGTGGCGGCACCGGCGCGCTGGTGCAGGGGCTGGTGAAGCTGTTTACCGATCTGGGCGGCGAGATTGAACTCAACGCCAAAGTGACGCGCCTCGATACCCAGGGCGACAAAATCAGCGGCGTGACGCTCGCCGACGGGCGACGCATTCCCGCGCGCGCCGTGGCGTCGAATGCGGATGTGGTACATACCTACAACAACTTGCTGGGCCATCACCCGCGCGGCGTCTCGCAGGCGGCCTCGCTGCGCCGCAAGCGGATGAGCAACTCGCTGTTCGTGCTCTATTTCGGGCTCAATCACCACCATAGCCAGCTCGCACACCACACGGTCTGCTTCGGGCCGCGCTACAAAGGGCTGATTGAAGATATCTTCAAACGCGACTCGCTCGCGGACGACTTCTCGCTCTATCTGCACGCGCCGTGCGTCACCGATCCGTCGCTGGCTCCGCCGGGCTGCGGCAGCTATTACGTGCTCGCCCCGGTGCCGCATCTCGGCACCGCGAACCTGAACTGGGATGTCGAAGGGCCGCGCCTGCGCGACCGGATTTTTGAATATCTTGAGCAGCACTATATGCCGGGCCTTCGCGATCAACTGGTGACACACCGTATGTTCACGCCGTTCGATTTCCGCGACCAGCTCGGCGCGTATCATGGCTCCGCGTTTTCGGTAGAGCCTATCCTCACTCAGAGCGCCTGGTTCCGCCCGCATAACCGCGACAGCCGCATCGATAACCTCTATTTAGTCGGCGCGGGCACGCACCCCGGCGCGGGCATTCCGGGGGTTATCGGCTCGGCGAAGGCTACCGCCGGGCTGATGCTGGAGGGGCATGCATGAGTGACAAACCGCTGCTGACGCATGCCACTGAAACCATCGAGGCGGGCTCCAAAAGCTTTGCCACCGCCTCGAAACTGTTTGACGCGAAAACCCGACGCAGCGCGCTGATGCTCTACGCCTGGTGTCGCCACTGCGACGATGTGACTGACGGGCAGGCGCTTGGTTTTCGCGCGGCCGACGCGCCGACTGACACCCCGCAGGCGCGCATCGCCCTGCTGCGCGCGCTGACGCTTGAGGCTTACGCGGGCAAACCGATGCGCGAGCCAAATTTCGCGGCGTTTCAGGAGGTGGCGCTGGCACATCAGATCCCGCCTGCGCTGGCGCTCGATCATCTGGAAGGTTTCGCGATGGACGTGCGCGAAGAACGCTATCACACCTTTGATGACACGCTGCGCTACTGTTACCACGTGGCGGGCGTGGTGGGGCTGATGATGGCGCGCGTGATGGGCGTGCGCGATGAGGCCGTGCTGGATCGCGCCTGCGATCTGGGCCTCGCGTTTCAGCTCACTAACATTGCGCGGGATATCGTTGAAGACGCCGCCATCGGGCGCTGCTATCTGCCTGAGGCGTGGCTTCAGGAGGAAGGGCTTTGCGCTGACACCTTAACAGACCGCGCGCACCGCCCGGCGCTGGCGCGTCTGGCCGCACGGCTGGTGGATGAAGCGGAGCCGTATTACGCCTCGGCGCGCGCCGGGCTTGCCGGTCTGCCGCTACGCAGCGCCTGGGCTATTGCCACCGCGCATGGGGTCTACCGGGAAATTGGCGTAAAGGTGAAGCGCGCGGGCGTTAACGCGTGGGAAACGCGTCAGGGCACCAGCAAGGCCGAGAAACTGGCCCTGCTGGCGAAAGGCGCGGTTATGGCCGTGAGTTCTCGCGGCGCGTCGTCGTCGCCTCGTCCTTCGGCGCTCTGGCAGCGGCCGCGCGCGCAGGACGACCGTTACGCTCACGCAGCACCGCCTGCAGCTTAGCCACCGGCGGCGCGTAGAGAAAACCAAAGGAGACGCAGCCTTCGCGCCCGCGCACCGCGTGATGCAGCCGGTGCGCCAGATAGAGCCGCTTCAGATAACCCCGGCGCGGCACATAGCGAAACGGCCAGCGCTGGTGAACCAGCCCGTCATGCACGATAAAATAGAGCGCGCCGTAGAGCGTCATGCCCGCGCCAATCCACTGTAGCGGCCAGTGTCCGCCTGCGCCCAGCGCGATAAGCAAAATCGCCACGCCCGCGAATACCACCGCGTAGAGATCGTTGACTTCAAACCAGCCTTTGCGCGGCGAATGGTGGGAGAGATGCCAGCCCCATCCCCAGCCATGCATCACATATTTGTGCGTCAGCGCCGCCACGACTTCCATCGCGGCAACCGTCAGCAGCACAATCGCCACGTTATACAGCACAATCATAATTTCTCCTGGGCCCGCAACGGAACGTCCTGTTGCCGGGAAACGTAAGCGCGGTTCGCGCCGCAACCCACAGAGTATAGCAACCCAGGCGTCAGTGTCGGGGTAGTCGCCCTGCCTCTGCGAATAAAAAAACCCCGGCAGGCCGGGGTTAATGTGGGTCTGAGCTGACGCTTAAAAATGTTCCCATTCGCCCTGAGCACCCGCCACCGCGAGCGCTTTCGGCGCAGGCGCCGCGACAGGTACGGCGGCGGGCTCAGCACGGCGAGGCGCGCTGGTGCCGACGTTAAATATCGCGACCATCTGCTCCAGCTCGCGCGCCTGCTCTTCGAGCGACGAGGCGGCCGCGGAGGACTCCTCCACCAGCGCGGCGTTCTGCTGGGTCGTGGTGTCCATTTCCGACATGGCCTGGCCAATCTGCGCGATGCCGCGGCTCTGCTCGGTACAGGCGCGGGCAATCTCATCCATAATTTCACGCACTTTGGCGACGGAGCCGACGATATCTTCCATCGCTTCACCGGCGCTCGCCACCAGCTGCGCGCCGTTTTCGACACGCTGGTTCGCCTCCGTAATCAGCGCGCCTATCTCTTTGGCGGCGGTGGCGCTGCGGCTTGCCAGGGTGCGAACTTCCCCCGCCACCACGGCGAACCCGCGGCCCTGCTCACCGGCGCGCGCGGCTTCCACGGCGGCGTTCAGCGCCAGGATGTTGGTCTGGAAGGCAATACCGTTGATAACGCTGATAATGTCGGCGATTTTCCCGGAGCTCGCCTGGATGTTGCGCATCGTCTCGACCACTTCATTCACCACTTTCCCGCCGCGATCGGCGTTGGTGGAAGCCTGCGCGGCCAGCTGGCTCGCCTGCTGGGCGTTACCGGCGGTTTCTTTCACGGTGGATGTCAGCTCTTCCATGCTGGCTGCCGTCTGCACCACGGCGGCGGACTGCTCTTCGGTGCGCGATGAGAGATCGATATTCCCGGCGGCGATTTCCGACGAGGCGCGCGATACGTTATCGACGCCGTGACGCACACGGGTAATGATGCTTTTCAGGCTGTCGTTCATGGTGCCGACCGCCTGCATCAGCAGGCCCGGTTCATCGCGGCGCAGCGACGAGACGGTAACGGTTAAATCGCCCTGCGCGATGCGGTTCGCCACTGCTAATGTTTCACGCAGCGGGCGGGTGATATTGCGGGTAATGAACGCGGCGACAATCAGCCCGAACAGAACACCTGCCAGCGTGCCGCTGAGCATCAGCGTTTCAACATGGCTGATGGAATTGGCCATGCGCATTTTGCGAAACTCATGGAATTCGCTCACCGTTTCATTAAGTGCGGTCGCGGCGTTGCTGAGCGCGGTCGATTGTGTCTGCTGATCGCCTGAAGCCGACACAAACAGCGCGGCGCTGCTGTGCAGCATACGGGTCTGATCGGTTAATGCGGAGAGCCACGGCAGCGGCGTATCACGCGTACTGGCTCCCAGCTGCGCGGCGGTTGTGTCGATACTGCCCAGCAGCTCATTGAGTTTGTTCAGCGTCTCGCGGTCGCCATGAGTGATCAGCGCGTCAACGGCGCTCCGTATCTGCTGCGCTTTCGCGGCAAGACGGGCCGCCAGCATCGCCGCCTGCGGGCTGGCGTCCGCCTGCTCGCTATACGCCGATGCCTGCTCGATAAACTGCGACGGCCACTGTTCATGCAGATCGGCGGCGAGCGTATTACGCTGGCGCAGCGTCTGAATATATTTGTCGCGCACGCCGAGATAAGTTTGCAGATTGGTTTGCATGGCCGCAAACCGGGCGCGCCCTTCGGTATCCATATTAAATTGCGACAGCGACGCGAGCTGCTCACCCACCTGACGCAGCGCACTGGCGTTCAGCTCAGCGTATTTTTCCTCGCCGGTCAGCTGGAAGATCGTGCGGTTAATACGCGCTTCGTTCAGGGCGGTCACGATACTGACGGTCAGCGTTTCCTTACGGGCATTCTCATCCACCTGGCGAAAGCCATAAATTCCGGCACCGGCAATCAGCAGCATAATGCACAGCACAATAATAAAACCCGACGTCAGTTTTTTGCCGACGCTCAGATTATTCACTTTCTCGCCAAACGACGTCACTAAAGCCATTGCATTCACCATCACGTTAAAATGATAAAAATTGTTTAACTGTTTATCGTCAGTGAAAGAATGATCCTTTAGCGCCTGTACTATTTGAACAGATTCAAAAAAATTCAATAATTATCAGAAAAAGAAAATATATTGGGTAAAATAATCACAGGATATATGTTAAAAAAATATTATCACGCAGGTAATTAAGTGCAAAAGTAGAGACTTAAGCGCAATCTGGCGTTCATTAAATAAACAATTATGCGTTTCTTTTTAACGTAAATTTTTGGGCCAGATTTGTTCTCCTTTTTTCACATGTTTTTAAGTTAATGATTATCAGAAGATTTTATTTTCAAATAAATTTTCAGGCTTTCGCCTCTTCATTAACCAGTGCTTAATTAATGTTTATTACCACTTAATAATCAAGCTTATCTCCGGGGCGCGTATAAAATAACGCCGTAGTTCACCCTGACTGAAAGTGATATGGGTATCACATTCCCCGCGCGATCACAGTTAAAATATATCATGTATTATTAATTCAGAAGGCAACTTATTACCAACGCGAAACTATTTTACTTTTTACCATTATTACCCAGCGGGAAAGTGAATGCCGGTCGGAAAGAGAATAGGGTCGTGTGCCAGCGTCGAACGCCTATGCCACCTCTTACCTCCTACCCGCCCCCCGTGACTGGCGTCACAGAACCCGCGCCGCTCAGGGCGCTGGCGAACCGCTCGCTGCGCTATATGACCGTTCGCCTCGCTATGTAACCGCTCGTTGAAGCCCTGCCCAGTCCGCCTGCGCGTTTTGTCATCATTAAGCGCGTTTTAAATCTTTTGGTTATCCGCCGTCTGCGCCGCCAGGGATGTACGTCACAGCCGGTTTTATCTCTGTCTGACAAGCAGGTCTCCTATGGACAAAAAAACAGTAATGAAACATCTGCCCTGGGCGCTTCTTGGCGTCATCGGGGCCTTTTGTCTTGCCGTAGTGGCATTACGCCGCGGCGAGAGCGTCAGCGCCTTGTGGATTGTGGTGGCCTCGGTCTCCATCTACCTGGTGGCTTACCGCTACTACAGCTTGTATATCGCCAGCCGCGTGATGCAGCTCGACCCAACGCGCGCGACCCCGGCAGTCATTAATAACGACGGGCTGAACTATGTGCCCACCAACCGCTACGTGCTGTTCGGCCACCATTTCGCCGCCATCGCAGGCGCGGGGCCGCTGGTGGGCCCGGTGCTGGCCGCGCAGATGGGCTACCTGCCCGGTACGCTGTGGCTGCTCGCAGGCGTGGTGCTGGCGGGCGCGGTGCAGGATTTCATGGTGCTGTTTATCTCCTCGCGCCGGAACGGTGCCTCGCTTGGCGAGATGATCAAAGAGGAGATGGGCCCGGTGCCGGGCACTATCGCGCTGTTCGGTTGCTTCTTAATCATGATTATTATCCTCGCGGTGCTGGCGCTTATCGTGGTGAAAGCGCTGGCGGAGAGCCCGTGGGGCGTCTTTACCGTCTGCTCGACGGTGCCGATCGCGCTGTTTATGGGCATTTACATGCGCTTTATCCGTCCGGGGCGCGTGGGTGAAGTGTCGGTTATCGGCGTGGTGCTGCTGGTGGCGTCTATCTGGTTCGGCGGCGTGATCGCAGCCGACCCGTACTGGGGCCCGGCGCTGACCTTTAAAGACACCACGATCACTTACGCGCTGGTGGGCTACGCGTTTGTCTCCGCCCTGCTGCCGGTGTGGCTGATTCTGGCACCGCGCGACTACCTGGCGACGTTCCTGAAAATCGGCGTGATTGTCGGCCTGGCGGTGGGCATTCTGATCCTCAATCCGGAACTGAAAATGCCTGCCGTGACGCAGTATATCGACGGCACCGGGCCGCTGTGGAAAGGCGCGCTGTTCCCGTTCCTGTTTATTACTATCGCCTGCGGCGCGGTCTCCGGCTTCCATGCGTTGATCGCCTCCGGCACCACGCCGAAGCTGCTGGCGAACGAAACCGACGCGCGCTTTATCGGCTATGGCGCGATGCTGATGGAATCCTTCGTTGCCGTAATGGCGCTGGTGGCAGCTTCTATCATCGAGCCGGGCCTCTATTTCGCGATGAACACCCCGCCCGCCGGACTTGGCATTACGATGCCAAACCTGCATGAGCTGGGTACCGACAACGCGCCGCTGATTCTGGCGCAGCTGAAAGATGTCTCCGCCCATGCGGCCGCGACCGTGAGCGCATGGGGTTTTGTGATAACGCCTGAGCAGATCATGCAGACCGCCAAAGATATCGGCGAACCGTCTGTACTGAACCGCGCGGGCGGCGCGCCGACGCTGGCCGTCGGTATCGCCCACGTGTTCCACAAAATCATCCCGGCGGCGGATATGGGCTTCTGGTATCACTTCGGCATTCTGTTCGAGGCGCTGTTTATCCTGACCGCGCTGGACGCCGGCACCCGTTCTGGCCGCTTTATGTTCCAGGATTTGGTAGGCAACTTCGTGCCATTCCTGAAAAAAACCGATTCGCTGGTGGCGGGCATCGTCGGGACGGCGGGCTGTGTGGGCCTGTGGGGTTATCTGCTCTATCAGGGCGTGGTGGACCCGCTCGGCGGCGTGAAGAGCCTGTGGCCGCTGTTCGGTATCTCTAACCAGATGCTGGCCGCCGTGGCGCTGGTGCTGGCAACCGTGGTGCTGGTGAAGATGAAGCGCACCCGTTATATCTGGGTGACCGTGGTGCCTGCGGTGTGGCTGCTTATCTGCACCACCTGGGCGCTCGGCATGAAGCTCTTTAGCGATAACCCGCAGATGGAAGGCTTCTTCTATATGGCGAACGAGTACAAAACGCGTATCGCCGCAGGCGGCGCGGAGCTGACCGAGCAGCAGGTAGCCAATATGCACCATATCGTTATTAACAACTACACCAACGCGGGCCTGAGCATTCTGTTCCTGGTGGTGGTATACAGCATTATTTTCTATGGTGTGCGTACCGCGATGAAGGCGCGTCGTTCCGCACAGCCGTGCGCGAAAGAAACGCCGTATGTGCCGGTGCCGGAAGGCGGCGTGAAAACCTCGTCACACCATTAATGTGGCGGCGGAAACGGCGGGTGCGCGATGCTTACCCGCCCTACATTTAACAGATTCATTTGTTGTCCAGGGTGGGTAAGCGAAGCGCACCCACCGTCGCACATACAGGTTTCATCCGTAGGGTGGGTAAGCGGAGCGCACCCACCGTTATACGTGCAGGTTTCATCCGTAGGGTGGGTAAGCGAAGCGCACCCACCTTGCATCGACACAATCGCAAGCCCCGGCTCGTACCGTCGGCTTTTTATGCCTGGGGAACACAATGTTTGGTAACTTAGGACAAGCGAAAAAATACCTGGGTCAGGCGGCAAAAATGCTGATAGGTATTCCGGATTATGACAACTACGTTGAGCATATGAAGACCAATCACCCGGATAAACCGTATATGACCTACGACGAATTCTTCCGCGAGCGCCAGCAAGCGCGCTACGGCGGAAGCGGCGAAGGCGGCATGCGCTGCTGCTGACACTCACCGGAGGTAAACATGCAACCCGTTGCGGTCACGCTCTTAACCGGCTTTCTTGGCGCCGGAAAAACCACGCTGCTGCGTCATATTCTCGAAGCCAACCACGGCTATAAAATCGCGGTCATTGAAAACGAATTCGGCGAAACACCCATCGACAGCGAAATCTTAGGCAGCCGCGCCACGCAAATGAAAACGCTCAGCAACGGCTGCATCTGCTGTACCCGTTCGGAAGAACTGGAATCGGCGCTGCTCGATTTGCTGGAACTGCTGGACGGCGGCGTCACCACATTCGATCGGGTGATCATCGAGTGCACCGGGATGGCAGACCCCGGCCCGATCGTCCAGACGTTCTTCTCCCATGACACCCTGTGCGAGCGCTACCTGCTGGATGGCGTGATTACGCTGGTGGACGCCGTACACGCCGGTCAGCAGATGGACCGCTACGCGCTGGCGCAGTCGCAAATCGGCTACGCCGATCGCATTCTGCTGACTAAAACCGATGTGGCGGGCGAAGACGAAGCGCTGCTGGCCCGCCTGCGGCGCATTAACGCCCGCGCGCCGGTGCATAAGGTAGTACATGGCGAGGTAGATCTGGGCCTGATTTTCGACACCCAGGGCTTTATGCTCGAAGAGCGCATCGTACAGCCCGCACCACGCTTTCACTTCGCGGCTCCCGCGCAGACCGATATCGCCTCTATCGTGGTGAATTTTGATTACCCGGTGGCGCTGGATGCGATATCCCGCGTGATGGAAGGACTGCTGCTACAGTTCGCCGATAACCTGATGCGCTACAAAGGGATGCTCTATATTCAGGACGAGCCGCGCCGTTTGTTGTTCCAGGGCGTCCAGCGGCTTTACAGCGCCGACTGGGACCGCGAATGGGCGAGCGACGAAACGCCGCAAAGCACGCTGGTGTTTATCGGAGCGCATCTGCCGGAAGACGAGATCCGCGCCGCTTTTGCATCGCTTGCGCCGGAGGATTGAGCCTTGTGAACAGAGGAAATTAGCCTACCCGCGGCGGCTGGCGAGTGATATCCCCTCTTCCAGCCAGTAAGCCTTCCACGGAGATATCTTCATCCAGCGTTTCCCAGTGAATACCATATGGGCTGATTTCCCATTTCGCGCGTTCTTCATCGCTGGCATTGAGCAGCCGTGGAAACCAGGAGAGCGGCGCGCCAATGATCCGCGCGTCGGAGAGTTCAACCCACAAGGTTTGCTCGTCAAAGCTCACGCGTTTAGCTGAAATAGTCATACCAGGCTCCGGTAAGCTGTTGCTGATGTTGGGTGACAAGAAGTAATAACTCTGCCACTTCACGCGGAGTGAATCCATGATTTCGTGCCAGGGATGTGAAGGGGTTTAACCAGAATTTAGCCTCTGCTCCGCCACGACGAACATGAATATGCGCAGGCTCGCGCGGGTTGCCTTCATTCGAATAAAAAAAGAACCGATAATCCTTTATACGAAGTATCACTGGCATGTGAATCGTGCCTCCTGGCCGTTTTCCTGAACAACCAGTACCATCAGTCTCCTGCACAACCAATATAGTCCCTCTGCTTTTACAGCCCATCTTCCAGAAAAACCAGACCGGGAGTTCCTTTACGGATAATCCGACTCCTCGCCCAGCCAGAAATCATCATCGGGCAGGTCGTCCGGGAGATAGATATCGTCGCTGCGGTAGAGCGCGAGTTGTGCGGGAGAAAAGCGCGGGCTTACGGGAGGCGAAATATCTTCAGTCACGTGTAATGGCGGCTCGCCGGGCAGCGGCCCTGCGGGCGGCATTTCGTCTTCACAATATTCCGGCGCAGCGTTAACACAGCGGTCTGCTGAGGCGCTAACGGGCACGCTCTCCGCCTGGTAATTTTGCACCCAGAGCACGGCCACGTTCAGCGTGATGATGGCGAGCAAAAAGAGAGAAATAAGGCTCCCTGTAGAAATATCCCGTTTCATCCGCATCCTCGCGTTTGTCTGTGTGGTCACCTGTAGAGCGTAGTGCGAAAAAGTAAGACAAAGAGGAAGCGATTGTGATTCTGTGTAACGGGATGTATCTGGTGGAGTAAGGCGAAACGGTAAAAACGGGAGCCAGCACTCCCGTTACGATTATTTAAAGCTGCCCACCAGCGCCTGACGCTGCTCTTCAAGCTGAATGGTGCGGGTGCAGACTTCATGGCCGAACCGCTGGAAATCCGCTTCCTGGTTTTTCCATTCGTTCTGGATAGCCGTTTGCAGGCCGCCGAGGCTCCCCAGCACGCCTTCCAGCGGGTTGCCGCCGCCTTTCAGCACCGCTTTGGCGCCCATTTCGTTAATGCTGTCCTGCAGAATGCCGCCCATCGCCTGGTTCACCAGCTGCTGACCGTCGGCGCGCACCTGATCGATGGCTTTATAGTGGAACGTCAGCCCGTCGTCACGATGCTCGATGATTCGGTTCATCTGGGTTTTCAACTGCGCGTCGAGTTTGGTAAGACGCCCGCGCATGCTGCTGTTTTCACCCACCTCTTTGGCGATGATTTTATCCAGCGCGACGCGGCCTTTCTCCACGCGCGACAGCGCGCCCTGATCGACCCACGGCAGCGTGGCGCGCAACGCTTTCTGGTAGTCGAGCGCCTGCTGACGCTGGGCGGCGGAAAGCGTCATCGGCTTGCCGTTAAACTGCACCGCGCCGTCAGGGCCAATCACCAAATCGCCGTTTTCGCCCACCACCTGCACATGCTGGGGCTTGAGCACCACGTCGTCGCGCGGCGTGACGCTGCATTTGTATTCCGCCTGGGCCTGCATCGCTGTCACCAGCAACACGCCCAGCAGCGCTTTACGCATCATACTCGCTCCTGAAATGCTAACGGGCCGGCAAAACCGACCCGTTGTTTAACTTAATCCCACCAGATGTCGACCAGTTCGCTGACCTGGACATCCGTCATGCCGCGCGCTTCCAGCCATTTGCGCACCACTTCGCGATCTTCATCGGTGCATTTGCCGATCTGCTGGCGGAACACCAGCCCTTCCCAGGCCTGGTTGCCGCTGCCGCCAAAGGCAAGGCCGTTTGGCTCGATAGCCTCGCTGATAAGCTCGTCCACCGTGGTGTTGATCTGCTCATCCGTGGCGCCCTGCGGGAAACGCCAGGTTACCGTAAAGCCTAACTCCTGGAATTCGTCGATGTGCATCTTTTTACGCAGACGACGGCTACGGTTCTTCGCCATTATTTTACTCTCCCGAACATTAAGTCCCATACGCCGTGACCAAGACGATGGCCACGCTGTTCAAATTTGGTCACCGGGCGCGAGGCCGGGCGCGGTACATAATCCTGTGTCGGGGACAGGTTCTCATATCCTTCCACCGAAGACATTACTTCGAGCATATGTTCGGCATAAGGTTCCCAGTCGGTCGCCATATGGAAGACGCCGCCTGGCTGTAATTTGCGAAGCACCAGTTGCGCGAACGGCGCCTGTACGATGCGGCGCTTGTTATGGCGCGCTTTATGCCACGGATCCGGGAAGAACAGCTGCACCATATGCAGCGAGCCGTCCGGGATCATTTTCTCCAGCACTTCCACCGCGTCATGACACATCACGCGCAGGTTTTCGACGCCCTCTTCATGCGCGGCGCTCAGGCACGCGCCCACGCCCGGCGAATGCACTTCAATGCCTAAAAAATTCTGCTGCGGATTGGTTTTCGCCATCTCCACCAGCGACGAGCCCATGCCGAAGCCGATTTCCAGCGTCACCGGCGCGTCGCGGCCAAACAGCGCGACGAGATCGAGCGGCTCTGCGCGATATTCAACGCCCATCACCGGCCAGTAGTGGTCCAGCGCGTGCTGCTGCCCTTTAGTCAGGCGCCCCTGGCGGCGGACGAAGCTGCGAATACGGCGCAGCGGGCGACCGTTTTCATCAAATTCCGGTGAAATGACGTCGTTATTCATGGCGATTAGTCTGTTTGAGTAGTGGTTCGGGAAACGGGCATTATCCAAAGATAGTTGCCCGATGCAAGCACAGGAAAGTTCCTGTTTACAGCCCACAGGGCCTGTGCTGGAATCACAGCCCCTGATTTCTTCAAGCCGGAAGCCACGCGTTCATGATGCAGGCACAGCAGTTCTCCCGCCAGGTGCTCGACTGGTACGACAAATATGGTCGCAAAACCCTTCCCTGGCAGCAGGAAAAAACCCCTTACAAAGTATGGCTCTCGGAAGTCATGCTGCAACAAACGCAGGTAACGACCGTTATCCCCTATTTTGAGCGGTTTATGGCGCGCTTTCCTGACGTGACGGCGCTGGCAAATGCGCCGCTCGATGATGTGCTGCATCTGTGGACCGGTCTTGGCTACTACGCGCGCGCCCGCAATTTACATAAGGCGGCGCAGCAGGTGGCGACGCTGCACGGCGGAAAATTCCCCGAAACGTTCGAAGAAGTGGCCGCGCTGCCGGGCGTCGGGCGCTCCACCGCAGGCGCGGTGCTGTCGCTATCGCTTGGTAAACATTTCCCCATTCTTGATGGCAACGTGAAACGCGTGCTGGCGCGCTGTTACGCGGTCGAAGGGTGGCCGGGGAAAAAAGAAGTGGAAAACCGCCTGTGGCAGATAAGCGAGACGGTAACGCCCACCGAGGGCGTGGCGCGCTTTAACCAGGCGATGATGGATCTCGGCGCGATGGTCTGCACCCGCTCGAAACCGAAATGCGAGATCTGCCCGCTCAATAATGGTTGCGAGGCGTTCGCCCACCAGAGCTATGCGAAATACCCTGGCAAGAAGCCCAAACAGACGCTGCCGGAGAAAACCGGCTATTTTCTGCTGCTTCAGCATGAAGGTTCGCTCTTTTTGCAGCAGCGCCCGCCGGTGGGTTTATGGGGCGGGCTGTACTGTTTCCCGCAGTTTGAGAGCGAAACGGCGCTTCGCGAGTGGCTTTCGGCGCGCGGCATTAACGATGACGGCCTGACGCAGCTCACCGCCTTTCGCCACACCTTCAGCCATTTCCATCTGGATATCGTGCCGATGTGGCTTGGCGTGCAGCAGGCAGCCGCCTGCATGGATGAAGCGTCGGGTCTCTGGTATAACTTAGCGCAGCCGCCAGCGGTGGGCCTCGCCGCCCCCGTAGAGCGCCTGTTACAGCAAGTGCGCGCAGAGCCGGTGGCGTCCCGCCCCGCTCGCGCCATTCATGAGGATTGACGATGAGCAGAACCATTTTTTGTACTTTTCTTCAGCGCGACGCCGAAGGCCAGGATTTCCAGCTCTATCCGGGCGAACTGGGTAAGCGTATCTATAACGAAATCTCGAAAGAAGCCTGGGCGCAATGGCAGAAGAAGCAGACCATGCTTATCAACGAGAAAAAGCTCAACATGATGAACCCTGAGCATCGCAAGCTGCTGGAAGAGGAGATGGTGAATTTCCTGTTTGAAGGCAAAGAGGTGCACATCGAAGGCTATACGCCGCCGGAACAACAGTAAGGGCCTCTGGCCCTTTCACTTAACCCAACAGCACGCCCGGAATGATGAAAAAAATATTTGCGCTCGCTTTGATTGCGCCGTTGCTCATCTCCTGCTCCAGCAAAAAAAACGCCGAAAACGCCTATAACGAGGCCTGGATTAAGGACACCAACGGGTTTGACATTCTGATGGGCCAGTTTGCCCATAACATTGAAAACATCTGGGGATTTAACGAAGTTTTAATCGCGGGTCCGAAGGACTACGTGAAATATACCGATCAGTACCAGACGCGCAGCCACATCAACTTCGACGACGGCACCATTACGGTTGAGACGATAGCCGGTACCGAGCCTGCGGCGCGCCTGCGTCGGGCGATTATCACCACGCTGCTGATGGGCGACGACCCCGGCTCTATCGATCTCTATTCTGATGTTAATGACATTCAGATCTCCCGCGAGCCGTTCCTTTATGGTCAGGTGGTGGACAACACCGGGCAGCCGATCCGCTGGGAAGGCCGCGCAGCGAAATTCGCCGACTACCTGCTGCAAACGCATCTGAAGAGCCGCAGCAACGGCCTGCGGATTATCTACAGCGTGACCATTAACCTGGTGCCGAACCACCTCGACAAACGTGCCCATAAGTACATTGGCATGGTGCGTCAGGCGTCGCGCAAATATGGCGTGGATGAATCGCTGATCCTCGCGATTATGCAGACCGAATCGTCGTTTAACCCGTATGCGGTCAGCCATGCCGACGCGCTCGGGCTAATGCAGGTGGTACAGCACAGCGCCGGTAAGGACGTTTTCCGCTCGCAGGGCAAATGGGGCACGCCGAGCCGCAGCTATCTGTTTGATCCGCAAAGCAACATTGATACCGGCACCGCGTATCTGGCGATGCTTAATAATGTGTATCTGGGCGGCATTACCAACCCGACCTCGCGTCGTTACGCCGTGATCACCGCCTATAACGGCGGCGCGGGCAGCGTGTTGCGGGTGTTTTCAAGCGATAAAGACCAGGCAGTGAATATTATCAACCAGTTATCGCCGGGCGATGTGTACGAGACGCTGACCAACCGTCATCCGTCTGCCGAATCGCGGCGTTATCTCTACAAGGTCAATACCGCGCAGAAGATGTATCGCCGTAAATAAGCGTGAGAGGTGGATGCGTAGCGCTGGTTTGGTGGGTGCGCTGCGCTTACCCACCCTACGCGGGGAGGTTCTCTGTTATTCGGTGGGTGCGCTTCGCTTACCCACCCTACGCGGGTAGGTTTTCTGTTATCCGGTGGGTGCGCTTTGCTTACCCGCCCTACAAAAGGCGGATAATCTGTTATCTGGCGGGTGCGCTGCGCTTACCCACCCTACAAATGGTTTGTGGCTGAATCGTAGGGCGGGTAAGCGCAGCGCACCCGCCTTTTTTACGCCAAATCACAAAGCCAGCGCCGCCAGCAGCCAGCTCACCGCCAGCAAATCCGCGCTGCCGCCGGGGCTTAAGTTGCGCGTAATCAGCGCCCTGTCCATCTCGCGTAACGCCTCGTCGTCCCAGCCGCGCGCCAGCAGGCCGCTCGCGTACTTCTGCACATAACGCAACCCTTCCAGCCCGCCGCGTGACGCCAGATTGGTATCCGGATTAACCGCCATCAGCCGCAACAGCGCCTGCTGCAACCCTCTCTCGCCCTGCGCATACTGCCAGAACGGCAAAACATGGCGGCGCACCGTCGCAAAGCCGCTCTCCACCTCGCCACGCGCGCCGGTCAGGCCAAACTGGCGATACAAACGCTCGCCCGCCGTCGCCGCCCGCCGCCCGTGCGCCAGCTCGCGCGCTACGATGCCACGTGTCATCGCGCTCACCGTCATGCAGAGCGCGGTTGGCGTCAACGATTCCCCCTGCGCCGCAAGCCTCCCCGCGGCGGCGCACAGCAGGCCAAGCGAGAAAATCCCTCCCTTATGCGTATTCACGCCGCCGGTGGCGCTGAACATCGCCTGTTCACACGCAAGCCCTGCCGGGCGCAGCCGCCGCAGCATCTCGCTTTCGGCAAGCCCGGCGTCCTGCACGCCCTGCTGATAAAACACCCGCAGCCACGGCGCAATCGCCCTGATGCTGGCGACAAACAACGCGTGATCCATATCCCGGTGCGCACCGCTATTGGCGCAGTCCACCAGCCCCGGCTTGGGCGTCAGGTTCAGTTCGGCGTACAGCGCCGCCACCGCGAGTGACGGCACATCGGGCAGGCGCGCAGAGCGCCGGTCAGTCGCGGGCAAACCAGTCATCGATCATCTTCTCCACGCGCCCGACCACCTCTTCCAGCGGATGACGACGTGCACGCGCGCAGGTGTGCGCCGGTTCATCACACAGCAAACAGCGCCGCCCTGGACGGTCAAGCGACGCGCGCCCCACCTGGCCCGCCTGCGGGCAATGAATGTCGAAATCCCACAGCCTGCCGAGCGGGTGCGTCTGCTCAAGCGCCACGCACAGCGCTTTGATTTCGCTCGCCGGGTGCGCCACGCTCCAGAGCGCCGTCGGGCCGGTATGCGCGTGAAACACCTCGCGCGCCAGCCACGGCCAGCGGTGCTGCCACAGTAGTTGATCGCAGGCCTGCACCGCCACCGCGAACGCGTTGCGGTAACGCACGCTGTCTTTTATCGGGCCGGGCGTTACCAGTGAGAGCGAAATCACCGGCTGGCCGTAGCGGGTAAGCCACGCCTGCTGACGGCGGGCGCGCGCGTCTTTCGCCGCCAGCAGCTCATCAAGCGTGACGCCCGGATTCACGGGCGTATCAATTTCCATACGTTACTCCTTAACCTGACGCACCACGTCGATGACGCTACCGTCGCGATAGCGCACCACGCCGACGATGCGGTCGGTGAATTCAATAGGTTTCGGCTCGCCGGCGATCGCCACGGCGCGTTCGCACAGCGCATGAATATCGACGACATTCAGCCCCGCCGCGACCAGCCGCTCCCGCACCTCGGGCCGCGCAGGGTTAACCGCAATGCCGTGATCGGTAACCAGCACATCGATGCTCTCGCCCGGCGTCAGGCGGGTAGTGACGCGTTTAACCACCGTCGGAATGCGGCTGCGCAACAGCGGCGCCACCACGATGGTGAGATTCGCCGCCGCGGCCACGTCGCAGTGCCCGCCGGACGCGCCGCGCATCACGCCGTCGGAGCCGGTTATCACGTTGACGTTAAACCCGACGTCGATTTCCAGTGCGCTCAGGATCACCACGTCGAGCTTGTCGCAGCAGGCCGCTTTACTGGCGGGGCTCGCGTAAACGTTGGTGGAGATTTCGATGTGCTTCGGGTTGCGGGCGAGCGACGCCACCGCCTGGCTGTCAAAGCACTGGGTGTCGAGCAGGACGTCTATCAGCCCTTTTTCATGCAAATCCACCAGGCTGCCGGTGATACCGCCGAGCGCGAAGCGCGCCTTCACGCCGCGGCGCGCCATCTTCTCGCCGAGAAACCGCGTACAGGCGGTGGACGCCGCGCCGGAGCCGGTCTGCATCGAGAAGCCGTCTTTGAAATAGCCGGAGTGTTCAATCACGTCAGCGGCGTAGCGGGCAATCATCAGCTCACGCGGATTGCTGGTGACGCGCGCCGCGCCGACGCTGATTTTCGCCGGGTCGCCCACGCTCTCCACCGGCACCACGAAATCCACCCGATCCTGCGACAGGCTCGCGGGCATATTCGGGTACGGCACAAGCGTTTCGGTCAGCAGCACCACTTTACGGGCGAACTGCGCATCCACCATCGCGTAGCCGAGCGAACCGCAGCAGGATTTGCCGTGGCTGCCGTTGGCGTTGCCAAATTCATCGCTGCACGGCACGCCGAGAAACGCCACGTCTATCTTCAGCTCGCCATCCTGCAACAGTTTGACGCGCCCGCCGTGGGAGTGGATCTGCACCGGCTCCGCCATCAGCCCGTGGGAGACCGCCTCAGCGAGTTTGCCGCGCATGCCGGAGGTGTAAATCCGCGTGATGACGCCGCTTTGGATATGCTCAATCAGCGGCTCGTTGCAGGTCATCAGCGAGCTTGACGCCAGCGTCAGGTCTTTAAAGCCCATCTGCGCAAGCGTCGCCACCACCTGGTTAATCACCCGGTCGCCTTCACGAAACGCGTGGTGAAAGGAAATCGTCATGCCGTCGCGCAGGCCGCTTTTGCGCACCGCCTCTTCCAGCGACGCGCAGAGTTTGCGGGTGTGCTTGCACTCGTCATCCGCGAGCCACGGCGTGGCGGTATGGGCGGTATCGAACGGTGCCAGGTCGCGCAGGTGCGGAAACTGCACATGCAAAAGTTCTGTCTGGTTCATGGTTCTCTCCTTAACGGCGCACGCCGGAGGCGGCAGCGCGTTCCAGCACCACCTGCGCATGGTTGATAATCGGCGCGTCAATCATCTTGCCGTTGAGCGACACCACGCCGAGCCCGTTGCGCTCGCCCTCTTCGGCGGCAGCAATCACGCGGCGGGCGTAATCCACTTCGTCTTGTGTCGGCGCGTAGGCGTTGTGCAGCAGGTCTATCTGGCGCGGGTTAATCAGCGACTTGCCGTTAAAGCCCATCTTGCGAATCAGGTCGACCTCTTTTAAAAAGCCCGCTTCGTCGTTGACGTCAGACCACACCACGTCGAACGCGTCGATGCCGGCGGCGCGCGCTGCGTGCAGCACCGCGCAGCGGGCGTAGAAGAGTTCGGTGCCGTCGCCGCGCTCGGTCTGCATATCCATCACGTAATCGAACGCCGCGAGCGCAATGCCGATAAGCCGCGGCGAACTGCGGGCGATCGCCACGGCGTTGATAACGCCCACCGCCGATTCAATCGCCGCCATGATGCGCGTCGAGCCGGGCTCGCGGCCGCACTCACGCTCAATGCGCGCCAGATGGCCTTCCAGCTCGTCGATATCCTCCGGCGAGTCGGTTTTCGGCAGGCGGATCACATCGACGCCTGCGCGCACCGCCGCGTCGAGATCGGGCAAGCCGAACGGCGTGCTGAGCGGGTTAATACGCACCACGGTTTCGATATCCCGGTACATCGGATGTTGCAGGGCGTGGAAAACCAGCAGGCGCGCGGTGTCTTTCTCACGTAGCGCCACGGCGTCTTCGAGATCGAACATGATGGAATCAGGCCGGTAGATAAACGCGGTGGAGAGCATGGCGGCGTTCGCGCCGGGTAAAAACAGCATACTGCGGCGAAGTTTGCTCATTTGAGTGCCTCCCAGCGCAGCGGCTGCGCCTCGCAGGCGCGCAGTACGGCGCTTTGCAACCGGGCGCGGATAACACAATCCAGCGCGCCTTTGTCCTCGATAATCACCAGCCCTTCGTACACCTCCATCGCCGCGAGCGTCTCTTTCACCACGCGGCGGATCTGATCGCCGAACTGCTTTATTACATCGCTGTAGATTTCAATCTCCAGCTCGCCCGCCGCCGGGGCGATTTTCACCATCAGGTCGCTGGACTCGGCGGTCCCCGCCAGCGCCTCTTTAACTATCTTCATTACGATTTGTCCTGTCAGATAAGAATTCAGGCCACTTCAGCGCGATAGCGTTGCGCGAGAAGGGCGTAAGTGCTCTCCGGCACCCGTTCGCGAATCGAAGAAAAGCGCTGCGCGCGCAGCAGGCGGCGCACTTCGGAGGCGGAAATCGCCTCGCCTTCGGCGTGGCTGAGACGTGGAATTTCGATAACGCTGACCGGCGGCGCGTTAAGTGGCGCGTGCTCAAGCCAGGTGTGCATCGCCTGGTTGTAGGCGCGCGTCACGGGGCAGAATGGCTCGCTGCCGACAAAGCGCTGGTTAATGCCAAGCGCCGGCGCGATATAGCGGCGGAAAATCTGCAAATCCAGCCCGCTCCAGGCTTTATCCACCAGCCCGCGCTCCTTGAGGAAATAGCCCGGAAAGGTGGCGCGCGAAATGAGATACGCCGAGCCTTCGTGCACCGTGACGTTCGGCAGATGCGCGACGCCTGCCCGCACCATCGCGAGCCGTTCGCGGTAAGGGAAAAACGACGCCTCTTCACGCACTACGAAGAGGTGCAGCCAGTCGCTCACACTCGCCGCCTGTTCGGCGAGAAAGCGATGGCCGAGCGTAAACGGATTGGCGTTCATCACCACCGCGCCGATACGCGCGCCGGGCTGTTTTAACCTGCCAAGCTGCTGGCAGTAACGGCGGATGCCGGAGGGCGTGTTTTCAAGCAGTGCAGCGATATCATCGCACTGCGCGAGCGGCCAGAAGCCGCAGCGGCGAAAGCGTTCGAGGTTATACGGACGTGTGCAGAGGAACAGGTGAAAGTGGCCGAGACTCATCGCCAGGTTTTCCACCTCCACCAGCAGACGCGCGCTGAGGTTTTCGCCGCGCCAGCGCTCATCCACCGCCACGCCTTTAATCACGTTGCCTGCAAGCCCCGCGCAGCCTGCGATCTCACCCTGCGCGATTGCGATGACGACATGCGTTACGTCCTCATCCATCCCCAGTTGATTGCTGGCGAGAAACGCCGCGACGCGCGCTTTCTCCTGCGGCTGGCGGGCAAGCGCCACGGTGATGAGTTCCAGATTGCTCATACGTCCGTCCGGTCTCTTTAGTGGGCGGGGGCCGGTTGCGCGACGGGCGCTTCGGCGATCACATTGCACAGATGGCCGATCCGCTCGATCTCCACCTCGATTTTGTCGCCCGGCTTCATAAACAGTGGCGGCGTGCGTTTTTTGCCGACGCCGCCCGGCGATCCGGTAATGATCACATCGCCCGCGCTTAAGCGGGTGAAGGTGCTGATGTACTCAATAAGCTCCGCTACGCCGTGGATCATGCTGCGGGTGTTGTCATCCTGCACCATGAGGCCGTTAAGCCAGGTGCGGATGGCGAGCTGGTGCGGATCGGGGATCTCATCGGCGGTCGTCATCCACGGGCCGAACGCGCCGGTCTGCCGCCAGTTTTTGCCCGCCGTAAACCAGGTGTGCTGCCAGTCGCGCGCCGAGCCGTCCATGTAGCAGCTGTAGCCCGCCACGTGCGAGAGCGCCGCCTCGCGGGCGATGTTCTCGCCGCCGCGCCCGATAATCACCGCAAGCTCCCCTTCGTAATCAAACTCGCTGGAGTGGCGCGGTTTGAGCACCGGCGCGTTATGGCCGGTCTGCGAATCCGGGAAGCGGACAAACAGCGTCGGCGCCGGGTTATGCTGGTCAAACTCTTTGCGTTTCTCGGCGTAGTTCATGCCCACGCAGAGGATCTTCTCCGGCTGCTCGATAACCGGCAAAAACGTCACGTCGCTGATTGCGAAATCAGCGGGCGCCTGCGCATGGCAGCACGCCTGTTCCAGCGCATCCCGCGCCAGCAGCGTTTTGAGATCCGCGTAGTGCGCCCCGAGACGGGCACCGAGATCCACCACGCCGTTATCCGTGACAATGCCGTAACTGCGGCGGCCCTGATGGAGATAACTCGCAAGTTTCATAACAACGTATCCTGACGATTAAACAAGGAAATTGCCCAGTACCAGCAGTGCGAGCGAGACGTTAATCGCGCCGCCAATGCGGGTGGCAATCTGAGCGAAAGGCATTAAGGTCATGCGGTTGCCCGCGGTGAGAATGGCGACGTCGCCGGTGCCGCCCTGCCCGCTCTGGCAGCAGGAGACGATGGCCACATCAATCGGGTGCATACCGATTTTCTTGCCGACGAAAAAGCCCGTCGCCACCAGCGCCGACACGGTGCTGACAATCACCAGCAGGTTGTTGAGCGTAAAGGCGTGCATCAGCTCTTCCCACGGGGTGATCGCCACGCCGACGGCGAAAAGAATCGGGTAGGTCACGGAGGTCTGGAAGAATTTATAAACCACCTGCGAGCCTTCCAGCAGGCGCGGAGAAACGCCGTGCACCAGCTTGATAAAGACCGCGATAAACAGCATGCCAACCGGTGCGGGCAGGCCAATCAGCTTATGGCCGAGCATACCGAGCATATAGAGCAGCACCGCCAGCAGCGCGCCGGAAGCAATGGTGGTGACATCAGCCTTGCCGCTGAACGCGGTGTTCAGCGTCTGGGCCTGCGGTTTATCGCCGCGATCCGGCATCAGCTCGCCTTCGCCGGTCAGGTGCGGATAGCGTTTGCCAAGCTGGTTAAGGCAACCGGCGATAATAATCGCGGTGAGGCTGCCGAGCATCACGATAGGCAGCACGCGGCCCAGCGCCACGCCCTGGTCCATATGCAGCAGCGTCGCGTAGCCGATGGAAAGCGGGATCGCCCCTTCGCCCACGCCGCCCGCCATGATAGGCAGGATCAGGAAGAAGAAGATCTGGAACGGCTCCATGCCCAGCGCGATACCGACGCCCATCCCCACCAGCATGCCGACGATTTCGCCGCACAGCATCGGGAAGAAAATACGCAGAAAGCCCTGAATCAGCGTGGTGCGGTTCATGCTCATGATGCTGCCGACGATAATGCAGCAGATGTAGAGATAGAGAATGTTGGTGGACTTATAGAATTTGGTGGTGGATTCCACGACCACATCCGGCAGCCAGCCGTAATAGACCAGCGCGGAAGGGATGAAAGTGGCGCAAATCGCCGCCGCGCCCATTTTGCCAACCACCGGCAGGCGCTTGCCGAACTCGCCGCAGGCGAAACCGAAGAAGGCAAGTGTCGCGACCATCACCACAATATCGCTCGGCAGTTTGCCGCCGAGGCAGTCAATGGCGATAAGCGCGCCGGAGAGCAGAAACAGCGGCAATGGAATAATCCCGATTTTCCAGGTATCCATGATATGCCACCACTTTTCTTTCAGAGATATTTGCTTCGTAGCAGACGATGTGTGGGGTACAACGTAAGAATCATCGGTTGTGCTCATTTTATTAAGCTCCGTAGTTATATTTCCCGACAAGCGTAAAAGAGGTTACCCTTACAATTTGTGAGGGAGGCCGAATCGGCAGCGGTAATTTAATGGCACCTATGGTGTTTATGGTTTTAATTAACGCGATGTGATCAGCGCTCAATTTACGGGCGTGGTTTTTATGGCGTTTATTCAGTAAGCACCGTTTTTGGCGTAAAAACGTAACGCGGGTAAACAGTTACCGCCGCGCACCGCGCCCTGTGCAGGGGATCACAAGTTTCAGGCACAGGCCCGGTAAGCGCCTGAAAAAATGGTACAGTTCTCTATTGTTTGTATTCCGGCGCGCCAGTGAACGATGAAATTTTCCTTTCGCATAAAGTTATTTATTCATCTCATCATATTCTTCTCCGTATTGTTTACGGCACTCGGCGTTTATTATTATCTCGATGTCAGCCGCCAGCTTTATCAGGAGATGAGCAGTCGCGCGAGAATACAGGCGGAAGAGATTTCGCTCATTCCGTCATTACGCGAAGCCGTCAGACAACGTAATATTTCGGCGATTAATACTTTTATGACGGGCATGGCGCGCCACAGCGACGCCAGTTTTATGGTTATTGGCGATGAGAAAGGTCTGCACCTGTTTCATTCCGTTTTTCATGACCGTATCGGCACTCCGCTTATCGGCGGCGATAATCAGGATGTGTTAGAAGGAAAAACCATTACCAGCATTCGCCGGGGCGGGCTTGGAGTCTCTCTGCGCAGCAAAGCGCCGATTTTTGACAACCAGGGCCATGTCATCGGTATTGTTTCGGTCGGCTATCTGACCAGCTATCTCGACACCATTACGCTTGGCAAGGTGGTCAATATCCTGATTGGCGCGGTGTTGCTACTCCTGGCGCTGTTTATCTTTTCGTGGTTTTTCACCCGCAGTATTAAAAAACAGATGTTTTTTCTGGAGCCGCGGGAAATCGGGCTTCTCGTGCGCCAGCAAAAGGCGCTGATGGAATCCATCTACGAAGGCGTTATCGCCATCGACGAGCATTCGCGCATTGCCGTGATTAACCGCGCAGCCAAGCGGCTGCTGGGCCTGAACGTGTCGTCGCGCTCGCTGCGCGGCCAGCCGCTGGAGGCGGTGATTAACCCGGTCTCGTTTTTCTCCCCGCAGGTGATGCTGGAGAACGACACGCATGATGAGATTTGCGTGTTCAACCATCTGACGGTGATCGCAAGCCGGGTGCGCATTCTGCTGGAAGGCGAGCTTCAGGGCTGGGTGATTACCTTTCGCGATCGCAAGGATATCGACAGCCTGAGCGTGCAGCTAAGCCAGGTGAAGCGCTACGCGGATAACCTGCGCATTCTGCGTCACGAGCAGTTAAACCGCATGTCGACGCTCGCCGGGCTGCTGCATCTGGGCCACTACGACCAGGCGCTGAGCTATATTCAGGCCCAGACCGAGCACACCCAGGAGCTGCTCGATTTTATCTCCCGGCGGTTTCACTCCCCCACGTTATGCGGGCTGCTTATCGGCAAATGCGCCAGAGCGCGCGAGAAAGGCGTGACGCTGACGTTCGATCCGGCCTGCGAGATGACGCGCGCGTTCCGCGGGCTTGGCGAGCCGGAGCTGATTTCGGTTATCGGCAATTTACTGGATAACGCCATCGAAGCCACCCAGCGCGCCGAAGGGCCGCACGATCCGGTCGAGGTGTTGATCCGCCTGAATGAGCGGGAGCTGATCATTGAAGTGGCGGATCGCGGTGTCGGGATCGCGCCCGCGCTTCGCGACAGGATCTTCGAGCCGGGTTTTACCACCAAACGCCGCGGCGATCATGGTATCGGCCTGCATCTTATCGCCAGCTATGTGAAGCTTGCGGGCGGCACGCTGGAAGTGTCCGCCAATACGCCGCGCGGCACGATTTTCTCACTTTTTATTCCTGACGCGCCCGACGTTCGTCCGGCCCAACCGCAGGGAGAACCTGACTATGCCACCTGAGATGACCGACGTACTGATTGTGGAAGATGAAAACCAGCTGGCGGCGCTGCATGCCGAAATGGTAAAGCAGCACCCGCATTTGCGGCTGGTGGGCATGGCGGCGACGCTCGCCGACGCCGAGCGGCAGATCCGCGAGAAGCGCCCGCATCTGGTGCTGCTGGACAATTATCTGCCGGACGGCAAAGGGATTACGCTGACGGAGAGCCTGACGCTGAAGAACAGCGCCTGCTCGGTGATTTTTATTACCGCCGCGAGCGATATGGACACCTGTAGCCAGGCGATCCGCAACGGCGCGTTCGATTATCTGTTAAAGCCAGTGTCGTGGAAGCGCCTCAGCCACTCGCTGGAACGCTTTGTGCAGTTTCGCGAGCAGCAGCGGGTATGGAAGATTGTGGATCAGCAGAATGTGGATTCGTTGTATCAGTTGCAGGCGCGCAGCTTCCGGCCAGACTCCGGCGCAAAGGGGATTGAGGAGAATACGCTGACGCTGGTGCAGCGGCTGTTTGTGGAGAGCCGCGAGCAGATTTTTTCAGTCGATGACGTGGTGAGCGCGACGGGTTTAAGCAAAACCACCACAAGGCGGTATCTGGAGCACTGCGTGGAGAGTGGGTTTCTGACGGTGGAGATGCTGTACGGGAAGATTGGCCATCCGCGGCGGTTGTACCGTCGGGCGGAAGGAGAAGCGTGATGTTACGGTGGATGTGATTTTACGGCGGGTGCGCGTTGCTTACCCGCCCTACATTCCAGGCATTGTTTATCGTAGGGCGGGTAAGCGAAGCGCACCCGCCAGCGTCACATCCAACACCCACCCGATAACGCCTTATTCGCGCAACATATACCCGTACAACCGCTTAATGCCGTCCGGGTCGGTCTGACTGTAAACGCCCTGCAATTCCGGCGAAAAGCCCGGCAACAGGTTCACGCCCTCTTCCAGCGCCAGGAAATAACGCAGCGCCGCGCCGCCCCACACTTCGCCTGGCACCACGCACAACACGCCCGGCGGATACGGTAGCGCGCCTTCCGCCGCCACGCGCCCTTCGGCCTCACTCAGACGCACCAGCTCCACGTTGCCGCGAATGTATTCAACATTCGCCTGCTGCGGATTCATCACCACCTGCGGCAGCTCGGCTTTACGGAACATCGCCCGCTGCAACGCCTTCACGTCAAAACTCACGTACAGATTATGCATCTCCTGACAGAGCTGGCGCAGCGTGTAGCCTTTGTAACGCACCGGATATTTCTGGCAGATCGTCGGCAACACGTCGGCAAGCGGTGTGTCGTCTTCAATATGCTGCTCAAAGCGCGCCAGCATCGCGACCAGGTGCGCCATCTTCTGCGCGCTCTCGGCGGGGGTGAGCAAAAACAGGATCGAGTTAAGATCCGCCTTTTCCGGCACGATGCCGTTTTCACGCAGATAATTGGCGAGGATCGCCGCCGGGACGCCGAAATCGCTGTACTCGCCGGTTTCGGCATCGATACCCGGCGTGGTCAGCAGCAGCTTGCACGGATCGACAAAATATTGCTCGTGCGCGTATCCCGCAAAACCGTGCCACGCCGCGCCCGGCTCAAAGCTGAAAAAACGCCGCTCACGCGCAATCGCGTCCGTCGGGTGATCCTGCCAGGGCCGCCCCGCCACCGTATCCGGGATAAACGGCTTGATCATGTGGCAGTTGGCGATGATCGCCTTGCGGGCCTCGATTCCAAGCGCCACGCACTCGGCCCACAACCGCTTGCCGCTCTCGCCTTCGTGGATTTTGGCGTTCACATCCAGCGCGGCGAACAACGGGTAAAACGGGCTGGTCGAAGCATGCAGCATAAAGGCGTTATTGAGCCGCTTGTGCGGGCAAAAACGCGCCTGTCCGCGGATATGGTTATCTTTCTTGTGGATTTGCGAGGTCTGCGAGAACCCGGCCTGCTGTTTGTGCACCGACTGCGTGACGAAAATCCCCGGATCGTTTTCATTGAGATCCAGCAGCAGCGGCGAGCAGTCGGCCATCATCGGAATAAACTGCTCGTAACCGACCCATGCAGAATCAAATAGGATGTAGTCGCAGAGGTGGCCGATTTTATCCACCACCTGACGGGCGTTATAGATAGTGCCGTCGTAGGTACCGAGCTGGATCACCGCCAGGCGGAACGGACGCGCCTCCTGCGCGCGCGACGGCGCCACTTCGGCAATCAGCTCACGCAGATACGCCTCGTCGAAGCAGCGCTCGTCGATCCCGCCGATAAACCCGAACGGGTTACGCGCCGCTTCGAGATAGACCGGCGTCGCGCCCGCCTGGATGAGCGCCCCGTGGTGGTTCGATTTATGGTTGTTACGATCGAACAGCACCAGATCGCCCTGCGTCAGCAGCGCGTTGGTCACCACTTTATTCGCCGCCGACGTGCCGTTCAGCACAAAATAGGTTTTATCGGCGTGAAAGACCTTCGCGGCAAATTTCTGCGCGTGTTTGGCGGAGCCTTCGTGGATCAGCAAATCGCCCAGTTTGACGTCGGCGTTGCACATGTCGGCGCGAAACACGTTTTCGCCAAAGAAATCGTAAAACTGCCTGCCCGCCGGATGCTTTCTGAAGAACTCACCGTGCTGATGGCCGGGGCATGCGAACGTGCTGTTTTGCATCTCTACATACTGCGTCAGCGTGTCGAAAAACGGCGGCAGCAGGTTCTCTTCATACGCGAGCGCCGCGGTTTCGAGCGCCAGGAACTCCTGTGAGGTTCCCGTGAGCGTGCCGCTGACCGGCGCGTCGCAGCGTTCGCCGCTTTGCAGATAAACAAAAACCGGCAGGTTAAACCCGGTGCGCTTAAGCAGCGCGAGAATGCCGCTGCGCGTATCGGCCACAGAAAGCACCACGGCGGCCACGTCGGTAAAGTCGGTGCCATCAAACCCCACTACATCGCGGGAGGTTGAAAGCAGAGGAGCCACGGCGTGGCTGGCGGCAATTTTTAACGATTTCATAAGCACAAAAACCCTGAGTGTCGGTGTAAGCGCCTTCGGGCACGGCAACGGGACGGTATCCCGGCGAAACGATGAGGTCTGACTGATTACCAGCTCCGACCGCGAGACATCAGTAAAAGCAGAGCACGCCTGATTTTACTGTTGTCCGGCAGTGAGCGTACGGTGGCCTCACCGCATGGTGGGCATGGAGAAATATGGCGGACAGACATGACGGGCGCGCGGCATTGTGCAATGTCGCGAAGAAATGACGGCTGGCAGCGAACGCGCGGTCATAACAATACACCCTGTCTGATGGAGAAAAGTCGCGCAATCATGTCACCTTACGCCGCGTGGGGCAAGACAGCGCGCGGAGAAAATCGGTTTTTTAAGCAACGAATTTACAGCCTTGTTTTTTATCTTTTTGATTATTATTGTGAAAAATAAATCGTTAAAATAAGTAATCATAAGATTCGCATAAAAATGCCATTGCCAGGCGCGCTTTCCTCCCTCCGGCAACAGGCTTATGCTGACCCTCATCGCGAGACCAACTCTAGCAGGAGCACAATGTGGTAACCGGACCTTTTATCAATGCAGCGGCAGTACTGCTCGGCGGAGTGCTCGGCGCGGCGTTAAGCCAGCGGCTTCCCGAGCGGCTGCGCAGTTCGATGCCCTCGATTTTCGGGCTGGCGTCGCTCGGTATTGGCATTTTACTGGTGGTGAAGTGCGTGAACCTGCCGGTGATGGTGCTCTCGATGCTGCTCGGCGCGCTGATTGGCGAGCTTTGCTATATCGAAAAAGGAATCATCAATCTGGTGCATGGCCTGAACGGCGTGGCGCGCCGGTTGCGGCCCGGTAAAAACGCGCGGCCTGCGCAGGACAATTTCGTGCAGAGCTTTGTGGCGATCATCGTGCTGTTTTGCGCGAGCGGAACCGGCATTTTTGGCGCGATGCGCGAAGGTATGACCGGTGATAACAGCCTGCTCATCGCCAAGGCGTTTCTCGATTTCTTTACCGCCACGATTTTTGCGACGACGCTTGGCGCCGCCGTCGCGGCCATCTCCCTGCCGATGCTGCTTATCCAGTTAACCCTCGCCGCGGGCGCGGTATTTATCCTGCCGCTGACTACACCCGCGATGATGGGCGATTTTACCGCGACGGGCGGTTTGCTGCTGCTGGCGACGGGCCTGCGCATCTGCGGCATCAAGATGTTCGCGGTGGTGAATTTGCTGCCTGCGCTGCTGATTTCCATGCCGCTTTCCGCGCTCTGGACGCATTTCTTCGCGTAAGGCGTAAAAACGGCTATTTCACAAGCAAAGTGGCGCAGGAATGGGCGGGCGGCGCAGAATTCGCGGAATTTCGTTGACGCCGTAAGTTGAATCGGGTTTAATGCGCCCCGTTGCCCGGATAGCTCAGTCGGTAGAGCAGGGGATTGAAAATCCCCGTGTCCTTGGTTCGATTCCGAGTCCGGGCACCACTCATTTTGAACCCTCGCTTCGGCGGGGGTTTTTGCTTTCTGAGTCAACAACTTGTTGGTTTACCAGTAGTTACCTCTTTTTAATTTCCTTCGGCCCCGCTTCCCGGTGGTACAAAAAGGTGGTACAAAATGGGCATTATGATAAAGCCAACCAAAGACCGAAACGACACCTATTACATCCGCAAAGCGGTTCCTCTGAAGCTACGTTCAGTTGTCGGCAAAGGAGAACTAAAACGTTCTCTTGAGACGAAAGACCTTGAGCAAGCCAAACTCAAAGCCCCTGCCGCACTGGCTGAAATCAACGCGATCATCCAGAACGCCAGAGCAGAGCGCTCAGTAACACCGGATGACACAGAAGTAATCGCCTCAGTATGGATGACCAGAATTCTCCAGCAACCGGAAATCATCAAATCACGTTATGTACGTCAATACGATTACGGCTATGGCCTGACCGCTGATAACGAGCAGTTAAGTGAATGTTTGCGTAAAGGTGGGCAGGCAGACGAGGCAGATTTCCAGCTTGTCACTCAACTAATGCAGTCAGAACTCGAAGAAGCCCTTCGGTGGACATCAGCGATACTGACTCCTGCATGGCGGCAAAAGCTTGCATGGCGTCTCGCAGAGCACAGACTCAGTGCAGCGGAAATGTATATCCTTGATGAACTTCCAACATACGCCGCCACTACCGCCACGCAGAAACAGAAAAGCCTAACCTTCGCAGGTCTATTCGAGCATTACAAAGCACACATCAGCCACACCGAGCCTGACAGGGAGGCATCGCGAATCCGTGATTACACCCCATCGGCTAACCGCTTCATCAAATTTATCGGTGATAAACCTATACGCGACATATCAAAGAGTGACCTCTCGGCATTCCGTGCACTGCTGGAACAGACCCCGGCTAGCCGCAGCAAAGCCGTCAACTCGCTGTCACTGGAGGCTCAGGCTAAAGCACAGGGGAAAAAACTTAGCGCCAGCACCGTGAGAAATATCTTCATGCATCTGTCAGCCATGTTCAGAGTCGCACTCGAAGACGATTTGCTGGACGAACACCCTTTCGACAGTTTCAAAATGCGTAAAAAAGTGCAGGTAATCAACGAGGATATCCCATTCACTGATAACGAAATCAGGACGATGTTCCAGTTGCCGCTGTTCCACGGTGAGCAATCTCACTATGGTGAAATGGCGTACTGGATACCGATAATCCTCTACTATACCGGAGCTCGCGTTGAAGAAATAGGACAGCTACGCAGGGCCGATATCGTGGATGCTTTCGGTATCACCTGCTTCAAAATCCAGATGGGTGACGAGCAATCTGTAAAGACTGCTGGCTCTGTGCGTTACGTACCCATACACAGCCATATACTGGAGCTAGGCTTTATGGATTTCGTCAACACCAGAGAAGGCCAGCTCTTTGCTGAGAAATCTGACGTTAACGATAAATACGCCTACAACTACGGTCGTTGGTGGGGGCGACTAATCCGTAAGCATGGTATCCGTAAGGAAGTGAAACCCTCCCACAGCTTCCGTCACTACTTCATTACGCAATGCCGTGCTCTGGACGTCCGCGAAGACACACAGAACAACATCCTCGGGCATGTGCCCGGCTCCGTTCCAAGGCGTTATGGCAGCTATCTGATTGAAACAAGCCGGGTACTCATCGAGAAAATCCCCAGACTGGAGCTAAAACGGCTGGAAAACTGATTTTCAGCGGTATAAGGCACAGTAACTCACTGGAGATTATCGATATGCTAACAATTCCTGATACTGACTGGCGGAATGATGCCGGGGGAGCCCAGATTTCCGTTGCTTTCTTGCGAAGAGTGACGCCTAAGACAGACAGATTTACTCAATGGATACAGCGAACACATGCAAAATTGCTTCAGGCCCCCGAAAATGTCCTGTCGTGCTGCACATCCGGGCTAATCAACGGTGAAATTCCCGACAAAAACGGTTGGATTTCTGTTAGTGATGCCCTTGCCCTGCTGACTTACAGCGTCAATAGCAGCCAGAACGTGCCACTAATCGACGCAATAGAGCAGAAATCCGGGCAGAGGCTACCTGTTTCTCCTCGTGAAAGCAGACTGGAAGGGCAATTCGGTATCAAATTACGCGATTTGATAGCTGACCTAAGACAGCAACCACGCTTCACCTACTTTGAACTCGAGCAGCAAAAGCAGGTTGGCCCATTCAGAGTGGATTTTTTCATCACGCAGAAGCACTGTGGGCCGGACGGCTCGACTGTTAAGCAAGAGTTCATCATTGAATTTGACGAAGCGGCCCACAGGTCAACTCGCTATCAACGCAATGACAGAAAGCGAGATCTGTGGCTACGGAAAAATCTGTCTGGCGTAAAGCTAATCAGGGTCCGACATGAAGAGCAAGAAGCCTGGCTTGAGGCTGTTCACCAGCTAAAGCGATTCGTCAGTCTGGAGGATTGCTACGTTCATTGTTTACGAACCGCTTGTATCGATCCTTCCAAACCAGAACTACAGATAAGCAGTGAATCAGCCCGAAAAGCCTATGATGCGGCTAATAACGAATGCAATTTTCTACTCACAAGCCCACGGCAGCCACGCAACGAAATGATTAAATTGCTTAACCGGCTGGGGATCACCCACGATGCACGACGGAAGTTATATGTTAAGCGTACAAAACTGAAGTCATACGGCATATAAACCGGAAAGTTACATCAAAAGTTACATCAAAAGCCTAAGGGATTAGGCTTTTCCCCCAGTCCAAACGTTGTAACCTCTGTAACCTAACCCCAAGACACTTATATAGATTTATAGGGTTCTATCAATTTTCATTACTCAAATTCATCTTACTCATAGCATCATACAGATAACTATCGGTAAGCTATCAACACAAACACCTATTTCCCAAAAGTGCAAATTTACCGTCATATCAGCACGTAGATCTGAGCGGCAGCTTAACGATTCTGCCCTCTCCGCCCCCCTGAAAGTTCTTTTCACATCAGAAGCTACCAGAGGCCCTGCCAGCCTATCCCGGCCTTGCTGCACTCTAAGTGTGCTTCCCTCCCTGAATACCGCTCACAGCCCCGTACAGATCGTCTGGTAGGCATCCACAACGGTTCCATTCGGGGCCGATTTTCAATACGCCCTTACCTACCCGGTACAAGAAACATGCAGATCACCACAGGAGGCTGAGTCATGCACGATGAAATCATTAATCAGGCCCGCGAAATCCTCACTCAACGGCTCTACCGTACCGACGCACTGGCATCACCGCAGGACACCGCTAGCTATCTGGCCTTACAGCTTGGAGACCGGGAGCAAGAAGTGTTCAGCGTGATATTTCTCGATAACCAGAATCACGTCCTGAACTATCAGGAGATGTTCCACGGCAGCATAGCAACAACAACGGTCTATCCCCGCGAGATCGCCCGGCAAGCACTGAAACTCAACGCCGCCGCCGTAATATGCTCCCATAACCACCCATCCGGCAGTACCGAACCCTCCACGCAGGACAAAGCTATAACCCTAAGGATTCAGAAGGTTATGGAGTTAATCGAAGTCCGACTGGTGGATCACATCGTCGTTGGCGGTGGTCAGACGGTCTCCTTCGCTGAAAGGGGCTGGTTATGAACTGGAAAGCAATACTTCTCGAAGCTGCCATTATGGCGTTGACTACCTTCGCCACCGTTTTCTTCCGTGGAATGGCTACACACTACGCTCCCGACGAAGATTTCCTCTAATCCCCTACCACCACTAGACCCGTGCCATTAGGCCATGCCCTAGAGATCTGCCGCCAGCACAACGATGGAATGCTCTTTCAGGACATGCCACAGGGTTATTTTGGCATTTTGGCAGGTCTTTTCAGCATAGCATGGCCTATTGGCAGGGTAAGGAGTTCACATGGCTACAGTCGGCTACGCTCGCGTGTCTACCACCGGGCAAAGTCTGGATACACAGTTCGAAGCCTTGTCCGGTTGCGAGAAGATATTCAGAGAAAAAATCAGTGGGGCGAAAGATGACCGTCCAGAGCTACAGGCAATGCTCGAATTTGTTCGTGAAGGTGACACAGTACAGGTAACGAAACTGGACCGCCTCGCACGTAACACCCGCCATTTGTTGGAGATATCGGAATACCTTCAAGGTAAAGGCGTTGCGTTGAATATTCTCAACATCGGCATCAATACGGCCACACCAACCGGAAAACTCATGCTGACCATGATTGGTGCTATCGCCACTTTCGAGCGTGAAATGATGCTGGAACGTCAGGCCGAAGGAATAGCACTGGCGAAGCTCAAAGGGAAGTATAAAGGCAGAAAGGCCACAGCACGCGGTAAATCTCAGGAAGTAATCGAGATGCTTGACCAAGGATTCAGTAAGCCCGAAATCTCACGCCAGTTGGGGATCGGTATAACCAGTATTTACCGGATAGTACGTAATCAATCTGAAAGCTAATCAGCAATCAAAAGGAATTATTCAATGAAAAAAACAATCGGCTCAATCGCCATACTGCTCGCAATCATCTCCACTAACGCTACAGCCGCCGACAACGTATATGTAAAGCTATCATGCGAACACAACATCACCGTGGATATTACGCTTAAGAAACAGGAACAAGTAGGATGGGCCGACTTGTCTACCACAAACGGAACGCGGAGAGCTAAATTCTTCATGGGAGCTGAAGATAATGAGGGAGTGAACAGCCTGACATTTGCCAGTCTGGGCATTGCATTCAACGTTGACTACACGGCGGATAAAAAATTCACGCTCAAAATGATAAGTGGTGGTAGCGGTGAATACTCTTGTAACGTCATCTAGAATGGGGCGGCTTGCATTCCAGAAAGCCAAATAGCGCATTCCTCCGCTTCAATCGTCCCTTCTTACTCAGGCTCTGACAAAGTTTGGAGCCTGATCGCAAATACTGGTTATCCATACACATAAATATACTTGCCATATGGCTAATGGCTGGTATTCTTCTGCCTATCAGAATGAGGATAGAACAATATGTACACATCACTTGAGCTTTGTGCCGGTGCAGGCGGTCAAGCACTTGGCCTACATCAAGCCGGCTTTAAACATCTGGCGTTGATAGACAACGATGCTCCAGCGTGTGCCACTCTTCGCCTTAACAACCTTGAACATGGCTTAGAATGGGCCGAGATCATCGAAGCAGACTTGCATGATTTTGCCCTGACAAAAGCGGTTAACTTTGAAGGCAAAGTTGATTTGGTTGCAGGAGGTGTTCCTTGCCCTCCCTTTTCAAAGGCAGGTAAACAGCTTGGCAAAGACGACGAACGTGATCTTTTCCCAGTAGCACTTGATATCGTATCTAAAACTAAGCCCAAGGCCGTCTTAATTGAAAACGTTGCGGGTCTTCTTGACGCTAAGTTCACTGAATACAGGGAGTATATAGACCAGCAGTTTGAAGCTCTTGGATACAAAACAACATGGAAGCTGCTACATGCCAGTAACTATGGTGTTCCACAGCTACGCCCTAGAGTGAACCTAGTGGCGCTTCTCCCTGAGTATTTCGACCATTTCAAATGGCCTGAAGCATCTACAACACCAGCACCTACGGTTGGTGAAGCGTTATATGACCTCATGGCTTTAAATGGTTGGAAAGGTGCTGATGAGTGGAAAGATAAAGCAAATAGTATCGCACCAACCTTGGTTGGTGGCTCTAAGAAACATGGTGGGCCTGACCTTGGTCCAACCAGAGCTAAACGCCAGTGGCAGGCTTTACATGTTAATGGGCATCGTATTGGTAATGAGCCACCAGAGAAGGACTACAAGGGCGTTAGAGAAGGGTATGAGAATATGCCATTGCTAACGGTGAGGATGGCCGCACGTATTCAAGGATTCCCTGATTGGTGGCAGTTTTCTGGGAAGAAGACCTCCTCCTATCGCCAAGTAGGGAACGCATTTCCGCCACCTGTAGCAAAAGCAGTTGGAGAACAGATCTACAAAGCGCTTTCAGCCGTTGATCAACAAATCAATACTTCTAAGGTAGCGTAAAGCTACCTTTTTTTATATTGTTATCCGCAAAAAGAGGATGGCAATGTGACTTTTGACCAATTTGTAGAGATTATAAAAAACCGTTTAGCCGAGCTACAAGGTAAAGGCCTAAAGGCAAACGTTAGTGAAGCTCAGCTAAAAATATTAAAATTCCTTTTTGATCAAGGTGATACATTTCCTAAGCAATGGGTACAAAGAGATGTCATTCATGCCTTAATTGATCAAAGTGATTATAGAAGGCGAATCTCTGAGCTCGTAAATGATATTGGTATTGATATCCAACTGGAATCACAATCCGGTACCTATGTATATCGGCTAAACTCGCCTTATCTGAATGACGCAAACCCAAGAGCCTACTTATCAGCAAAGAATAAGAACTCCTTGTTTATCGCACAGAACTACACATGTCAGGTTTGTGGTTCTTATGATCTACAAAACACGTTCGGGACTTTACAAGCAGACCATAAGGTTCCGCTCTCCCGAGGTGGGTCGAATAACATACAAAACTGGCAAACTCTCTGCTATGTCTGCAATGTCGGGAAACGAAGAGCCTGTCATGGCTGCTCTAGAAACTGCTCAGAGTGTGTTTGGGCCTTCCCGGAACACACAGGTGTCAGGATGGTAACCTCACTAACTCCAAATGACCTTCAGAAATTGGGGCAACTTGGTATACCACAAGAAGGGATTTCCGATTGGATCTCTTCGCTGATACGTAAAGAGATAGATAAATAAGCGACTATTTAAGCAGACAAGTAGTACAAAATAGTGGTACATTCAGAATCGAAGCGTAAAGGTAACTTACTGTTATTCGGTGATTTCGTTGTTTTGGCAACGTATCCTTGGTTCGATTCCGAGTCCGGGCACCACTAATTTAGAGAACCCGCCCACAAGGCGGGTTTTTGCTTTTGGAGAGCCGGACTCTCCATCGAACTGCGTTCGATTTACTCGTCGCATCCCTGCGACTCGCCCTGCGGGCAGCGCAATGCGCTGTGCAAAAACGCTCCCGGCGTTTTTGTCCGGTCCAGGCGCCACTAATTTAAAGAACCCGCCCACAAGGCGGTTTTTTGCTTTTGGAGAGCCGGACTCTTCATCGAACTGCGTTAGTTGTTCTTTGTTGTTGAAAACACCCGTCTGTTTCTTGCCTGCTTGCTACGGTCTCTCTACGGTCAGTGACACTTATCTTTCATAACGAACTGATACTTTCCTGATAATGCTTTATCAATAAACAAAGCGTTTAATCAGCGTCAATTCACCAGGGTTACGCATCGGAATGACAAACGTTTCCTGCTTTTCATCCGGCGTGCCTTCATTAGTCACCAGTGACACCTGCGCTGTAGTGAGAACCTGCTGTCCATAGCCGCCAAAATAGTTTACGTAAACCAGATACGGACCCTTCTCCGGCATGGGCGTTGAGAATATTTCGGGACCATAACCAGTAGTGACGTCCATATCTAATGCTCCACCATTTTGCAGTGCGCGATTGCCATACCACGCGTGCTCGCCATTAGGGGTCACAACGTGTAGATCCAAATCCGTGTTATCACTATCCCAGGAAAGAACGATTCGCAGTTTAGCAGGAACACTTCCCTGCCCAGGACGAGCATAGAACTGCACACGGTGCGAGGCCTGACGATCCGGGCTTCTTACCTCAACGCTATTGCTGCCACCCGGGAAAATATAGGGGCGCTGAAAACTACCGTCGTCTTCAATTCTGAGCGGCATGCTAATGCCATTCACCACCAGTACACCCGACTTTTGATTGCCCTTAGGCAAACCATAAATCGCACCTTTAATCTGCGCATCGATCGACTGGTCGCTACGCGTATTTACCGACGATGCCGGGTAATTCACCTGCTGGGAATAGTATGATTTTTCACCCGTCTGGTTATGCCAGCCTGCCAATGGCGTATCGATGGTCACAGACTCGCCGTTAGCGGCATGGGACAGAAATGGGATTGCCAACAATCCCAGGAAAGACAACTTACGCATAATTTTCATTCCATTAATAAATGACGAGCCAGCCCTTCGATATACGTCTCATCAAGGCCACTGGGATAACCATCAAAGGCCAGATGCAAATATTCGTGGGTGAGATCAAGACGATCCTGCAGATGAAGAAAAGCGCGGATATAAATTCGCCGCCGTGAGCGATCAATCCAGGGCGTTCCGGTATGTTTAAGCTGACACACCGCAAACTGCGACGTCGCGGCATAGCCAGGCTCCCCATCCAACGTGCCGCGCCATGCTTTTTGCTGTTTCAACAACCATGCTTTCGCCTCCGGCATCGCGTGGCATTCAGAAACCACATGCTCCCAGGAACTGAGCGTGGCCTGCGGCCATACCTGAGCCAGAATCTCATCAAAACGCATCCCCTGGTCGGCAAGCGCTACCGCGTGTTCCCAGGAGAGCTGATTCTCCGCTGCCAGATAGCCGTGGTACTGCACAGAACTACCGCTCAGCACAAGGCCGTTCGTCCAGTCGGCTATTTTCCGGGAGGCTCCTGACGCAGGGCGAGGTGCCACTCGTTGATGCGAACTGCTGTCCTCGATGTAGAGACAATCATTAGTGTGGCTGGCTTGCTGCTGTAAATATGTGCGAATAACCACAGCTAACGCTTTGGCCGCTTCGGTTGGTTTAGCGCTGGCTTCGCGCTCCAGCACACGAGCGACGTACTCCTCTCGCGACAGGTGGGCGAGGATCTGCCAACGGTGAACGGAACCATGAAGATACAGCTCTCCCTGGCTTCGAATATTCAGTTGGTTACCATTTTTAAACGCCACCCGAAACTGTCCCTGCAGCTGCCCTTCGACCATCGCCTGTGTATGGCCGACACGGTACACCGCTTCAATGGGATAACGGGTGAACAAACTGGAATCAATACACTCCTCGGGATCCACGGAGGAGGTTACAGGCAGCGTTTTGTCCAACGCTGTGGCATAAGTCGACAATATCGTTTTACTGGTACCCGCCCCACCAGCCCAGACAGGTGTGCCGTCGGTCAGCCATCCGGCGAAACCGCCTTCGCGCTGATCCACCGCTTGCGGAGAGTGCCAGGACCAGGTCTTAACACGCAGCCGGCCACCCAGCGCGGATGCCGGCGGGTTTCCCGGCGATAACACCATCAGATTGAGTAAGGCTTTACGCGCTTCGGCCTGGGCGGGCATTTGCTGCAACGCCGTCAATAACGAGGAAACCGTCACCTCCGTTCCTGGCTGTAGCAAGCGCAGCTCGTTAAGCCAGGCGGGTCCGCCGCGCTTTTGCCAGTAACGTCGCCATTCATTGCTATCAATATGCCAGCGTTCAGGGGTGAAATAGAGGCCGCAGGATTGTACTAACGCCTTTTCCCTGGCAATTGACTCGCCGACTGCGCAGCAATAAACCTCTTGCGACGATTGTCCTGTACAGTGGTAAGGGTTATCGGCGATGCGGTTATCCGTTAACCAGGCATAAACGAACAACTTCCAGATGCTGCCCAGTGGGGTAGTCAGCCCGGTGGGAAGTGATTGCCGTTCAACCTCACCCTGCCCGGACTTAAGATGCAGCAAAATATCCTGATTGTCCCGTCGCCATGCCAGCATCAACCCTCTGGCATCGGCTGCCGCCGATGCCAGAATCAGGACGATAAAAAACAATTTTCTCATCGCTTATCGAACCTGAATCGCCCTCATACCATCCGTTTCATACACCACATCCTGTGGGGCATAAACTTGCTGGTAGCGCACGGGTGGCAGAGTAAAGTCTCCTTTTTGCGAGAAACGAACCAGATGGCTGAAGGTCTGTTCACCCTGAAGTTGTTTTACCGGTACCATGTAATGCAGCGTTCCAGATTCATGGTTGTCTTGCGCCAGTGAAATCGGCTCTGCACCCTCTTTATCCGACGACTGGATCTGAATGCCCCAGGTGGTGCTTTCTACATCTGCGCCGGGCGGGAGAGGCACCAGAACTTCTCCCCAAGAGAGCGGTACTTTACCTGTTGTCGTCAGCGTTACCTGATCCAGATAGAGCGCATCACTGGTCACCTGACCGTCAGTAACCGGAGTCAGATGGAAAGTTAAGGCCTCCTTTTCCTCAACCAGTCGCATTAAATGATGGCGGATCTCCACTTTCGCCACATGATTTTGTGGCGCAGGCGTTCCCTGCGGTAGCGCTAATGTCACTAACGCCTCGGCTGGATTATCCAGATTGCTAATGTTGACGCTATCCGGTACGCCGTTCCCGCGCCATTGCCAGAACGATGCACCATCTACGCCCTTTTCTTTCGTCCATCCCGCCTGCTGGATAACCGGTTCGGCAACGGGTGTAGCTAATTGCAGCGTCCGACTAAGCCAGGTGAGTGACAACGCACGCTCCAGGCCCGGCTGGTTTGGAGCCAGCTGGCGCAGCAGCGTCTGCGCCTGTTGCCCGTTAGCCCCGGCGCCGCGAAGCACAACAGCCTGAGCAAAAGGCTGCCCGCTGGCGGCAATCATCTCTTTGCTGTGTTGCAACATCGTCTGTTCGTTCGTACTTAGCACATGCCCATGTTTTTGCAGCAAGTTATAAATGAGTACCCTTGCTACCGCATCGCCGAGTGGCGAAGTGGGCTGTGCCATTACCAGACTGTCCGATGACAAGAGGCTGCTGTCACCCGGCTCATCCTCCAAATGATCGGCAAAGTTTTCTTCAACACCTTGCGCCAATGTCACTGCCGGCAGGTTCATATCGTCAGCGAAGGTCAGCACCAATGCACGCTGTAATAACGGCATCTCGTCGGCCTGCTCACTATAAAGCGAAAGCATACGCGACCAGTGATCCTCAGGCAGCGTCAGACCTAACGCCTGGGTTGCATACCAGTCGGCATAGTAGGCATAGGCCGTGATAAACGCATCACTATCCCCCGCTTCTCCCCACCAGGTAAAAGCAGCGCCCGGCCCGGCCATCTGAATTAAACGCAAACGACTGTTCTGAATAGCGGCACGAAGGTCTGCAATAACCTGAGCATCGCCCTGCTGCATCTGCGTCCATGCAACGCTAAGCGGCAACAGTCGGCTTGCCGTATTGATCACACCGCCATAGGGCTGCGACAGCAAATCATCGAGAATGCTCTGGTAAAGCGCCTGCGGCGTATTGGTGAAACGCAGGCTAATGTCAGTTGCGCCTGGCGGCAGATAAAGCGGGTTAATTCCGGCGGACAGCTCAAGCGCCGCATTAGTTTTTTCCGACCAGTTATCGTCAGTCAGTCGCAGGTTGACGCTAAGAGCATCCAGCGTTTTGTCATTCTGCCTTATTTCACCAACCCACGGCCCATCAACAACCGGCACATGCGGTAAGGCAATGTAGTTTGCTCCCTGATGCAGCGTCACCATCTGGTGCAGTTCATTATTGGCATAGCTGGTATACAGTTCGACGGTCTGTTTTTCCGCCTGTTCGCTAAAGATAAATACGCCCAGGGAAGGCTTATCGCCGCGACGGAACTCCCGCGGGCCGCTCCACTTCAGATAGACTGGCTTATCCGAGGTGACATACTGCATTGATTCGCCCACCAGACCGTCATCGTTCTGCGCTCGTGCGGTCATTCTCCAGCGGGTCAGTGAGTCCGGCATGCGAAAGCTGAAGGTCGTCTGTCCCTGCGCATTGGTTGTTAGCGTTGGCAGCCATGCTGCGGTATCAACATTTTCGCGACGCGCACGCTCCAGCATCTTCACGCTTCGCGCGCTATAGTTCGCTCGCCCCAGCGCGCCCGGCATACCGGACAAAGCCTGGTCATAGCTGATAAACGACAGGCTGGAACTGGTGCGTACGTTATTACGGCGCGGATGGTTAAAGAACTGGTCAATCGTCGGCGTAATCTCCGGCTGCAGCGCGTAAATCATTTCGTCCACTACGCCCGCCGTGATGTGAGCTGAGACTGGTTTACCCTGCAAGCGTGTAGATACCGTCACATTGACCATATCACCGGGTCTGTAATGGCGCTTATCGGGGACGATGCTGACCACGATTTTAGGAATATCAACGCAGATGCCTGCATTCTGAAAGCTGTACTGCCCATGCAAGGTATATAGCACCGAGAAAGTCAGATTCGGCGCAAATGCCGTTTTTACCGGAATAGCAGCCTGATACTGCGTATCGCTGATACGCGTAAGCTGCAGCCAGTCGCCGCCTTTGCTGAGCAGCGCAGAGGCCTCTACGCGATCTCGTTCGAGCGTTAACAGCGCTTCGTTGATCGGTTCAGGGAAAGTAATCAGCGCCTTCGCCACATCGCCAATCTGATATTGCGCTTTGTCCAGCACAATCTCAACGTTGCCGATGCTGGCCTTCACGTCGTTACCGCTCACTGAGTGCGATGTCGCCCCAAGCAACATGCCACTAGCGCTGCGCAGCATCAGGTTGTAGGTTCCTGGTTGGCGGAAAGTTACGGTCAGGCTATCCGTGCTGGAGGCCGGGATTGGCGCACTTTCCGTATGCTGATCTTCAAGACGCAGCCACTCATAGCTCGTCGGCTTTACATCAGTCGCCTGCTCGCTGCTGTAGTGGAACGTTACCGGTTCGTTGACTTTAGCAAAACGCTGCCCGGTCTGCAGGCTATAGTGCGCCGCCCCTCGCTCAATCAGAATCTCTTTACTGGCTTTGACGCGGAAAGCTTCGCCATCACTGGCCGAAACGGTGAGCAAATAGCGGCTGGGTTTTTCTGCGGCTGGCAGATTAAGCGTCACCTGCCCCTGGGCATTACTGATGAAATCGGTGGTTTTCATATCGACCGGAAACCGGCCCTGATACTGCAGATCGTTCCCCACCATAGACAGCAGTTGAGAATAGAGGCTCAGCGTCACGTGGGCATTCGCCACCGGGCGTCCATCCGGATAATGCAGTTCGATGGTACCGTTGATAGGCTCACCGGAATGGTAATCAGGCTTGCTAAGGAGCACAGAGACGTCAAAAGGCGGCTTAATATAGCTCGCGACCCGAAAGGCGCTGCTATAGATTGCGCCGCCGTATTGCAGTTGCAGTTCATAGCCGCCCGCCGTCGCTGTTTCGCCCAGGTGGAATGCGGTATTCGCCCCGGTGTGTGGATCCATCGTCAGATTCATCGACTGGACTGGCATACCGTTGGCATCCACGACGGTGAGTTTCATTTTACCTGCGGGAGCCGCAACGGAGTCACGCGCGTTCTTGTAATCACGCGCCAGCATTTTAATGTTCACGGTATCTCCCGGCCGATAGAGCGGGCGGTCAGTGAACATATAAACCTTGGTGTCGTAAATTTCGCTGTCGTAATAGAAGTTTTCTGAGACAAACACGCCGCCCTGCGCATCCTGACCAAACAGATATGAGCGTTCCGGCGCAACGTGCGACAGACGAAGAGAACCATCGTTCTGCGTCACACCACTACTAAGTACCCCTAGCCCATCGCTCCACAACACCGTCGCATTCGCAACAGGTTTACCGGCATGTTTATCCGCAACCCAGGCATAGGCTTCATTATGGGAAATCTTACTCATTACCACAGAGTCAGAAACAAACACCATGGTCGTCGCCCGGTATGACCCGATCAACGCTTCTACCAGATACAAGCCCGGTTTTAATTTTCCCAGCGGAATGTAGACGTTCCCGGATTCCGTTCTGCGAAATTCACTGGAAGCCCCTTCCATCTCAACTTCTGCCGGAGGCTGAATAGGTTTTGCATCCCACAACGGATAACGGAACTGTTTAAGCAGCGGGAACTTTTTGAGCGGCGCAAACTGTGGTTGATGATCATAGGCCGTTGGCGCGAGGAGCGCGTTACCTATTTTCAGCTCTGGCAGAACATCGATAGCCTCTTTTCGTGCAGGGGCTGAAATGGCACTTTGCATCACACGCCGGGATTTGCCATACCAGTTATCCCACAGCCAGGAGAGCGTATTTGACAGCCCCTCCCCTTGGTAGCTGGCGGCAACGGTAATACGGTGCAGATTTTTCTGCTGGCGTAAAAACACCAGTGGATCATCTATTTTATAGAGGCGGATATCCGCGCCACCATACTCCTGGGTGTTAAAGCGTTGCGCATAACGACCCGGCGCTTCCAGACGAACCTTCGCTATCTCCTGACTGGTAAAACTGCTGTCTGCCAGCAGGAAAAACGTATCGCCTACAGGCTGATACCCGGAAGACGGCAAATAGTCATCGGCAACGCTTTTTGTTACCGGCAGCAGGATCAGCACTATTGTCAGCAATGAAAAACAGTACCGGATTACTGTGTTAAGAAGTTTAAACGGTACAAACCGATAAAATTGGGATTCGATTGATCGGGTATCCATCGGGTATCATTCCATGTCATAAGTTGTTGTACGCTCACCGCGCGCATTCCATTGTCCGTTTTGGTCACGGTGCCGGTGTGGTAAGCAATAAACTGCCCCATCCAAATCATGAGATGCTGGTCGTCGCCCTGATCGAAAAACAACAGATCGCCTGGCTGGGCCTGATTGATATCGCGGCCGACCAAATAAGTGTTGTACTGAATCAGTCGTGCGGCATCGACATAAGGGCTGGTTTTCCCGGAGCCCTGTTGCCAGTGCTGCGCCAGCAATCGCTGGTTATCCGTAATATCTAACTCCGGTGGTAGATAGCGGTTGGACATTCCGTTGCTGCGCAGCCATAGGGCATCATGGTGTTTCAACGCTTCGTTTGCGGCGAAACGTACAAGGCCCGCACAATCGTGTTGATACCAGCGCGGCGTTGGACCCTGCCGCAACTGTTCTCGCACGATACGTACAAACCAGGCCTGAAAAATGATTGACTGCGGGGGATCAAGCTTCTGCACGATATACGCTTCATGCGCCCAGCCAGAGCGGATGCCCAGCAGCGTTATTCCGAGCAGTGCGGCTGCGACCAGATGTTGCCCTTTCACAGCGGAAGCCACTCCAGCGGTATCCAGTGTGGCGCCGGTTCAATATCAGCGCTCTTCGGCAACGTAACCGCATAGGCAGGTTCCTTTGCCAGCGTGGTCAGGCGTGGGTAAAGCAGCGTCTGCGCGGCGTTATAAAAGACCGGTTCCATCTCTTGCGGCAGGCTACTGTAGGCTTCTTGTTTGAAGATATCCGCCAGCCTGGCTGGGGCAAAATACAGCGCGGTATTGGTTTTTGCGGGTAATACGTCACTCATCGGTGGGAAATTCTTCCTTAAAGTGCGAAGCGCATTATCGACCAGGGTATCGTCAAGCGAAAAAACCACCGTTTGCTGATAGTGCGCCAGACTTACACGGAAGAAACGACCGTCCGCATCAGGATGATGCGACTGTGAACCCGGATACGGCGCATAGCGGGAAGGTATCTCGCGCTGCCAGCGCTGCATTCCATTATCGCTGGTTGCCTCCACCGGCTGGTTGGGTTTTCCGACAAACTGGCTGAACAGTGTGGCCAGGGAATCATCCCATGATTTACCCGGCGCATCCGTGAGTTGCGCCACTAACAGCGGCGAGTACAGACGAGACTGCGGATACCAGCATAACCCGGCGGTACCGCTAAACTGGTCGCCAATCTTCTGTGATACCTTCGGTGCTATCCCGGCGTGGCGCAACATATAGGCGGGCATCCGACGTGATAGCGGCAGTGCGACACACAGACCGGCACCTGAAGGCATGGTCTGCCATACGGGAGAGAAATCCAGCGACGTTTCTTCACTTTCATCGCTGCCGTTTAACGCCAGATAGCTATGCCACCCTTTCACGTCTTTATCGAAGCGAATACCTTTAAAAGCGGGGATAAATCGCTGGTAACCCATGGCGAGGTAACTCGAACGCACCAAAATCTGCTGCTGAAATGCTTTTTTCGTTTTACTGCCAGCGGCTGGCGTGAGAGAAAACGCCTCGTTCCATGGCTGTTTATCGTGAAACAGATCGTTTAACAAAGCAGTGGTATCTGCGACCTGTTTATTGTCCTTAAACAGAAAACGTTCGCCGGACAGTAGCACCATCTTATCGCCGTCGCTGGCGAACAAGAGCGATTTTTGCCCATTGTAGCGTAACTTGTAGAGCGCGATGCCGCGATTGCCAACCTGAATAGTTTCCGGTGAAGCTTTGCTCAACTGCGAGTCGTCAGCCACGACATGTGCCAGTGGCTCCAGCATTTTAGCAAGCCCGCTGCGGTGGATAACCATAATGAAATGATTAAGCTTGCCCTTATGATCGCGCCATAAGGCAATTTTCGCTGGTTGGTTGAGTAACTCGTTGATCAGCGAATCTTTCAGCGTCAGGTGATGTTCATAGACAATACGCTGTAAGCTTCCTGTCAGACCCAGTTTGTCAGCATTATTTTGATAATAGAAAACGAAATCTTCAGTTAAAGTATCTTTTAATAACGGCACGCTCAAAATATCTGCGGGCAGCTTACTTAATGAGCTACTATCAATAAGCACGTCCGGCTCTGAAACATCAACACCGAGATCGTTTTTCGGTGCCCATGGGACAATAACGGGATCTTTTTCCTCCCTTGTTGATATCGCCGCATATGTTGCGATGGCACCAGCGAGAATAACGGAAACAACAATAGATATTTTCATGCTTTTTTTATAGTAAAAAGGCACGGGTATAACAGACGTCATTATTTGCTCCACGATACTTAATAAGGAATTTATACCGATAAGCGGATTATTAATTTGCCGGTTACGCAGTTCAGCGCATCAGTTAATAAGCGAACAGAATAAATAAAGCAGATAATAGAGTGCCTATGGCAATCATAGCGACAAAGGCAATACCGAATGCCTTCCGTTTCGATTAAAATTGTTCCTGATTGTTGATATGTTCATCGATAAAAGGGCCCTTAAGATGGCTCATAACCTTTCCCATGGCCAGCAAGAAAGGAAGCGAAAATACCAGAGGTGGAACACTGCCAGGCAACAGCCATGCTATCAACAAGTTGGCAATTCATGCCAGAAATGAAAAGCCAGAAATTTTTCACGCCGCAACTTTATTAATAACATTTCTTACTTTTTCATCAGGCATTGTCGCGATTAATGTTTATTCCGGATATCGGAGCAAATAATTTCTCTCGATGAATTATTTAAGCACGGCTGATAAATCGTTAAACAGTCCATTCGCGCTTTCCTGATATCCTTCAGGAGTCAGATGAATCAAATCTGGTCTTGCTTTACCTTGCGCCGCCCAGCTTTCAATCGCACAGTCACCCCCCATAAAATAAAACCAGTTCCAGAACAACGTGTGCTCCTGACGGGCAACCTGCTGCTGCACGGCGATGATCGGTTTCAGCAACGCGGGCTGTCGCTGCACGCAGCCATGCCCCTGCTTATGCATAACGCTGCTGCCTGGGCCAATCAACAGAATGGCAGCATCTGGCGTTGACTGCCGAATGTTTTCTATCTGGCGCTGCAGCGTCTGGCGATACGCCTCCGTTGAAAGATCTGTGTTAAACGCTTCGTTGGTACCATAGGCAAGAATCACCATGTCAGGTGCAAGCTGTTTCAATACTCCGCCCCAGTTATTCTTCCATTTGTCCAGCATTGAAACCTGCGCACCATTAATTCCCATCGCACTTAGCACTACTCCGTGGCCACTTGTTGATGTCAGCATCAGGCCTCCAATTGCCTCAGGAGCAGCTTCAGACATTGACCAGCTAAAAGTGCTATCCACGGTTACTGGCTGGCTAAAAGCCCACCCATTTCCCGTTGAGGCAAGCGTATATCTCACACCGTCAACCAACCATTGTCCCACAGAGGGCGAAGCATAAAGCGCCTGCACGAATTCACGGCCCTGTGGAGCGCGAACTATAATTTGTGCGCCATTATTGTTGTTAACCGGTGTGACGATATTTCCACCCAACGTGAAGTTGGGGTTTTTATCACGACGGCTTGTGACCAGCTTCAGCCCATAAATATTCTGAAAATAGGCGTTGCTGTATCGGTTTCCCGGAACCGCGACCGGGCTAATAAAGCCTGCTCCACCGTCGCCATATACGGAATGAAAATGTTGACGCAGACTGCCTGAGAAAAAATCAGCAGCAGTGTGTGAATCGCCCAGGAAAACGATATGGGTAAGCTCACTCTGGCTGTGGCGCAATTTCTCCGCCATACGCGATAAATTACTCTCACCGTAATCAGTTAATACCCCGGCCTGTGTTGTCTTAGGTTCAGCAGTCCTTTTTTTTAAGCTGGCATTATCATTGCAGGCAGCCAATACGATCACAACGGCGACGCAAAGTACCGCTGACGCTACATATCTTTTATTTTTTTTCACGCACAATTACCCATGATTTATTTCTGAAAACTGAATTTTGTTCAGGATAGCGCGCGCAATCAGTCGCTGTCCCTCAGGGGAATAGTGAATACCGTCATCTGCACGTACGCGCATCCTCTTCCCGTCAACAACTGTATTAGGAGAATAGTGATTGTCTTTGTAGCCGAAAATATTATTCACATCGACTGTCACCCCTCCTGCTTTGCTCACCTCCTCTGCATAAAGCGTATTAAGATAGCTAACCCCGGCATTCAATTTACTTTTACGCATAACTGGCAGTAGCGCCCAGATAACCGGGATATTACGCTGTTGCGCCGAAGTCAGAATCCGCTCAATCCGTTGTCGATATTCGTTTTCCCACTCCGCGCTTTTAAACTTGAGAAAATGCCTATTCTGCTCAGAAGGCATATCCCAGGGATCATTTGGCCCTAAAAAAACAATTAACAGGCCGATGTCCGGCTCGCGAATAAGCGTGTTTTCGGTCGTTTTAGGCCAGTTAAAGAATGATGGATAGGCTAACCCCGTGCTCCGCTTGCTCAGATTCACGCTTTCAATCTGATGTTCTTTTTTCAACAATAAGATAATTTGCGGGGCGACTCCTTCCATCATGGAGTCTCCTATCATCAGCACCTTTTTCCTGGCTGGTAGTAACACCTTCTCCGGCGATATTTTTATTGGTGCCGGTTCAGAAATAAGTTCCGGCGAGCTCACGGCGGCAGGCAATTGACTCTGAGCGCCTGAAGGCGGGATATAGGGTGAAGATTCGTTGTTAGCCGTTATCTCCTGAGACCGGCCCGGTGACGAAATGGCCATGCAATCTACGCTTTTTATCATTCCGGAAATCACAGCGGGAGCGGGTTCGTCCATTTCACCTGACAGCACCCGCAGAAAGTTCTCCTCAGACGAGTTGAGGGCATCGCCTACCTTCGCACCGTAAGACCACCAGTAGGCATTCGTACTCTCCCAGGGCGTTTCTCGATGAAAATGCAGCAGCCAGTACTGGTTGAACGCTTGCTGATTTATCCATACCACGCCCAACGCAGAGACCAAAATGGCAATGGAGACTTTAATTGTCTGGTATATGATATTTGTGTAATCAGAAACCTGCATAAATAAACCCCGGAATGCCAGCGGGTGCAAGGATAAATGTAATGGTTAAGGCGGGAATAACAACAAGAGGGATCGCATACCATTTGATATCATTCAAAATAGGTACACATCGCATTCTTAACTTGATAATCGAAGGATAGATAACAATCAGCAAAGTATTGGCAATAACAGCGCAGGCCGATGCTGAAGAAATACTTTCAATATGTACAGTGTAAATGTTTTCAACGATCAGCAGGGCGTCTGACACGCTATTTGCTTTGAAGAAAACCCACGCCAGACAAACAAAATTAAAGGTCAGCAGCCGGGCAATTATCGGTGGAATAATCCATGACCATCTTTCCTTTAACTGTTTTGTCCAGACGTTATAGATAACCACTCCCAGGCCATGAAGCGCCCCCCACACAATAAAGGTTCCGCCTACGCCATGCCATAGCCCGGAGAGTATCATGGCAATCATCACATTAAGCTGCGTACGCCAGATACCTTTGCGGTTTCCACCAAGAGGAATATAGATATAATCCCGAATAAACGTTGACAGGCTAATATGCCAGCGATGCCAGAAATCCTGAATATTAGCTGCCAGATAGGGGTGCTGAAAGTTTTCGCCAATCTGATAACCCAGCAGTAATGCGATCCCGGAAACGAGATTGGTGTAACCGGAAAAGTTGAAGTAAATTTCCCACGCCCAACCATAAACAGCCGCCAACGAAGCCAGCCCGTGTTCACGCAGGGGAGAAAAGAATATCCCGGTAACAAATTGCTGGTCAAGCCAGGCGCTCAGCCAGAAGAGTTTCACTATCGCCAGAACGATTAGCCAAATCGCGCGCTGATACGCTTTAATGCTTCGATGCGCCGAATCAATCTGAGGCATTAACCATGTAGCCCGGTTAATTGGCCCGGCGATAATTGTAGGCATAAAGTTCATATATAACAGAACGCTAATCATATTTACATCGCGAATATCACCACGAACAACCGCTATCACCAGGCTAATCGCGTTAAACAGGTAAAAAGAAAGACCCAGCGGCAATTGTATATTGATCATCGGTAGCTGTAAATTGACAGTTAGAGTATCAATGATCCCCTGCCCCCAGACCATAATCGGAGAAAAACATTTAAAGATAAAGAAATAGATTACGACAATTGCAATTAAGACAGAGGGCAAATATATAGCCAACTTTGTTTTTCTTGAGAGTAAAATTAAAAACAGAACACATAGACTGAAAGAGAGGTGAATAAGCAATACTTCCCACCCCGCCTGACTAAGTAACCAGTATCCAGCAATCAATAGAATAAAGTTCTGTAACTTTAACCATGGCGCCACAAGCCAATAAACAATAAAGAAAATCATGAATCCCAGTAAAAACTCGGGGGTAAATAACTCTGCCATAAAAATTGCCTATACCTCAATCAGAAAATCAAAATTTACTGAATATCATTGCGCACGCTACCGCCCATCGCCGTTTCCCGTGAAGGGGACCAAAGCGCATACGGTCAGGCTGCCAGAATGTGTTTTTCTTTGTTGAATGCCCGTTTTTAGTCAGGCGCTCAGCAAAAAAGCCGGGCAATAAAACCAGTTTGCATCCGGCTTACGAGGTGGCGTACTCGTTTCAGTAATCAAAATTTATGATTTACACAGCAATAATAAATCTTATGAATAAAATAAATTCTTACCTATAAAAATGCTACGCCTGTTAAGGGTGTTAACAAATGAGACAGGAGAGTTAATATGTAAATATCAGTTTCACTATCTCTCTGTCATGGTGTGTTTTTATCGCTCAAAAATTTAAATAATAACTGTTTACTGCCGCAGAGACTGACGCTGCTTTTACTTGCGTCGTTCATAGAGAACTTAATTTCAAAAATTAATTATTTCTGCCACGTAACAATTTCTTGTCACTCGCGTAAGAAACGGCGCAATAGCGCTTAATAAACAACCAGATAAATTCATACAATTAACAAAAACCATCAAAGTAAATTCACACTCGTTATTAATATAGATTTTCAGCCACTCTTTTATTAGCTAACCTGACCAAATAATGGCTTGAAATTATTGTTAATAAGTGAAATTCATTATCGACCATCATTCCAATAAAAATTATTTCTTGAAAAGAAACAATTCATATTTAGTATAAACAAAGGAATTAAATAACCTCCTCAAACAAATACATGCATATTATTCATTGATTTTTCGAAAAAAAGAGTGGGTATTAAGATTATGTATGGAAACGGCCTGTCTTAATAAAGATTTTCTTCCAGTCAAAGTAGCGCCATAGCGCTACCATGAAATCTACGACCTGAGTTGACGAGTCAAATCTAGCAAACCATACCTGAGGTCTGCCCGACGTATCGCCGTACAGTTATTTAAGAAAAGTCATGATATACACTGGCGGGCAACAGGCTCATTGGTATGTGAAAGCCAGATTATCGTGCCCCCGTCTGTAGTTATTTTATGGGCACGTTCTTCATGTTGCTGGTAAATTAGTTAAGCTTAATAATAATACAGTATTTCGGCGGCTCTTTTTTTATGAAGCTAAACATTACCAGGCAGCACTTCCAGTCTATTCCGGCATGATGAAAACGCTGTCTTTATCATCTCGCTTCAGCAGTTGCCAGAGGGCACGGTGTTTATTGCCGTGTTTATCTTCAAAATAAGGCATCTTCTGCCCTTCCCGCGTTTGAATATAGTCGGTGGTGCCGTTGACAATCGTGGCCCACTGGCCCGCGTAAGGCGCAATATCGTCTGTCCAGCAGCTTATCCGCACCGGATCTTTTGCCGCTGGCATGGTGGCAAGCGGCGGAAGGTCTACATCAAAGCGGGCAAGCCACCGGGCAGTTGAGCTGTCGTCAAACCGGATTTCGCCGGCAATCGAGCCATACCCCAGGCTACCAATTTCTGGTGCACGGATAGGTTTAAGCACCTTATTCACTTTCACGTACAGTTCAGGATATGGGTTATCCTTAACCCAGCCTAACTCCGGCCATTCTCCGGCGCGGATAATAACACCAGCATCATAAGGTATTATCTCAATCGATGCGTTGCCCAGAGCACTACGCAAATACTGAATTCCACCCAGTTTATTTAACCAATCATTATTAAAAAAGGTGTGCCAGTTTATCGAGCGAATGCCTTCACGTGAGTGTTTATCTGTTTTAGAATTTGTGATATCAAGACCAAGAAACTCCTGTCCAATTTCATATTCCAGATGCTGGTATCTTTCTTTTTCTTGGCATTGTTGTATGCCTAACCCCATAAGACCGTGCATGGGGTGAAGTATATTGCAAAATTGAAACAATAGCCTTTCAAGGTAAACTTTCTCTTTTAATTCGGATACAGGAAGATAAAATACAAAAAATGTCACTGACCTATGAATATTTTCAAAACATCCAGCATTAGAGCCACATTCAATAAGGTAATCACTCACATACCGAAAACCTTTATTAGAACCCCAGTAAAAATGACAGACATCACCATAACTATTAGCAATATTCATTTTCATATCTTTTGGAGGAATAGTTCTGTAACCTCGCGCTTTATTGGGATCATTTGTATATCCCCACGCCAACTTTTCACCGAATTCATTGTGGTAAAGCTGCCAGGCTTCAGCTATTCTGGCCCGGTTTTCTTTGGTATATCCTTTATCCAGGTAAAACCATGCCACTAATCCCACCTGTAAGGCGTTATGGTGTTCCGGGTCATCTTCCGCACCGTAAGTAAAATCGTATTCGGCCTGCTTAAATTACTCAAAAAAGTCCATTTATCCGCTCCTTAATCGGGCCAGTAAACAAAATCCTGCGCTTGCTTCAGGGTAAATGTATTTGATGGCTGTTCTTCAGGTTCAGCCGCCGTCGCCATGCCGAGGTTGCCTGCCGGCAGCAAAAAGGTGGTTGCCGTTCTGGCATACTGCACCGCATTCCCGGCAATCATGCCCGTCAGGCTTTCTCCCGTCGCTACCGCGGCGGCTCCCAGGCCTGCCGTGGCGGGAATAACAACCATTGGCCCCGTCAGCAGGGCCCCGAGAAACCCGGCGGCTCGCTCCCGCTCCTGCGCCTGTCGGGCGATATCCCCGGCATCTTGCTGCGGTTTTAAGGTATTGACCTCCATGCCCGCAGGAGGCACCCAGTAGTCGCCGGCCAACTGGTAGAAATGGTGTTGTACCTGACGAAACTCCTGCTCCATTTCTCCTTCCAGCAGGTGATACGCTGGCACATCCGGGCGCAGGCAGATCTGTTCGTTTTCTCCCTGCGCATCCGCTACCGGTTTATAGACCGGCTCCTGGACGGCATCCCGTATCCACTCGCGTTTGCGTTTGTCGTCTATTTGACAGACGTCGGTTTCAAGTAGACGGAAATTATCCTCATTGCCAGCTATGTTCATATAATTTATTTGCTGTTCACGACTTAATCTGTCCCCCGGAAACTTAATCTCAATCACCGTATGAATATTTCCCTGGCTAAAGGCAGTGTTACCCGTCAGGGTGACGTCGCTGATTCGGATAACATCCGGTATCCGAAAGCTCCCCTTGCGTTTGAGCACAATATCCAGCGCATCATCCAGCATGATGTCACCAGCCTCCGGCGCAGGTAGTGTTTCCAGTTCATCCCGCGTCAGCAATTCGATAACGCGCTCCACTTCCCCCTCGGCCATTTCCCGCAGGCGCATTTCATGACCTTGTTTTATCAGGCGATATTGCGCGAGCAGGAAGCTGCTCGGCCAGTTAGGGTGCCGCCTGCTCATTAGCGGCGAGGGCGGATTGCGCGTCATGTCGTAGCCCACTTCGCCAATGTAGGGAAAATGGTAATTAAAGTTCCTGTCATCCTGCCGAATAAGCCGGGTCACCTTTCGCTGATACATCATCTTCCCGTCGGAGCGCTTTACGGGATATTTCAGCGCGTAGTTAACCTTCTCGCACAGGTACCATAAATCCAGCGGATTGGTGACTCTGGCCACCGTACCTTCAGGCGCTTTTACTGTTGTTGCCGTTCTTTGCGGCTCGCCCGGCATGCCGGCGGCTCTCTTCCCTGCTGCCATCAGTTTTCCTCATTGTCGTAATCTGAAAAATCGAGCGACAGCGAGGTGCGGCTATCCCAGTAGCTGGCGCTGAAATATTCCCGGCGGAAATGTTCCGGGTGCGGTGTCAGCGCGATTTCCTCACTCTGTTTGCTCCAGGCGCGCTGCGTCTCACCGTTGGCATCGGTTTCACCGCGCAGCGTGCCGCCCGAAAACGTGAGCGTATAGGGGAAGCCAGCCAGCGGCTCATTCGTTGCTTGGTCGCGCACAATAAAGAATTCGCTGTACCCATCCGCTATGGGCATAACGAGCATCTCCTGCGCCATCGCAGCCGCCGCCCCTACATACGTTCGCGGCACCTTGCGCAGATACACTCCGGTCGTGCCATATTCGATTTTCCCTTGTTCTATTTTCAGGTAGCTGCCGCCGCCGATAAGCGTGATGCGCTTCTTGCCGGCAAAGGAAATATCTCAACCAGTATTTTTTTATTTTTATTTAGATGAAATTCTTACATATTAATATAAACTTTAGCCACCATAGTTGATAAAATGAATATAAACAGCTTTATTACCAATAATTCCTACCTTCTCATCATCCTCCGTAGATGTCCTGAGCTGGATAACAAAAATTTGGCTCTCTTTAGGTAAACATAGGCCATTACTTAATTTACCATTTAAGCAATAATAATCATCCCCCATCCAATAATCTAACTCACTTTGATCATAGGGTGTTGACAACTTATTATCTATGACAAGTATACTGTCACAGTCATTATCAAGAGGTTTCCAGTTTCTCATAATACCCTCACTAAAACGAAACCACATTTTTTTCAAAGAAACTCTCGACAAAGGCGCATTATCAACGACGACAACCGTGGACTTACAAGTTTTCCCCCAGATATCATTATATTGAGTTTGCTGGTAGATGCTGTTTATTTCCCCCTGCCTTAGGTAAAAAATATAAAACACATAAAAGGCGCATGTTAGTATCAAAAAAGATATCAACTTTAATTTTCTCATGTTAGTCTCCCTCAATCCAAACACTAAAGTTCGCCTCATTAATAAAGGGCTTGAAATCATAGTGCTGATAACGTTGCAAAATAAACCATGAGCAAAACCAGGGGATAACTTCAAACCCTTTACCATTCATATCTGCTGTATCCAGCCCAAAATGATCCTGGATACAAAATGACAGACGTGCTTTAAAAGTTACGCTATTTGGCATACCAACATTAGCATCAAAAACATCAAGCTCATCGATATATATGTTTGTTGAATATGTATCATGAATAGCGATACCGAGTCCATTAACCCAATCATAATCATCAAACTTTGGTAGCTTTATCCGGCTTCCTATGTCGTTACTTAAATTCTCCAGATCCAACATAGATAATGGCTTGAAATTATTTTCATTTAATCTTTGACTGATCAGCCTTTTAATTTCTTCAACGCACATCTTCGTGGTTTTATGCTCTAAAAAGGCTTTATTAAGAAGCTCATGCCTCAATATACCACCTTCGTTCCTTTTAAATTTATCCAGCATAATTCTAATTAACGGAGAATATTCCCCCCAGGCAGTCCATTCGGCCATATTGTCCATTGTGGCGAAATGCTCTTCCAATGTCTTGTCAAAATTAAAGAAACTCTTCTTAAGTTCCTTGCCATAAATATTAATCTTGTTTACCTTTCCCTGCTCCAGGATCTGCTCTTTGTTTAAATCTCCGTGACGCATATCATCAACAGTGAAATCATTCATTTTTTTATGCTTAATACTATTAGCACTTGAATAGATGAGCCGGCGTTCTGCTTTCTGTAGTTGGATAATCAGGCCTCGGGGATCGAAATGCCAGACCTGGCCAGTTAACTCGCTCTGAATACTTGCTGGCAGTTTTTCAAAAAACGATAACGCCTTCACATATTCCTTCAGGGCCGTGTAACTCTTATCATTCATGGGTTCAGACAACGAAGCATTAGGTTTTTTTAGCCATGAAAATCGTGCATCAAATGATGAAAAGTCCCACTCCAGGGGAAATTTACAAATAAACCGGGTGAAATCCGCACACCGTTTCTCCCGTGCTTTTTTTACTATTTTTGAATTGCATTGGCTGTCTGGGGTTAAATCATCGTCTACAAGAATCCATCCGGCCCAGTCCGGAAAATCAGCATCTGTCCAGGTCTTAATTTTAGGTGAGGATACATCTACCCATCCCTCGCCACCAGGGTAAATCACCTTAACCCACTCACTGTATATTTGATGTCCCCTGACGACCGGTGTGGGCTCGCAAATATAGTCTACAGCTATCGCCGTTTCTCCCACCAAATCGTAACTTCCATCAACCTTACGCATCGTGCGTGTTTTCGTTCCTTCATGGACAATATAGAGCTCTATAGAAGTGTGACAAAATGGGAAGAGTGATAACTCATAAGGCGAGTTTCCATTATATACGGGCGTTCCCGCAGGAAAATAAAAGTAGCGATTACCGTAGCGAGATTTAGCTCTACCCGAAGCACTAATATCCAGATACCCGCGATCACGACCACAAATTATCTTCAACATTTCAGCAGAGCAGCACATCTGAAAATGGTAAGCGTCGCGTCCACCAACCATACCTGTTGCACCAATGATCTGCCCCCGTCTGACGTTAATACCAGACTTGCTCAGAATTTCCGGGCGCACCTGCTTCATATGCATTGTGAGTGAATAAAACACGCAGGTTTCCGGAATTTCACCAATCAGCATTTCATGGCGGATAAGCACACAACCGTTATCCGTTGCACCCTCATAGTTGAGAGGTTTCGTACCTCGTTTTTCTGGTGAAGCCGGATAGCTTGCCCAGACAACCACACCATCAGCAACAGTTCTCAGCGGGTTAGCGAACACACCTGAATCAGTATGAGGGATGTGAATTCCGCCATGCCATGACTCAACGCCATTTACAGGAAAACCCCGAGCCGGGTCGACAGGCATAGTACGCATAACCCAGGAGGCATAATCTTCATCATCCTTACGGGGAAATGAAATTGGCGGTGAAATATGCATTAGCGAGCTCCTTGCTTATGAAAATAAAAATACGTTGAGTGCCGCAGGCATTTCTTCAACACTATTGTATGAAGGCAAATCAACAGCCATCGCAGCCGCCGCCCCTACATACGTTCGCGGCACCTTGCGCAGATACACTCCGGTCGTGCCATATTCGATTTTCCCTTGTTCTATTTTCAGGTAGCTGCCACCGCCGATAAGCGTGATGCGCTTCTTGCCGGCAAAGGAAATATCGCGGGTGGAGGTCATCGTCAGCTTCTTCTGTGCCGCCAGACTCATCCTGCCGTTCTGCGCCTGCATCCCGACTGGCCCCTCGCCGGATTTCAGGCTCAGCGGGCCGGTGTGGGCAAACAGGCCGAGTTTGTCACCCGCCAGCGCTGTCATATTCCCCATCACGCCGACACTGATATCGCCCCCGGCATTGATGGCCACGTTTTTAGCGGCGGCAAGCTGCATATGCTCACCGCTGGTGAACGCCACGCCTTGCGGGCCATGAGCATGAATCATCTGGTTGAGCGGCCTGAGGCGCTCGTTAAACATGGCGGTCTGGCTGGCGATATCCGCCAGCAATGCCTGCGCCTGCTCTGCGACGCGGCTAAGCTCTTCAATCTGTTGCAGACAAAGCGTGATTTCTTTCAGGGCCGTTTCCATGTCCAGCACTTCGCCTGCGGCTCTGGCCTGCCCTTCAGCGGTGATGAACAGCCCTTTCGCCACGCGAATGACGCCATACTCATCGGTGCGCAGTTCAAAACCCGCGCCACGCGACTTTCCCTGCGCGTCAGCGACCTGCCCCTCATTAAGCTGTGACGCGCCATAAGGCGTGGTCAGCGCGATATGCTCTTCGCCGCGCCGGTCTTCCATGCGTAACTCGTTGTCGCCCGCGGTACGCAGAATGTTCTGGCTACGGTTGTCGCGATTCACCACATCAGCATGTTCAGAATCATGCAGCGCATAGGCAATGTAGGGCTGATCGATATCGCCATGACGCCAGGCGATCGCGACTTCTGTGCCATCAATAAGCGGCATATGCCAGCCTGCGTCCTCGGCGGTATAAGGCTTCGCCATTCTCAACCACACGTAGCCAAAACCCCGCTCGCTGTCGCTGCGGTCAACATCAAGCCTGACCCGGTAACGGCCGTACTCATCAAGATGGGCGTAGATATCGTGTTTCTCGCGGCTTTCCACACGGGCGGGCAGCGTTCCGTGAATTTCAGGGCGCGGCGGGCAATCAGGGCGAAAGCAGTAGCGCTCGGTGTACGGCTGTCCCCACACTGAAACATGCAGGCGGGAGTCACGCGCGCCCCGATACGTCAGCAGGGTCATTAACACACCATTTTTCAGCGCGGTGATGACATCACCCTGGGGTTCCAGCACCTGGCCGGGCTCCAGATGGGGCGCGTTGCTGAAAAGATGCAGGCGGACTGATTTGTTCAGTTCACGCTCATGATCAATGCGCGCATAAAAGGCGCCGCTCTCCGTCGCGGGTTCAGGATCGCGCTCGTCCCCCTCTTCCTGATAGATGTCGCCATAGCGGTAATGCTCGCCTGTCGTCACTGCCTCACTGCGCACAGCAACCTGCGCCTGCATGGGCGACGTGGCGTTACGGTAGTTATAACGGTTCAAATAAGTCCGCCCTGATACGACGGTGTGCCAGCTACGCACGCCCCAGACGCTTTCCTCCGCCGACAACCCGGATGGCTCCCGGTAAGGCAACCGGATATCGAATTCATACTGAAGCTGCGTGTCGCCAAAAACCACCACATCAAGTTCTGTCGCGTCGTTCATCGCAAAGCGAAACCAGATGCCCACTTCGGCCAGAATCCGCTGGATAAATTCAAGATCGGTTTCCCGCCACTGGGTGATGATGTCGCGGTACGGGTATTCGCGGGAAAGCCGAAACTCAAAATCCGGCCCCTCCAGGCCATGCGCGCGCAGCACCTGCTCTACAACTTCAGGCACCGACTGGTTCTGGAAGATGGCGCAGCGACGGGTACGGGAGAGCAAAGCGAGACGAGATTCCAGCGTGACCGCATAATGAGACTGGTCAGCGTTTGTTGACAGCCATTCCAAACGGGTAATGACACCATAAATAGTTTTCAGCCCATTCATATCAAAACGGGCATACTTCATCAGGGCATCCTCGCGCTGAACGGTGTGCGGCGTGGTAAATTCAATTCGCCACGAAAAAGGTTCACTCAGCGCCTCCCGCCCTCTGAATATCAGCACATCGGGTTTTACAGGGCAGCAGTTAATATCCAGGTGATAACGCGATAAAGAAATATTACCGGTGATTGCTGTATGTTTCATTCACTTACATATCCCTGTAATAATAATGCTTTTATTTCAAAAGCACTTTAATGAAGTGATTATTCTCTTTTAATTATCTGCCAAAAACAAGTTATCGAAATTATCGCCGCGTTATTACAACGGATTTATTTGACCGTATCGCTAAATGCGCGTGTCTATGGTGGCCCAGTACGTGTTAACAAACACGACAATGGTTTTTTGTTTCATTCATTACTTATTATGTGAAGCCTAACTTGATTCATATTATTTATGTATTTGTGTTACCAGACCGTTATTTCCGCTCCAGATGAGTAAAACTCAATAAAAGAGATGACATCTGATACATCCCTCTATAAATCGCGCGTTCTGGTAACGCATCGGGGAAATGAGCCCTGGAGACAGGAGCTTTTAATTTGCACTTAAAGCGTTACGCCGGTAGCGGCTTTGCCATCGAAATATCTGCGTTCTGGATAAAGTTGCTGGCTAATAAACTTCATCGCTCCCATTGTTTCTCTCCTTGCAATCCCCCCCTTTTGCGCTAAACAGTAATTTTTACTCAAGTGAAGGATCGCTGATGCCGCTCTCCCGTCCGCTGTATCTCTCTGTCGGCACATTGCTGCTGGCGCTGCTGCTTATTCTCACCGCGCTGACCACCGAACGACGGCTCACCTGGATGATGGAAGTGGTGCCGGTGTTTATCGTGGTGCCGGTGCTGTGGGCCACCGCCAAGCGCTACCCGCTCACGCCGCTGCTTTATGCGTTGATTTTCACCGGCTGCGTGTCGCTTATCGTTGGTGGGATGTATTCCTACGCGCGGGTGCCTGTCGGGTTTATGGTGCAGGAGTGGCTCGGGATGGCGCGCAACCCGTATGACCGGTTCGGCCATGTGTTGCAGGGTTTAGTAGTGTCGCTGTCGGCGCGGGAGGTGCTGGCGCGCGGCGGCTACCGGCTCGGCGCGAAAATGCTCGCATTCCTGGTCTGCTGCGTGACGCTTGCTATCAGCGCCTTTTACGAGCTGATTGAGTGGTGGGTGGCGCTGGCGCTCGGCAAAGACGCGGATGATTTTCTCGGTACGCAGGGCGACGAGTGGGACACGCAGGCGGATATGCTTTGCGCGCTCCTCGGCGCGTTTATCTCGGTGTTTGCGCTGGCGCGCGGCCACAACCGCCAGCTTAAACGCGTAATGCGCGAATAAAAAAGCCGCCCGCAGGCGGCCTGATGCGTTTAGCGCTTGCGCACCTCCGGCAGGAAGAGATCGCCGCGCAGCACGCCGCTGCCCAGCACATCCTGCGTCTTCTCATTCAGCCAGCCCACAATCCGCGCGGCCATGACGTCCATCGAATATTCGATGGCCGGGATCGTCGGCACGCCCGGCATTTGCAGCGTACCCGCGAGGCTGAAGACCATGATGTCGTCCGGCACCGATTTATTAAATGCCTGAAGCTGCGGAATAACCCGCTGCGCCTCCTGATCGTCCGCCACCAGCAGCGCATTGAAGTTAAGCGTCGTCGCGTTGTTGAGCAACTCCTGTAACGCCACCGAGGAAGAGGTGGCGTCCATAAACACCAGATTGCGGTTAAACGGCAGGAAGTTGCGCTCCAGCGCCAGCTTATAGCCGAGCAGCACCTGATCGGCGAAGCCGTTGCCCTGCGGATAAATCAGCGCTATCTGGCGGCGGTTCTGCCGAATCAGATAGTTACAGGCGGTTTCCACGGCGAACGCGTGATCGTAATGCAGACTGGGGGCGTTTTCGCTCTCCATGCAGTCCACGAGGATCACATTTTCCTGGGTGATGTTTAACGGAAACCGCGCGCCGATAATCAGCACGTCGTCACACAGGCCGCTGGTGAGCTCGTCCAGCGCGTTCATCACTTCATGCTTGCTGTTGGCGAAGCGCAGCAGCAGGTGTTTCTGGTGCTGGCTGAGCTGTTTTTCCAGCGCGTAGAGATAGCCCGTGGTCTGGTTGATATTCTCCTGCGCGCAGATAACGCCGATACAGCCGGTGCTCTGGCTTAACAGCGACTGTGCGATAACATTGGGCCGGTAATTGAGTTCATCGACGGCTTTTAGCACGGCCTGACGGCTGGCTTCCTTCACGCCGCGCGATCCGCTCAACACCCGTGACACCGTGGCCTTTGAGACCCCGGCCAGACGCGATACGTCGTTGATTGTTGACATCTTTTTCCCCTGGCAGAAACCTGGCTTTCTGCGTCAAATCTTCATCAAAAATCGTTCAGATGATAACCGCCTGAAGTATATCCGTTTCCCGAAATCATAGAAACCGATTTTCCGTTTCGTGTCCGTGGTACGCATTTCTCCCGAAAAGCTGTGACACAAATCCAATTAATTCTCGCGATAAAGCGGAGATCATGACGGGTTTCACACTTCTCTTTTTTATAAATGGAAATCGGTTTCCATATCCTATCCAATCATCTCCGCAATAAGTTTTTACATTTAAGGATGAGGCCATGTACAAGATTATGCTGTGTTGCTCTGCGGGGATGTCCACCAGTCTGCTGGTGAGAAAGATGGTTGACGCGGCAGGAGAACGGGATCTTCCCGTACAGATTGAAGCCTGGGGCGTTGCCGAATTTGATACGCAGTTTCCAAAGTATCAGGTGGTGCTGCTCGGGCCGCAGGTGAAGTATATGTTACCGACGCTGTCGCAAAAGGCTGCCGCTCACGGCATTCCTGTTCAGGCCATCGACATGATGGATTACGGAATGCAGCGTGGCGACAAAGTGCTGGATTACGCGCTCTCGCTTATTGAAGCCGCGCATTAGAAACAGGATCTCGCCCATGAGTTCTTTATATCAGTCGATGGTTGCCGTTATTGAACAGACGATTACGCCGCTCGCCGGGAAACTCGGCCAGCAGAAATATGTTATCGCCATTCGTGACGGCTTCACCGCGGCGCTGCCGTTCATGATTATCGGCTCGTTTATGCTGGTGTTTATCTTCCCGCCGTTCTCTGCCGATACCACGGTCGGCTTTGCCCGCGCCTGGCTCGATTTCTCGCAGACGTACCGCGAACAGCTAATGCTGCCGTTTAATCTCAGCATGGGCGTGATGACCTTTTTTATCTCCGTTGGCGTCGGCGCAAGCCTGGGGCGTCAGTTCCAGCTCGATCCCGTCATGGCGGGCCTGCTGGCGTTTATGGCGTTCCTGCTGGTAGCGGCCCCCTACGCCGACGGCAAAATCTCCACGCAGTATCTCTCAGGCCAGGGCATTTTCACGGCGCTGATTACGGCGATTTACTCCACCCGCGTCTACGCGTGGCTCAAGGAACACAAGGTGACCATCCGCCTGCCGAAAGAGGTGCCGACCGGCGTGGCGCGCTCGTTTGAAATTCTCATTCCGGTTATCGCGGTGATGGGAACGCTGCACCCGCTGAACCTGTTCATCGAAGCGCAAACCGGCATGATCATGCCACAGGCGATTATGCATCTGCTGGAGCCGCTGGTTTCCGCGTCGGACTCCCTGCCCGCCGTACTGCTCTCGGTGTTGCTGTGCCAGATCTTCTGGTTCGCGGGCATTCACGGCTCGCTTATCGTCACCGGCATTATGAACCCGTTCTGGATGGCGAATCTCTCCGCCAACCAGGCGGCGCTGGCCGCGGGCGCTGCGCTGCCGCACACCTATCTGCAAGGCTTCTGGGATCACTACCTGTTGATCGGCGGCGTCGGCTGCACCCTGCCGCTGGCATTTTTACTGCTTAAAAGCCGGGCGACGCACCTGCGCACCATCGGCAAAATGGGCATCGTGCCGAGCTTTTTTAATATCAACGAACCGATTTTGTTCGGCGCGCCGATCATCATGAACCCCATTCTGTTTATCCCGTTCGTCTGCGTGCCGCTGGTCAACGCCGTACTGGCCTGGACCGCCACACGACTGGGGCTGATTGAACAGGTGGTGTCGCTCACGCCCTGGACGACGCCTGCGCCCATCGGCGCTTCCTGGGCCGCCAACTGGGCGCTGGCCCCGGTGGTGATGTGCCTTATCTGCATGGTGATGTCAGCGCTGATTTATCTGCCGTTCCTGCGCGCCTATGAACGCTCACTTATTAAGACCGAAGAGCTGAAAGCGCGTAACGCGGCCCCACAGGCGCAAACCGTGACCGGATAATTCCCGTCGCGCCAGGGACGGCGCGGCTCAAATAACGACACCGGAAATAACAGGCATTAAACGCGTGGCGGTATTTCGCTATGCGGGGAGCGTTACGCCTTTTTATTCCCTTTCATCAATGAAGAGTAACAAAGAATGATTGCACTGGAAGAAGCGGTAATGGAAATCATCGTCAATGCGGGGCAGTCGCGCAGCCTCTGCTTTGAAGCGCTGCACGCCGCCCGGGCGGGCAATTTCAGCGAGGCGCAACACCTGCTGCGCGAAGCCGACGGCTACGCCCGTCAGGCGCATAAGATGCAGACGAAGCTGATTGAACAGGACGCGGGCGAAGGCCGCCAGCCGATGACCTTAATTATGGTGCACGCGCAGGATCATTTAATGAATTCCCTGCTGGCGCGCGAATTTTCTGAAGAGCTGATTCATTTATATCAGCGTCAGTAAATAAATTATTTTATTCGCGGCAGAAGATCCTCTGCGGGCGATAAATAAACCGCTGTACCCGAAACGACGTAAATACGCTTTCCCGATGATAGCGCATTAATTCTGGCCCGCCAGAAGGGAGAGCTTTTGTCTTAATAATAGTGACGATAAAGAGATAATTATGACTACGTTAAAAAAACTTCCATTAGCCCTGGCGGTTATCGCCGCCCTTTGCCCTGTATCTGTGCTCGCTCAGGAATACACCCAGGAACAGATTGACGCCATGGTGGCGAAAGCGGTGGATAAAGCACTGGCCGAGCGCCAGGCGAAAATCGACGCCGCCATGAACAAAAAAGCCGATGTGGTCACCGAGCCGCAAAGCCCAGCCCAGACGCCGGATCTGGCGATTCCGTTCGGCGTGAAGTTTACCGGCTACGCCCGTTATGGCGCGCATTACCAGAGCGGCGATCAGAAATATGTCGCGGTTGACGGCTCCTATAACGGCGCCTCCGCCATTGGCCGTCTCGGCAACGAAGGCAACGGCGGCGAATTCCAGCTCTCGAAGGCCTTTAAAGGCGGCAACGGCGCCATCTGGGATGTCAACGTGATGTTTGACCACTGGGGCGACGAAGTGAACCTGAAAAAAGCCTACGCGGGCGTGACCAATCTGCTGGAATCGAACCCGAACGCCTATTTCTGGGCCGGCCGCGATTTCCACCAGCGTCCGCAACAGGGTATCAACGACTACTTCTGGATGAACCACGACGGCCAGGGCGCCGGGGTGAAAAACTTCGATCTGGGCGGTGTTCAGTTTGATGTGGCGGTGGTGGCCGCTGTGGAATCCTGTAGCCCGGAAGTGATGGAAGACGAAGCGAACCCGTCGCGCATCACCTGTACCGGCGGCTCCGGCACCGGCGATAAAGGCAACTACGCGGCGACATCGAAAATTCACGGCATGAAAGTCGGCCCGCTCGATCTGGAGCTGTACGCCAACTACGGCTTTGACTCAAAAGCCGTCGATCGCGATGAGCGCCTGAAAGCCTGGCAGGGCGGCGTGGTGCTGAGCCACACGAATGACAGCGGCGTGAATAAGCTCATCGCCCGCTACTCCGATAATTCAGATAACAGCGTGTATAACAAAACCGACGATCTGACCACGGTATACGCGAGCTTCGAAGGGCTGCACAGATTCACGCAGCAGGCGCAGGTGGAGTATCTGCTGGCGTTCCACGATTACGACAATGACCGTGACGATCGCGATAACCGCCGCAACTATAACGCCATCGTGCGTCCGATGTATTTCTGGAACGACGTCCACTCGACCTGGCTTGAAGCAGGCTGGCAGCGCGTTGATTACCAGGAAGGCGGCGATAACAGCGGCTGGAAAGTGACGCTCTCGCAGAACATGTCTATCGCGATGGGCCCGGAATTCCGCCCGATGCTGCGCTTCTACGTGACTGGCGGCGAAGTGGATAACAAACGCACCGCGCGCGTCAACAATACCGACGACACCACGCTCGATTCGCTGAATATCGGCGCGATGTGGGAAGCCTGGTGGTAATCAGGCTGGGATAACGTACGCAAAAAAACCCGCCGCCGGCGCACCGGGGCGGGTTTTGCTGTTTATCGCGCGTTACGCCGGGCTTGCTGCGGGTGGGGTTCGGCCCTCTTCAGCCGCCTCCTGCGGCTTTTCTTCTTCCGGCACATCAGGCTGGATAATCACACGGCTTGGCAGCGCAAGCCGCACGCCCAGCTCCTGAAGCCCTTCCATAATGCGCAGGTTAATCTCCTGCTGCAGGTCCATGTACTGGTTGTAATCCGCCGTATTAATGATGTGCACCACTTCGTAGGTCAGGCGATCCTGATCAAAAGTGGCGAAGTGCGCGCGGTCGAAACGGGTATCACCGCTCTGCTCGATAATGGATTTCACCATCGGGCCAATCTGGCGCAGCTTCTCCGGCGGCGTGGCAAGCGAGACGCCAAAGGTGAATACGATACGGCGCGTCTGCATGCGCTTGTAGTTGTGAATGGTTTGCTGAAGCAGAATGGCGTTCGCGCAGACAATCTGCTCGCCGCTTAAGCTACGGATACGCGTGGTTTTCAGGCCGATATGTTCGATGGTGCCGGAGACATCGTTAAAGACGATGAAATCGCCAATTTCAAAGGGTTTGTCAAAGCCAATCGAGAGCGAGGCGAACACATCGCTCAGCACCGTCTGCACCGCCAGCGCGATGGCGATACCGCCGACGCCGAGGCTCGCCACCAGCGCGGTGATATTGACCCCGGCGTTAGCAAGAATCGACAGCAGCATCACCGCCCAGATCAGCGCGCGGATTATCAGCCCCAGAATAACCATCGTCACCGGATTACGGTGCGTGCCAGGGCGCATTAGGGAATGGTGCAGCCACGACTGCACCGCCTGATCGAACCAGAGCGCGATTTGCAACGCCAGCACCAGGAACCAGGCGTGGGAAATGGTACTGTGTATCCGGTCAGGCAGGCTGACAAACTGCAAACTGAAAAGAAAGGCGGCGAAGAGGATCAAAATGCGTCGCGTCTTTCTTAATACGTCGAGAAAGACCTTATACGCTGAGCCGTTATTATGTTCCTCCGCCCAGCGCGCGATGCGCTTGTGCAGTATCGCGAGAATTTTACTGACGACCCAGTAAGTGACGAGGGTTATCGCCAGCACCAGCAAGACATTTCCCCAGAACGTTAATGATGTCATCAGGCGCAAAAAATTGGTGTGCAGAATGTAATCCATTCTTCCTCCCTGGTCGGTAGCCCTAAAGTGAAACCTGAGTATAGACCATCGCTAAGAGGGCTCTTTTCATAGGGTTAGGCTGTCTTCGAGCATAAAAAAAGCCCCTTCATCAGAAGGGGCTTAATGCAGAAATTAACAGAGCGGGGCTTCACGCCGTAACGGCTTAATACCCTTTGGAGCGGGAGATTTTATCCAGATACCCCATCACAAACGCCGACAGCACAAATGTCAGGTGGATAATGACATACCACATCAATTTATTATCCGGCACGTTCTTCGCATCCATAAAGACGCGCAGCAGGTGAATGGAGGAGATAGCGACAATCGACGCTGCCACTTTATTTTTCAACGAGCTGGCGTCCATTTTCCCCAGCCAGCTCAGTTTTTCCTTACCTTCATGAATATCAAGCTGGGAGACGAAGTTTTCATAGCCGGAAAACATCACCATGACCAGCAATCCGCCCACCAGCGTCATGTCTACCAGCGACAGTAACAGCAGGATCAGATCCGCCTCAGCAATCGTCAGAATGTTCGGCAGAACGTGAATAATTTCCTGGAAGAATTTGACGGTCAGCGCCAGCAGCGCCAGAGAAAGCCCGAAATAAACCGGGGCCAGCAGCCAGCGTGAGGCGTACATTGCGTTTTCGATAAAGCGTTCCATAGCGTCCTGAAAAATAGCCAGAATGGCTTTCAGTATAACGCACAGAGGTGACGGTCTGACAACAGACGGAAGGGATCAGACCTGGGTGATATCGACCTGCGGGCGCTGGAACTCGGGCCAGACGATCGCCACCAGTTGCGGATAGGCTTCCTGGCTGAATTCATGGAAGCAGTGGCGCAGGTTGAGCACTTCGATATCAGAGAAAGTGACTAACTCACCGTTCAGACAGCGTTTTTTTAAATTATCGTAATATTTATAAACGGCTGAATTAAGATTACTGCAACGGCGCTGCGCCTCAAATAAACCCGGCGTGGCGTTCAGTTCTTCAAATGTCATTTTTTTAATGGTGGCGTTCGTAAAATCGATATATTCATGATTAACGCGCCAGTACCACAATGGCGTAATTGCGTTAAGGAGCGCGGAGAAATGGTCCTCGCCCTCTTCTTTGTTACGCGGCGGGATGGGATCTGCGCCAGAAGCGTTGTCTGGTTTATTGGCACCATTTTCTTTCATAAAAAAAAGCACGCCGCTTAAAAGCAGCAGCAAGGTAATGACAGAATAAAAAATACTGTTCATGCGCAGGCTCCGTTTTTTTTGATTTTAATTTTCCGGCATGTTATTGTCAACGAAAACCATCCGGCGTATTTCTTTATCCTTCTGATATAAAAGGAAATAACATCAATGTTGCCCGACAATCTTGTGCCGGCGCGTTATCGTATTCCCACACCCGACAACCACCCCTCCGGCGAACAAAATAGCGAAAATTTAACTCAGGGAAAGCCAAAGCTCGAAGAATATGAAACGGACATATTGAGCGGCAAATCTCTGGCGGGCCAGAGCGGCAACGTACTGCTGGAAGAACGCGACCGCCATATTAAAGCACGCCTGCTCAGTGTGGTTAAAATTGAGGCTTACACTAAAGTCCTGAATAAACTGGTCGAAGATAATGCTATTAGCGCTGAAGAATTGGCTGAACTGATCGCCACGAAAACCGCGCAGATAAATGAAGCGGGTAATAAAATTTGGCTTAATCTCATTACCCAGGAAAAAGACGCCCCCGTTTTTTATAAGTTCGAGGATTAACTGGCGTGACGGAAATAACCTCCAGCCACCAATATTTCACTTTAGATAAGCAAGAAGAACAGAAATTTATCTTAAGTCAGAATTTGCAGGCGCTGATTAATGAAAAAAATGAAGCCATTGCCGGTTATACCCGAGCCGTGCTGACGATCCCGGCTGCCCTGGTTCAACTGAAATGGCAAAATCGCCGCGAAATCTATCCGTTTCTGGTGAAAGAAGAGGTTTATGGCGCTGTACTTGAAGAGATCATGAAGCGTTATCCGCAGCTGCGCGCGCAAATCCTGACGGCGATTGAAGAAAATTATCAGCAGATTAAAGCGCAGGAAGCCGAAACGCTGATGTTAAGCCGCAGGCTCGCCGAGGGTAACTGCCAGACTTCTTCCGTCACGCCGCTTCCCGAACCGCCCGTCGCCTCACCCGACAAGTAGCGCGCCCGCGTTCTGTCCGCCGTTTTCCTCCTGCGTTATTACCTCCGTCACCTGATCCAGCGTTCCGATTTGCACATCCCCGGTACGATTACGCTTGCTTCGGTCTATCAACAGCAGCGATTGCGCCGCCCGGCGCAGCAGCAGCGTTTTGTACTCCGCGTTCCACGAGCGCGCGTCCCAGATGGTGCCCGCTTCATCAATCCCCTGGCATGAGAAAAGAAACAGATCGATATCGATATGCTTCAATAACGCAGGCAGCGACGGATTTTCATAGCACGCCGCCTGACGATGCAGAATGCCGCCGGTGCTGATAAGCGTTATCTGCTCGCGTCTGGCGACCTCCTGCCCTACCCGCACGCTGTTGGTGAAAATGGTGAGCGGGATATCCGGCAACTGCCGCGCCAGATACCAGCAGGTGGTGCTGGCATCGAGCGCCACCACCATTCCGGCGTCGAGCCAGTTCAGCGCATTACGCGCGATATCCATCTTATGCGCATGGTGGCTTTTCAGGCGCGCCTGGAACGGATCGTCATGGCTTTGCACATCACGCCGCAGCGCACGCGCGCGCCCGTGGCTGCGCAGAATTTTCCCGGCGCGCTGCAGCTCGCTCAGATCGCGCCGGATGGTCTCCTGACTTACAGCAAGGCGGTGCGCCAGCGCCTGGGTGCTCAGCGCCTCATGCGCCCACAAGAGCTTGATAATCTTCTGCTGACGCTCGTTTTTCATTCTGCTGCTCCGTCGGTGATTGGCCTGAGTTGCACGCTGTTCATTATTGCAGCAGGCACACGGAAAGGAGAACCGGCCCGCGCCGGAAATACAGAAAATCCTGATAATTTTCGACAGCGCAGCATGAGGCACTACCCTTAGAGGACGCTTTGATAACGAGGAGGAACTTATGGCGAACGACCAGAACAAGATCCAGGACCCGACGACCCAGTATTTCACCGGGGAATATCCAAAGCAGAAACAGCCTGCGCCGGGCATTCAGGCCAAAATGGAGCCGGTGCCGGACTGCGGTGAGAAAAGCTACAAGGGAAGTGGTCGCCTTCAGGATCGTAAGGCACTGGTGACAGGGGGCGATTCCGGTATTGGTCGCGCTGCCGCCATTGCTTACGCGCGAGAAGGCGCGGACGTGGTGCTGAACTACCTCCCGGAGGAGCAGCAGGACGCCGAAGAGGTCAAGGCGCTGATTGAAGAGGCGGGCCGCAAAGCGGTGCTGATCCCAGGCGATCTGACCGACGAGAAATTCGCCCGCGATCTGGTGCACCGCGCCATTCAGGAACTGGGCGGGCTGGATATTCTGGCGCTGGTGGCCGGTAAGCAGACCGCCGTTGAGGATATCGCGAATCTCACCAGCGAGCAGTTCCAGAAAACCTATGCGACTAACGTGTTCGCGCTGTTCTGGATAACCCAGGAGGCGCTGCCGCACCTGAAACCGGGTGCCAGCATTATCACCACGTCATCCATTCAGGCGTATCAGCCAAGCCCGCATCTGCTGGATTACGCGTCCACCAAAGCCGCTATCCTCAACTACAGCCGCGGGCTTGCCAAACAGGTAGCGGAAAAAGGCATTCGCGTGAATATCGTGGCCCCAGGCCCTATCTGGACGCCGCTGCAAATCTGCGGTGGTCAGCCGCAGGAGAAAATCCCGCAGTTCGGCCAGCAGACGCCGCTTAAGCGCGCAGGCCAGCCGGCGGAACTGGCGCCGATTTATGTCTATCTGGCAAGCCAGGAATCGAGCTATGTCACCGCCGAGGTTCACGGTGTCACCGGCGGCGAGCACCTGAGTTAATCTCTTTCAGATGGGATAATAAAAAAGCGCGGCTTATGCCGCGCTTTTTCTTTGGCTGAAGGCGTAAGCGTTACTTCGCTTTCGTCACTTCCTGTCCGACCAGGCCGATTTTCAGATAGCCCGCCTGATGCAGCGTGTCCATCACGTTCATCATGGTTTCGTAGTCGACGGTTTTATCCGCGCGGAAGAAAATCGTGGTGTCTTTCTTGCCGCCGGTCTGGGCGTCGAGCGCGCTAATCATCGAATCACGCGTCACCGGATCGTTGCCGATAAACATCGTTTTATCCGCCTTCACCGACAGATAGACCGGTTTTTCCGGGCGCGGCTGCGGCTCGCTGGAGGCGGCCGGCAGGTTCACCTTCACATCGACCGTCGCAAGCGGTGCCGCCACCATAAAGATAATCAGCAGCACCAGCATTACGTCGATAAACGGCGTGACGTTAATTTCGTGCATTTCGCCGTTATCATCGAGATTTTCGTTAAAACGCATCGCCATAGGATTAACCTACACGCAGTTTCTGAGCGGTACGCACCGGCTGCGCCTGGGCGCTGGCTTCAAGATCCAGATCGCGGCTTTGCAGCAGCAGAACCTGGGCTGCCACATCGCCAAGCGTGGCTTTATAGCTGCCGATAGTGCGCGCGAAGATGTTATAGATAACCACCGCCGGGATAGCGGCGACAAGACCAATGGCCGTCGCGAGCAGCGCTTCAGCGATACCCGGTGCCACCACCGCGAGGTTGGTGGTTTGCGACTGCGCGATGCCGATAAAGCTGTTCATGATGCCCCACACGGTGCCGAACAGACCCACAAAGGGCGAAATCGCGCCGATGGTCGCGAGATAACCGTTGCCGCGCCCCATATGACGCCCTGCCGCCGCCACGCGACGCTCAAGACGAAAACCGGTGCGCTCTTTAATGCCTTCGTTATCTTCGCTGCCCGCCGAAAGCTCACGCTCATTCTGCGCTTCTTCAATAAGGCGCGCGCTCAGGCTTTTCGGGCCGAAACGTTCGGCCATTTCACGCGCGTCGTCCAGCGTGCGGGCGCCAGACAGCTCCTGCTGTTCGCGCTTAAGGCGGCGTTTGTGGCCAGACAGCTCAACGCTTTTACTGAAGAAAATCGCCCAGGTCACGACGGACGCCAGAATGAGGCCAATCATGACGATTTTCACCACGATGTCGGCATGCTGATACATGCCCCAGACGGAAAGATCCGTCTGCATCAAATTATTTCCCACTGTGCATCTCCAGGACGAAAGTCACAAAACTGCTCACAATGATATCAAAATGACATCGAATTGATAGTAGTTCTCATTAGTATTTGCATGGTGTGCCAGCGCGAAATTTTTTTCTTTGCGCTCAGACAGGAAAGGCGTTCAGATGACGTTTTTTCATCTTTGACGCCAGAATAAAAACAGCGCGAGGCGATGGCGATTTTCCGTGGTAACGTAGATTTAGACATCCAGACGTTCAGACAGGGGAAAGCCATGACCGACAAACACATTGAGACGGCGCTGGTGCAGGCCGGGCGCGCAAAACGTTACACGCAAGGCTCGGTAAACAGCGTGATTCAGCGTGCCTCATCGCTGGTGTTTGACAGCGTGGCCGCGAAAAAGCAGGCCACCGCCGGGCGCGCGCAGGGCGAACTGTTTTACGGGCGACGCGGCACGCTGACGCATTTTTCGCTTCAGGAGGCGATGTGCGAGCTGGAAGGCGGCGCGGGTTGCGCGCTGTTTCCGTGCGGCGCGGCGGCGGTCGCCAACACGATTCTGGCGTTTGTCGAACAGGGCGATCATGTGCTGGTGACTAACAGCGCGTATGAGCCGACCCAGGATTTCTGCACCAAAATTCTCACGAAATTCGGCGTCACCACCACCTGGTTCGACCCGCTGGCGGGCGATGGCATTGCAAAGCACCTTCAGCCGAACACCAAAGTGGTGTTTCTGGAATCGCCCGGCTCCATCACGATGGAAGTTCACGACGTGCCCGCGATTGTCGCGGCGGTACGCCGCGTCGCGCCGGATGCCATAATAATGATGGACAACACCTGGTCTGCCGGCATTCTTTTTAAGGCGCTCGATTTCGGCGTCGATATCTCGATTCAGGCAGGCACCAAATATCTGGTCGGGCATTCGGACGCGATGATAGGCACGGCGGTTGCCAACGCCCGCTGCTGGGATACGCTTCGCGAAAACGCTTATCTGATGGGCCAGATGGCGGACGCCGATTCCGCCTATGTCACCAGCCGCGGCCTGCGCACGCTGGCGGTGCGCCTGCGTCAGCATCATGAAAGCGGCCTGCGCGTGGCGCAGTGGCTGGCGGCGCACCCACAGGTAGCGCGCGTCAATCACCCGGCGCTGCCGGGCAGCAAAGGCCATGAATTCTGGAAGCGCGATTTCAGCGGGGCCAGCGGCCTCTTCTCTTTTATTCTCGACAAACGCCTTAGCGACGCAGAGCTCGCGCATTATCTCGATAATTTCGCGCATTTCAGCATGGCCTATTCGTGGGGCGGCTATGAGTCGCTTATCCTCGCCAACCAGCCGGAAGAGCTTGCAGCGATCCGTCCGGCGGGCGGCGTGGACTTCACCGGCACGCTGGTGCGCCTGCATATCGGGCTCGAAAACGTTGAAGATTTAATCGCCGATCTCGACGCGGCCTTCTGTCGTATCGCCTGAAGTGAAAAAAAACCGCGTTATCCCAGGAAAAGAGAGGGTTTGTTGAACCTGTAGTGCAGATGTAACGGCCCATTTAGAGGTACAATAAGGCAATTCCGCTGTTCCACAGGATCTCCCATGGCTGTTATCCAGGATATTATCGCTGCGCTCTGGCATCACGATTTTGCCGCGCTGGCGGACCCGCACATTGTCGGCGTGGTCTGGTGTGTGATGTTTGCCACGCTGTTTTTAGAAAATGGTCTGCTGCCGGCGTCGTTTCTGCCGGGCGACAGCCTGCTGCTGCTGGCGGGCGCGATGATAGCGCAGGGCGTCATGGATTTTGTGCCGACGCTTGTGATCCTCACCAGCGCAGCCAGCCTCGGCTGCTGGCTGAGCTATGTCCAGGGGAGATGGCTTGGCAATACGCGTATTGTGCGCGGCTGGCTCGCGCAGCTACCGGCGAAATACCATCACCGCGCCACCTGCATGTTCGATCGCCACGGCCTGCTGGCGCTGCTGACCGGTCGTTTCCTGGCGTTTGTGCGCACACTGTTGCCGACGATGGCGGGCATCTCCGGTCTCTCTAACCGTCGCTTCCAGATCTTCAACTGGCTGAGCGCCGTGATTTGGGTCGGCGTGGTGACCGGCTTTGGCTATGCGCTCAGCATGATCCCGTTTGTGAAACGCCATGAAGATCAGGTGATGACCTTCCTGATGATCCTGCCCATCGCGCTGCTGGTTATCGGCCTGCTTGGCGCGTTGCTGGTCGTATTAAAGAAAAAAACGCAGTAAGTCTTTCCGGGCGGAGCGCAGGCTCCGCTCACGACAGCGCGCGCAGGCGCGCGGCATCCTCTCCCGGCGTCACCCCGAAATAGCGTTTAAATTCACGGCTGAACTGCGACGCGCTCTCATACCCCACCTGCATCGCCGCTGCGCTGGCCTTCATCCCGTTATGCGCCATCAGCAGCCGTGCTTTCTGCAACCGCCAGGTTTTCAGGTATTGCAGCGGCGAGGTGCTGGTCACCGCTTTGAAATTATGGTGAAACGCCGAGACACTCATGTTGGCTTCCGCCGCCAGTTGCTCGACCGTCAGGCTTTCGGCGTAGCGGGTTTCGATGCGCCTTATCGCGCGGCTTATCAGGCTGAAATGCGTCTGGCGGCTTACCAGCGCCATCAGCGCCCCGCCGCCCGGCCCTTTCAGCACGTGATAGAGAATTTCACGCACGATCTGTTTGCCAAGAATGCGCGCATCCAGCGGCTGCTCTAACACCTCCAGCAACCGCTCGACGGCGCAGAGAATGTCATCGGTCAGTATGCCGGAATTAATCCCGCACGAGCACGGCGCGGGCCGGAAATGATCATCCTCGCCAATCTCCATCACCAGCGCCTGAAGCTGAAGCACATCAATATTAATGCGGATGCCCGCGAGCGGTTCCTCCGCGGTGGCGAAGGTTTCGCACTCAAACGGCAGCGGCACCGTCAGCAGCAGATATTCACGCGGATCGTAACGGAAAACCTTATCGTTGAGATAACCCGTTTTATGGCCGGAAAAGAGAAATATGATGCCGGGCTGATAAATCACCGGCGTGCGCGCGCCGGGCGTCGTGCCGTAGAGCAGGCGTATCTCCGGCGGCAAAAAAGTCAGCGTTTTTTCTTTCTCTTTTAAGCGCTTAATTTCTTCTGTGATATTCCTACATATTGCATCGCGATTCATTAACAGCGACTCCAGACAGCCCTTTTAACCGGCGTTCAGTGTGCGCAAAAAATCCGATTTCCTCCAGAGGTAAAGAGAAATGGGCAAGAGAAAGGCAGGAATGAGCATTGAGGCTGTACGCCCCCGCACCGAGAATAGTCGTCAACCCTGCACGCCTGATGCGTGACGTTTATTCCAGAAGGAGTTTTCGATGAACAACTTTAACCTCCATAACCCGACCCATATCGCCTTTGGTAAAGGCGCCATCAGCGAACTGCGCGTGCTCATTCCTGCAGACAGCCGCGTGCTGGTGACTTACGGCGGCGGCAGCGTCAAAAAAACCGGCGTGCTCGATCAGGTTTACAGCGCCCTGAACGGCCTTGACGTGCTGGAGTTCGGCGGTATCGAACCCAACCCGTCTTACGAGACGCTGCTGAACGCCGTTGAGCTGGTGCGTAAAGAAAAAGTGACATTTTTACTCGCCGTCGGCGGCGGTTCTGTTCTTGATGGCACGAAATTCATCGCCGCCGCCGCGCACTATCCGTCCTCGCGCGATCCGTGGCATATCCTGGAAACCGGCGGTAGCGAAATCACCAGCGCCATCCCGATGGGCTCTGTCCTGACGCTGCCAGCAACCGGCTCAGAATCCAACAAAGGCGCGGTGGTTTCGCGTCGCGCCACGGGTGACAAACAGGCGTTCCACTCTGCGCATGTTCAGCCGCGTTTCGCCATTCTCGACCCGGTTTACACCTACACCCTGCCGCCGCGCCAGGTGGCGAACGGCGTGGTGGACGCTTTTGTTCACACCGTCGAGCAGTACGTCACGTATCCGGTGAACGCTAAAATTCAGGACCGCTTCGCGGAAGGCATTCTGCTGACGCTTATCGAAGAAGGCCCGAAAGCGCTGAAAGAGCCGGAAAATTACGACGTGCGCGCCAACCTGATGTGGGCCGCGACTCAGGCGCTGAACGGGCTTATCGGCGCGGGCGTGCCGCAGGACTGGGCAACACATATGCTCGGCCATGAACTGACCGCGATGCACGGCCTGGATCACGCCCAGACGCTGGCGGTTGTGCTGCCGTCGCTCTGGAACGAGAAGCGCAATGAGAAGCGCGCCAAACTGCTGCAGTACGCTGAGCGCGTCTGGAATATCACTGAAGGCAGCGATGATGAGCGCATCGACGCCGCCATTGCCGCCACCCGCCGCTTCTTCGAAACCATGGGCACGCCAACCCGCCTGAGCGATTACGGTCTGGACGGCAGCTCCATTCCGGCGCTGCTGGCGAAGCTTGAAGAGCACGGCCTCACCGCGCTTGGCGAACATAAAGATATTACGCTTGACGTCAGCCGCCGCATTTACGAAGCCGCCCGCTAAGCTTTTTACCCGCGAGCTTTCGTTTTTGGCTATTTCGACCAGACTTAACTCACTGACTTGCGCCGGGGCAGCTTGCCCCGGTGTGTTAGCTCAAAAGGAGGAAATATGGCAAATCCAGGCGTAATTAAGCTGCATGACGGCAACCTGATGCCCCAGCTCGGCCTCGGCGTATGGCAGGCGACGAACGAAGACGTCGTCACCGCGATTCACAAAGCGCTGGAGGTGGGCTACCGCTCCATCGACACCGCAGCGGCCTATAAGAATGAACAAGGCGTGGGCGACGCGCTGAAAAGCGCGGGCGTTGCGCGCGATGAGTTATTCATCACCACCAAACTCTGGAACGACGATCAGAAGCGTCCGCGCGAGGCGCTGGAAGAGAGCCTTGAAAAGCTGCAACTCGACTATGTGGATCTCTATCTGATGCACTGGCCGGTGCCGGCTATCGACCGCTATGTCGAGGCCTGGAAAGGCATGATTGAGCTGCAACAGGAAGGGCTTATCAAAAGCATCGGCGTCTGTAACTTTAACGTTGAGCATCTGCAACGCATCATCGACGAAACGGGCGTGACGCCGGTTATCAACCAGATTGAGCTGCACCCGCTGCTGCAACAGCGCCAGCTGCACGCCTGGAACGCCACGCACAAGATCCAGACGGAATCCTGGAGCCCGCTGGCGCAGGGCGGCGAAGGCGTGTTTGACCAGAAAATTATTCGCGAACTGGCGGATAAATATGGCAAAACCCCGGCGCAGATTGTGATTCGCTGGCACCTCGACAGCGGCCTGGTGGTTATCCCGAAATCCGTCACGCCTGCGCGCATCGCGGAAAACTTTAACGTCTGGGATTTCCGTCTGGATAAAGACGAACTCAGCGAAATCGCGAAGCTCGACCAGGGCAAACGCCTCGGCCCGGATCCAGAACAGTTCGGCGGGTAATCGCGCCAGTTGGCGGCAAAAAGAAAAAACAGCATACTACGCAGGCCTGTTTACGGACGTTTGAGGACCAGTTCCGATGAAGCACCGCTTAGCGTTAGTTATGCTGTTTTTTTCCGCCAGCACGCTGGCGCAGGGGGACGCACAGACCCCCACGCAATTTCTGAAATCGCTCTACCAGAGCTATGCCAAAGGCAATGAACCGGTGGATTTTGCCAGTAAAGGCGAGCAGCAGATCCTCTCCGATCGCCTGCTGAGCCTGGTGGAAGAAGATACCCGTCTCTCCGGCGGTGAAGTCGGCTTTCTCGATTACGATCCCATCTGCTATTGCCAGGACTGGGACGATCTGGCCGTGGATAAGATAAACGTCACTAACAGCGACGCCACGCATGCCAAAGCCACGATTACCTTCCGCCCATTCCGCAGCTCACCGGATGCCACCACCCAGAGCTTTGCGTTGATTAACGAGAAAGGCCGCTGGCGCATCGATGACATCATGAACGGCAACGGCAGCCTCTATAAATCGTTGCAGGAGAGCGGCCAGCAGTTGCGCGCCGATAGCACGAACAACGATACCGTCTCTCCCTGAGATCTTGGTAATAAAAAACGGCTTGCCACTGGCAAGCCGTTTTTTTATCTGCGGCCGCGTTATTTCGCCGGGCCGCCCGCGAGTTTATCCAGCATCATTACGCTGGACGTTTCGATGTACTTCGGCAGCTCGGAGAAGAGATGAATGATGTGCGCCGACTGTAAATGCTTTTGCAGCAGTTCGCGGCTTTCCCACTCTTCCGTCCAGACAAAACGGCGCGGATTTTCCGTGTCGCGGTTGAGCTGATACACGATACAGCCCTCTTCGGCATGCGTTTTTTCGATGACGCCGCGAAACAGCTGCTCAAGCGTCTCTTCCTTGCCAGGTTTACTGACGAAAATAGCTACTACCGGAACGGTCATGTTGTACTCCTGCAATCATATTTACCAGGACAAGCGGCGCGCCTTCTGCCCGTCGCGTTTATTTCGCCTGGGCGCTTAACAGCGCCACTCCCGTTTGCGCCGACACGCGCTCGATATACGCGCTCACCTGCGGGCCAAACGCCGCGCCTTTGACAATCGTGAGCGAGCGCAGCAGCGGGAAGAGAATAAAATCGGTGGTATCAATGGCCTGTCGCCCGGCTACCAGTGGCTCCAGCGCGTTCAGATCTGAATTCACCTGCGCCAGCAGCGCTGGCGTCTGCGCGCGCAGCGCGGCTAAATCGCCGAAGGCTTTCTCTTCACGCGCGGTATAGGCGCGACGCGCTTGTGGCGTCGCCAGCTCGGCGAAATCGCCCTCGGTAAAGCGCGGGATCGCCAGATTAAACAGCGGGGTCGATACCGACTCGCACCACTGTTTAATGGCCTCATCCACCGGCGCGTCGGCCACGCGCGGCTGTGCAAGCCCATCCACGTAGCGCACGATATCCATGCTCTCCGGCATATACGTGCCGTCGTCTTTTTCGAGAATCGGCACCACTTTGCGCCCGACCATGCGGATCGGCGTGTCGGCATCGCCTTCCATAATGACGCACACCTCAACCGGCAGCTTTTTCAGGCCGAAAATCATCAGGGCGCGGACACAGAACGGGCAGTGCTCGTAGATATGCAGCTTCATGCAATTCTCCATGGGGGCGCGGCGACCATCTTGTTATCGCTCGCAAAAAAGACTACTGATGAGTAACCTTACTGGATAGTAACATAACGCGTTTGCGTGACAAGCGCGACGAAAACGCCCGGTGCGATACCTTTGCCGTCTGGCTTGCAGTAAGCTTACGCCGTTCACGTAACCCAGGGAGAGAGGATTTGCAGACTGACGCTGACAACCCGGAAAACCGCAAACCGAAACGGGGCATCGCCACCCGCCGCCGGCTGTTGAAACACGCCTGCGCCGAGTTCGCGCGGCTTGGCTATCACAGCACCAAAGTCAGCAATATCGTAAAGGCGAGCGGCCTGAGCCAGCCGACGTTTTATCTCTATTTCGCCAGTAAAGAAGCCGCTTATGAAGAGCTGGTGAGCGAATTTCGCCTGCGCCTGGAGCGGCTCACCGAAACGCTGCTGATCCGCGACCGCGTCGAAGGCGAAGCGCTGGTGAAAAGCGTGCAGAATAGCTTTCTCAAGCTGCTGAATTTCCTTGCTGAAGACAAAGCGCTGACCGAAATCGGCTTCTTTCAGCCGCCCGGCTGCACACAGACCAAAGCAACGCTGGTCAACGCCATCGCCAGTAATATCGCCAAAGAGCAGTCGCTTGGCCTGTTTCGCGATGATATCGACGCGCTGCACATGGCGCGCTGCTGCGTGGGCATGATAGACCAGATGGCGCGGGTCCCGGCAGATGAGGCGACCCCGGAGGCGCTGGCGCTGGGCTGTGCGCAGCTCTTGTGGGAGGGCATCTGGTTAAGCCGCCACCATCACGCCGTCTGACGCTTTTCTCGCCGACTGTGCCCGGTGACTCGCGCCAGGCGCACAAATCCGCAGCACAATGATTGATAAGCCAAAAATCATCGGCGAAGATACCTTCTGGCGCTTCGCTTTGTGACGTCAGGCACAATGGTTGGCTATATACGCGCGAAAGCCCCCCTGAACCAGATTATGCCCATTGCGCCGCACGCCAGGGGCATTACCTTAACGCATTATCGCTTTTACAGACCGCCAGCCAGAGGAATGGACGATGCAACACCGCCTCACCATTAAAGATATTGCGCGCTTAAGCGGCGTGGGGAAATCCACCGTGTCGCGCGTGCTCAATAACGAGAGCGGCGTCAGCGAACGCACCCGCGAAAAGGTCGAGGCGGTGATGCGCCAGCACGGTTTCTCCCCTTCACGCTCGGCGCGCGCGATGCGCGGACAGAGTGATAAAGTCGTCGCGATTATCGTCACCCGTCTGGATTCGCTCTCGGAAAACCTGGCGGTGCAGACCATTCTGCCCGCGCTGTATGAACAGGGTTACGATCCTATCATGCTGGAGAGCCGTTTTTCGCCCGCGCTGGTGCAGGAGCATCTGGGCGTGCTGAGCCGCCGCCATATCGATGGCGTGATTTTGTTTGGCTTTAGCGGCATTAACGAGGTGCTGACCGCCGCCTGGCAGAAATCGCTGGTGCTGATGGCGCGCGACGCGACGGGTTTTGCGTCGGTCTGTTATGACGATGACGGCGCGATACGCCTCTTAATGCAGCGCCTGTATGACAACGGCCACCGCCATATCAGCTTTCTCGGCGTGCCGCACAGCGATATCACGACCGGAAAACGCCGCCACGAGGCGTATCTCAGTTTCTGTAAACAGCACGGGCTGACGCCGCGCGACACGCTGCCAGGGCTTGCCATGAAACAGGGTTATGAACACGCGGCCGACGTGCTGAGTGAAGAGACCACCGCGCTGGTCTGCGCGACCGATACCCTTGCCATCGGCGCCAGTAAATATCTTCAGCAGCGCGGCGGCACGCCGGTCCAGCTTGCAAGCGTCGGCAATACGCCGTTACTAAAATTCCTGCATCCGGAGGCTCTCGCGGTCGATCCGGGTTATGGTGAAGCCGGGCGCGCCGTGGCGAAACAGCTTATCGATCAGATAACCGGTCGCGCCGATCCGCGCCTGATTGTGATCCCCGCCCGTCTGGATTAACCCTCTTCTCGCACGTTTATTGTGATCGCGCTCTGTTTTCGGGAACGTTCCCGTTCACGCCATCCCGCTTAAAAGTTACTCTGCGCCCCAGGCCATCCGAGCCTCGTACCTACCTCTGCGACAGGGCTTCATCATGAGCAAAGTAAACCAACAGGATATCGATAAGCTGATAACCCTTGTGGGCGGCCGCGAGAATATCGCAACCGTTAGCCACTGCATTACCCGTCTGCGTTTTGTACTGAATCAGCCGTCTAAAGCCGATCCGAAAGCGATTGAAGAGCTGCCGATGGTGAAAGGCTGCTTTACCAACGCCGGACAGTTTCAGGTGGTGATTGGCACCAATGTCGGCGATTACTACCAGGCGTTGATCGCCACCAGCGGTCACAGCGCCGCCAGTAAAGAGCAGGCGAAACTCGCCGCGCGCCAGAACATGAAATGGCATGAGCGGCTTATCTCCCACTTCGCTGAAATTTTCTTCCCGCTGCTGCCCGCGCTGATTAGCGGCGGCCTGATCCTCGGCTTTCGCAACGTGATTGGCGATGTGCCAATGCACGACGGCAAAACGCTGGCGCAGATGTTCCCGTCGCTTAAAACCATCTACGACTTTTTATGGCTTATCGGCGAGGCCATCTTCTTCTATCTGCCGGTCGGGATCTGCTGGTCGGCGGTGCGCAAAATGGGCGGCACGCCGATCCTCGGGATCGTGCTTGGCGTGACGCTGGTTTCGCCGCAGCTGATGAACGCCTATCTGCTCGGCCAGCAAACGCCGGAAGTGTGGGATTTTGGGCTCTTTACCATCGCCAAAGTGGGCTATCAGGCGCAGGTGATCCCGGCGCTGCTGGCGGGTCTGGCGCTCGGCATGATTGAAATTCGCTTAAAACGCCTGGTGCCGGATTACCTCTATCTGGTGGTGGTGCCGGTCTGCTCGCTGCTGCTCGCGGTATTCCTGGCGCACGCGTTTATCGGCCCGTTCGGCCGTCTTATCGGCGATGGCGTGGCGTTCGGCGTGCGTCACCTGATGACCGGCAGCTTCGCGCCCATCGGTGCCGCGCTGTTTGGCTTCCTCTACGCGCCGCTGGTTATCACCGGCGTGCATCAGACCACGCTTGCGGTGGATATGCAGATGATTCAGAGCATGGGCGGCACGCCGGTGTGGCCGCTGATTGCGCTGTCGAACATCGCCCAGGGCTCGGCGGTGGTGGGCATCATCATGACCAGCCGCAAACATAACGAGCGCGAAATCTCCGTACCGGCGGCTATCTCAGCGTATCTCGGCGTGACCGAACCCGCCATGTACGGCATCAACATGAAATACCGCTTCCCGATGCTCTGCGGCATGGTGGGTTCCAGCATTGCGGCGCTGCTGTGCGGGCTGAGCGGCGTGGTGGCGAACGGCATCGGCGTCGGCGGCCTGCCCGCCATTCTCTCCATCCAGCCGGATTACTGGCAGGTGTACGGCATGGCGATGCTGGTGGCGATCATTGTTCCTTTCATCCTGACCGCCTTTCTCTACAAGCGAAAATCCCGCCAGGGAACGCTCTTAGTCGTCTAACTTTTAGGGTAGTGCGGGGAGCGTTTCGGCGCTCCCCTTTAGCAACAGCAGGAACGCGTTATGAATAACACTCTGCCGTGGTGGCAAAACGGGGTGATTTACCAGATTTACCCGAAGAGTTTCCAGGATACGTCCGGCAACGGCACAGGCGATCTGGCGGGCGTCACCCGACGCCTCGATTATCTGCAACAACTTGGCGTGGACGCCATCTGGCTGACGCCCTTCTATCTCTCTCCGCAGGTCGATAACGGTTACGACGTGGCGAACTATACCGCCATTGATCCAGCCTATGGCACGCTGGAGGAGTTCGACGCGCTGGTGGCGGACGCCCATGCCCGCGGCATCCGGGTGATTCTGGACATGGTGTTTAACCACACCTCGACGCAGCACGCCTGGTTTCATGACGCGCTGACCCGCGAGAGCGCGCACCGCGAATTTTACATCTGGCGCGACGGTACGCCGGAAGAAGCACCCAACAACTGGCGTTCAAAATTCGGCGGCAGCGCCTGGCGCTGGCACGCCGAGAGCGGCCAGTACTATCTGCACCTCTTTGCGCCCGAACAGGCGGATCTCAACTGGGAAAACCCGCAGGTGCGCGCCGAGGTGAAAAAGGTCTGCGAATTCTGGGCCGATCGCGGCGTGGACGGCCTGCGTCTCGATGTGATCAACCTGATTTCAAAAGATCAGGATTTCCCGTCGGACGATCGCGGCGACGGGCGGCGTTTTTACACCGACGGACCGCGCATTCATGACTATTTACAGGAGCTGAGCCGCGACGTGTTTCAGCCGCGCGGGCTGATGACGGTGGGCGAAATGTCCTCCACGACGCTTGAGAACTGCCAGCGCTACGCCGCGCTGGAAGGCCACGAGCTCTCGATGACGTTTAACTTTCATCACCTGAAAGTGGATTACCCGGACGGACAGAAGTGGACGCTCGCCGCCCCCGATTTCGTGGCGCTGAAAGCGATTTTCAACCACTGGCAGCAGGGGATGCATGGCGTGGCCTGGAACGCGCTGTTCTGGTGTAACCACGATCAGCCGCGCATCGTCTCGCGCTTCGGCGACGAGGGCGCGCTGCGCGTACCGGCGGCGAAAATGCTCGCGATGGTGCTGCACGGCATGCAGGGCACGCCCTATATCTACCAGGGCGAAGAGCTGGGCATGACCAACCCGCACTTCACGCGGATCATCGATTACCGGGACGTGGAGAGCCACAATATGTTTGCCGAGCGGCGCGCGCAGGGGCAAAGCCCGGAGACGCTGCTCGCCATCCTCGCCAGCAAATCGCGCGATAACAGCCGCACGCCGATGCAATGGGATGCCAGCGACAACGGCGGCTTTACCACCGGCACGCCGTGGATCGGGCTTTGCGATAATTACCGCGAGATCAACGCCGCGCGCGCGCTCGACGATCCAGACTCTGTGTTTTACGCCTATCAGAAACTCATCAGGCTGCGTAAGACGCACCCGATTTTCACCTGGGGCGACTATCACGACCTGCTGGCGGAGCATCCTTACCTGTGGTGCTATCGCCGTGAATGGCAAGGGCAGACGCTGGTGGTGATGGCGAATCTGTCGCGCGAAGCGCACTGGTGTACGCCGGGTGAGTTTAGCGGCGCGTGGCAGGTGCTGATGAGCAACTACCCCGATGCAGCACCCCGCCCCGGCGAAATGAACCTGCGTCCGTTCGAAGCCGTAATATGGCTTCAGGGAGACGCGTAACCCAATCGGGTTAACGCACCAGCGCGTTAACCCGGCTCAGCCACTGCGCGACGCCGGCGTCGAGACTGGCGTCGCTCAGCACATGCGTGCCCTGAATCAGCGCTGGCGGCTGCCAGATCATGCCGGTCATGTTGGCCATCGCGTGAAACGGCAGCCAGAATTCCTCAATCGGGTAACGGTTATAGCCCTGCGGCGAATAAGCCTCTGCGCTGCCGCCGGTCGAAACCATCAGCATAAACGGTTTGCCGTGCAGGCGATCGCCGCCGGTGCCGTAGGCAAAACCGTGCTCAAGCACCTGATCCTGCCACTCTTTTAAAATCGCGGGCGAGCTGTACCACCAGAACGGAAACAGCATCACCACCGCATCATGCGCCAGCAGCAGCGCCTGCTCGCGCTTCACGTCGATGTTAAAGTCAGGGTATTCACGCATCAGTTCATGCACCGTCACCTGCGGCAGTGCTTTCAGCGCCTCGATAGCCGCGCGGTTGACGCGTGAATCATCCGGGTAACGGTGCCCGGCCAGAACCAGAACTTTTTTCATTTTTACTCTCCTCAACGATGTGGTTGAGGTAATGTTGGCATGACGCAGGGTTAACCTGTAGTGCAGTTCCGGGCATATCTGTTTCAACTAAAGGTATCAATCATGACGCTCACCTCAGACGTACATCGCCTGCTGCCTGCGTTTCTCGCCGCCGCGCAGAGCCAGAGTTTTTCCGCCGCCGCTCGCCTGCTGGGCGTGACGCCTGCTGCTGTCAGTAAAAGCGTGCGGCAACTGGAGGCGCGCCTGGGCCGCGTGCTGTTTCAGCGCAACACGCATTTTGTGGTGCTGACGGAAGAAGGCGCGGCGCTGCGCGAACAAGTAGCCCCGCTGTGGCATGCGCTCAACCAGGCGCTGGAAAAGCCTGCCGACGAGCCGCAGGGGCTGGTGCGCGTGAGCGTGATTCCCGGCTTCGGGCGCTACCTTCTGATGCCGGCGCTGCCCGCTTTCCAGCAGCGTTACCCGCAGGTGCGGCTGGATCTGGCGATGGATCCGCGCCGCGTTAACCTGATTGGCGAGCGGATCGATGTGGCGATTGGCCAGCGGACGGTGCAGGACAGCCGCATCGTGACGCGCGAAATCCGCCCGATGCGCATGATGCTCGCCGCGTCACCTGCCTACCTGGCGCGGTTCGGCACGCCGCAACAGCCGCAGGATCTGCTGCATCATCGCTGCCTGGTACACCGCAATCCCGGCAACGGCAAGCTGCAAAGCTGGCTTGCTGACGAACTGGCGATGGAAGAACAGCACGCTTTTCTTATCAGCACCTTTCCCGATGTGCTGGTGGACGCCGCGCTGGCGGAGATGGGCATTGTCTCGCTCGCCGACTGGTATCTGGCGCCGCTTATCGCCGCGGGCCGTCTGGTGCCGTTGATGGAAGCGCACTGGCCTGCGCCGCAGCCGCTCTGGGTGAAGTATCCGCACCATCGCCTCGCCCCGCGCGTGCGGGCTTTCGTTGATTTTTTAATCGAAAAATTCACAGTGTAAATGTTTCTCGCCTCAACGCAGACCGTAAGCGCACTCGCCGCTTTGCTTTGTCCTGCATCAATAAAATCGCAAACTTGTTTGATGCAAATCACTATATATAGACATTAAAATCCACCGCGGCCCAATATCTTGTTATTTCGGGCTAAACTTTCAGCAATCCGGTGCGGAGGATATTCCCGCGCTGCTGTGGATAAAACGGGCCAGCTCCGACGTTAACAGGGGGTTTATGCAGCCAATATTCCCTGCGCCGCACGACGGAGTTTCTGTGGATAACCTGTGCTTAATATGGAGTGATCATGACACCGCATGTAGTGAAACGAGACGGGTGTAAAGTACCTTTCAATTCAGCGCGCATTCGCGAAGCGATTCTTCGCGCGGCGCAGGCAGCGGGAGTCGATGACGCAGACTATTGCGCCACCGTCGCGGAAATCGTCAGCAGCCAGATGCAGCATCGTCGTGAAGTGGACATTCACGAGATCCAGACGGCGGTGGAAAACCAGCTGATGGCGGGCAACTACAAGCAGCTGGCGCGCGCCTATATTGAGTACCGCCACGACCGCGATATCGCCCGTGAAAAACAGGGCCGCCTGAATAAAGAGATCCGCGGGCTGGTTGAGCAGACCAACCCGGCGCTGCTGAACGAGAACGCCAATAAAGACAGCAAAGTGATCCCGACCCAGCGCGACCTGCTGGCGGGCATTGTCGCCAAACACTATGCGCGCCAGTATCTGCTGCCGCGCGACGTGGTGCTCGCCCACGAACGCGGCGAAATCCACTATCACGATCTCGACTACTCGCCCTTCTTCCCGATGTTCAACTGCATGCTGATCGACTTAAAAGGCATGCTGACGCAGGGGTTTAAAATGGGCAACGCCGAGATAGAACCGCCGAAATCGATTTCCACCGCCACTGCCGTGACGGCGCAGATCATCGCCCAGGTGGCGAGCCACATCTACGGTGGCACCACCATCAACCGCATTGACGAAGTGCTGGCCCCGTTTGTGACGGCAAGCTTTGAGAAGCACCGCCGCACCGCGATGGAGTGGAACATCCCGGATGTCGAAGGCTACGCCCGCGCCCGCACCGAAAAAGAGTGTTACGACGCGTTCCAGTCGCTGGAATATGAAGTCAACACGCTGCACACGGCCAACGGCCAGACGCCGTTCGTCACCTTTGGTTTTGGCCTTGGCACCAGCTGGGAATCGCGCCTGATCCAAAGCTCGATTCTGCGCAACCGTATCGCGGGGCTGGGTAAAAACCATAAAACGGCGGTGTTCCCGAAACTGGTGTTCGCCATTCGCGACGGCCTGAACCATAAAGCTGGCGACCCGAACTACGACATCAAGCAGCTGGCGCTAGAGTGCGCGAGCAAGCGCATGTACCCGGATATCCTCAACTACGATCAGGTTGTGAAAGTGACCGGTTCGTTCAAAACGCCGATGGGCTGCCGCAGTTTTCTTGGCGTTTATGAAGAGAACGGCGAGCAGATCCACGACGGGCGCAATAACCTCGGCGTGATTAGCCTGAACCTGCCGCGTATCGCGCTGGAGGCGAAAGGCGACGAAACCGCGTTCTGGGCGCTGCTTGATGAGCGGCTGAAGCTCGCCCGCAAAGCGCTGATGACGCGCATTGCGCGTCTCGAGGGCGTAAAAGCGCGGGTGGCACCAATTCTTTATATGGAAGGCGCGTGCGGGGTGCGTCTTAAACCTGATGACGATGTCGCGGAGATTTTCAAAAATGGCCGCGCGTCGATTTCTCTCGGGTATATCGGCATTCATGAAACGATTAACGCGCTGTCCGGCAACCAGCATATCTATGACAGCGAGACGCTGCGCGCCAAAGGTATCGCGATTGTCGAGCGTCTGCGTCAGGCGGTGGATCGGTGGAAAGAGGAGACCGGTTACGGCTTTAGCCTCTACAGCACGCCGAGCGAGAACCTGTGCGATCGTTTCTGCCGCCTCGATACTGCCGAGTTTGGCGTGGTGCCGGGCGTGACCGACAAAGGGTATTACACCAACAGCTTCCACCTGGACGTGGAGAAGAAGGTAAACCCGTACGATAAAATCGATTTCGAAGCGCCCTACCCACCGCTCGCAAGTGGCGGCTTTATCTGTTACGGCGAATACCCGAATCTTCAGCACAACCTGAAGGCGCTGGAAGACGTGTGGGATTACAGCTATCACCACGTGCCTTATTACGGCACCAATACGCCGATTGACGAGTGTTACGAGTGCGGGTTCACCGGCGAATTCGAGTGCACCAGCAAGGGCTTTACCTGTCCGAAATGCGGCAACCATGATGCGTCACGCGTTTCCGTCACCCGCCGCGTTTGCGGGTATCTCGGCAGCCCCGACGCCCGTCCGTTCAACGCGGGTAAACAGGAAGAAGTGAAGCGCCGCGTGAAGCACCTCGGCAACGGGCAGTTGGGTTAACGCCGCTCTGGCGTCTGGCACGGTGGGTGCGCTGCGCTTACCCACCCTACAAAAACGAAACGCGTAGGGTGGGT
>ERZ1108166.91-NODE-91-length-112082-cov-32.397654_pt1 | contig 112082 bp, 104 predicted proteins | sample MGYA00403702_ERZ1108166 | MGnify/ENA primary metagenome ERZ1108166 (study PRJEB35170, sample SAMEA104062401) | human gut metagenome | biome: human gut; feature: human-associated habitat; material: faeces | place: Denmark | collected 2012-05-01 ...
AAGCACGCCGCCAGCGTTCATCCTGAGCCAGGATCAAACTCTCGTTAAAAGTGTTCGTTCCGGTCAGAATTAACTACTAGCTAATTCATCCCTTTTACTGTCTGTCACATTAAATGTGACGGGTGCATCTTTTAGATGCTGTTCTTAAAAAATCTTCTCTTAAGAAATTTTCAAGGTTGTTGTCTATTGTTTAATTATCAAGGTTCTTCGCTGTTCTTGTTGATAAGAAGTAGCTTTGATATTTTATCACACCGCTTTCTCTTTGTCAAGAACTTTTTTCATTTTCTTTTTGCTGTCTGTTCCGGAAGTGTTTCTTCCTCACAAGTCAGCTTTAATAGGTTATCACATCCGCTTCCTTCTGTCAAGAACTTTTTTATTTTTCTTCCAGAGTTTTCAATGTGTACTTTCTCGTTTAGAAAGTAACGGAGAAGGAGGGATTTGAACCCTCGCGCCGCTACTAACGACCTACTCCCTTTCCAGGGGAGCCCCTTCGGCCAGCTTGGGTACTTCTCCAAAATGCCCGCGTATTATACACGCTATACTTTTCTCACTCATTCCTCGTTTGTCGTCATATGCCTCAATCTTCTCAGTTGTGCATGCGCACCTTCAAGGAAAACAAAAGGAAGTCCATTCAATTCTGAACTTCCCAAGCGGAGAGGGTGGGATTCGAACCCACGCGCCCTCTCGGACAAACGGTTTTCAAGACCGCCTCGTTATGACCACTTCGATACCTCTCCAAACTTCCTGTCATTTCACAGGTTAAATTGTCTTGTTCGCCCTCGCGACAATGTGTATTCTAGCATAATACTATCTGAAATGTCAACACCTTTTTTTCACTTTTTTTATTTTTTTGTGCGATGGCCATTAACTCTTCTTTCGTAACTATCTCTGCACAAATAATTTCTGCCTACAATTAAGAAATGACACTGCGCAAATATAGCGCTTACACAAACACAATTGGAACAGGAATAATCAATGTCGCGGCAGCTGATTGCATCTTTCTTTATTATGGCTGCCGCTATATATTCACTTCTATTTTTCGATAACTGTAATAGTTCCATTTTTCAGCGTTGTAATATCAGAGCTTCTGCCGATCAAACATGGATAATACTCCCCTTTTTCAGTTGCAGACAGTATGCAATTTTGTCTGAGTCCTTCTCGTACATCTTCTGCTTTTTTTAATTCTCCGTTATGGATCAATTTGTATCCGATCATTTGTCCTTCTACCCGAAAATCCTTTGTTTCGTATTCTTCCAGATGAATTTGAATCTCATCACCTTCGCTTAATTCCCATCCACTGCCGTCTTCCTTTGTAAAAATCACAAGCGCTTCACTGGTAAACATCACTTCTGGGATTTGATATTGTGTCCCTCTTTTTTTCACTGGGATTACTGTAAATGTACTCGGAATTGCAGTTTCATCCTCTATTTGTTGAATCATTGGACAATTTTCCCAATCATAGAGCCCTGATACACTTTCCGCATCTTCTTTGTTTATAAGATTTCCTTCCGAATCATAAACCAATGCTGTTCCTTGTATGCTTTCTCCTATCAATTCACGATTTTCCTCCGTTACCAGCTGTGTTCCTCCATCATTTGGAAACTGCCAATATTTCACTGCAAATACAATTAATGAAGCTGATAATATCATTGCCGCTGCAAGTAATATTCGCCATTTCCAGACTTTTCTTTTTTACCGAAGGTACTCTATTCATAATCTTAGAAATTACCACTTTTTCAGTATTAACTGCAGAAAAAACAGTATCTAGCTCGTATTCTTCATATTCATTCAAAATTTCAGCACTTTTATCAGAAATACAGTCAAACATATCACTATAATTCATTTTCATCAATGACGCACTCCTTTATCAAGATTTCCTTCAGCTTTTCCCTGCCTCTTTTTAATTTTGTTTTTACTGTAGACTCTGGGATTCCCTCTTCTGATGCAATTTCCCGAATCAACTTTTCCTGATAATAATATTTCAACAATATAATCTGATATTCTGTTTTCAACTGTTGAAGTGCAGAATATATTACCTCTCGTAACTCAATATCTGCAAATACTTTTGCACTGTTTCCAATCACATTTTCATCCAATTCAACATGCGGACGAATTTTGTTTCTTTCATTGATCGCCTCATGTTTGGCAATCGCAGCCAGATAGCACTTAATGTCTTCACATTTATTTGTATCTATCTGTTCTGCCTTTTCCCAAAGCAAAAAAACACCTGATTGATCACTGCCTGTATATCTATTTCTGTCGAATAAAAAGAAAGAATCGAATATACAATTTTTGCTACATAATTATGATACGTTTGGATAATTTCTTCTAATGCGGCAATTTCTTTTTGTTGCAGTTGAAGTATCAATCTCTTTTTTACCATCTTGCATACCCCCCTTTCTATCTATACATACAGTTCTTTTCGGTCAAAAGTTTCATTTTGCCAAAAGAAAAAGGCCGGAAACTCCCAGCCTCTTGCATACATCATTTACTTTTTTCGTCTTTTCAAAAACACTTCTGCCATCTCCAGATCTTCCGGTGTTGTGATCTTGATATTTTCATACGAACCATACACCAGACGGATGGGATGATTCAGCATCTGTTCCACGACCATGGCATCGTCTGTCACGGAAATCTGTTGTTCCCGCATCAGCATCTCGTAAGCTCCTTTTACGATATCGTAAGAAAATACCTGCGGGGTCTGTATCATCCACACTGTGCTTCTGTCCGGTGTTGTCTGAACGTACTCTTTTTCATCCGCGATTTTGATGGTATCTTTGACCGGCATGCCAACTACACAGGCTTTTTCTTTCTGCACCTGTTCATATACGCGTTCTATCATCTCTTCGTCTACAAATGGTCTTGCTCCATCGTGGATAAAGAGATATCCTTTATTTTCTGCTTCCTGGATTCCATTCCAGACAGAGAGATAGCGTTCCGCCCCTCCGGGTAATATTTTTCTTACTTTCGTAAACTGATATTTTTCTACGATTTCCGTCCTGCAGTATTCGATCTCCTGTTCTCCTGTCACCAACAAAATCTCGTCAATGACCGGTGATTCCTGAAATGCATGCAGGGAATAATAGAGAACCGGTTTTCCACACAAATCCAGATACTGTTTTTGGATTTTGGTCCCCATCCGCGTTCCTCTGCCTGCTGCCAGAACGATTGCTGTTACAAATTCTTTTTCTTTCATATCCTTTATCTTTCTCCGAGTTTCAGATTCGGAACTGCGTTTAGATCCAGCCCGTGCCTTGTTCCTGCCAGATATTCATAATATGCTGCCACTCCGATCATCGCCGCATTATCTGTACAGAAAATCGGTGACGGATGATAAAATTTCACGCCGCGTTTTTCACAGGCATCCTGCATCGCCTGACGGAGAGCGCTGTTGGATGCCACACCGCCCGCAATCGCAAATTTATTCATTCCGTATTTTTCTACTGCATGCATGGAATTTTCTACCAGTACTTCCACAACCGCTTTCTGGAAGGATGCCGCAATATCCGCCGGATTGTAGGATTCTCCTTTCATCTTGCATCCGTTTATGTAGTTTAACACGGAAGATTTCAGGCCACTGAAACTGAAATCATATTCGGAATCCATGTGCGCCTTCGGAAACTGAATGGCGTCCGGATTTCCTTCTTTTGCGATCCGGTCGATTTTAGGCCCGCCCGGATATCCAAGCCCGATGGCTCTCGCCACTTTATCGTAGGCTTCTCCCACAGCATCATCGCGGGTGCGCCCCAGAATCTCGTATTTTCCATATTCTTTCACACAGACCAGATGGGTATGTCCGCCGGATACCACAAGACACAAAAATGGCGGCTCCAGATCCGGATTTTCAATGTAATTGGCAGAAATGTGTCCCTCGATATGATGCACCCCTACCAACGGAAGATTTTTGGCATAGGCAATCGCTTTTGCCTCTGCCACACCGACCAGAAGAGCCCCAACAAGTCCAGGACCGTAAGTGACCCCGATGGCATCGATATCGTCCAATGTCACGTTTGCCTCGTTTAAAGCTTCCTCTATCACCTGGTTGATCTTTTCAATATGCTTTCTGGATGCAATCTCAGGCACAACGCCTCCGTACAGTTTGTGCAGTTCAATCTGGGAAGAAATAACATTGGAGCGCACTTCTCTTCCGTTGTGGATCACTGCTGCCGCTGTTTCATCACAGGAACTCTCGATCGCTAATATATTGATATCTCTGATTTCTTTCATACTGCAAACCTCTTTCTACTCAAATGCCAGTTCTCTGGACATTCTGTCTTTTCCCGCCTTGGCTTCCGGAAAGATCCGGCGCACTTCATCCATATACTCTTCCGGTCTTGTCAGGGACGGACTGTAATGGGTCAGCCACATTTCTTTCACCTGTGCGTCCTTTGCCAGGTGTGCCGCTTCGTAAAATGTCATATGCTTATATTCTACTGCTTTGGCTGCTTTTTCTTTTTCTCCATACATCCCTTCGCAGATAAACAAGTCAGAATCCTTCGCATTTTCCCGGATAGAGTTCGTCGGTCTCGTGTCTGTTGTATACGTAAGTTTTAACCCTTTTCTCGGCGGTCCAAGCACCATATCCGGAGTCAGGATTCCATTTCCCGTCTCGATCGTTTCACCTTTTTGAAGATGCTTCCAATACTTCTGCGGAATTTCCTGTTCTTTTGCACGCTCCACATCAAATTTTCCTGCACGGTCGATCTCCATTGTATAACCATAGCAGAGAACGTTATGGTTCACCCGAAATGCTTTCAGGCGATATCCGTTTAATTCAAAAGTCTGCTCTGCCCCCTCGATTTCTTTATAAATGATCGGAAACGGCAGTTCCGGTGCGATCACGCGGAGCGCAGATACCACACGTTCCAGCCCTTTGGGTCCGATCAAAGTCAGTGGTTCTTTCCGGTCTGCATTTCCCATGGTGAGAAGAAGCCCCGGAAGACCGCTGATATGATCTCCATGATAATGTGTAAAACAGATCACATCAATCGGCTTAAAACTCCATCCTTTTTCTTTGATCGCAATCTGCGTTCCTTCCCCGCAGTCGATCAGCAGGCTGCTGCCGTTGAACCGTGTCATCAGCGCCGTCAGCCAGCGATAAGGAAGCGGCATCATCCCGCCGCTTCCAAGCAAACATACATCTAACATATTATCCCTCTATTTCCACCGGTATCTGAAAAGATCGAAGCAGCTTATCATAACACGCTTCACACAGATCAAAGGAGTGCCTTTCCCCGTCTTTTTCAGAGAAATACCCCCATTCATAATCCACACGGAACACCCCTTCCATCGCATGTCCGCCGGATACCGGAATTTCTTTTCCACATTGATTACAAATCATTTTGCTGATTTCTTTTTGTTCTTTTAATTCATACTGGCGCATAAAATTTCCTCCTGTGATGTTCGGATTTTCTTTTTGCTACGCCTACATTATAGCCGGATATCGCCGCAATTCCTACTGGGAACTGCTTCCGGCACTTCCAGTGATTCTATAAGCATTCTTTTGAAATCCATCAGACATCTGCACCGAGCTGTCTGCTCATCAAAACCGCATCTTCAGACGGGTTTGTATAAAATCCCTGTCGAATGCCATCCTCCACGAATCCGTTTTTCGTATAGAAGCTGCGCGCCGCCTCGTTACTCTCCCTCACATCCAGAAGAAGTTTTTCCATCTTGTGTTCTTCACAATAGTGTTCAAGCGCCTGCATCAGTTTACCGGCAGCCCCTTGTCTGCGTGCTTCTTTCTGCACTGCGATCCTTGCGATCTCCGCCTCATCTGCCGCATGGTACACAAGCAGATATCCCAGAATATGTCCCGCTTTTTCCGCCGCAAAGCAAACAGACTGTTTCTGCTGCACAGTCTCCATCACACTTTTTTCACTCCACGGATCCGAAAAAATCTGCTGCTCCATCTCCGCAACTGCCGCAGAATCTTCCACTTTCAACTCTCGTACTATAATCTCTGCTTCTTTCTCACGCTGAGCGCGTTCCCGCTCTGCCTGAGAAACACGCAGATAATCCGGACGATGCTCCTCTGCTGTTTCAAATTTTCCCGCTTTGTAATACTGGATTCCAAGCGTTCCCACAACGGCTGCTCTCTGCCGGTTCATATACGCAGGTGCAAAAGAATACGGAACCGTCAGCTTTTCTGCCAGAATATTCTCATAAACCGGTACGCCGTCTCCTAAAAATACAACAGGACGGCGGTAACGGTTCAAACGCTCTGCCAGTTCTTCGATCGAAACCGCCATCTGCATCTTGATCACCTGAAAGACCGGTTCTACCAGATTGCTCCCCTCTTTTGTTCCCGCCTTTTTTGAAAATGTATAAATCCCTGTATACACCTGATTGCGTCTTGCATCCATGATCGGACAGATGATATCCTCACATCCATATACATTATAAGCCAGTCCATCCACAGTCGGCACATGGATCAATGGTTTATTCAGTGCAAGTCCCAGCCCTTTCGCTGTCGCAGAACCAATCCGAAGTCCGGTGAAAGATCCCGGTCCTCCTGCCACTGCAATCGCATCGATCGTACCCAGATCCAGCTCTGTCATCTTTACTACTTCATCGATCATAGGAAGCAATGTCTGTGAATGTGTCTTTTTATAATTGATCGTATATTCTGCAACAGTCTGAGTCTCTTCCACGACTGCAACAGTCGCAGTCAGCCCTGAACTGTCAATTGCCAATACCCGCATATTCTCTTTCCTTTCCTTTTCTTTTTTGTATCCTCTATGTTACCGTGTTTTCCGAAATTGTGCAAACAGATTTGCCTAAACGGTTTCCTCCACAGTAATTTTCCGGTAATCAAACCCTTCTTCCAGATTCTTCTCAATCGTGATCTCCGTCCGTTTTTGGGGAAGTATCTCCTCAATTAAGTTTGCCCATTCGATCAGGGAAACGCCTTCCCCCATCACATAATCTTCGAATCCCACTTCATCCATTTCTTCCACATCTCCAATGCGATATACGTCAAAATGATAAAACGGCAGTCTGCCTTCCTCATACACCTGTACGATCGTAAATGTCGGACTATTAACCGGCTCTGTAATTCCAAGACCGGCTGCAAAGCCCTGCGTAAACACAGTTTTCCCAACACCAAGATCTCCGGTCAGCGTAAACACCTGCCCCGGATACGCCTTCTCGCCCAGTTCTTTTCCAAGCTGAAATGTCTCCTGTGCGCTTCTTGTTTCTATTATCATCGCTTCTTCCCTCCATCAGACATCATTTATCTTCTATCATTTCTTATACAAAAAATCCGTATTCCGGGTACTTGAAATTTCCCCGTCATACGGATTTTACCACATTTTAGTGATGGAATAAACGAATTCCTGTAAATGCCATTGCCATTTTGTATTTATTACATGTTTCGATCACATTGTCATCTCTTACAGAACCGCCCGGCTGTGCGATATACTTTACACCGCTTCTGTGTGCACGCTCTATATTATCTCCAAATGGGAAGAATGCATCGGATCCAAGTGCCACGTCTGTCATCTGATCCAGCCATGCTCTCTTTTCTTCTCTTGTGAATACTTCCGGTTTTACTTTGAAGATATTCTCCCATGCTCCGTCTGCCAGAACATCCATATAATCTTCTCCGATATACAGATCGATTGCGTTGTCTCTGTCCGCACGTTTGATTCCGTCTACAAACTGCAGCCCTAATACCTGCGGGCTCTGACGCAGGAACCAGTTGTCCGCTTTTGTTCCTGCCAGTCGTGTACAGTGGATTCTGGACTGCTGTCCTGCTCCGATTCCGATCGCCTGTCCGTCTTTTACATAGCATACAGAGTTAGACTGTGTATACTTCAGTGTGATCATAGAAATCGCCAGATCTCTTTTTGCTGCTTCCGGAATCTCTTTGTTCTCTGTCACAACATTTGCAAACAGCGCGTCATCGATCACCAGCTCATTTCTTCCCTGCTCAAACTGGATACCAAATACATCTTTGTGTTCGATCGGTGCCGGAACATAGTTTGGATCGATCTGGATCACATTATAATTTCCCTTTTTCTTCTCTTTGAGGATTTCCAGTGCCTCCGGCTCATATCCCGGTGCGATCACACCGTCAGATACTTCTCTTTTAATCAGCTTTGCAGTCGATACATCACACACATCAGAAAGTGCAATAAAGTCTCCAAAGGAAGACATTCTGTCTGCACCTCTTGCTCTTGCATAAGCACATGCAAGCGGAGAAAGCTCTCCGAGATCATCCACCCAGTAGATCTTTGCAAGTGTATCGCTCAGAGGGAGTCCCACTGCTGCCCCTGCCGGGGATACGTGCTTGAAAGAAGTGGCTGCCGGAAGTCCGGTTGCTTTTTTCAATTCAGATACCAGCTGCCAGCCGTTAAACGCGTCCATGAAGTTGATATATCCCGGTCTTCCGCAGAGAACCTCGATTGGAAGGTCTCTTCCATCATTGACTGCGATCTTTGCCGGTTTCTGGTTCGGGTTACATCCATATTTTAATTCTAATTCTTTCATTTTCTTCTCCTTTATCCACACTCTGCCTCTGATTATTGATTTTTATTCACAATCTTTGTCTCGATATCCCCAGTTGCAATATCGATATAGCGAACGAACAGAGAAACCTTGTTCTCTTCATTCAGACTGTTCCACAGAAGATCTGTAAATTCTTCGATTCTGTTCGGTACAGAAATCAGTTTTGGCTCTCCTTCAAAACTCGGAAGCGGATTGCCGTCATGCATATATGTATGAATAAAGTGTCCTTCTCCGGCAACCGGGTTCTCGTATGCAAATGTGTAACGGTTGCAGGCATCCGGATTTCCGTTATTGCTCTTTAAGATGGACATTGCATAGTTGTATGTTCCATTCTCAAGATGCATAATTCCGGAAATACGAGGTGTATAGTTCGGACCATCCGGCTCAAACTCTCTGCTTCTGAGAGACTGTTCAAATGTCATCTGCTTGTCCATGCCCTCGTAGATTGTATCTGTCTGATCTCCGTTTGTCACGATCGTCTTATTGCCCAGTACACGAACCGGTGCATAAATGATCAGGCTCGGATCTGTCAGCTTGGAAGGATCAAATGCCTGTGTGCGGATTCCCTGTCCTTCTTCTACAAAAACACGATTGCGGCTGTTTTCGCTTCTTCCCATGATAAAATAAGCGGCAACCGCTTTTGTTCCATCTTCGCTTTTTCCAAGGATGATTCCTCTTCCCGGATAAGAATTACTTTTCAATTCCTGCTCGATTGATAACATTTTCATATAGATGGTCTCCTTTGATTACGAATTCTATTTATAAATACAGCCTTATTATAACTTTGAATTTATTAGAATTCAATATAAATCCACCTTTTCCAGAGCGTCTGTTACTTACTTTTCCTAATAATTACTTATTACTTTTCTGATACATGCCCCAGGCGCCTGGCAACATGTACCCTCGCAATGCGGTTATCTTTCACCTGTTCTACACGCAGCTGCCACTCGTCTGCCAAAACAGAGGCCTGCTCATTTTCTTTTGGAATATATCCCAGATTTTCAATCATGTAGCCCGACAGTGTGTCATAGTTTTCCGAGAACAGAGACAACGGCAATTCCTCGTTCAAATCTTCCAGCAAGATACCTCCGTCCACCAGGTACTCTTCATCCGAAAGCTGCTGGATTTCCGGTTCTTCGACTTCATCTTCTTCGTGAATATCTCCCATGATGGCCTCCACCAGATCCTCTACTGTAATGATTCCGGAGAATCCGCCATACTCATCCACCAACACCGCCATATGCCTTCTGGATGCCTGAAGTTCCCGAAACAGATCATCGGCATCTTTTGTATCCGGCACAAAAAACACTTCTCTCAAAAGCCCGCGGATCTCAATTTCTCCGGTCGTTTTTTTCCGCATTTCGATCATCACATCTTTGGCATGAAGAATTCCGATAATATTGTCCACAGTTTCTTCATAAACCGGAATTCTCGAATGTCTGGATTCCAGAACTGCATCCAGAATCTCCTCATCCGGATCCTCAATATCCACAGCAAACACTTCTCTTCTCGGCACCATCAACTCTCTTGCGCTCTTATCGCCGAAAGAAAATACCGAGTTGATCATTTCCCGCTCGCTGTCTTCGACCGTACCGGATTCTGCTCCCATCTTCAGCATTGCTTTGATTTCTTCCTCTGTAACGATCTCTTCCTGATCTTCCGTCTTCATGCGGAGCAATTTTAACACTCCCTTTGTCGAGATAGAAAGCAGTTTGATAAACGGAGACAAAATCTTAGAAATATAATGGATCGGCATCACTGTGATCATACAGAACTGTTCTGCCTTCTGCAGCGCGATCCTCTTTGGCACAAGTTCTCCGAATACCAGATTAAAAAACATCAAAACAAGCGTCACTCCATTTGACGCAATCGCTGTACTATATGGAATTCCTCTTTGTTCCATCCATGCACTCAATACCGGTGAAATGCTCGACGCCGCTGAAGCACTGGAATAGAATCCGGCAAATGTAATTGCTACCTGAATCGTTGAAAGAAACTTCGTGGAATCTTCGAAAAGACCTTGGATAACGACTGCTTTTTTATTGCCCTCTGCGGCAAGACTGCGGATCCGGTTGTGATTCACGGAAACAACTGCCATCTCTGCTCCGGCGAAAAAAGCATTCATCAATGTGAAAAATAATAAGATACATAAGTCAAAAATAATCTTGTTCCCTGCAGGGTCTGCGTCCATAAAAATACTCCTCCTAAAAATCACTTCAAATTTTTAGGAGAAGTATATCACGAAAAAAATATGAAATCAAGAGGAAAGTTCCTCGTACCATTCCTGCACTTTCCCGGATTCTTCACTGTTGATAAAAACTGTATATTCCGGAAGTTTAATCTTTAAAACCGGTGTCTCTCCACGCCGGATATAAAACATCGCCTTTCCGGACTCTTCGCCTTTGAATTTTCCAAGAAGCTGACGGCTGTCAGAAAGTCCATGTGTTCTTCGAAACTCTTCTTCAGGCAGTGCATCCAAAAGTTCGATTTCTCTGATGTCCTCCCTGCCAAATGTAATTCCATACTCTGTAGAACGTACTGTTACCTGAGTCTCTTCAATCTGCAGCTTCGGATGGACAAAATCCATTTGAAAAAATACGATCAGCATCCATAAGACAACAAGCACAATTGCCACGATTCCAATTCCAGCCAGATAACGCGCTCCCGGTTTTCCCATATTCAGGGAATAATTGCTGCTGCACATCCGATCTTGAATCATCCATCGTCTGTCCCGCGGATTGTTATACCAGCCATTTTTCCAGTAAATATCATCGTCCACATAGGAAAGCGGCTCTTCTGCCTTCAAAGTCTCCCGCCGCTTTTTCATCATCCACAGGAGCGCTGCAAGAATAAATCCTCCACCTGCCAGACTTAACAGGACACAGATGATCAGATCCACCGTATCCAAATATCCTTTCCGGGAAATCTGCCAGAGCAATACCCCCATTCCCGCCAGATTGGTATATGTCCCCACAAGCAAGATCCATGCCCACATCCGTCTCTCTCTGACATGGACTGCTGTATTTTTCCGGCTGTTTTCGCTGAACACCTCGCAGCGCCTTTGATTGCTCCACACATGCAGCCCCCAGAACACGCCTGTTACCAAAAACGCTGTCACCGGAACCAGCAAATGTACCGTTTCTTCCTGTATCCATGCACGTACTTCCGACATCAGACACAGGATCACAAAAATCAGAAATGCCGGAAGATGCCACAATGCCCGAATCTGCTTTTCTTCTGCCTGTGCGCTGGCTGCAGTATCGATCACCACAATATTGGCACCCGTTCCGGCAAACCACCGGTTCTTTACCTTAATATCGTACAGCTTTCGGTGGTATCGGCAGATACATCCCATACTTCCAATGGTAAACGCAAACAGCCAGAACATCCAGCCAAACATAAATATGGACGTATATGTAAATGCCAACACCCCGGAGATCACCGCTCCAGCCGTACTCCACCAGTAAATCTGTTTCATCCGGATGGTATAGCGCTCCATCAATGTCTTCACTTCCGGATCCTTCTGTGCTTCTTTTGGCATATGAATCCCAAAAAGCATACCATTTTCATACTTCATCTTTGTTCCGTAAACCAGCGCAAAACATCCCACGACCAGGAGATTCACAAACAGAGCCATCACACACATCATAATCTCGTATCCCATACATCATGCACCGTCCTTCCCCTTATCCAAACCGGAGGCTTCCGGTCTGCCCGGATAAACTCTCAAAAATTGTCTCACACATCTGCAGAAACTCCTGCTCGTTCATTCCCTTTATTTTTGCCTCTGCACCCAGAAGTGCAAGCTCTCCTTCCAGTTTTTCCCGGAAAACTCCCGCCGTATCCTCCACCGGATTCACAACTGCACCTCTTCTTCTGTCAATCTCAATAAACCCTTCCGCCTTCAACAGCTGATAGGTTTTATTTACCGTCATGGTGTTGACTCCCGCATCTGCCGCCATCTGCCGGACAGTCGGAAGCTTTTCCCCGACCTTCAATGCACCCGTGCCGATTCCCATCACAATCTGATTGCGCAGCTGCACATAAATCGGAGTAGCACTTGCCATATCCAATCGAATCAACATCCCTGTAGTCCCCCTTCTTTCTTTTTATTTTTTCTTCTTTTTATCCAGATTCGCACAATAATCCGCAGCACCACAGTTCGGACACTTTAATTTATATTCTCCCCAGCTGTGTGTGGCAAGAAACAGATTTTTCCACTCTGTCCGAAACGTATGTCCGCAGTGACGACACTGAAATCTACTGCCCGATTCTCTGACTGCCTGGCGGTACAGCGCATAGCCGGTGAGCAATGCGCCTCCTAAAAAGATCACGATCCACATTTTTACGTTCCTCCGTTTCATTAAAAAAGTATCGTTTGTATTATCTATTATAATACAAACGATACTTTTGTCAATCTATACGCCGCATCCATTCTAATATTGATTGAAGATATTTCGAATCTGTTTTACATCTTTTGTGATCGTCAGTGCAAGCATCAAAAGAACCCTCGCTTTCTGCCCGGACAACGTATTCGCTCCAATGCAGACATCCATCGGATCAAACACTCTGTCATCAAATACAATTCCCTGTGACACTCTGGATGCCCTGACAAACACTGTTCCTTTTTCTGCCAGTTTCTCCATCATTTTCATCCATTTCCGGTTATAATTACCGCTGCCGGATCCTACGATCACAATCCCTTCATGGGTCTCTGCCAGATAATCCAGGATTTTCTCATCTGCGCCTGCATAAAAATAAACCACGGCTACTTTCGCCAGACTTTCCAACCTGCGCAGAGCAAAAATAGACTGCATGGTATGTGTCTTAAAGCTTCTGGAAAAGAAATACGCAGTCTCATCCTGCATATATCCCAGGCAGCCGAATGCGTTCTGATCAAATGCATCTGTCTTGTAATTATTTACTTTCTGAATATCTCTTCCGGAATAGATTGTGTTGGAAAACACAGCCATCACACCCTGTCCTCTGGCATCATCGCTGGCCGCCAGACAGACTGCCTGATACAGATTAAACGGTCCGTCTGCACTGGTGGCTGTGGCCGGACGCATTGCTCCTGTAAGTACTACGGGCTTCTGTGTATATACTGTCAGATTTAAAAAATATGCGGTCTCATCCAGGGTATCTGTTCCATGTGTGACCACAATTCCATCGATATCCGGACGGGCTGCCAGCTCATTGAGCTGATTCGCCAGCGTGATCCACTTCTCTTCATCCATCTCATTGCTGTCCACATTAAACAACTGTACCGTCTCAATATCTGCAACATTCTGAATCATCGGGATTGTCTCCAGAATCGACTCCACATTCATCTCTCCCGCATGATAGACTGCCGTCTTTCCCGCTTCTCCGGTTCCGGCTATGGTCCCGCCGGTTGCTGCTATTGCAATTGTTTTTTTCTGTTTGATCGTCATTCTCTCTTTAGTCCTTCCTCTAGTGAAAATACTTTCTGTTCTGAGTATAACGTCAGTCAGAAAGATTTACAAGGAGGAAACAAAAACTGCAGTTTTAGAATATCACTGCATACGCAATATGAAATACGATTCCTGCTGCAAAAACAACAGATAAGGATCTGTGCAGAAACATCCAGACAGATTTTTTCATCCGGCTTTTCAGGCAGGCCACAAGAAGCAGAACAAGCAATACCATCCATACCAGCTTGCCACTGATCATCCCCGGGTTCTTACCTGCCATAATCCCATGCATAAGTCCTATAACAAGCAGCAGCCAGCCATATAACACATGCGGCTTCAGCAGTATCCGAAGTCCTTTTATTTTCTGCCCTGCCTTTGTTTTTTTCAGCGGAGCTGCCAGACACAATATGCACAGTAAAACTGCTGCTGTACTTAATACTTTACCCAATACAAACATTTTTCATCTCCTTGAAATTACTTTCATTTAACTTTTATTAGTTTTGGCTAACTTATTATAACAAAAAATATTTGCTTGTAAAGAAAAATAGAGAAAAAAATGAAATTCACTTCCACTTTTCCTCTATTTCCAAAGTTTCTTTATTTCACAATGTAGCCGAGTTCTCCTAACATCTGCATATCCCGCTCAATGGTGATTCCCGCAGTTGTCAGCATGTCTCCTGAAATTGCAGCATTTGCCCCGGATGTAAAGCAGGATCTTCCTTTATCCGGGAGAAGCCCTCTTCCTCCTGCAAGGCGAATCCATGCATCCGGAAGCAAAAACCGGAAAACTGCAACGATCCGACGCATTTCTTCTGTCGTAAGAACCGGATTATGCTCATAAGGTGTCCCCGGAATTGGATTCAGTAAATTTACAGGCATGGATTTGACTCCTAATTTTCGGACTTCCAATGCAAGATCGATCCGGTCCTCCACGGTCTCTCCCAGTCCCATAATCCCTCCGCTGCATACTTCTATTCCGGCTTTCCAAGCTGCGCGGATCGCTGCGATCTTGTCTTCATAAGTATGAGTGGTACAGACATTCGGAAAATTCTGTCGGGATGTCTCCAGATTATTATGCACTCTTGTGATGCCTGCCTGTTTTAATTTTCGAAACTGAGTTTCATTCAAAAGGCCGCCGGACACACAGACCTTGATCTTTGATTCTTTGTGGATTTCCCGGACGCTTTCGCAGACATGTTCCACTTCCGTGTCATTCAATGCTTTTCCGGAAGTTACGATCGAATAACGCAGGACTCCTCTTTCTTCATTGTATTTCGCCTGCTCTTTGATCTTCTCCACTGCAAGCAGCGGATATTCTTCAATTTCTGTATGGTAACAGGCTGACTGTGCACAATATTTACAGTTTTCTGAACATCTGCCGCTCTTTCCATTAATGATCGTACAAAGATCAAATCTATTTCCACAAAACTGGTAACGGATCTCGTCTGCCGCAAGGCATAATTCCTCCAATGGTTCCCCATATAACTGCAAAGCCTCTGCCTTTGCAATCTGATTTCCCTGCAATACCTGTTCCTTTATTTCCCGTATCAAACTCATTGTTCTTCCTCCATACTGATTTCTTTCTTCAGTATAGTACACGGTCGCTTGATTGTAAACTTGTTTTTAATTTAAGTTTACAATCTTCTCTGCTTTTTTCAAAGAAACACGATATACAGAAAACAATACAAAACAGAAAATTGCAATCAGTAACAGAAGAATTCCAAGCGCTTTGATTTCGATTGCTGTTATCCTCCCATCATTTGTATAATCCACCATGAAAGAGAATAAAAAACCTGCTCCACAGCCAACAATTCCCGGATAAAGAAAGATTTTTGCCAACTGTTTTTTCAGGATCATTCTCTGATATGCATGGTCTGCCCCTAATTTAGTAAGGCTTTCAAAAATCCCTTTATTATCTGTTGCCACAGAAATGCTTCGAACATAGGTCATCACACCAATTGCTGCCAGTGCGATAATACAAATATACATGCAAAGCATTACATAAACACTGATCATCTGCATTCTGTCCTGTTCAAAAATAATATTGAACATCGGAGCATATTTCCAGTCCTGTATAACTGTCGTATTTTCGGGTGACATATCAAGCTCCTGATCATACCCATATGTCTCCTCTGCATCCTCCGCCAGCTTTTTCTCCCAGATATTCCACAATCCCAACTGCCGATTTGACAGTTCTGTTGTTCTTTCCATATACTGTCCCAATAAATCTTTGGCAAATTCATAGGAACTTTCAATATCAGCGACATCAAAAAATATCAAATGCTCTCTGTATTGATCCTGCAATCCCTGTGACAGGTCCTGATAATCCGAGTCATTCAGTATGTAAGCAAACGGATCGCTCATAGATGCAAGAGAATCATACTCAATGCGGCCTCCAAATTGCAGTTCTCTGGAAACTCCTGTATCCGGATTCTTTACAGATTTTAACCCATCCACAAAATCAAATGCCCCGTTATAATTTTTCACACAAACTGTCTGATACGTTCCTTCTTTGAGATCCAGTTCTGTTTGATAAATCTGCTCAAATGCTGTTTCCGGAAGAAACAAAGATGCTTTTGCATCTTCTTTATATATATTCAGATATTTGGTTCCTTCTTCATTGAAATCTCTGCATTCATAAGAAATAACCAGATTTGCTGCGTCTGCTTCCGCATAATTCTGTACTTCCATTTTATATTTTTCCGCAGTATCCTGAATTTCCCGGGCTCCAATCTGTTTCTCCAAAACTGGATAGTGCATGGAAAATGTCCGGTCTGTTTTACTGTCCATGACAAAATCATTCAATGTATACTGCATTCCATAAAATGCAGATCCACAGCACACGAACAAAAGAAGTACGACCACACACATATTTCTGGTCGTTGCTTTTGCTGTAAAACGCATCAGACTGACAGATACCAGATTCTTATAGTATTTTTTCTTATTGCGCTTTAAATGACTCTGTGCCACTGCCGACAATAAGATCATATAAATTCCAATCAGTGCCAATACATAAATACCATTCCATACTGCTGGCATGCTGACATCTAATATGCGTGCTGTAAACGAAGGTACAACCGCCCCAAGAACAATTCCTGCAACCGCCAGGATAATTCCTGCCGGAAAAATCCACCCTTTTACTTCTTTTACCATCTCTGTTTTCTGCTGCGTCCTTAAAATTTCCATCACATCGGACTTTTTCACAAAACGCCATCCTACAATACTCAGCGCAAACATCAATAAAATGGTCATCAAAATTCCTGCAAGCATCCCGGTCATACCAAAACGATACTGCATCTGCTCCCCGGAAATAATAAACGTTTCAAAGATTTTCCAAATGCCAAATGAAACCGGAATCGAACAAATCAACCCTGCCAGAGAGGATACTCCCGCCAAAATGCAGAGTTCTTTCATCAGCAGGCTGCGTAATGTCTTTTTTTCCAGACCTAAGGCCATCAGAATTCCATATTCTCTTGCTTTGAAGCGGAAAAACAACTGAGATGCATATACCGTAAAAATAAAACACCCCACCGCCGTCACTCCGAATAAAAGCGATGCGATTTTTCTGGTATCACCGCCTTGTGGCAAAAATTCCTGTACCGTCGGTCCAAAATACATCAGTGCAAAGGATGTAATCAAAACAACAGAAAGAAAGATACAGAAACTCAACAAAGCATACTGCCCTTTGCTGTTTTTCCTCAACTTCTGATACACTTTATTCATTGTCATCGCTGTCACCTCCGAGATTTCGCAAAATGTCCAAAAGCTCATCCATAAATTCCCGACGCGTACCTGTTTTCTTCACTTCCTGATAAACCATCCCGTCTTTTAAGACAATGACTCTGTCACAGAATGAAGCCGCATAACTGTCATGTGTCACCATAAAAATGGTAGCTCCGATCTGCTGCTTTGCCTGAAGAAATGAATCGATCACTGCTTTACAGGATTTACTATCCAGATTTCCGGTCGGTTCGTCCGCAAGAATAATGTACGGCTGATTCATCAATGCTCTTGCAACTGCTGTTCTCTGCTTCTCTCCTCCAGATATTTCTGCCGGATATTTGTTTCTGATTTTTTCAATCCCGAAAAGCCGGCATAATTTCTCCGCTTTTGCCTCCATCTGCGCGATCGGTTTTTTGGCAATAATCTGCGGGAGACAGATATTTTCCTGTACAGTCAGACCGTCAAGAAGCATGAAATCCTGAAACACAAATCCCAGTTTTTCATTTCTCACCTCTGCCAGTCCGGCTTCGTTTAAACTTGAAAGATCCTCATCTCCCAACCGGATCACACCACTGTCATGTGGGATAAAGCAGGAAATACAGTTTAACAATGTAGTTTTTCCGCTTCCGGACGGTCCCATAACTGCAACAAACTCGCCCTTTTCAATGTGCAGTGATACATCTTTTAAAACCGGATATGTATTGACTCCGTTTGTATAACTTTTATTCAGATTTTTAACCTCTAACATTTGTGTGCCTCACTTTCCTCTTGATGCTTCTATTGTAAGGAAAAAAGGCAGATTTTTTCAGAACCGGAAATGTCATTTTTGACATGGATTTTGTAAAATTTGTATGATACCATAAATGATAGACTTGGCAAAGGAGAACTTCTATGAAAATTGCAATCTGTGACGATGAGAAAAAGCTCAGAAAAGACTTACGACACTTATTGGAACTTCATCTGGATCTCAAAGGAATTCCGTATGAAATCCAGGAATATGAATCTGGAGATGCCCTCTTAAAAGACGAGCATAAAGAGGACATCCAACTACTGTTTCTGGATATTGAAATGCCGGGAAAAGGTGGCATGGAAACAGCTCACGGACTAAGGGATGCCAATCTTAAGATGTTGATTATTTTTGTAACTGCATATCCGGATTATGTATTTCAGGGATACGAAGTACAGGCTTTCCATTACATCTTAAAACCTTATCAGGAAACAAAGCTCCGGGATGTTCTGGATCGTGCACTGACAGAACTGAATGCTCTTGCAGAACAATACTATCTTATAGAACAAAAATCTCAGACACTGCGTCTGAACCTTCGCTCTGTCTGTTACTTCAAAAGTGAAAAACGAACGATTTATGCATTTTCAAAACAAAATCACGAAACTTCATTCTACGGAAAACTGGAAGAGGTTTCTGCAGAAATGCCGTCCTTTTTTCAGCGGATTCACAACCGCTATCTGGTCAATCTGAATTACGTCACAAAACTGGACAAAAATACGTGCATCTGTAACGGGGAAGAGCTTCCTGTGAGCCGGGCATATAAACAGGAACTCTCGGTCGCTTTCGCCCGAATGATGTTGAAATAGAGGAGTTTTTATGAGCACCACACAACTACTTATTTTTTTATTCGAACGCATTGACAATATTTCTCAGTTTATTGCCGGCTTTTATTTTCTGCGCTGTCTTGACTGCTGCCTGGAACGCAGAAAAGGAAAACTCCTGTTTTTCATTACATGGATTGTATGTTCGGCAATCGCATCTTTTGTGATCTTCCCGCAGGATGCCACAAATATCACAGGGATTTTTCTCCTGTTTTTACTGCTTAACCTTGTGTTGTATCATGGGAAATGGATCATCAAATTATCCATGATCCTGATTCTGCTGCCGATCAGTGCTGCACTGAATCTATTGGTCATGGATATCGGAGGATATCTGTTTTTTCTATATTTTACAGAACAAGATGCCCTGGAAAATACAATTTTTTCTACATTATTTTACTCAATTGCTGTTATTTTCTGGATTGTGTTTTACCGACTGTTCCACAAAAATCTGACCGAGATACGAAATACGTTCACTAAACGTGCCTGGTATATGATCAGTATCATCTGTGCTGCTTCTTTTGTTGGGATTTTTACCTGTGTATATTTTTCACCGGATACCACCTGGTACATCTGGCCATGTGCCTTTGCCTGCATCATTACAAATATAGGGAGTATCCGCCTTGCAGCTTACCTTGCTGACGGAATCCATGCAGATCTGGAGCGGAAAAATCTACAGCTGCAAAAGAATTATTATGAAGAACTGGAACAAAACCAGAAACAAATCCGAAAATTCCGCCATGACATGAACAATCACCTTTCTGTTGTCGGATATCTCCTGCAAAAAGGAGAACTGCAGAAGGCACGTGACTATTTTGATAAAATTTCGGTTTATATGCAAACTGCCAATCGCAAATTCTGTGAAAACAGCGTTGTCAATGCCGTATTGAATGCAAAATATAATCTGATGACAGATGCAAAAATTGATGGATTTTTTCATATCAGTATTGATAAGCTTCTGTTTATCGACGATGTCAGTCTTTGTACACTGTTTGCCAACACACTGGACAATGCGATTGAAGCATGTCAAAAAATAGAAGCTCCGGACAGACGAAAACTGGAATTGAAATGCCGCTACACGGAAAACGGATATTTTAGTCTGGAACTGATCAATTCTAAAATCAATGAAATTGTAGTCCAAAAAAATCAGTATATTTCTGATAAAGAAGACAAATCTGCTCATGGAATCGGAATTTCTTCTATTCGGGATATTGTCGAAAAATATGAGGGGACACTGGATATTTCTTATGATGATACATCATTTAAGGTTGTAATCCTGATTGGAGGATGAGATCGTTTATTGGGGGAAACATATTATTTCCCCTATTTTGCTACCTAAAACGCGCTGATTGGAAAACTATAAAACAGGAATAAATCCCCCATACTTCCTCACCATCTCATATGCCTGCTTATATTGGCGTCTGTCTGTATACCACTCCAGTACATACGGCACATGAAATACCGCAAAACCAACAGGCAGTCTTGCTTTCATTTTCTCAAAACAAGGAAACAAAAGTTTTTCATATTCCTCTTCCTTCAGATAATTCTCATGTTCCAAACGATAGCGGACCAGTCGACACATTTCCACTTCCAACTGCTTCTCATCATCTGGATCATCCCCGAATTCTCCCATCCTCTCTGCGCGTTTTACAGCTTCTATCCCCTCCGCTTTTCTTCCATACGCTTCACAACAGATTGCAAGCTTATGCAAATCTAATATCGCGGGTTCTTCTACTTTTGAAAAATAGTCGTACGCTTTCTTATAGCTTCCAAGCGCCACCCATGTAGATGCCCGATTATAGTTGATCACCTTTAATATTTCTGTCTGATGCAGGTCTCTTGCCAGACGCGAAGCAATTTGATACTCTCTCTCCATATTTTCCAGTTCCTGCTGATTACTGTAGCAATTTCCGATGATAATGCGGCACTGCAGCATCAGCATCGCCATCCCTTCCTGGGCTGCCAGATTATAGCCCATTTGCAGATAAGAAATAGCTGATGCGTAATTCTGGCCTGTCTCATAAAGAATCTCCCCTGCCCGCATATACATAAACGGAATTGGAAGCAATGTGATTGCCTCATCCAGCCTTCCCTGCAGCATACGCAGAACAGCAAGCTGCCTGAAATCCAGGTAACGTTCCAATCCCTCTTCTATTTCATCTTTACGACTCTCATATACTGCTTCCAAAATGCAGGCATCTGCGATCAACGAACTGGAATACAACTTTTCCTTTTTCTCTTGAAATATTTCTTTTTGTTTTAAAAATTCTTGTATAGGATGCGTAAATAGAAATTCATACTGTGCTTCCACAAAACTTTCTAAATCCTTTGTTTCTTTGTCATCAATCCACGGTAACTCTAACCGTTCCAGCAAAAGCTTCAAAATCTCTTCTGATACTTCCATCTTTCCCTGTTCAATTTTGGAAAGATAAGATACTGCACATATCCCATAACACAGACCTGACTGACTCCAGTTTCTTTTGATACGTTCCCGGCGAATTCGCATCCCTATCATTTTCCATACATTTTTTTGTTCGTGCTCTAACATGTTCCTATTCTCCGTTCATTTGCTAGCTCCATTATATCATTCTGTACAAAGAATGGATTCTTTTTTCAACATCTCTTTCTTTTCGTCTTTTACCTGAAAACTTTCATAAAATTTTCTCAATTTTCCCTTATTTTCTTTCTTTCATTCTTCCTGTATACTAAAAAACAGGAGGTGATATCACGATATGAAGAATCCCTTATGGACCAGAAATTTTTCTCTGTTGATTGCAGCTACAACTTTTGGATGTATGGGAGGAATTGTGGGCAATTTCGCATTGTCATTTCTTGTTTTTGATGAAACTGGAAGCACCTTTGCATCTGCTCTTGTAATCGCAATCCAATTGATCCCCAATTTTTTAATCCCACTGTTGGTTGCTCCCTGGATGGACCGCTTTCCCAGAAAACCATTTCTTGTATTTGGAGATTTCATCAATGGATTCTTTTATGCTCTTATGGGAATCTATTTGCTGTTTTTCGACTTTTCATACGTTGGTTATCTTGGATATTCTTTGCTTCTTGCTACACTGGGAAGTCTGGATGAACTGGCATATAACAGTATTTTTCCAAAGATCATACCAAGTGGAATGGAACAAAAAGGATATGCCATTTCTTCCATGTTATATCCCCTACTGCGTGTGATCATGCTGCCTCTGGCTGCAGTACTTATGGATACGATCGGTATGCCGTGGCTTTTTATCGGCCAAGGATTGTTTTCCATATGTGCTGCACTCATTGAAAACACAATTCAGTTGACGGAAGAAACACGTGTGTGTGAAAAAACATTTTCTTTTCAGGTATGGAAAGAAGATCTTCAAGAAGTTCTCCGCTATTTTAAAAAAGAACGTGGATTACAGGCTATTTACTACTATATGGCAGCCACAAATGGGGTCGCTTCCGGATATGCTCCCATTCTGGTCGCATTTTTTCGTACCGCCCCCGGAATGTCCGCCGCACTTTATTCTTTATTTTCCATTGCTGAATTTTTAGGACGCACCATCGGCGGAGTGGTGCAATACCGGATTGAAATTCCAAAAAAGAAAAAATTCCACGTTACTTTTGCAGTCTATACCTTTTACGAATGCATGGATCTTATTCTGCTTTGGCTTCCATATCCTCTTATGCTCGTAAACCGTGCCTTTGCCGGTTTTCTCGGAACAAACAGTGCCACCTTACGTGTTGCCGCCGTCCAGTCTTACATTCCGGAATCCATGCGCGCCAGAATCAATGCATTTGAAAATATGATTCTGATGGCTGTCAGCAGCATCCTCTCCGTAATTGTAGGAGCTACTGCTGAAATCCTGGATTATCGGCTCTGCATGTCTTTTTTTGCTGCATGCTCTCTTCTCATCTGTTTCTGCACAATTTTCAGATGTCGGGCTGATGTAAAAAAGGTCTATGAAACAGACAAAAACCTCTCAGGAGCCGACTGACTCCCAAGAGGTTCTTTGTTTCGTTTTATTTTAGTATGTAGTAAATCCACCATCACTTGCAACAATGGAACCTGTAATGTGTCTTGCCTCATCACTTGCAAAATACAAAATCGTTGCTGCCTGCTCTTCCGGTGTCGCATTTTTCTTCTGCAACGTCTCTGTCTTTCCAGACAACATAGAATTCTTCAGCCATTCCATCGGATCTTTTCCCTGTGCTGCAATCTCTGCCATTCTCGTCTTAATATCTGCTGAACTTCTCTCTGTAAGCGGAGTATCTGTTCCTGCAGGGCAAATCGCATTACACGTAATTCCTTTTGTAGCATAGTCCACTGCCACTGCTTTTGTCAGTCCACTGACTGCATGCTTACTTGCAACATAAGCTGCTGCGGAAGGGAATCCACGCATTCCCGCAACACTGGACACGTTCACGATGGCGCCACCTGATGGCTGCATCAGCTTTACTTCTTCTCTGCAGCAGAAGAAACAAGAATTCAAATTTGCATCAATTACCTGGAACCAGTCATCATCCTCCAGTTCTTCTACCGTCTTAGAAGCACCAACGATTCCCGCATTATTCACTGCGACATCAAGTTTTCCGTATTTTTCCTGGATTTCTGCAAAAAGTGCCTTTACTGCATCTTTGTTGCTGACGTCACATTTCATGAATTCTCCTTTTCCACCAGCTTCTTCCATTGCTGCTACAACAGCCGCTCCACGCTCTTCGTTGCGCCCCACCGCAATGACTGTTGCACCTTCTTTTGCTGCACGAATTGCAACCGCTCTTCCAATTCCGGAAGTAGCTCCGGTTACCAGCATAATTTTCTCATCAAAACGTCCCATAATAAAACCTCCAAAATTTATTCAATAGTGCTACTATACCACAATTTGGCAACACTTTCTATGAAATTTGTATAAAATTTCACATTTTTCCGGTTTTTTCCTTTGTCATTTTGACGATTACCATAAATTCAGCAAATGCTGCATACTAAGTGTCACCACTGTAATGCCTAACCAACATGCCATTCCCATTAAGATGGGTTTCCCACCACCTTTGATCAATTTCACTACATCCGTATGAAATCCAATTGCTCCCATTGCCATAATGATGAAAAACTTGGAGAGCTCTTTTAATGGCTGAAAAACTTCTGTCGGTACTCCTGCTGCTGTTGCTGCTGTCGTAATCAGACTTGCCCCGATAAAAAACAGGATAAAAAATGGAAACACTTTCTTCAGAGACACTTTTTCTCCGCTTTCTGTTTCAGCCTTCCGTGCCCTGCGTAATGCAAGTACCAATGTGATTGGGATAATCGCCAATGTTCTGGTGAGCTTTACTGTCACCGCCTTATCCAGTGTCTGGCTTCCCAGATGATACATGCTGTCCCACGTAGAAGCCGCTGCAGTTACAGAAGAGGTATCATTCACCGCAGTCCCTGCAAAAATCCCAAATGCTTCCCCGGATGTTGTTGAAAATCCAAGCGCTGTTCCCAGTACCGGAAAAATCAACGCTGCCAGAATATTAAACAAAAAAATCACCGAAATTGCCTGTGCTACTTCTTCTTCATCCGCATCGATAACCGGAGCTGTTGCTGCGATCGCTGATCCCCCACAAATCGAAGATCCCACCCCAACCAGTGTAGAGATTTTTTCCGGAATGTTCATTGTGCGATGCAAAATATAAGAAATCACCAATGATGTTGTAATGGTGCACACAATAATCGGCAAAGACTGTTTTCCCGTCTCCATCACAACCTCCAAATTGAGTCCGAATCCAAGAAGTACAACGGCATATTGCAATATTTTCTTCGAAGTATATTTTATGCCACATTCCAGTGAATCCCGTTTTTTAATCACCAATGCAAGTATCATTCCAATTAAAATTGCAAACACTGGTCCACCGACGACCGGAAACAATTTTCCCAAAACAGCTGAAGGCACTGCCAAAGCCAGACAAAAAAGTAATCCCTTCCCGTTTTTCTTTATAAAGTCCATATTTGCCTCCTATCGTGCTGCATGAATTGCTGCAATCGTTCCATCTGCTACTGCTGTAGATACTTGTCGTACCTGTTTTACACGAATGTCACCAACTGCATATACACCGGGTATTTCCGTCTGCATATTTTCATCTGTCGGAAGAAATCCATTGTCCAACCTGATCTCATTATATAATTCTGTATTCGGAACCGTACCTGCATACACAAAAATTCCACATCCCGAATCTTCAATTATCTCAATTGCTCCTGTTTTCTCATCCAAGATTTCTAATGACTCTACTTTTTCCACTCCGTACACGGCATGAAGTCTGGCGTGAAGCCGTAATTCAATGTTTGGGGTATGTGCTGCTTTTTCCTGAAATTGTGCAATGCATCCCAACGTTTCTTCAAAATGGATAATTGTTACTTTTTCTGCAACCCCCGCCAGATACAGTGCTTCTTTTACCGCTCCATCTGCACCTCCGATCACATATACATGTTTTCCACGATACTTCATTGCATCTTTTGCTGCATTCATCCCGATTCCTCGTCCTGCCAGTTCTATTTCTCCCGGAATCCCCAGTTTTCTTGGTGATGTACCATTCGCTAAAATTACCTTCTTCGCACAATAGCATTCTTTCTCTGTATAAATCCTTTTTTCCACCCCGGTCAATTCTACTTTTTTCACCTCGGTCTTCAGGATTTCTACCCCTGCATTTTCCGCCTGTTTCCTCAGGCGCTTTGCAAAGCTTTCCCCGGTTTCTCCCTCTACAATTGCCGCATAATGTGTGACAGCGGACACTTTTCGAATCAGTCCTCCGACCTGATTTTTTTCTAAAATTAGTGTTTTTTGTCCTCTGCTCACTGCATAAATTCCTGCACTGATTCCTGCCGGTCCTGCTCCTATGATTATAACATCATACATTTTCATATCCTCCTGTTTTTCGCCTTCCTCATTTTACTTTTCCCTGTTTTCATATATACTATAAATCGCTCCTATTATTTTGTAAAATTATAAGTATTGATTATATGATAAATATTTGTTATGGTTTAAGTATAAACACATCTGAAAAAGGAGAAACAATTATGTTGGATTTTCGCATGGAAACATTTCTGACTGTATGCAACGATATGAACTTTACACATGCTGCCGAGCACCTGAATCTGACACAGCCCGCAGTTTCCCAGCATATCAAACATCTGGAAAAGACCTACGGTACCGAGCTTTTTATAAGAGATAAGAAAAAACTCCGGCTGACTCCTGCCGGAGAAATCTTACGCTCTGCTCTGGAAACCATGAGAAACGATGAAAATACATTAAAAAAACGAATGCAGGAGAGTCTGAAAGGGAAAAAAGTGCTGACCTTTGGCGTAACCATGACCATTGGAGAATATGCGATCGTACCTGCTCTTTCCCGTTTTGTCAAAACACATCCGGACATGGATTTTCACATCCGATATGGCAACACCCAGACTCTGCTCACCTATCTTTGTGAGGGAACGATCGATTTTGCAATTGTGGAAGGATATTTTAGCGGGGATCATTACGAAACACGTATCTACAAAGCAGAAGAATACATTGCTGTTGCCTCTGCTGATCATACGTTTGAAAACTCTGTTCACAGCCTGAAAGACCTGACATCCGAACGTCTTTTGATTCGGGAACACGGTTCCGGAACCAGGGCAATCCTGACCAAGACACTGGCATTGAAAAATATGTCTGTCAAAGACTTCCGACATCTTGTGGAAATCGAAAACATCCACACGATCGTCACTCTGCTAAAAGAAGACTGTGGAATATCCTTCCTCTACAAAGCTGCTGTCGAGCAGGAATTAAAAAAAGGAACCTTGGTACAGATTCCTCTTTCCGACTTTATGGTCATGCATGATTTTACATTTTTATGGAATAAAGACAGTGTTTTTTCTCAGGAATACGAGTCTATTTTTCATGAATTGTGTGAGAATTAGCATTTTGTATGCTTTTTTAACTCCATTTCAAAATATTCCTCTACCCCTCATCTTCTAATGCTTCTATGGATTCTACATATTCTGGAAACCGAATCTTTTGCATAAGACCAATGATCTGACCTGATAAAACAACTGTCAGAAGTGAGTATGTAATTCTGCTCACCGGAATATAGGTAAGAGAAATCAGCAATACAACCAGATCACTGATCAAATAAATCCATTGAATATCCAATGGAAGTACTCGTTCCAGACTCATTGCAAGCGCATCATCTCCTGTCGGCGCTCCACCGACTCGAACACACAAACCTACACTGATCCCTACAAACAGCGCTCCCACAACTGCTGCCAAAAGTGGTTTTTCGCCAATGTTTGGAAATAGTGGATCAAACTGTTCAAAGATTCTATAAAAAACAGAAAATCCAATAGAAGAAATAAAAGAATATATAAGAAAACGTTTTCCCAACAATTTCCACCCCAAAAAGTAGCACAATATCGTCAGCACAAAACCGGAAACAGATGGAGAAATGCCAAACCAATATTCCAGAAGGAGTGTTAATCCTAGGATTCCTCCCTCTGTAACATTCGACATTGAATGAATATTATAAAGTCCAAACGCTAGTATTGCACTTCCTAATAATAAAAGTAATACGGATGACAATTTAATTTCCTTCAAAATTGAGCGCATTTTAAAAATCCTTTCTACACTTTTTTATTAAATCTATAAATTGATTATAAACTCTGGTATAATACTAGAGTCAAGGAGGGAAGTTAGGTATATGAAAAAATTTTTTAAAATCGGTGAAATTTCCAAACTATATGGAATTGGTGTAGATTCTATTCGTTATTACGAAGAAATTGGAATTATCAAACCGGAACGATCTGAATCCGGATATCGACATTATAGTATCCACGATATCTGGAGACTCAATGTGATCCGTGATCTGCGCTCTATTGGATTTACAATGGAACAAATCCGCGAATATCTGGAGCATCACACAGTTTCCTCTTCACTTTCTATGTTAGAAGACGAAAAAGAAGCTATTACCAAACAAATGCAACACTTACAAAAACTGCAAAAAAACGTAGAGCACAGACTAAACACCATTCATTCGGCATTCTCTCTGCCCCTGGATGAAATCCACTTAATGACACTTCCCCCTCGTCATTGTCATCGCCTCTTCGAAAGATACAAACACGAAGAAGAAATGGATTTTCTGATGAAACAACTTATCAACTTAAATCAAAATCGATTGTATATCATTGGCAGCAATCAAATGGGAACTATGATTTCGCTCCCCTCTCTACTAAAGAAAAAAACACTTTCCTATCAATCTGTTTTTCTTATTGACGAAGAAGGAGCCGATCTCATTGATGGTGGTGATTATCTCTGCGTAACATATCGTGGAAATTATGAACAAAGTGCTTACTGGGGACAACAGCTCGCACAGTATGCACACGCCCACAAATTCAAGATACGTGGAGATCTGTTAGAAATTCTTTGGATTGATATCCACACAACTTCTGATGAATCCGAATATATCACACAATTACAACTTCCCATTGCATAAAATGCATTTCTCATTTTTGCATGCTTTATTCTTATATTCCTCATCAGTAACCAGTTCACACCATTCATTTGAAGTATCTTCTCCCGATACTTCGATCGCCAAATCAATCTTATAATGTTCCTACCCATTCAGCGATTTGCTGTTTGACTACATTATGAAATATCTTTCCTTCTGTAATCACGCTGTCCGGTGCAGAAGTCTGCAATTCTCTTGCCGTATTTCCAAATCCACTTCCACCGGAAGTAGCAAACAAAATGATCTTTTTACCTGAAAAATTATATTTTTCCAAAAAAGTATTTACGATTGTCGGTGCTACATACCACCAGATTGGAAATCCTAAAATGATTTCATCATAGGCATTGATTTCTGCCTGCGAATAAGGAATATTTCTTCTCCAGGCAATCACGCAGTTTGCAGTAATTTCCGGATAAAGCCTTCCCTGCACAAGAGCAAGCGGGTCATCAGGACAAACTCCTACTACCCAATGGTCACTGTCTTTCATCCTGATATAATCAAATCCTTCTTATTGTATGCATTGTAACAAAAACTCCCCAGAACCGAAGTCCTGAGGAGTTGAAAAATCTTTTGAAATTGTATGTTCTGAAACGTATGATTAACGTTTAGATAATTTACACACTTGTATTTACAAGGTATTTCAGCCTTTTTGTAAGCAACGTGTAAGAAGTCCAGTTTATATGAATTATTATGCACTCTGAACTATATTCAATATATTTTATCTTCATCATACCGGGGGGCTTTTTGTTTTCTTCCGGTCTTGATGCACTTCTGTATCTCTTCAATAATTTCCTGATCTGTTTTGGTAAATCCCATATAGAAGAAATAGTTTTCTCCAAAACAATCTTCATAGACTTTCAATGCTTCCTCAAATTCCATAACTATCCCTGAACTTTCTATTGAACACTCTGAACAATCGTGTTATATTATAGATGTAAAGAGAACAACCGCCCACTGGGTGAGTTGACCGGATAAATTAAGAAGCAAAGCCACCCGAACCGACCAAAGTATCAGGGTGGTTTTTGCTATGTATTGCTACTTACAAAACGTAAAAACGAATGTAAGCAATGCAAGAATGAACATTCCGAAGGCAATTAAGTCTTTGAAATCAAAATGATTTTTGTTGTCCATCAGCATCACCCCCATTCTTCAAGAATGAGGTCAAGCCACCCTGTAACACGATTGTTCCCTAGCAGCATTTTATCACGTTTAGATACCGCTGACAACTCATATAATCGTCATATAAGCATTAAAAAAGCACCAAATCTGATCTAACGGGTTATTCTTATAAAATTTACTTTTCATGATACACCTCAACTTTCTGTAACTTATTATAATTATTTTTTATTGTTCTTGCAATCTCATATATTCAAAAAGGTGACAGCCTTTCAACCATCACCTTGTAAATATGCCATTTTATTTGATTCCATACTTTTCTTTCAGTTCTTGTATCTGATAATGCGGTACACCTGCATAATATGATAATGAAATAATCTGATTTTTCAATTCAATGATTGTTTTCCCTGTCTTATACGCTGATGCCATCCAACCACAAAATACTAAACCTGCTACAATCCAACCTAACATAACCGTTCCCCCGTTTCTGCCTGTGACCTCAATCTTTTCTGTTTTGGGTTCTGGAAGTGACAAGTCTTTCTTCTGAAGCACAAGCCCAAAATCATCATAACTGTGTTTTGTGCCAAATCTCACACCACTCAAACTCTGTTTTGCTTTTTCTTCATCTGCCATGACTTATTTCAGTCCCCTTCTTTTATCCCTCAAAATTTTACCAAATGCTTCATCCATCTTATCAGCAGTTGCCCCTACCAGTTCACCGCTGTCTAATACAATCGGTCTGTCTATCCTATTTAACATCTCCGGAAAATATTCACTTGCTAAAGCAAGGAATAAATCTAATTTTTCAAGCAGCGCTGCAAGATATGAAGTACCTGAGGCTTGTGAAATCATGTTCAGCATGGTTTCCTTACCAATCATCAGTTCGTCACCTGCTTCACCTGCACATCTTGCCTGACCCGTTGCCGGATTCATGCTGAAAATAGTAGGTTTAGTGAACATGACCGGATTGTCCATAGCCTTTTTATACCAAGACACACTAAAATGCGGTATGCTCAGACCACCTTTGCAGATGTATTTGAAAAGTGGTCAGCAGAGCATTTTCCAAAGATATCACAATCCAATATTCATGGCTACAATGCTTCATATAAGCTATGTGAACCGCTATATAACATGAAATTTGTTGACCTTAGAAAATCACACTTACAGAATATTGTTGACACCTGTGGAAAGAATTATCCTACGCTGCGAAAACTCCGGGTACTATTCAATGTCATGTATAAGTTTGCTATGGAAAATGATCTGTGCAGCAAGGACTATTCCCAATACATTGACATACGGCAATACAAAGACCGTAACCCAAATAAATATGATCGCAAACCGTTCACCAAACAAGAAATTGAAGTTCTTTGGAATACTGTTGAATCAGATGAATATTTGCAGTTTCCTTTAATTCTTGCTTATACCGGGCTGCGTATTGGTGAATTTTGGAATTTAAAACCGGAAGATGTTCACCTTGAAGAAAGATGGTTTTATGTCAGAGAATCAAAAACAGATGCCGGAATCAGGGAAGTCCCAATTTCTGAAAAGATTGTTCCATTCTTTGAGCATTGGCTGACCAAAGACAATGAATATGTATTTACCAACAGACAAGGTAGAAAATTCCTTGACCGCAATTTCAGGGATTCTTATTGGAAACATATGATGGAATTATTGAACATGGAACATAAGCCACATGACACCCGGCACACCTGCGTTTCACTTCTGACCGAAGCAGGAGTTGACGAAAGAATCATAAAGAAAATTGTTGGACACAAAGGAAAAAGTGTTACAGAAACCGTATATACTCACTTAGATTTAGAAATCAAACTTGAAGCAATCAATAAAATATAGGCATAAAGAAACCCCGGAAACTTTCATTTCCGGGGTATTTATATAGTTCTCTTTGTAAGCAACGTGTAAGAAACTGTGCATATCTTGTGCAAGATGCACAAGGCTGAACACGCTGAACTTCTGCGGTTTTTGCTCTCTCTGATAACCTTGAAATTAACGTTTAGAGAACTGTGGTGCTCTACGAGCTGCTTTGAGACCGTATTTCTTACGTTCTTTCATACGTGGATCACGTGTCAGGTATCCAGCGCTCTTTAATACTGGTCTGTAATCAGCATCAGCTTCAAGAAGTGCTCTTGAAATTCCGTGACGGATTGCTCCAGCCTGTCCTGTGTATCCACCACCATGTACGTTTACGATTACATCAAATTTATCTGTTGTTCCTGTAGCAACGAGTGGCTGACGAACAACAACTTTTAATGTTTCCAGTCCAAGATACTCATCGATATCTCTTTTATTAATTGTGATCTTTCCTGTTCCCGGTACAAGATATACTCTTGCAACAGATTTTTTTCTTCTTCCTGTTCCGTAATATTTTGCGTTAGCCAATGTAATGTCCTCCTTTCAACCTTTCCTTAAAATGTCAGTACTTCTGGTTTCTGAGCCTGATTGTTGTGCTCTGCTCCAGCGTATACATGAAGTTTCTTGATCATTGCTCTTCCCAAAGGTCCTTTTGGAAGCATTCCTTTTACAGCAAGTTCAACAACTTTTTCTGGTTTCTTTGCAAGCATCTCAGCCAGTGTTGTCTCTCTCATTCCACCTACATAATCAGAGTGATTGTAGTAGATTTTCTGCTGTAATTTCTTTCCTGTTACTTTCACTTTATCAGCGTTTACAACAATTACGTAATCTCCTGTATCAACGTGTGGTGTGTACTCTGGTTTATTTTTTCCTCTTAACACTTTAGCAATCTCTGAAGACAGACGTCCTAATGTACATCCTTCAGCATCAACCACATACCATTTTCTTTCGATCTTGTCTGGGTTAGCCATATAAGTTTTCATGGGTGTTCCTCCTGTTTACTAATTATCATAGATTATTTACTTTAACTCTTCTATATGAAATCAGCATACTCCGGGGCTTTGGTGTAAGCTGTTTCTCCTTATGTCATACTGCTTTATTATATTCTTTTTGTCCCTGATTGTCAATGTTTTTTTCTCCAAAAACAACAGTAAAAATCTCTCTGCAACTGTACACAGTAACATACTCCGGACATAAAAATAAGACAGCCTTTATGACTGTCTTACAAGCTACGGATAGAGGACTCGAACCTCTACTAACAGAGTCAGAGTCTGCTGTGCTGCCATTACACCAATCCGCATCATTTCTTTTTCTGTCAGACTCAACATTTACATTATATCGCAATTTTTCAAAAAGTCAAGCACTTTTTTTATTTTTTAAGCAAAGTTCGTTACCGTTCATCTCAGGTATTGATAGTAACCGGAGATAAACCGTAACGAACGCCCTGCCTCTTTTTCTATTATGCCTTCCACACTCCGTCAAAAACAACCTCTGCCGGTCCTGTCATATAGATTTTATTCTGTTCACGATCCCATTCGATCAGCAGATCTCCTCCGAGCAGCTTAACCGTCACTTTGTTTTCTGTATATCCTCCGAGAATACATGCCACTGCCACTGCACAGGCTCCGGTTCCACAGGCAAGTGTCTCCCCGGATCCCCGCTCCCAGACACGCATACTTGCCGTGTGTCTGTCTAAGACTTTCACGAATTCTGTATTCACTCTGTTCGGAAATCGTTCATGATGCTCGAATTTCGGTCCGATCTTCTCAATCTCCAGATGTTCGATATCATCCATAAATATGACTGCATGAGGATTTCCCATAGAAACACAAGTCATCTGGTATTCTGTTTCATCCACAAGGATCGGAACAGCAACCGCTTCCGCCTCATCTGCGATGACCGGAATCTGCGCCGGTGTCAGGATCGGACTTCCCATGTCCACTCTTACCAGAACCACTTTTCCATCCTCTACAGTCAGATCCAGATATTTAATCCCGCCCAGTGTCTCCACAGAAATATGTGTCTTATCGGTAAGCCCATAATCATAGACATATTTTGCCACACAACGAATTCCGTTTCCACACATCTCTCCCCTGGAACCGTCTGCATTATACATCTCCATCTCAAAATCTGCTTTCTCGGACGGATTGATCAGAATCAATCCATCCGAACCGACTCCAAAATTCCGGTTGCTCACTTTTACAGCCATTTCAGAAGGATTTTCAATCCGTTCTTCAAAACCATTCACATAGACATAATCATTGCCCAACCCCTGCATTTTTGTAAATTTCATCCTGCTCTCTCCTTTCTTTTTCGAAAAAGGGTATCTCCCATCCACTGGAAAATACCCTTATGTTATCGATGTATACATACTTTAAACAAGAAATTTCTTGATCAATTCTTTCAATTCTTCTGCATCCCCATTAAACACCTGCAGTTCCATCTCTTCCTCTATATTCATACTGCAGATTCCCAGAAGAGACTTCGCATCAATCGTAATTCTCCCCTGTTTCAGATCAACATCTCCATCAAACTGATTCACTGCTTTTGCAAATCCCTGTATTTCATCGATGTTTCTAAACTTCACACACAATTCTTCTGCTACTGCTTCCGGCATTGTATATTCCTCCCATATCTTCATGTACTGCGCTTCATTGTACACTATTTATCGGGAAAAAGAAAGCAGTTTTTTATTTTTGCAGAAATTCCAGAACCTCTTCCTTCTCCGGCATGGAACGGATCGCTCCTTTTCTGGTTGTGATCAGCGCTGCTGCTGCATTGGCAAATGTGAGCATTTCTCCCAGCTGTTCTTCCGTCAGATTTTCAAAATCATGCTCCAGAATATAATTTAAAGAGCTTCCGCAGAATGTATCTCCGGCTCCTGTCGTTTCGATCGCCTTCACTGATTTTCCGGCTCTTTCTACACGCATTCCCTTGTAGTACGCACGGCTTCCGTCTTTCCCCATTGTCAGAAGAATCAACGGAATCTGATATTTCTCCTGAAGATACCGGATTCCCTCATCGTAATCTTCTTTTCCTGATACAAACTGAATCTCATTATCAGAAATTTTCAGAATATCACAGTACTGGAATCCGTACTCCATCTGTTCTTTCGCCAGATCCAGAGAACTCCACAGCGGCGGGCGCAGATTCGGATCAAAGGATACTAAAAGTCCATTGTCCTTCGCTGCCTTAAGCGCTTTTTTTGTTGCCTTTCTGACTTCTTCATGTGTCATGGACAGAGTTCCGAAATGGAACAGTCTTGCCTGACGGATAAAGTCTTCCTCAACTTCCTCCTCACGAAGCATCATATCTGCCCCCGGATTTCTATAGAAAGAAAATTCTCGGTCTCCATCCGGGAAAGTATGTACAAATGCAAGCGTCGTGTTCACTTCATCATCCGTCAGAAGATTCGATGCATCAATCCCTGCACTGCTGATCGTATCCCGCAGCAGTCTTCCAAACTGATCATCTCCTACTTTTCCCAGAAATGCAGTCTTTTTACCAAGCTTGTTCAGCATTGCCAGCACATTACACGGTGCTCCGCCCGGGCAGGCTTCGAACAGGTTATTTCCCTGTTCACTCTGTCCGTTCATTGTAAAATCAATCAAAAGTTCTCCCATTGCGATTACGTCAAAATTTTTTTCCATCTTGTCTCTCCCTCACTCTTTTTAGTTAAAGTAAACCAGCTCTTCGATCGGCTCTGCTTCTTCAATATGCTCTGCCTCCAGAATCGGTCCGGTACCTTTATACACTGATACATGTCCATACTGCACTTTTGCGCGCACTTTCACCCATTCTCCTGCCTGCAGCTTCGGTGCGTAGGCGCTCTTGCAGATATATCCTAAAAATGTAGTGTCATCCGCACAACAGGTCATCGCCATCCGTCCCGGAAGAAATACCTTGGACGGAAATCCTTTCGGCTTTAATACTTTTGCGGTAAATTCAATCACTTTTCCCTTGTATCTGTCCGGATTTTCCATGACGTCCACATACCAGATTCCATAATCCTCTCTTGGAATCTCAATCACAGGCGCGTTCAGATCATACGGCACATCATCCCCGAAAATATTCTCGATTTCACCCTTTTCATCCTCAAAAATCACTTCTGCCTGCGGGCTGACTACTTTCACACTTCTGCGGTATCCTGCCAGAGGTTCAATATCTGTACAACGATTAAACAGCACCAGTTCCGCCCCGCGTACCATTTCGACAAACAACGGCTTCAGGTTGTTCAGATACATCTGGAATGTACTGGCATCCACTGTTGTCAGCTTCTGTTCGATCTCCCATCCTTCAGGAAGATTTAACGCTTCAAAGTCACTGACTTTCCACATCCCGTTGTATTCAATCACCACACGCTCCGGCGAATATTTTTCGTTCAGCTCATTTAAAAATGCTTCTGTCAACTCTTCCTGGTCTTCTATTTTGATGATCTTCACACCATGCTTTGCCATTTCCAACGGATCAAACTCTTCCTCACCTTCCTCGCAGAGAATCAGAAGCGTTGTTCCATCAATCTGAAAATAATCCTGCGTCAGCGTGAACTTTAAAAACTGGGATTTTCCACTGTCTAAAAATCCAGTCATCAGATAAACCATTACATCCGGTTCATTCATTGTTCTCTCTCCTGTCTGTAGTTTCTATTTTTTCAGTCCAAATAATTCTTCCAGCTTGTCTTCTTCCAGCCCGGAACCGATCACACAGATTCTTCCCGTATATTCTGCTGCCCCGCTTCTGACTTCATGCTCCTGCGGAACCATATCAAAATAAATCCACTCTCCGTCTGCACCTGCCACCATTCCTTTTGCACGAAGAACAGTTCCATATGTCCCATCCTCTTCCAGCGTCTTTAAGATCCTGCTGATATCTTCTCTGCTGTAGGTTTTGATCGTCTCTCGTCCCCAGCTTGTAAACACTTCATCTGCATGATGGTGGTGATGATGATCATGGTCATGATCGTGTCCGCAGCCACAACCGCACTCCCCATCATGATGATGTTCATGCTCGTGATGGTGCTCATGGTGATGGCCATGTCCGCAGCCACACTCCTCTCCATGATGATGGTGATGCTCATGATGATCGTGTTCTTCATGGCAATGGTGATGATGTGCGTGATCATGCACATGTCCGCATTCCGGGCAGATTTCCTCTTCCAGGAGCAGCTCTTCTTCCAGAGATTTGCTGTGCTCCATTGTCTCCAGAATCTTCTCTCCTGACAACTGCTCGATCGGAGTTGTGATGATCGGAGCCTTTTCATTTAACTCACGAAGCAGCTCAACACTTTCTTCCACTTTCTCCGGTTTCGCCTTATCTGTACGGCTTAAGATGATCGCACCTGCATATTCAATTTGATTGCTGAAAAATTCTCCGAAATTCTTCTTATATAATCTGCATTTTGTCACGTCTACAACTGTTGTAAAACTGTTCAGCTCTGCTTCGATCTCATCCTGCACATCCTGCACTGCTTTGATCACGTCGGAAAGTTTTCCAACACCGGATGGCTCGATCAGAATCCGATCCGGATGATACGTATCTACCACTTCTTTTAAGGATTTTCCAAAGTCTCCGACTAACGAACAACAGATACATCCGGAATTCATCTCCCGGATTTCAATTCCCGCTTCCTTAAGAAATCCTCCGTCAATCCCGATCTCTCCGAATTCGTTCTCGATGAGTACAACCTGCTCTCCCGAAAATGCTTCTTTGAGCATTTTTTTTATAAATGTTGTTTTTCCGGCTCCTAAAAATCCGGAAATAATATCAATCTTTGTCATGTTCATTCTCTCCTTTTTATTTTAAATCCAGCTCGATCGGACAATGGTCAGATCCCATGACATCTGTCAGGATCTTTGCATCCGCAAGCCGGTCTTTCAAACATTCTGAAACACAAAAATAATCGATCCGCCACCCTGCATTCTTTGCTCTGGCACTGAACCGATAAGACCACCAGGAATAAATCCCTTCCTGATCCGGATAGAAATACCGGAATGTATCAATAAATCCCGCATCTAACATCTCGGTAAACTTTCCTCTTTCTTCATCCGTAAATCCGGCGTTTTTCCGGTTCGTCTTCGGATTTTTCAAGTCAATTTCTTTGTGTGCCACGTTCAGATCACCACAAAAAATCACAGGCTTTTTCTCTTCCAGTTTCTTCAAATACGCCAGAAAATCAGATTCCCACTTCATGCGGTAATCCAGCCTGGCAAGCTCGTTCTGAGAATTCGGCGTGTACACAGTCACAAAATAAAATTCTTCAAATTCCAGTGTGATGACACGACCTTCCTGATCGTGCTCCTCGATTCCGATTCCATAAGTCATATTCAATGGTTTCTTTTTTGTAAATACAGCCGTTCCGGAATATCCTTTTTTCACGGCATAATTCCAGTACTGCTCATATCCTTCCAGATCCAGCTCGATCTGACCTGCCTGCAGTTTTGTCTCCTGCAAACAGAAAATATCTGCATCTGCTTCCCGAAAGAATTCCAGAAACCCTTTCTGTACGCAGGCACGGATTCCATTTACATTCCATGATATCAGCTTCATAAATCCTCCTGTTTTCTTTAGAAAAACCCAAAAAGGGACCGTCTACTTTCGTACCCGCCCCCAATCTAATAATACACTTCTTTTAATGTCAGCCCTCTTGCAGGTGCAAGAAATCCGGCATCTGCCCTATCTCTGCCTGCCAGTGCAGCCTTCACCGATTCCGGCGTCCTTCTTCCGTCTCCTACTTCCAACAGAGTTCCTGTCAGGATCCTCACCATATGATACATAAAACCGCTGCCCCGGTATTCGATCCTCAACTTGTCCCCCTGTACCTCCACGATTATAGCATAAATTGTGCGAATTGTGGACTTTTCCTCTTTTTTGTCCGTAAATGCGGCAAAATCATACCGTCCAATCAGATCATCCGCTGCTCTTTGCATCGCCTCTATATTCAGCTCTTTCGGATAATGATAGGTATACTTTCGCATAAACACATCTGGTTTTTCCCGCATATCGATCCAGTATTCATAACATTTTCCAACTGCACTGAGTCTCGCGTGAAACCCGTTCTTTACCAGTTCCATTTCGATCACCCGGATATCCAAAGGAAGCAGCCGGTTCATATTTTGTAAAAACTCAGACTCCTGTACTTTTCCGCGCAGGATCACACTGGCCGTCTGCCCCTTCGCATGGACACCTCCATCGGTACGGCCGGATCCCTGTACCTCCAGCGGATATCCGGCAGTCTCAGATGCTGCCTGTTCTAAAAGCCCCTGGACCGTCTTGTCTGTATTGCTCTGTCTCTGCCAGCCCTGATACCGGCTTCCATCATAAGCGATCGTCAATTTATAGGTTCGCATACGGCTACTCCAGGATCTTCTTCAGTTCGGACATAAATGTATTGACATCCTTAAACTCTCTGTATACAGATGCAAAACGGACATATGCGACCGGATCCAGATCTTTGAGACGGTCCATCACGATCTCCCCGATCAATTTACTTGGGATCTCTTTGTCCTCTCTTTTAAATATCTGGAGCTCGATATCATCGATCGTCTGCTGGATCTGCTGTGCTGAAACCGGACGCTTATAGCATGCCCGCAAAACTCCGGCTTCAATCTTGGATCTGTCATACTGCTCTCTGTTATTGTCTTTTTTGATCACGATCAAGGGAATCGTCTCTACCTTTTCATAGGTTGTAAATCGTTTCCCGCATTCATCGCAGGATCTTCTTCTTCGGATGGCGTTGTTGTCTTCCGCCGGTCTGGAATCGATCACCCGCGTATCCGGATGACCACAATACGGACATTTCATACTTGTTTCCGCCTTTCTTTTTCCTTTGCATTTGGTTTCTTTTCCCCATTATAACCAACATCTAGTACTTTTGCAAAAACTTTTCTTCACAGATTTCCACCAAAATGATATCCGGCCCGATTTTTTTAATACAACCGAACGGAATCACATATTCTCCGTCACTGCCAAGTATCCCGCAGATCTTCCCGGGAACCGGAATGATGATCGCCAGAACCTTTCCATCGCAGACATCAATATCCACATCCACCACACAGCCAAGTCTTCTGCAGTTACATATATTGATTACTTCTTTCTCTCTCAGTTCACAGAGCCTCACACCTCACACCCGCTTCCCGAAATCCGTTCTGCCGCTATAAAAAGCGCCTGCATACAGCAACAGCCTTCTTACTGTTACTATATGCAGGCACCTTCTCTTTGTGAAATGCTCTGTCTGAAACAATCTCTATTTTGCCATTACCTTTTCACTTTCAAATGCTTTTGCGATTACCGTAATCAGTATCATTCCCAGGATCAATGTCTCTGCCAGTGTCACCGCATACTGCATCACACTCACATCTCCTGTAAGAATTCCCTGTAACGCCAGCGCTGTATTAAACACCGGTACTGCATAATACCAGTTTTCAATATTCTGCGTCGTAAACATTGTCGCGATCCCCAAAATCAGGATCAGCATATAAACCGGCATAATATAGCTGCTTGCCTCTTTTGTATCTTTTGCAAAGACAGAAATCAGAACGATGATTCCGGAATACAGAAATGCGATCGCGATCAGCAAAAATGCCATCATCAGCACCTGCCCGACTTCCAGACTCAGTCCCAGACCTTCACTTCCATAGGCCCCCATCATCTGTGGCAGGAAGCCTACCATAACCGCAACATATACAACCGAACTGATTCCTGAAATAATCATCAGTGCAAATACTTTTCCGAGTACGATCGAGCTTCTTTTAATCGGCGCTACCAGCATACTTGCCATGGTACCGCGCTCTTTTTCTCCTGCCACCATATCGGTTCCGAGTCCCATTGCCCCCGCAAAAAGCAAGATCGTCACAAAATACGGAAGCATCATACCCAGCGCTTTTCCACCGGCTTTCTGTTCATCCTGGATCACCATGTCCGGATTGTCTGAATTCACTGTAAATACTGTCAAAGACTGCATATCTCCGACACGCTCTGACAACAGTGCCTGTCGGTAAACCTCCAGACATCCGCCTGCCACGCCTTCATAGGCAGCCTGTGAATACTCTTCGGACGGATTGTAATAAACTTTGATCTGGGGAATCTCATCCCCGGTCTTATAAACTTCTATCTGCTCCAGAAAATCCTGTGGAAAAGCAATCCACAAATCGGCTGATCCATCTCGGATTTCCTCTGTCACTTTCTGTTCGTCATCCATCGTGCGCAGATCCATCTTCTCATTATACGCCTTCAAGTACTGCTCCACACCCTCCGGGGCACTCTGCAGATAAACGATGGGAGCATGAGATTTGACATCATTCTCCAAATTTTCCGAAAAACTGGTCATTACATTCATTACGACCACCATGATGATCGCCGGCAGAAGAAATACAGAAAATAACATCTTTCTGTCTGTCAGCACTCTGGATAATTCTTTTTTACAGATCAATCGAATCTCACGCATCTTCCCCGCCTCCTTTTACCTGACTGTATAATTCAAAAAACGCATCCTCCAGATCTTCTGTCTGTGTCTCTCTTAAGATATCCTCCAGATGCCCCTCCATCACTTTTCTTCCGTCAATGATGACTCCGATCCGGTCACACAGCTTTTCTGCCTCTGACATGATATGTGTAGAAATGATGACCAGCTTTCCCTCCTCTTTCAGGCGCTTCAGATAGTCTGTCACACTCCTTGCCGTCACGACATCCAGACCGTTTGTCGGTTCATCAAAAATAACAATATCCGGATCATGTACCAGGCTGACTGCGATTGCAGCCTTCTGCCCCATTCCGGTTGACAGCTCTTTCATCTTTTTGTGCGCAAAATCCTTGATCCCAAAATAAGTAAACAGTTCCTCTTTTCGTTCTTTGAGCTTCTCCGGCTTCACTCCATGGATCTTTCCGAAAAAGTCGAACATATAATCCGGGGAGAATTGTGGATCCAGCTTGATATCTCCGGTCAGAAATCCGATCTTTTCCCGCACCTTCTCCGGCTCTTTGCGCACCTCATGTCCATCTACATAAATCTCGCCTTTTGTCGGCCTGATGATCGTGGAAATACAGCGCAGCGTAGTCGTCTTCCCTGCTCCATTAGGTCCCAGAAGGCCATAAATCTCGCCTTTTCTCGCAGTCAGCGTAAGATCATTGACTGCCGTCTTGATCGGATTTGTGGTTCTGGACTCTTTCATCTGCTTTTTATTCAACTTATACGTCTTGGTCAGATTCTTAATCTCAATCATACTTTTCCTCCCGGCTGTGCCTGGTGTGCTGTACACCTGTCGTATTATTGTATTATTTTCTTAATACAGCTATTATATTTCTTTTCCCTGCATCCGTCAATAGATTTTTTATAATCTGCCCTTTCCTTACAAGATAAAATCTATTACAATAAATACAAAAAGAGAGATAGGAGATTTCATCTGTATGAGAGAAAGCATTTTATTATTCCATATATCAGACAAAGAAGTAAAAAAGAAAGTGGAACGTGCACTGCTTCCGCTTCGTGTGCGTATCCGTCATATCGCACTTAAAGATTACAGCCAGCCTCTCGGGGTGCTTGCCGGTCTGCCGGACATGACACCTTCTGAAGAAACTTATGACGGAGAAGAACTCTCCGATACAATGATCGTATTCTGCGGACTTTCCAGCCAGAAGCTGGATCAGGCACTTCTTGCTTTGAAAAAAAGCGGTGCGGGACCGTTTCCGTACAAAGCGATCCTCACACCGACCAATCAGCACTGGCTCGCAAAAGACTGTCTTGCAGAATTAAAACGCGAGCATGAATATATGACCGCCCGGGGAAATGCATGATCTCCCCGGGCTTTTTCTAAGACGCGAACTGGCTTTCATACAGATTTTTATAAAATCCGCCTTTTTCTAACAACTCCTCATGGCTGCCCTGTTCAATAATATTTCCATTCTTCATCACGAGGATCACATCTGCCTCCCGAATGGTAGAAAGCCGATGTGCCACAATAAAGCTGGTGCGTCCTTTCATCATACTCTGGAACGCTTCCTGAATCTTCATTTCTGTACGGGTATCGATCGAAGAGGTTGCCTCGTCCAGAATCAACATATCCGGAATTCTGAGCATAACTCTGGCAATACACAAAAGCTGCTTCTGCCCCTGTGACAGGTTACTGCCCTCTTCCTGGATCAGCGTATCATATCCCTGCTCCATTCTCCGGATAAACCCATGCGCATGAGCCGCCTTTGCTGCCTGGATGATTTCCTCTCTTGTGACATCTTCTTTTCCATACGCAATATTCTCTGCGATCGTTCCTGCTTTCAGCCAGGTCTCCTGCAGAACCATTCCAAAGTTGGCCCGCAGACTATCTCTTGTAATATTCTGGATTCCGGTATTGCTGACACGGATCTCTCCACTTTGAATGTCATAAAAACGCATCAGAAGATTGATCAGCGTCGTCTTTCCACATCCCGTCGGTCCTACAATCGCAATTTTCTGGCCCGGCTTTACATTCAGGTTCAGATCCTGCAAAAGCTTAATCTCCGGATTATAAGAAAAACTGACATGTTCCAGTGTCATACTGCCGTCTGGATTTTTCAGTTCGATCGCCGATGCCGCATCCGGCTCTTCCTGTTGTTCCTCAATAAAGTCAAATACCCGCCGTGCGCATGCCAGTGCATTCTGAAGCTCTGTGACCACACTTGAGATTTCGTTAAACGGCTTTGTATACTGGTTTGCATAACTTAAAAAGCAAGACAGCTGCCCCACCGTGATCCCGCCTCCGATTGCGGTAAACGCACCTGCAATGCTGACCCCTGTATACACCAGTCCGTTGACAAACCGGGTACTCGGATTCGTAATGGACGAAAAGAAAATTGCCTGAAGGCTGACTTTCTGGAGCTTTTTGTTGATCGTATCAAACCTCTCCACTGCCCGGTCACCGTATCCAAATGCCTGCACAACCTTCTGATTTCCCACCATTTCATCGACAAGGGATGTCATCTGTGCTCTTGTCTCTGACTGTGCTTTAAAAAACACGTAGGTCCTCTTCGCAATAAAGCTTGCCACAAACAAAGATACCGGCGTGATCAGGATCACAACCAACGCAATCTTCACATTGATCAACAGCATAAATACCAGGGTTCCCAGAATCGTCACCACTCCGGTAAAGAACTGCGTAAATCCCATGAGAAGCCCGTCCGAAAACTGCTCCACATCGGTGATGATCCGACTGATGGTCTCTCCATATGCATGGCTGTCTACATATTTCAGAGGAAGCTTCTGCAGCTTTGCAAATGCCTTTGTACGGACATCCTTAACTACCCGATACGTAATGTGGTTGTTGCACAGATTCATCAGCCACTGCGCAGCGCTGGTTATAACAATAATCCCTGCCAGCCTGAACAGAATCCTGCCGATCGCATCAAAATCCACACTTCCTTTTCCAATAATCAGATCCACAGCATTACCGATCAGAATCGGAGCATACAATGTCAGCAACGCAGAAATACCCGCAAATACGAATGATAGCATCAAAAAATGCAGATAGGGCCGAATCAGCCAGAGTATCTTTTTCCATACACTTTTTTTCTTTTTATGCATACTGAGCCACCTCCTCTTTCGAAAACTGAGACCGACAGATTTCCTGATAAACACCGCACTCTCCAAGCAGCTCTTCATGATTGCCGTATCCTGCCATCTTTCCGTCATCCAACACCAGGATCTTATCGGCATGCATGACAGAAGAAGCCCTTTGCGATACCAGAAATACGGTCATATTTTCCGTATCCTGGGATAATGCTTTTCGAAGTGCCGCATCTGTAGCGAAATCAAGCGCAGATGCACTGTCATCCAGAATCAGTATCTGAGGATTTTTCACCAGTGCTCTTGCGATCGTCAGCCTCTGTCTCTGCCCTCCCGACAGGTTTTTTCCGCCTTCACTGACAGGAGCATTCAGCCTTCCCGGCTTCTCCTCCACAAACTCCAAAGCCTGTGCGGTTTTTAATGCTGCATACATCTCCTGTTCGGATGCCTGCTCATTTCCCATTTGAAGATTACTCTTTATGGTACCGGAAAACAGCACCGCCTTCTGCGGAACCACTCCGATCTGTTTTCGAAGAGTCTCTGTCCGGTATTTCGAAATCTCCAGTCCATCGATCTCGGCTTTCCCCTCTGTCACATCATAAAACCGGGGAATGAGATTGACCAGAGTTGTCTTGCCGGAACCAGTTCCCCCGATGATACCGATCGTCTCTCCTACTTTCGCAGTAAAAGAAATATCCTCCAGCGCCGGCTCCTGACTGCCCGGATAGCAAAATGTCACGTGTTCCATCTTTACTTTCACGGCTTCCGCTTTCGCCTCTGCTTTCTCACACTCTCCGTCCACAAGCTCGGATCGGAGTGCAAATACCTCATTCAGACGGGCTGCAGATGCTACTGCTTTTGTAAAGGAAACAATCAGATTCGCCAGCGCCACCAGCGCCAGAAGAATCTGGGACATATAATTGACCAGGGCGATTACCTCTCCCTGTGTCAGCAGCCCTTCATATACCTGTCCGCCCCCATACCAGACAACCGCAATAATCCCGGCGTTGACAATAATATATGTCATCGGATTCAACAGCGCTGAAATCCGTCCGGTCAGAAACTGCAGCTTCATCAGTATCTCACTCTTTGTATCAAACTCTTCCTGCTCTTTCTTCTGTGTACAAAACGCACGGATCACACGGATTCCCGCCAGATTTTCTCTGGTAGAGACAAGCACCTGATCCAGTGCTTTCTGCACTTTTTTATACAGAGGGATCGTCACGATCATAATACCGTAGATCACAAGCGCCAGAAGCGGAACTGTCACGACAAAGATCAATGCGATCTTTACATTGATCGTAAATGCCATAACCATTGCGCCTACCACAATAAACGGCGATCGCAGAAACAGACGAAGCACCAGATTGACGCCGGACTGTACCTGATTGATATCACTTGTGATCCTGACAACCAGCGTGGCGCTGCCAGCCTTATCCACTGCAGCATAAGAAAGCTGTTCAATGTGGCAGAACAGATCATGCCGAAGTTCTGTTCCGAAACCGACAGCTGCTTTTGCCGCAAAATACTGCGCCAGCAGGGAACACAAAAGTCCCATTACACCAAACGCCACCAGCAATGCCGCCATCTTCCAGATATACGGGATATCCCGGTTCTGAATTCCGATATCAACAATTCTTGCAGTGACTAATGGCACAATCAATTCAAATACCGCCTCTAAAAGTTTAAACAGCGGTCCGATAATACTTTCCTTTTTATAGTTTTTCAAATAAGGAATCAATTTTCTCAACTTTTCATCCTCCTTGTTCTATGGTTGCTGTTCACAGCAATCTAAATTTTAGCAGATTTCAGGTTCTGTTGACAAGGTGCAAATCTTCTTTGACAGTCTGCCGTGAAGCAACTATAATAGGTCTATCATCAGAATCGGAGGAATCCTGTTATGTGGACAAGAAAACATCTGAAACATCAGGCAAAAAAATCACTAAAGAGCAACTATCAGAAAATGGTATCTGTCTGTTTTCTGATCGCATTTTTAACGACCTCATTTGCATCTTCCACTTTCATTTTCAGGCAGTTTCGCCCGGGACTGCAAACAATTTTTGTTCAGACACATATGAATTTTCCAGATGCCTCCAATTCCTCGATCGCAACAGACACGCTGCAGCACGTATTTCAGATTTCGTTTTCCGGTGCACCACTGGCAAGTCTGTTCGAACACATCCTCAATATGTATACCAGCGGAAGATCTTTTCTCTTTGCCGCTTTAAAGACAGTCAACGAGGCCTTTCATGATCCCTTTTCCACCTCGTTTTTTCTGCTTCTCCTGGGGGTATTGCTGTCTTTTCTCTACACTGTCTTCATTCAAAACGTGCTGCTTGTCGGAGAAGCCCGTTTCTTTCTGGAGGCACGCACTTATCAGCAGACAACGATCAGTAAGCTTTTCTTTCTTTACAAAGTGAACTTCTTTTCCCACCCTGCATGGATCATGACCTGCCGTTGTGTTTTTCAGACTTTCTGGAACCTGACGGTCATCGGCGGAATCATCAAAAAGTACGAATACAGCATGATTCCTTATATACTGGCTGAGAACCCGACGATGGGACGAAAGGATGCATTCTTTTTATCCAGACAGCTGATGCGCGGAAACAAATGGCGGATGTTTCTTCTGCATCTGTCTTTTATCGGATGGAGCATTCTTTCTCTCCTTACATTCGGTATTCTGGATTTTCTGTTTGTCAATCCTTATCAGACAGCCACCGATGCTGAATTATATATGACCCTGCGAAAAAATTATATCCGGTCCCGCGCTCCCCGTTACGAACTGTTTAATGATCCACTTCTGGAACAGGAGCTTTCTGATGACGAGCTACTGATCCGCAAAGCGCTTTATGACGATTCCGAAGGACCTTATACAAAGATTGCCTATTTTGAGCCACATCAGTATCCGGCCTTTCTGTTTTCTGTCCAGCCGCCGGTCCGTGCTGTGCACCAGCCTCTGGCTCCGACCGGTTCCTATCACCCGCTGACACTGGCCTCGCTGTTCTTTCTGTTTTCCATTCTTGGATGGATTCTGGAAACACTGAGCTATCTCACAATGGAAGGGGTCTTTTTGAACCGTAGTATTCTGCTTGGTCCATGGATTCCTCTTTATGGAATTTGCGGTGTTCTCAGCGTAACGATGCTGCACCGATTTGCAAAAAATCCGATTCTGGCATTCTGTATGAACGGGTTATTATACTCTGTGATTGGATACCTTTCAGATTTTACAGTCCAGATGATCTGGCACGCAGACCTGCACAAAATTTCTCAATACTTTTGTCCTTCTCTGCTGCCTCCGTTTTTTGCGGATGCCGTGTTCCTGGGACTGATCGGATGCACCTGCCAGTATTTCATCGCACCAAAATGGAAACAGGTTACCAGAAAAATCCCGCTCTGGTTCCTGCTTTGCGTATGCGTTCTGCTGGGAATGCTGATGTTGTTGGACGCCTTCTTTGCCTTTTATCGATAATCCACAACTTCTGCGTGGAATAACGTTGCTTTTTTGTACGAAAAATAATATAATTTACTCATCACAATTATTTAACGAAAGGGATATAACTATGAAGAAAAGAGTTGTCGTTGCACTGGGACACCGTGCTCTTGGAACTACATTGCCGGAGCAGAAAGTCGCAGTAAAAAATACATCAAAAGTAATCGCAGATTTGATCGAAGCCGGATTTCAGGTTGCGATCACCCACAGCAATGCTCCACAGGTAGGGATGATCCACACTGCCATGAATGAATTCGGACAGCGTCATGAAAATTATACAGCTGCACCGATGTCTGTATGTTCTGCCATAAGCCAGGGCTATATCGGATACGATCTCCAGAACGGAATCCGGGAAGAACTGATGAACCGCGGAATCTACCGTACAGTCAGCACTGTATTGACACAGGTGATCGTAGATCCTTATGACGAGGCTTTCTATACGCCAACCAAAGTTCTCGGACGTTACATGAGCGCAGAAGAAGCCAACGAAGAGCGTAAAAAAGGAAATTATGTGATCGAAGAAGCCGGAAAAGGATTCCGACGAGTCGTTTCCGCTCCGCATCCTGTGAAGATCGTGGAACTGGATGCAGTCAACGCACTTCTGGATGCTGATCAGGTCGTAATCGCTGCCGGTGGAGGCGGAATTCCTGTACTGGAACAGGACAATCACTTAAAAGGTGCAAGCGCAGTCATTGAAAAGGACCTGACTGCCGGAAAACTTGCAGAAGGTGTCGATGCCGATCAGCTGATCATCCTGACAAGTGTAGAGCAGGTATGTATCAATCTCGGAAAAGACAACGAAGAAAAACTGGGAGAAATCTCAGCTGCACAGGCAAAAGAATATATGGAGCAGGGACATTTCGGAGTCTACAACATGCTCCCGAAATTCCAGGCTGCCGTTGAATTTGTAGAAGAAAGAGAAGGACGTACCGCTCTGATCACATCTTATGATAAGATCAACGATGCGCTCAAAGGTAAGACCGGAACTGTCATTCACTCCTAAACAAAAGCAAAACCACAGGAAAATCTTTGTTACAGAGAGTTTCCTGTGGTTTTTTATCCGATATATTGCAATAAAAAACATTACAAATAAAATTCTTCTTTCAGAAACGGAGCCTAATCCATGCAAAAAAATTATGAGCAACTAAAACAATATCTTCACTCAGAAAAAGCGAAGCCGGAAAAACAGATTTTAAAATCCAGAGAACTCTCCATGCATACAGATGAAAACAACATTGTCACATCTTATCCAAATAAGGATGTACAAGAAGAACGTTTTGTCATCCGCCCAAAATATAGAAATATCCGGATTCCCAGACATCGTCACGAATACATTGAGCTTTCTTTCATGCTTGATGGTGAAATTTCAATGGAAATCGATGGAACGCCCATTAAAATGTCTTCCGGAGATATCTGTCTCATGAACAAAAATGTCATTCATTCCTCCGAAAAGATAGGGGATGATATTTGGATGTTTAATATTTTAATGACAGCTGATTTTTTTGATACCATTTTTATGTACCTGCTTTCCGAGGATAATTATATTTCAAACTACATCATCAACAGTTTGTACTCTGAAAGCAAAAAGAAAAATTACATTCTGTATCATCTTCCTAAAAACAGTTTTGAATCTACATTGATGGAGCAGATTCTTTGTGAATACTTTTTAGAAAAACCTAGAAACCAAGGAAAAATACTTTCCTGCCTTTTGATTCTTTTTATCGAGATTTCCCGCGCTGTAGGACCTGAAGATCAAAAAGCAATCAAGCAGAAACACTCCAAAATACAAAACGAGGTATTTGACTATTTGAAGCAGCATTACAAAGATGCTACCCTTCAATCTGTTGCAAAACATATGTGCTTTCATCCCAATTATTTGAGCTCTCTACTGAAGGCAGAAACAGGGAGGGGGTTTAAAGATATTCTTATAGACATTCGTATGACAGAAGCAGCAAACCTACTCAGAAACACCAATCGAAAAATCGAAGAAATCACATCTGATATAGGATATGCAAATGAAACCTACTTTTACAAATGTTTTCGTCAAAAATACGGAATATCTCCATATAATTATCGAAAAGCACAGAAAAACCTTAAAAAAGAACAGTAAAAACTTTGTTTTATATGTGAATTTTTCACAACCTTCCAATTATAATACTTTTAAACAAAAGTTATTGGAGGAAAATATATGAGTACAAAAGCAAACAACTCAAAATCAGAAGCTGTCCGTGTCGTTATGACTCCGCTCGGTTCTGCAGCATCAAACGTATTCAATATGTTGAACATGTCATTCTTTCTCGTGTTCAGTACAGAAGCATTGGGACTGAATATTACAGCAATGGGAATTATCATGACCGTCATGAGAATTTTCGATGGAATTACTGACCCAATTATTGGTTCTATTATCGACAGAACTGAAACACGATTTGGTAAATTCCGTCCGTTCCTTGTAATCGGATCCCTGGTCATGCTGTTTGCAAGCTTTATGATTTACCTGTTCTCATTCGATATTCCACAATCTTATCGTATGGTTTGGGTAATTCTCTGGTATGCAATCTGGATCATTGGTTACACATTTATGACAACTGTAAACAAATGTGTACTTTCTATCGTTACAAAAAACCCGAAATACCGTCCACTCTCCGGTATTGCCGGCGGCTGCTATTCTACAATGCTTGGTTTGATCATGACAACACTGATCGTTCCGATTCTGCAGAAAAATGGTGGTCTTGGATCCCAAAAAGGCTGGACTCTGATCATTATCAGTGCGTTTGTCCTTCATGCAGTTCTTCTGCTTGGATGTCTGTTTGCAATCTCTGCAACAGATAAGCCTGAATTCTATCGCCAGGATCCAGATAAAAAAGAAGAGAAAATTTCAATTAAAGACAGTCTCAATGTACTGCGACTGAATCAGCCTCTTCGTATGTTGATCCTTGCTGCATCCACAGATAAAATTGCGTCCACGATTCAGACAGCAGTTATGACCTATTTCTATATCTATGCTGTTGGAAATCTGGATCTGCAGCCAATCGTTGGTGGCATCTCTACTCCAATGTCACTGATTGGAGCCTTCGTTGCAGGTTCTGTTGCTGTAAAATTCGGATGCAAAAGAGCTTCTTTAATCGGTGCAATTGCAAACTTCACATTGGAAGCAATCTTGATTATTTTCCGTCCTTTCGGAAAAGCAACTATCTTGGTATTTATTATTTTAATGTCTGCCAATATGCTGTTTAGAAGATTCTCTGCACAGAACGTAGATCCTATGATTGCGGAAATCATCGACTATCACAAGCTAAAAACCGGAAAATTCATGCCTGGATTTATTGGTGCTACATTTTCACTTGTAGACAAAGTTATCAGTGCATTTGGATCTTCTATTGTTGGTATCCTCATGGGACTTGCCGGATACAGCGCAGCTGCAGAACCTACAATGGCTCTGTATATCGCTACAATTGCTATGTATCTTGGTGCACCTCTTCTTGGAGATCTTGCAAGCATCATTGCTTTGAAACGATACCATATTACAGATGAAGAGTATACACAAATGTATGGAGAAAAAGCTATCTTAGAAAAAAAGAAAGCAAAAAATGCTTAGAATCAAAGGAGGTTCCGATTTGTCAGTAATTCTATTAAATGATAACTGGAGTTTTCACAAAGAAAACGAAAACGCTGAAACAATTTCCATTCCTCATACTTACAATGCGGTAGACGGACAAAATGGCACATCCATGTGGCGTGGAAAAGGTTTTTACACAAATGAGTTCACTCTTACAGAATCCGATCTGGAGCAGGACATCTACCTTGAGGTAGGTGCTGCTTCCATGATCAGTATAGTGTCCATCAATAATCAGAAAATTCATACCAACACCTGTCCATATTCTTTATATCGCGTTGCATTAAACGATTTCGTATCATCCGGCATAAACCGAATTACCATTGTAACAGATAACTCGCCAACAGATGCTGTCTACCCGCAAATGGCAGATTTTTCTTTCTATGGTGGACTCTACCGAAATGTTCGAATTATTTGTGCACCCAAACTACACTTTGACTACCTGGATGGAAGTCGTGACGGTGTCCGAATCCATACGCAAAAATTAGAAAACAATACTTGGGAGGTCGCCATTGAGGGATGTGTGATCAATCATCAGGAACCTTGTCATGGAGAAATTCGTGCCACTCTGCTAGATGAGAATCAAGTCATCGCACAACACACAACCTCAGCATATTTCCACGATCAAAATACGTTTCGCTTGTGCCTGAATGTTGCTAATCCTCATCTCTGGATGGGAACGGATGATCCACATCTTCATCAGTTGTCCATCGAACTTTGTACAGACAAAAAAGTCATAGAACACCGCAGCATCTCCATCGGATTTAGAAGCATTCAGATTACACCGGATCAGGGGCTCTTTTTAAATGGGAAACACGTAAAACTGCGTGGTGTCGCAAGACATCAGGATTTTGCCGGTGTTGGAAATGCTATTTCAGAAACTCAAATGGAGCAGGATATCCAACTCATAAAAGAGTTAGGGGCAAATTCTGTTCGACTTTCCCATTATCAACATGATGACTATTTTTATCGTCGCTGTGATGAAGAAGGACTCCTTGTGTGGGCAGAAGTTCCGTTTATCAGTATTATTTCGGAAAACGAATGCGCCAAATTCAATATCAAAGAACAAATGCGCCGTTTGATTTTGCAATGTGGAAATCACACCTCTGTATACTGTTGGGGTGTACAAAATGAAATTACCATTGCTGGAGAAACCCCAGAAATTCATGATCATGTAGAAGAATTGTCCAAATACACGAAAGCTCTGGATCCTCACAGATATACTGCAGAAGCAAACATCTATTCCGTTGCAAATGAAAGTCCAATCAACAGACTGACTGAACTGGTTGGCTATAACTTATATTATGGATGGTACTATGACACTATGACAGGACTTCAAGAACGCTTGGATTCATTCCATGCCACATGTCCTGATATACCACTCATGGTGACAGAATATGGTGTTGATACAAACCCACAGTATCACTCTTATGAGCCAAAGACAAAAGATTATTCCGAAGAATATCAGTTGCTTTTCTCAGACAATGCACTTCGTGCTTTTGAAGAACGCGACTATTTTGTAGGAAGTTATGTGTGGAACATGTGTGATTTTGGCAGCGCCAACCGAGATGAAGGTGGTAAACAGGGACAAAATCAGAAAGGACTTTTGACCATTGACCGAAGCATAAAAAAGGACGCATTTTATTTATACAAAGCGTACTGGTCCAAAGAATCTTTTGTCAAACTCGCCGGTAGCAGATTCGTTCATCGTCACAAAGAAAAGAATGCAATTACCGTACTTTCCAATCTTGAAAAACTAGAATTGTATGTAAATAACCACCTTATTGCTCAATCATCAAACATCTTACCTATGACAACATTTAATGATATCCCTCTTCTAATGGGAAAAAATATCATAGCCGTCAAAGGATACTCCAAACATGGTACTGTATACCACGATGTGATGACTTTATATCGCGTAAAAGATAAAGATAAAAACTATGAATATATCAAAAAAGAAGACGGAAACAGCGTCATTAACTGGTTTGAAAAGTTTGACCTAACACAAATAAATAAGATTAAACTTGATCCAAATTGCTTCTCCAGTGCCGATAAAATTGGCGACATCATGAAAAACCCTGAAGGAGAAAAAATCATTTCAAAATATTTTGGAGAAATGGTGGAGCACCCAAAATTTGGCATGATGAAAATGATGACATTAGACGCTGTAGGAAAACTCAAAAATCTGGGAATTCCAAAAGAACTCATTGATTTAATCAACACAGAACTCAATACGATTACGAAATAATAAATCCCCCTGACCTCGGCAATTTTAAAAATTCACCAAGGTCAGGGGATCTTCTATTTCAAATTTTCACTTCTTCTGCTTTTCTTACAATCTGCAGCATCCCGCTTTTTAACAACACCGGACGCAGTGCATTATACAGAACTGCCACCAGAATCGTAGATACCACTGCATTCACAAATGTGGTTGCTGTACTCCATTTTGCAAGTACTTCTGCCATCTGCTGCGGCTGTCCTAAAATATACTGCTTGTAGAAATATCCTACCAATGGATCCGCGATCACGTTAAATCCCAGTCCTGCAACGGATGCAAGGACACTCCAGCGGAATACATATTTCTTATCTGTACTTTCATTAATTTTCCCGATACGATGTGCCACAAGTCCTACGATCAGACCAATACAGAGCTTCAACACAAATGTCTTTGGTGCTCCTACGATATAAATCGGATCCAGAACATCTGCGATCGTCATCCCGATTGCGCCGGCCAGTCCGCCGTACCAACCGCCTAAGAGCAATGCTCCCAGAACACAAAATGCATTCCCGATATGAAGGGATGTGGCATCTCCACCCGGCATCGGGATCTTAATCTGCAAAAATGTAAATGATACAAAGCAAAGTGCCGCCAAAAGTGCTGTCTGTGCCAGTTTTACTACTGTCTGCTTTCTCTTTTCCATCGTTTTCCCTCTTTTCATTTTTGATGGTCTTATCCTACCACCAGAGTGGATAGATGAAAATGTCCAGTTATTGTATTTTTAACCAGTCCAGTTTGATTATTTCTGATTTGCCGGCTCTACCGCAACAGATTTTCCTTTGATTTTCGTATGATTCATTGCATTGAGTACATCTCGTGCATATTCTCTCGGAACTTCTACAAATGTATACTTATCAAACATATCGATCGTTCCGATCAGTTTTCCCGGAATTCCACTTTCACCGGCAATTGCGCCCACGATATCTCCCGGTTTTGCTTTGTTTTTCTTACCGATATTAATAAATAGACGAACCATTCCGGCTTCTTCTGCCCCGGTATCACCAAATTCCATATCTTTTTCTTCTGTCTCCTGCTGTCCGGAACAGTATTTCAAAAATGCTGCTGCCAGATCCATTGCAGTATAATCGGATTCATTGACACGTTCTTCAATGATCTGAAGGAATTTTGTCAGATCTTCATTTTCGATGATCTGTTCGATCTCTTCCAGCACATTTTCCATCTTTGTATTGGCAACATCGTTCAAAGACGGAACCTTCTGCGCATAGATCTTCGTCTTGCAGTACCGCTGGATCTCCTTCAGCTTATAGACTTCTCTTCCGGAAACAAAAGAGAACGAACGTCCCACGCGTCCGGCACGTCCGGTTCTTCCGATACGGTGCACATAATATTCATCATCCTGCGGAAGATCATAATTAAATACCGCTTCCACATCATCCACATCGATTCCTCTTGCTGCTACATCTGTACACACAAGAATATCTGTCTTTCCGGAACGAAATCCCTGCATCACACGGTCTCTCTGTGCCTGCTTCATGTCTCCATGAAGTCCTGCCGCAAAATATCCTCTTCCCAGCAGTCCATTCACAAGCAGATCTACCTGTTTCTTCGTATTACAAAATACAACGGAGAGTTTCGGTGTATAAATATCCAGAAGACGGGAAAGCACTTCCTCTTTATTCTTCGGTTTCACTTCATAGTAAAACTGTTCAATGTTCGGAACGGTGAGCTCTTTCTTCGTCACCTTCACCAGTTCCGCATTTGTCTGGAACTGTTTTGTGATCTCTAAGATTGCCTTTGGCATTGTCGCAGAAAAAAGCACTGTCTGGTGTTCCTGTGGAATTCCTTCCAAAATTGTCTCAATATCCTCACGGAATCCCATGTTGAGCATCTCATCCGCCTCATCCAGCACAATCGTATGCACATGATCCATTTTCATAGTTTTGCGGCGCATATGATCCATCACACGTCCCGGTGTTCCGATCACAAGCTGTGTGCCGCTTTTCAGAGAACGAATCTGTTTTACAATCTCCTGTCCTCCATAGATTGGCAGAACTTTTATCCCATGCATATATTTTGCAAGATTTCTGATTTCTTCTGCAACCTGGATTGCCAGCTCTCTTGTCGGGCAAAGAACAATCGCCTGAAGTTTTTTATTCTTCGGATCGATCTTTTCCAGAAGCGGGATTCCAAAGGCTGCTGTTTTTCCGGTTCCTGTCTGCGCCTGTCCGATCACATCTTTTCCGCTCATGATCACAGGAATCGCTTTGGACTGAATCGGTGATGCCTCTTCAAATCCCATATGTTTTACTGCTTTTAATATTTCAGGACACAACTCTAACTCTTCAAATTTTAATTCTTCCATAAATCTCCTTTTCTCAAAACAAAAATAGGGGACTGTATAACAGTCCCACAATACAATCTGAATTATCATATCAGAATTTTCTTTTTCTGTCAAAATTTCTTTGATTATAAAATTTTTTTAAAATCACTTGCATTCAAGGAATACAAGGTGTAATATGCACATATACTTAATGTAGTTTTGAAAACTATGTATTGAACCCAACATGTAACAAGGAGGCAGATATCCATGAACCAAACAAAACATTTAAAAGATCCAGGCAGCGCAATCACCCATTTTATCGGTATGCTTATGGCAATCTGCGGCGCGATTCCTCTGTTGATAAAGGCAGCGCACGAACCGGGCAAGGTGTATCTCATTTCCCTTGCCGTATATGCGATCAGCCTGATTCTGCTGTATGCAGCCAGCACGACCTATCATACCTTTGACATTTCTGCCAAGGTGAATACAGTATTGAAAAAAATCGATCACATGATGATCTTCATCCTTATTGCCGGAAGCTACACACCAGTCTGCCTGATTACTTTAAAAGGACGTACCGGACTGATCCTGCTTTCCATTGTATGGGGAATTGCCATTGTCGGAATTCTGATCAAGGCCTTCTGGGTCTATTGCCCGAAATGGGTATCTTCCATTCTCTATATCGGGATGGGATGGATCTGCGTACTGGCTTTCACACAGATTTTCCACTCATTATCGCCGGCGGCATTTGGCTGGCTTTTAGCAGGGGGAATCATCTACACGATCGGCGGTATTATCTACGCATTAAAGCTTCCGATCTTCAATAGTAAACATAAGAATTTCGGAAGCCACGAGATTTTTCATCTTTTTGTTATGGCCGGAAGTGCCTGCCACTTTATTGTCATGTATTGCTACCTGATCTAATTCATCGGTTTTCCATTCAGCATCGCTTTCAATAGCTTTCCGTTTCCATCATAGATCAGTTTCAGAGAAAAGAATTCTTCCGATTCCTCCAGGAGTCGGAAGAATATTTTATCCCCTTCCCAGAGATTGAGTCGGTCAATTTCTTTTTTATCTACCCACCTAAGTTCTCCCTCGTCACAGGCAATCTGTTCTCCTGTAAATCCATCTGCTGTAAATAAGGACATATACTCTGTCACACCGTCACCTGACACAAATGTCACGATCGCACGATATTTCCAGGAAGTCAGAGTGTATCCTGTCTCCTCTTTCACTTCCCGCAACAGACATTCCTCCGGACTTTCGTCTGCCTCAAAATGTCCACCCACACCGATCCATTTATCTTTATTGACATCATTCTTTTTTACTGTGCGATGCAGCATCAGATATTTTCCGTCTTTTTCGATATAACATAGTGTACTTAATCCTGTCATTTCTTTTTATCCTTTCCCTTATCCAACCCGTTCTTCACTCCATTCCAGAAATGTTCCGGTGTTGGCGTCAATTTCAAAATCATATTCTTTTCCGTCATAAATAATGTCGCCTTCGTATTTCTGAACTCCATCGTCAGACTCCAACTGAATTCTCAAATCCTGTGCAGATGCCCCCGGCACTCTTTCCAACGCAAGGTTTGTTGCTTCTTCCTCTGAAATTGCCGCCTCTGTCTGATTTGCTGTGTTACTGCTTCCCTGCTGTGTGGAATTTTCAGAAGCGTTCTGATCCTGATTCTGTGTCGTACTCACACTTCCCTTGTCCATCTCTTTGTCAACCTGAAGTATGCTGCCATCTTCTGCTGAAATCTCATAATCATATTCTTCCCCTGTGGATGCAACTGTAAAATCAACCTCATAAATACTTCTTCCGTCATCGTGATCCTTGCTTACTTTCAGCCTTGTGATTTCGTCTTCTGTTACACCTGCATCTGAAAATGCTGCTGTTTTCGCTGCATCTTTTCCAATATCCTTTCCATCATTTCCTGCACATCCTGTAAACATACTCATTGCCATCACACATACTGCTGCCGCTGCAAAATATCTTTTCTTCATCATATTTTAATTCCTCTCTTTCTATCAACTGCATTTCTACACTGTTATTCTTTGTTTGTAAGGATAATATATTCCATGAAGATTAAAATAAGATTAGAATTTTAATAAAATAAAAATTTTCCTATATTTAATATACTAACATATATCCATCGATCATTGACAGCATATTTTTAAATGCGCATAATATACGTATGATAAGAAAGGGGAGTTCTTAATGAATACATCCAGACACCAATGAAAGACTGGCACGAAGTATCATCAAAAAGCTGGCATCAACTATTCAAAAGTTCTTCAGGATGCAATCATAAATATCCTGGGGCTTAAAAAAAATGTTCATTAATCTCAAAAAGGAGAGCACCTTGCCAGATGGCAGGGTACTCTTCTTATTCTCCGTAAAATTGATCATTGTTCCATACTCATATTCTGTGATATCATATTTCCATATTACTTAAGGAGGGAAAACCAATTGAAAAAACTAAAAGAAAGTACGGTTTGGATCATCATTTGGATTCTTATGTATTTAGCCGGATTTTTTACCAATGTATCTGATATATTCAGCAACCGTGGAATCCACATCATCAACGGGCAATATTACCGGTTTTTCACAGGACTGCTTCTACATACCGGACTTATCCACATTTTAGAAAATATTCTGGGGATTTATTTCACAGGAAAATTTTTAGATCACCAAATTTCACAGTGGAAACTTCTGCTAATCACAGTCTTTTCCGCAACTTCTGCAAATGCAATATTTTCTGTAATCGCACCAAACAGTATCAGCGTCGGCGGTTCTCCGATCGTATTTTCTTTAATCGGACTGGTCTGTGTATCTCAGTTCCTATGCAAAGATACACCCAGATTTCATTTCCGCACACAATACGGAGAATGGATCGTAGGATATGCAATTTTAAGTAATATTTCTCTGCTATTAGGGAATTTTTCCATTCTCATCATACATTTACTCCCATTCTTAATTGCCTTCCTTTTGGGATTCATTGGAATCAAATGCAAACTTTTAAAATTCAGATAGAATCGCACTCTGGTGATTCTATCTCTTTTTATTCTTCCACAGTCTTCAACTCAAATGTAAAGCAGCTGCCTTTTCCAAGCTCACTCTCCACCCGGACATTCCCTCCATGTGCCTGTGCGATCCATTTTGCCATGGAAAGTCCAAGGCCGGAGTGCGAACCATCTTCCTTTCCGGTTCGTGAGGCATCCACCCGGTAAAACCGCTCCCATATATGCACCTGATCATCTCTGCTGATTCCGATTCCGTCATCTTCTACCGTTCCCCGCACCCCTGACGGAATCTGATGAAGTGTCACTTTAATATTCCCACCTTCTTTTCCGTAAGAAACTGCATTCGAAATCAGATTATCCAACATACGGATATAAAAGGATTCATCCAGATAGCCTGTGATGTCTGGTTCTATCTCTGTATGAACCTCAATTTTACGCCTCTGCGCCAGCATCTTTTGTTCTTCCACAATTATTTCTGTCAATTCACTAATATTGATCTCTTCTTTATTTAACTGCTGCCGCCCCTGATCTGCCCGTGACAATAACAGAAGCTGAGAGATCATCTGAGACATTTCTCCTGCTTTTTTCCGGATCAGAAGAATTTCTTTCCTCTGCTCTTCTGACAAATCTGTGCGATTCAGAGATGCCTCGCACTGTGCCAGAATCACACTGACCGGTGTTCGCAGCTCATGGGAAACGTCCGATGTAAACTGCCGTTCCCTGAGAAACGCCTGTTCCAGGCTTTCCAGCATACCGTCAAATGTTCCTGCCAGCTGATAAAATTCATCCTTTCCGGTCTCTTGGCTGACTCCGATCCTGCGGCTTAAATCTCCGTCTTTTTGAATCTCCTGTACAGTCTCTGTCATCTGCCGTACCGGAAGAAGCGTTCGCCTGATCAAACGATACCCGATCAGCACCGTTAAAATCACAGTCAAAGGTAGTAAAATCACCGCAAATCGGACTGCGATCAAAAATTCTTTCTGTGTCTCTGTAACAGAAACTACACCCCGGATATAGAATTCCTGGCCATTTTCCATTTCATACTGCACATCATACACATACCACTGCTCTGTTCCACTTTTCACCGTCTGGATCTTTCCATCCTCGAATTGCGGAGCCTGTTCCAGTCCCGGCGGAACCTTTCCATATAAGAAGTCTCCACCTGTATCATAAAGCGCCAGATATACATTGTTATCCAGTGAATAAAAATCCGAATCAATTTCGAATTCCCCGTCTTCCAGCTCGATTTCATCTGCACTTTCCTGCACACGTTCTCTTAAGTGCATCTGTGCAGATGTCAGGATTTCATTTCCGCTCAGAGAAAAAAGGACTGCAAGGCAGAAACAGGTCACCAGTACCATAAAAAAGGAATACATCGCTGTCAATTTTAATTTCAAAGAAAATCGTTTCATGGTTCTGCCCTCATAACATATCCGGCTCCCCGCACAGTATGAATCAGCTTCGTCTGTGCCCCTTCGTCAATCTTCTTACGCAGATAACGGATATATACATCAATTACATTCGAGCCGCCTGCATAATCATAATTCCACAAATGCTGCTCCAGACGGTCTCTGGAGAGCACAATTCCCGTATTCTGGATCATATAGCGCAGCAGCGCAAACTCCTTTCCGGAAAGCTTGATTTCATGCCCTGCACGCAGCACCTGATGGGTATCCAGATGTACTTCCAGATCATCCAGTCTGCAGACTGTCTGCGGCGCCTCCTTTGGTTTGCGCAGAAGCACCCGGATGCGCGCTAAAAGTTCTTCAAACGCGAACGGTTTCACCAGATAATCATTCGCTCCCGCATCCAGCCCGCGGACACGATCCTCTACACTGTCCTTCGCCGTCAAAAGCAAGACCGGAGTCTGACTCCCCTTTTGTCTCATCGTCTTTAAGACACTCAGACCGTCCAGAACCGGCATCATAATATCAAGGACCACCGCATCATATGGCGCCCCTTCCAGATAATCTAACGCCTCCTGTCCGTCAAAACAGGAGTCCACACTGTAATGCTCTGCTTTCAATCTGGTGCTCAGCAGACGGTTCAGGTCTTTTTCATCTTCTGCTACTAAAATCCGCATTGTTCTCACCTTCTTCTTTCTCTGAAAATCGTTTTATCTATTCCTTATGGTAACAGAATCACCGGCTCTTTTCAACGCCGCAGCCTCGTGCTAAAATAGACATTAGTTATGAATGTAGGAGGAAACAAAATATGTCAAATAAAATTACAACGGATTTACTGGAATTTATAGAGAACAGTCCCAGCTGCTTTCATGCAGTGCAGACTATGAAAGAGATTCTGACAAAACATGGATTTAAAGAGCTGTCAGAAGATCAGACATGGAATTTAACACCTGGTAATGATTATTTTGTTACAAGAAACGGATCTTCTATCATTGCGTTCTCCATTCCGGAATCTGTAGTTCTTCAAAATGGATTCCGTATCATTGCAAGCCACAGTGATTCGCCTTCCTTTAAGATCAAAGAAAATCCGGAGATGGCCGTAGAGGATCATTACATCAAATTAAACGTAGAACGCTATGGCGGTATGCTCTGTGCCCCATGGTTTGACCGTCCGCTTTCTGTTGCCGGACGGGTGATCGTAAAAGAAAACGGTATCTACTGTGCGAAACTGATCAACGCAGACCGGGATCTCCTTCTGATCCCGAATCTTGCCATTCATATGAACCGGGATGCCAACAGCGGATACGCTTATAATGCACAGAAAGACTTGCTTCCATTATACGGGGATATTTCTGCAAAAGATACGTTCTTAGATACGATTTCAAAGTATGCCGGTGTCGAAAAAGAGGAAATTTTGAGTCACGACCTCTTCCTCTACAATCGTCAGAAGGGAACTCTCTGGGGAGCAAACGAGGAATTTCTCTCTGCTCCACGTCTGGATGATCTCCAGTGTGCCTGTGCTTCTCTTTACGGCCTGCTTGGCGCAGACCACAAACAGGCAGTTTCCGTTCACTGTGTTCTGGATAACGAAGAAGTCGGAAGTACAACAAAACAGGGCGCTGCATCTACGTTCCTCAGAGATACGCTGTTCCGTATCTGTACGGTATTCGGCATGGATACACAGGATTACTTTATCGCACTGTCCAAGAGTTTTATGATCTCTGCGGACAATGCCCATGCGGTTCATCCAAACCATACAGATAAAGCGGATCCTGTCAACCGCCCGTATTTAAATGAAGGAATCGTCATTAAATACAATGCAAACCAGAAATACTGCACAGACGGTATTTCTGCCGCTATGTTCAAGGATATCTGCAAGCAGGCAGACGTTCCGTATCAGACATTTACCAACCGTTCCGACATGGCAGGCGGCTCCACACTGGGCAATATTTCCAACACGCAGGTCGCACTTAATACCGTAGATATCGGACTTCCTCAACTGGCAATGCATTCTCCATATGAAACTGCCGGAGTCAAGGATACCGAATATCTGCTCAAAGCTGCAAAAGCATTTTTTGCATAGATCACTGACCCAATCCAGGCTGCTGAAAAAGTACGCCTGGATTTTCTTTTTCTTCTTCGCTTTTTTCTGTTTTGTCCGCTTTCAAAAACAAGAAAAAGCCTGCCAGAAACATCACAGAAAGCGCTCCTACTCCCAGATTTACACTGCCTGTAATCTGGCTCACTGCAGACACCAGAATGGTTCCCATAAAAGAAGCTCCTTTTCCGCAAATATCATAAATTCCGAAGTATTCTCCGGATTTTTCTGCCGGAATGATCTTCGCATAGTAGGAACGGGACATGGACTGAACTGCTCCCTGAAAACATCCCACACAGACTGCCAGAATCCAGAACTGATACTGCCTGTGAAGTCCGATCCCATACAGAGCGATCAGAAAATACGCAGAAATACATACCAGAATCAGTCTCGATGCACTTACTTTTCTGGAAATCCTTCCAAACAACAGAGCCGCCGGAAATGCAACAATTTGTGTCAAAAGGAGTGCAAGCAAAAGACCTGTGGTATCCAGCCCCAAAGCAGTACCATATGCAGTTGCCATGTCAATGATCGTATATACCCCATCAATATAGAAGAAAAATGCTGCCAGAAAAAACAGCACTTTTTTGTCTTTTCTTAATTCAGAAACGATCTGTCCCAATCTTTGCGCACCGGACTGTCCTGCGTGTGCTGTCGGTTTCCGACTGTGTGTCTGACAGTATGATTTCAGAAGCGGAACCGTCAGTGCAATCCACCAGACCGCTACCAGAAAAAACGAAATCCCCATCGCTGTCTGCATCGACAGGCCCACTTTATCATAAAACAATACCAGCAACAGACTGCAAATAAACGGAACACAGCTTCCGATATACCCCCAGGCATATCCCTGGGCAGAGACTTCATCCATCCGTTCTTCCGATGTAATATCGGTAAGCATCGAATCGTAGATCACAAGACTTAAAGAATACGCTGATTTTGCAAATACAAACAACAACAAAAACCAAATCCAGGACTGCATAAATCCAAGAAATACACAGCCAAATGCTCCCGCTAACAGTGCGATCATGAAGATTTTCTTTTTTCTTCCCGCTGCATCAGAGACCGTTCCAAGGAGCGGCCCCAACACAGCTACGATTACGGTTGCCGCCGAGGTTGCATATCCCCAGTACGCCAGATAATTCACTTCTGAAATCCCGGCATCACCCGCCAGATAATTAAAATAAATCGGTATGATCGTAGAGATCAGAAGCGCAAATGCTGAATTCCCGATATCATAAAGAATCCATTTTTTCTCTATTGGCTTTAGTTTAAACTTCATTGCTCAAATCCTCCTGTCATGAGTCTGACGGAATAAAATTCCAATCGTTTTTTCCTGAGCAAGTTTAGCATAAACAATTTCTGGTTATGATCAAGTTTGCTTTAAAAGTTTGTAAAATTTATTTTTAGATGATCTGATGTTAGAATCCTATACTAACCGATGATCAGGCTCTTTCCCCTCAAACACTGATATTAATGCTTCTGCTGTCACAATCGATGTTGTTTCACAATTTTCGTAAGTCTCTGCTGATACATGAGGTGTAACAATATAATTTTCAAATTGGAATAATTCCTCTGAAATATCAATCGGTTCTTTTTCAAACACATCTGTTCCAAATCCTCTTATTTTCCCTTCTTTCATTGCTTCTGCTGTAACACCTAACTTTTCTGCAAGTTCTTTCTGTGTCATTTTTAATTCTTTTCTTCTTTGTGCAATGAACCTGCCTGTTCTATTTTCCATCCTGCGCCTCCCTTCTGTTCCCCAGTAAATAAAGAGTAAAATATTTTACTCAAACTGTAGACAAAGTTGGTGCTGGAGTTAAACTCCAGCACCACTTTTCTGTATGAATGAAATTTCTCGTTGCTTTTATGAAAGAGCGCAGCATATCAGATACTTTCTGCTCCTTTTTTGCCAGGATTTTTACCAGCTTCTTTAAATTCATGCATGCGTATGTAAGCCCGACTTTCATTTCCATTCGTGCTTTTCCTTTATATTGTGTATATCGAAAACCATGTTGTTCTTTTGCGGTTCCGAAGATCCGCTCTATGGTTTCTTTACGCAGATCATATATTTCTTTATTTCCTATGGTATGACGGATATCCTCACATTTTTCTAAATACTCTGCCCATATATGACGTGTTACTATTTTTACATGTTCTTTGCTTTCGGTACATTTTGAAAGGCTTGGGCAATCTTTGCAATCCCTGCAGTTACTTTTATATTCTCTGTAACCATCTCGATTTGTAGTAGAATACGTTAGGATTTTTCCTTCCGGACATATATAGCAATCATAGTATTCGTCGTATACATACTCATATTTTCTGAAGAATCCTTTCTTTGTTTGCGGACTTTTGTATGGAAACAATGGTTCGATTTGATCTTCGATCAGAAGATGTGCGATTGCCGGGGTTTTATATCCTGCATCCAATACCATCATTTCTGGATGATATGATAGCAGCTTATCATAAAGTGTCTTGAGATTCCCACCCCCAACAGAAGGTGGAGTTTGGTTATGATCATTTTTATCTTTTAAATGCTTTTTCCCGTGTGCTTTTCTATCTTCATTGATTTCTTTTTTTAATTCTTCCTCATACCAGAGAGCTTCTTGTTTTGCAATTCTGTTTCTCATCTTTTTGCTGTTTGCACAAGCTTTTACATGAGTGGCATCTGCAAAGATCACAGAAGTGTCCACTAAATGATATTTCATACATTCTTCTAAGATATGCGAAAAAATCTGTTCAAACAGATCCGTACCTTTAAACCAACGTGTGTAATTTTTCCCAAATGTTGAAAAATGAGGAACTCCATCTAATATATCAAGACCCTGAAACCAGCGATAAGCAACATTTACTTCTATTTCTCTGATTGTCTGGCGCATGCTTCGAATCCCATAAAGATACTGAATAAAAACGATTTTAATTAATAAGACAGGATCCAGATTTGGTCTTCCATTGTCTGCACAATATTTATCTTCTACTAAGTCATAAATAAAGTTCCAATCAATTGCTCTGTCAATTTTTCGGAGAAGATGGTCTTGGGGAACCATGTCATCCATACAAAACATGAGCATTTGACTTCTTTTTTTATCAGCATCTCTTGTCATCATAAGCAATCCCTCCTGTTAAGATTATTATACCACGAAGGGAATAGACTGTATAAAACTATCGGGTGGATAACATACACTTTTTTCTTGATAAAGTAATTCTACAAAAAAGAATTGTGGATAACTGAAGCATAAGAAAAGCCGGGACTTTGTCTACAGTCTGAGTAAAATATTTTACTTTCTTTATCATAACAGACTTCACATATTTTACAATACACGCTCTCTTTCCCTTGTCTACGAATCGTAGACTCCACAAAAATGAGTTTTTCCCCATATACTTACGTACTTTCTTCTTTCATCCGACAAAACACAAAAAATTCAATTCAAAAAAATACTCCTGATCCCATACGATCAGAAGTATTCTTTCTCATTTCTTCACTTTTCTTCCATTACTCCAACGCCGCCAGCAATTCCTCATACACTTCCTGAAATCTTGCCGGATCATCATTGTAGGTATAGTTGTTCGTAAACATCTTCCCAATCAGTTCATCATGCAGCTTTTCGTCTTTCTCTCTTAAAAGCTGCCACAATGCCGCATCTTCCGCGCCTCTTCTCTGCGCCTCCAGACGCATTCCCAAATTTGGTCCATCTTCGCCCGGATAGACCAAAAAAGAATCTCCGCACGGAAAGTTTGTACCGATTCCGGTATGATTCGGACAACTCGTTCCCTCATAAGGATTCATTCCATTTTGAAACTGATTCAGTCCCCAGTGCAGAAAACCGGAAATTCTGTTCTTTGCACAGCCCCAGAATAAAAGTCGCCCTTTGATCAGTGCAAAATCCAGAAAACGATTCAACCAATGTCCTTCCGGTCCGCAACACACATATGTCCAGACCGTCTCTCCCAGTTCGATCAGCTTGTCAAACTCCTCTTTTTTCTTTTCATATCCGGCTGTTCCCGGCACCCAAATATCGATTCCGCCCCGGAACTGTGCAGAATCTACTGCTTCTATGATCTGAATTCCCGGAATATATTTTCGTAAAATTCCGGCTGCCAGATAATACTGCCGTTTTCTTGCTTCCAAAGCTTCCTGATTTTTATAATGAATATCCGGCTCATCATGAATATGGAACAACACCTGTTTTTCCCATCCATACTTCTTTAAATAAGCCGCCAGACTCTGTACAAAGCGAACCGTAATTTCATACCCTTTGAAAGAATCCACCGGCACATCTTTTGCCATCGAACACGTAAACCGATCGGTATACATATCCGGCATTCCGTCCGGCAGAAATCCTCGATCCAAAAGAACTCCCAACTCCATATACTGCATTCCCTGTTCAAAGAAACACGAAATCATCGGAGTCAAATATTCAAAATCAAACTCATAGGGTTCTCTATTTACAACACACTGCTCATCCAACTGGATGAAAAATACATTCTGATGCATTCTACGCATTGCCTCTGCATACTTTTGAAGCATCTGTAAGTATGCCTCAGTTCCTTTTTCTACGTGATGAAATCGACAGATCTCATCTTCTGAAAACCAGTTTGTCACAAAAAATGTATGTTCCGGAATGCTGACGTCATATACTCGAACAGTAATTTTACACCGATACTCTCCTTCTATTGTCTGCGCTGTGATATACACGGTATGATTCCCGGGTTTCAGTCCTGCCTTTGCCTGCAGGCACATATAGACAGCAGCTCTCCCATTCTTTGTACAAATGCATCCATCTTCTCTTTTTTCCAGACAATCATATACCCAAAATGGAGCCTTTCTGGTCACATAAGCTGGCTTTTCTTCCGGTTTTTCCATCAGAACCATTGCTCCACCCTGGTTTTCCCCATCTCCAGTATTGTATTCGACCGGAATTTCACGCATCTGATACCACTCTGCCTGAAATTCCTCCCCTTCCAGCTGCATTACGATTTCCTCTGACGCTGTTTCCAACAACAATTGGATTCCCGGTTTTCCATCAAGCGGCATCCCAATATGCAGCTCTTTCTGCAGTGTTTCAAGAATACTATCTGGATATAAAAACTCTTCTTTTTCTGTTATAATTCCTCGATATTGATGTTCCATTTTCCCTATTGCCCACATGCAGATTCTTTCAATGAAATCATGCTGCCATTATCCAATCTGGATTTTTCCGCTGCAAGTGCGATATAGTGACTCTCCAAAGACGTTCCCAGATCAGTAATCGACGGGCTTTCTTTTCCTTTCATAATGTAGTCGCAGAACTGCTGCACCATCCTGACGTCTCCACCGCCATGTCCGCTGAAATCTTCTGTCAACTTTGTAAGATCGATCTCCTCTGTCTCTTTTCCAAAAGGCGTATAGTAGATCATATGTTTTCCCATATCTCCTTCAATCTGCCCCAAAGTTCCCATAATCTTGATCGTTCGATTGCAAGTCGCACTGAATGCACACATGGAAAATGTCACTGTAATACCGTTTTCCATCTGTAAATTCACAACTTGATGATCCACAACATCATTGTCACAATGAAATACACACCTTCCATAAGGTCCTTTTTCCAATGCTTCTCTTACCGCATCTTCTGTTGGATGAATGACAAATGTATTTGCCGGCCAGCCCGCTCCATGGCGAACTCCGGTACTTTTGTCTGTGATATAGATTTTTTCTGCATCGTATGGACAATCTTCTTTTGCTCCACATCCACTCATGCAGCGCTTTGCAGCTCCCTTTGGTGCATTTTCTTCCTTAAACCAAGATAATTCTCCAAATGAAGATACCCGGCTGCATCCAGAATCTGACAGCCATACTAAAATATCCATATCATGACAGCATTTGGCCAGAATCATCGGACTGGTTTCCCTGGAGTCTCTCCAGTTTCCACGAACAAAGGAATGTGCCTGATGAAAGAACCCTACATCTTCTCTTGCCTGAATATTCATGACCTTTCCAACTGCACCGTCCAGCAACATTTCTTTGATCTTACTATAAAACGGTGTATAACGAAGCACATGACAGACACATACTTTTCGTTGATATTCCCTTGCTGTCTCCAATAATAAGCGACATTCCTCCTCATCAGGAGAGACTGGTTTTTCCAGCAAAAGATGATATCCTTTTTTGATTGCTTCTACTGCATGTTTCACATGATCTCTGTCCTGTGTGCAGATAAACATCACATCTGCCAGTCTATCTGCTGAAAGCAACTCCTCTGCACTGTAAAAACAATTTTCTGCTTTCAGATGGTATCGCGTTTTCGCTTCCTCTACCTTATCTTCCATAAGATCCGCCACCGCGACCAATTCCATTTTCTCTGCATTCTGTTCAATAATCGGTGCGTACACCTGCAGTCCTCTGCTTCCAAGTCCCAATATCGCGACTGTCATTTTTTCTGCCATTTCTTCTTCCTCCAAATTATCACTGTACTGGTACAAACATCCACTCATCATTCGTATCTTCATTGTTATTTCCGTAGGTCCATTGTATGATCGGAGCATTTTCTTCCAGAGATGCATCTTTCACACACAAAGCTTTTCCACTCAGTGCAGAAATGATCTTAAATGCCCCTTCCTCTGTTGGGACCAGATACCATTTTTGATTCACTCCTCCGTGATATCCATACTGTATCACTGCGGTTCCGTTCGATGTTCCCCCTTGATCTGCAACCAAATCCACACAGTTTCTATTGACTGCATGTGTCATTGCCCATGTACCGTCTCCTTGCTTCCAGATTCTCCACGCTCCCGCTGATGCTGCCTCTTTCTGTACAAGCTGCGTTGCACCACTTTCTTCTGAGTTTGGAATATCCAAAGCTTTTTTACTTTGTCTATTCACAATCTGATACAGCCCATCTTCTGGAACTCCTGCAAAATCACTGTCATAATAAGTTCTTACATAATCCACCAGAAATTCGCCCGGCAAATACTCTTCTACCGGCATCCCTAAATGCCCTTCCAGACTTAGCACCATATGACGGGAAAGTTCTGCAAAAGAATCCTCAATACTGCTCTTTTCCCAGGTTAACTGATCATCGAAATAAAAACGAAGTGTTCCGTCTCTTCTCTCCAATGCATATGTATGATAATCTGCACTGATGTCTTCCAGACCTGTCTTCCATCCCTTTGTTCCTCTTTGTAGATGAATCGACGGATTTTGATGCCATGTATGTAATGTGCTCGTCATTTTAGTATAATCAAATGTCTCCATGATATCAATCTCCGGGTTCGGATTCAGTGCATAATTCAGCGGAGACGACTGCATCCAGATTGCACTTAATACATTTGCCTTTTTATCGAGTGCCTTCGCACGCACTTCCACATAGCTTGCCGTTCCCGGCACTTCAAATTTTGACTCCACCGCTCCAGCTGTGTAGTCTTTTCCATTATACACCTCTTTTTTTGCTGCAAGCACGAGGTTTCCATCTCTCACTGACACATTCTCTGGATGAAATGCCAGATCGGTTGTCACATCATACCAAATTCCATTTGTCCACTTTTCTTCGTTCAGGCAGGTACCATCAAATTCATCGGATGCAGCCGGAAGCAACGTCCAGTTACCTTTTTCTGGAGGCGCTGCTTCAACAGCTATTCCAGGACACTGGGAAATCAAAACCGCTGCCGCCGCTGCCATTGTCATATGTTTCAGATTTTTTCTCTTTGCCATACCTGTCTTCTCCTTTCCGGGAATTATCCCTTGACACCAGACGCCACGATACTTTGTTTCAACTGTTTTGAGAACAAGATCGATAACAGGATCACTGGTGTAATGGTAACCACTGCAAGCCCCATCAATGCATTCTGTTTGGTTGCCACATTGTTTGAAATATTATAAAGTGCCACATTTAATGTCCACAGTTTCTGATCCTCTGTTACCAGCCATGCCCAGAAGAAGTCATTCCAGTTTCCAATAAATGTCTGCAGCGCGATCAGCGAAATGATCGGCTTGGACAGCGGCATACAGATTTTACTATATAGATAAAAACTTCCCGCTCCATCCAACTCTGCTGCCTCAAAATAACTTGCCGGAATCTGATCAAAGAATCCTTTGTACAAGTATACATAAAATCCATATGGATACAAAAATGGCAGAAGCAATGCCACATAATTATTGTACGCTCCCATTTGTTTGTACATGATCAACTGCGGAAGCATAATACTTGCAAACGGAACCATCATTCCTCCCAGGAAGAAGAGGAGAACAAATTTTGCCGCTCGTTTTGACAGTTTCCTGCTGATTACAAATGCACAAACTGAACACAGAATTACCTGCGCGATCATCGCAAATCCAATCACAATAATACTGTTAAACACAAATGTCATAAAACCAAATCTCTGAATGGTCTCGCTCTCCGGATAGATATAACCTGGCATCTGTAAATAATATTTAAAACTTTCCAGATTCAGGATGTTTTTCACTTTGTCTCCCACACTGACCAGTGTTCCTGTTGTCTGGTATTTCCCGTCCAGAATCTTCTCTGCTTTTTTCTCGAACTGATCTCCAAGTCCTTTTGGCGCTTTTTCAGAAACACCATTCAGATTAAATTCATAGCCAATGGAATCACATGCACGAACGTACCGATCCTCATGAAGTAATACTTCTTTTTTAATCGCCGTTCCTTTATAGATTCCATAATCTTTTTCCATTTGCAGCTTCATCTGATGGGCTCTGGAATAGTAAACAGTTTCTCCATCTTTTATGCCATATACTTTAATTTCCATAATGGAATCATCCGGCATTTTGTAACTGAGTCCCATCATCACCAGAATGCTATCCTGCATCATCTGATCTTTCAGTTTCTCTTCGCTGCCATTTTGTTCCGAATAATCCAATACAACAGATAAACTGTTCGCCGCATCTGGGAGCAGCTTTGGTGGAACCTCATAGATTTTCGAATTGTCTTTCATGGCACTGGACACTGCAAAAATCATAGGATACAGCATCAGTACCGCAAACAGCAGGGATACTACTACCGCAACGATCTTCAATTTTCGTTCAGATCTTCCGAGTTTTTTCTTCGTTCTTTTTTGGCCTGTTATCTTCATCCCCTGCCCTCCTATTCTTTTTCTGATTTTTCAAATTGCATCTGTACCATTGTCATTGCTGCAATTACAAGAAGAAGTATGACGGATGCCGCTGATCCTCTTCCATAATTCAAATCCTGATGAAATGCATTATAAATAAAAATTCCCTGCGTGGTCGACGCACCACTTGGTCCTCCAGATGCATACATATACGGCACATCCAGCATCTGCATCGTCGTAATGACGCACATGATCAACTGAATGAATATCATAAATGAAATATTTGGCAGAATAATATGTATGATCCGTCCAAAACCTGTACATCCATCCAGCGATGCAGATTCCATAATATCTGTAGAAACTCCCTGAATCGCAGAAAGATATAGCAGCACCGTCAGACCACCCCCAAGCACTCCCGGAAAGATGATACAAAACTTGACCAGATTTGGATCACTCAACCATGTCTGGGGCTCTCCACCAAAAAATTTCACAATTTGATTTGCAACACCATAATCCGGATGCCAGATCCACTTCCATATGATTACATTGACCGATGTTGGAATCAGCGCCGGTAAAATGTAAAGTGTCGTCAGGCATTTCTGAAGCCGGATCAACTCATTCAGCAACAATGCCTGAATGAGAGGGATCAAAAAACACATACACAGCTGTAATGCCAGCAAAATGAATGTATTTTTCCAGGAGTCCCAATAATGCTGCATATGAAAAATATCTACATAATTTTCAAACCCAACAAATTTTCCCGGTGGATTGATCGGATCATATCGAAATAGTGAAATAAAAAATGCACTGACGATCGGATAATATTTCAACCAGACTGTAAACGCCATTGGAAAAAATAAAATACACCACGGTGTCATTTTCTTTCTGAACTGATAGCTTCCTGCTTTTACAACTCTTTTTTGCGGACTTTTTCTCATCAGTAATACCTCCCTTTTTTCTTCTTCCGCTAGTATATAAAATTTCTTTTCCAAAAGAAATGATCTCACTTTACAGACAGGTCACCATTTTTAAGTTCTTTACTCACCATTTCTTACCACCTTAAAAATGGTGACTTTTTCCGTTAGATTTAAGACATTCCAATTATTTCCATTGTCTGATATGATAGGAACATCACAAACGAAGCGTAAAAGGAGGAAACGCATTATGAAAAAGAAACTACTCGCTGCAATGCTCTGTGTTGCTATGGCTGCTACATCCTTAGTCGGATGTGGTGGTTCCGGAGATTCCGGCAAAGATACCGACACTGCAAAATCTTCTGAGAAAGGTTCCGATGAGGAAAAAGTGGAACTGACAATCTGGGAAACAAGTCGTAATAAAGATGACTGGTACACTTCCATGGAGAAGAAATTTCTCGAAGAACACCCGAATATTACATTAAATAAAGTGGTAAAAGAAGGCGATCCTGGAAATGAATTTTATCAGGCTGTTGCTTCCGGAACTGCTCCTGACCTTGTAAACTGCTCTTTTACCATGATGGATTCATATATTACTTCTGGTATACTTGAACCTTTGAATCAATATACAGATGAGTGGGATGAATGGGGAAATTTCACAAAAGAGTATGTTGATATGTTCACAAAAGACGGAAAAGTATACGGTGTTCCAAATCAGGTTGCTCCGATGCTCTTTGGATATAACAAAGCATTATTTGAAGAAGCCGGAATCAAAGAACCTCCAAAAACATGGGATGAAGCCGTCGAAGTTGCGAAAAAGATCAACGATCCTGACAATCAGGTCGCTGGTTACGCAACACTTGCCGCTGAATGGACAGAATGGTTCTTCCAGTATTATGTATGGCAGGCCGGCGGTGATCTGACAAAAGAAAACGAGGATGGAACAGCGGAACTGACCTTTACAGATCCTGCAGTGATCAAAGCAGCAGAATACTACCAGAAATTAAAGAGTGAAGGCGTTCTTCAGAGTGATCTGACATTAAAATTCTCTGATCTCGTCACAAACTTTGGTCTCGGAAAAATTGGTATGATGCCCTTTGCAGGTGACTGGGTATCTGAAGCCATCACAAAAGGAATTGACCCTGATGATATCGGACTTTGCCTTCCTCCGGCCGGACCTTCCGGAAAACAAACAACCGCAATCGGTGGAGACTGCTGGGTAATCAATGCAAAAGCGGATCAGGCAAAGAAAGATGCTGCATGGGAATACATCAAATATTACACAGGAAAAGACTATCGTGCTTCCTATTATGAAAATCTTGCAACAAAAGGCGCTCCAAACCCAGTCATCATTCCAAGAGATGATATGAGCATTACAGATTTCTATGAATTCCCAGAGGAATATAAAGAAGTTCTGGAATCCGCAAAATCAGTAGGTCGACTGGAATTCTACGGAAAAGCTGATTTTGGTTCTTATGTAGACCGTGCTGTTCAGAAGATCCTGACGGACTCTAACGCAGATCCTGAAACAGAATTTGCAGAAGCACAAAAACTGTGCGAAAAAGAAGCACTGGAAAAATTCAATGAAGCAAATCAGAAATAATATTACAGGGGATACCAGATCCGGTATCCCCTGTTTGATGTTTTATACGCTTTATTTTCCATGTTCCCTGTATTCTTTCGGTGTCATTCCTGCATAATGCTTAAATGCTTTACTGAATGAACGCGGATTATCGTATCCGACCATACTACAGATTTCAATGATCTTATAGTCCGAATTCTTTAAAAGTTCTTTGACCTTCTGCATTCGAATCTGAACCAGATAATCCACAAAATTTTTTCCTGTTTTTTCCTTAAATAATCTACTCAAATAATTCGGATGCATGTAAAACTGTTCTGCCAACATATTCAAACTGATATTTTCCTGATAATGCTGACGGATAAAGTTCTGAATTTCTGCAACCACACCTCCACTGATTTGATGATTGTCAGCATGTTCCAGACTCCTTGTCACCCACTCCAGATATGAAAGCATCCAGCGCAACACATCCTGACTGTTTTCACAACACAGCAATTGCTGCAGCACTTCATTCAACCGATCATGAAGCACTTCTTTTTCCAGCCCGGTCTCCTGCAAATGTCCATTCATTTCAATCAGAAAACGAATACATACCGTCTGAAATTCCAGAACACTCATCTTTTCCGTACTCTCCATCGCCGTCAAAACCTGCTCCAGCCAGCGGATGATCTGTGTCTTATCTTCTCCACCGTTAAGTTTGCATAGAAATTCTGTAAGGATTTCCTGAATCTGAGAAGATTTTTCAGAAAACAACTTCTCGATATTCTGATAAAAAATAACTTTTTTTCGTGTATCTGCCATCAAATAACGCATTGCCTGTTGTGACTCTTGAAACGCCTCTGTCAATCTGTTAATTCCACTTTTTTTTCTGCTGATTCCCATTGCCCAACAACCATCTGTACAACATACCTGCTCTAGGATAGACACAAAATATGCAAACTCCTCTTCCGCCTTCGCAGGAACAATCGCAAACAACCCATATACCGAACTATCCAAAATAATCGTCTCCGGGATGACTGCCACAATCTGCTTTTTCATTTTTTCTTTTTCCTGTGTCACATTTTCTTCATCCTGACTCTTTTCTATCATAAATACAGAAACTCCGTACCACATCTCCAATTGGGGAAGATCATACTTCTCCATATCGGCTTCTGCATAGCCTCTTGCAATGGATAAAAGCAGGCCTTCCATGTGATATGTATGAATTTTGGCTTCTTTTTGATGGCGTTCCAGATTTTCTGACAGCCGCCCCAACAATTCTTCCACTTCTCCCAGATTTACCGGCTTTGTCAGATATTCTACCGCACCATATCTTATCGCATCCTTTGCATAATCAAAATCACTATACCCACTTAACACAACCGTTTTTACATCTGGATACAGTTCCTGCACTTCTTTCAATAGATCGATCCCCGATTTTTCCGGCATACGGATATCTGTAAACACCACGTCAATTGACATTTTTTTAAACATCCGTAATGCTTCGTCTACACTGGCGGCAATTCCCGCCACTTCAAATCCACATTTTTCCCACTTTACAAACTGCGCCATTCCACGGCAGACAATTTCTTCATCATCTACGATCAACACCTGATACATCTTCTTCAACCTCTTCCCCAAGCTTTTTCATATTTTCAGACTGCATCTTTACTGGTAGAATGATCTCTACCTCTGTACCCATCTGTTTTCGACTCCTGATCTGAATTCCATACTCTTCTCCATAAAACAGACGGATTCTCTGATTCACATTTACAATACCAATACTTTTTTCCGGATCTGCTTCCCCTTGAATATAGTTCTGAAGCTTTTCCAGATTTTCTTTTGTCATACCTGTTCCATTGTCCTTCACCTGAATATGAAGTACCTCTCCCTGCACGTGAGCAGAAATCTGAACCGCATACCCTTTGCTTGCATCGTGAAATCCATGAACAACCGCATTCTCCAGAATCGGCTGCAGCATAAACTGTGGGACATAACATTTTTCTGCTGTTTCACCCACATCTGTCAGAAAACGGATTTTTTCCTGATGTCTGAAATTGATTACCTCCAGATATACCTGCGCATGTTCCAAGCTTTCCTTTAATGAAATGGTATTTCCTCCGGCTTTCATCCCCATCCTGCACAATTTACTAAACTGTTCGATCATGCGAGTCACCTTGCTTTCTCCATTGGCTTCATACATTGCCTCCCAGCGTATGATATCCAGTGTGTTATAGAGAAAATGCGGATTGATCTGCATCAACATCGCATCCAACTGAGCGTTCTTCCAGCTCAACTGCAGCTTCTGCCGGCGAATTTCAGAAAGATACACCTGCTCGATCAACTGATTGGTCTTATCCGCCATCTCGTTGAATCGTTCCCCCAATACTGTAATCTCATCATTTCCACTGTTCTGATAACGCACTGTCCATTTTCCATCTCCAGCTTTTCCCATAACCTTCACAAGCCGGCGTACTGGTTCTGAAATACTTTTGGTCACATAATAAGAAATGGCAAAACAACCGATCACAATTCCAAACAGTACCAGAATAGATAAATTCCTTGTATGTCCGGTTCGCTCCAACAGGATTTTCATATCTGCTATATAAACAGAAAACATCTTTGTCCCCGGTATATTTTCATAAGCAAACAAGACATCTTCTCCATCAAACTTCGTACGTATCACTTGTTTTTTGTTCTTTCGCATGCTTTCAAACAATCCACGATCGGATGGAAAAGACGGAAAAGCAATATTCGGATTAAATGCAGTAATCACACCATTTTCTCCAATCAAAAACAAATTGCTGTCCTGGTAGGCTTCATATCCTCTTGCTGCTTCCGTAAATGCCTTGATATCTACATTCATAGTCAGAACACCTAAAAGAGCTCTTGTCTCCGGCTGATAGATTGCAACAGACAACGTGATAATGTCTGCCAGTCCATAAACACTCTGCTCACTCTCATAAAAGGTATAATTCTGCCCTGCATCTTCAATCCACACCGGATAGCCATGACGTGCCTTTGCCTCCTGATAAAAATTGCTTTGATAAAATTCATCCAGATTTCTAATGGTCCCGCCCCGTTGGTATCCATTTTCTTCCGCCATATGGTACTGCTTTCCAGCAGATACCATCTGGATACTCTTGATGTATTTCTTTCCATGTCCCATGTGATATAGTTTACTCTCTACTATATGGCGATTCTGTCGGAACACATCGGAGCCTTCCACCCCCGTTACATTTTCTGCAACTGCACGCAGTACTTCTTCATCCTCATAAAACTGAACTGCAATCTCCTCATACTCCTGCATAATATCCTGTACTTTTAACTGAATATTCTGAACAGACATAGACGCATATCTCTCCAGATTGAAAATAATCTCTGCAGAGTATTTCGAAAAACTGAAAAATGTCAAAAAAACTGCTGTCCCAAGAAGCAAAACAAGAAATGAAATATTCAGTCTCTGAAAAATACTGACTTTTCTCAACTGTCTCGTAATAAACGCATTACATCTGCACTGAATCTTTTTTATTTTCGGTAGTATCTTCATAGGAACCCCCTCTCTGTTTTTCAAAATGCGATATTTTATTATTATACCTTCCGAAAACAGCTTTGGATAGATGAAAAATCACAATTTCACATGAAAGACTGTGCCTTCTTTCAAAACAAACTGTAATTTTTCTTTCATTAGGAAATTTCTGTTGAAAATGATATACTAAAAACAAGATAAAACGATAGGAGTCAGACTACCGAATATGAAAAACAAAAGAAAACCAAGCAACGCAAACAACTATATACTCAGTGGAATCTTTTTTCTGTCAATAAGCAGTATTTTCATGGTTGCCGCCAGATTCCACCCAACATTTGCACAGTGGTATTCCACTCATATTTATCCAATATTTGTATCTGTCATCGGCAGACTGTCCAGTATGGTTTCTTTTTCCTTTGTAGAATTGAGTCTGTATGTTATGAGCCTACTGATCATTGGTACCGGAATACATGCCCTTGCCTCTGCCCGTAAAAACCGAAAAACTGCAGTTCTTCAATGGATTTCTGCACTATTTCTCGGTGCATGCATTCTATTCTTTCTTTTTGTGATCAATTGCGGCATCAACTATCAAAAAGAGTCCTTTGCCGACACAGCCGGTCTTAAAGTCCGGCCTTATTCTGTAGAAGAATTAACAGCAACCTGCCAATGGCTGACAGAAGAAGTAAATCGCCTGAGCGCTCAGGTACAACGATCCGATCAGAAAGAATTGCTCCTGCCTGATGATATACAAAAAGAAGCAGTACGCTCCATGCAGAGCCTCGGAAGAACATACCCTAGCCTTCAGGGCTATTATCCCGCTCCAAAGCCGGTTCTCGTCTCTGAAATTTTATCCCGGCAGAAACTGATGGGGATATATTCGCCTTTTACGATCGAGGCGAATTATAATCAGGATATGCCTGCTTATGACCTGCCCTTCACGATGTGTCACGAACTTTCTCATCTGCGTGGATTTATGCAGGAAGAAGAAGCCAATTTTATTTCTTTTCTGGCTTGCAGAGCATCCGCTCTGGCAGAATTTCAATACAGCGGAACCTTGTGTGCATGGGAATATGTCATGGGTGCTCTTTACCGTGCAGACCCTGATATCTGGCAGGAAGTCAGAAACACTCTGGATCCTTCTGCCGAACCGGATCTGAAAGCAGATGATGTTTTCTGGGCTCAATATGACGGACGTATCGCAGAAGCTGCCAATCTGATGAACGACACTTATCTCAAGGCAAATGGACAAACACAGGGCGTTCAGAGCTACGGACAAATGACCGATCTTCTGGTCATTTATTACCTGTCATATTTTAAAAATCCTGGCATAAAATAAATTAGAAAGGAAATACAAAAATTTTTTTATTTTTTTCAAAAAAAGGCTTGCAATTCTTATGGAGCTATGCTAATATATAACTCGGTCATCACTGAAGCAGTGATACAGCAAGGCTCCATGGTCAAGCGGTTAAGACATCGCCCTTTCACGGCGGTAACACGGGTTCGATTCCCGTTGGAGTCATTAGTCTTCGGACTATCAATCAAATAAGGCGCAGTAGCCAAGTGGTAAGGCGTGGGTCTGCAACACCCTGATTCACCGGTTCAAATCCGGTCTGCGCCTCTAAGAAAACCTCAGAAATGAAAGTTTCTGAGGTTTTTTCATATTTATCATCATACAAAACAAGAGATTTCACAAGTCATTCCTGACTTGCAAAATCTCTCGGATATTTTTTCATAATGCAAAAATACATCACAAGCAGCAATCCTCCTGCCAAAACCCACGCTGCCGGGCTTGCCATACAGACTCCCACATAACTCTTATACTGTGCAGCCTTGATCGCAACCACACCTCTTCCAATCAACTCTGCAACACCTGCCATCATTGGCAGAACTCCAAATCCCATTCCCTGTATTCCGTTTCGGTACACATTGACCAATGTCAGTGGAATAAAGAACAGTCCCACGCACTTTAGATAGATGTCTACATAATCCATAATCTGACTCAGATTTTCTGACAGGAACAATGGTGTCAGATATTTCCCTGCAAACATTACAAATATTCCTGCCACAACTGCATATGCAAATCCCATCCATGTTGCACTTCGAAATCCCTGTCGGATTCTAAGAATCTTTCCTGCCCCCATATTCTGTGCACAATACGTCGCCATCGTGGTACCCAACGCCACATATACCTGTGTCACCAGCTGTTCGATCTTGCTGGCCGCTGTAAATCCTGCAATCGCCACAGATCCCAGAATATTCAAAGCAGACTGCATCATCATTGCGCCAACCGCTGTAATAGAATACTGAAATGCCATCGGAAATCCAATTCCAAACTGAATCTTCACCAGCGTTGCATCCAACTTCCAATCATCTTTTGTAAGCTTCAAAAGCGGCACTCGCCGAATGATATAAACCAGACACAACACTCCTGAAATCCCCTGAGAAATCACCGTTGCATAAGCGGCTCCGGCTGCTCCCATGTGAAATACGATAATAAACACCAAATCCAGCACAATATTTAACACTGCGGCAAGAATCAAAAAGTAAAGCGGCGTCTTGCTGTTTCCCAGAGCTCGCAGGATGCTGGCCAGCAAGTTGTATAATACCTGTGCAAAAATTCCCGCACAAATGACCATAATGTACCGATATGCGTCATCAAAAATATTATCCGGCGTATTCATAAAATGCAAAAGCCATTTCATTCCGCACATACTGATCACCGTCATGATCGCTGACACGATGAACGACAAAATTGCAGCAGAACCAACCGTTTTTCTCACTGATTTCATATCACCTGCTCCAAATTTCTGGGCCGTAGGCACAGTAAATCCAGCCGTCATCCCCTGCAGAAATCCAATGATCAAAAACATGATCGTTCCCGTAGAGCCTACCGCTGCCAGTGCATTTGCTCCGACAAATTTCCCGACAATGATCGTATCTGCCATGTTGTATAGTTGTTGAAATACATTCCCTATAAAAAGAGGAACTGTAAAATCAAGAATCATCTTCGTCGGATTCCCTACGGTCATGTCTTTTTCCATATGCTTCACTCCTTTAAATCACTACATTTCTATGCTATTATACGATACCAAAATCAAAAAAACAATTCCTTCCCGGGAATAAGCACAGAAAAAAGCTCCGATTATCTGTGATTCGACACCGGAGTTTCTTTTTTCTATAGCTATTTGATTATTTGGATTTCCATTCCATAATGCAGTATGCATTCACATCACCACTTTTCAGTGATACGGTGTACTCCTTTGGAAGTCCGCAGACATTTATTTTAATACATGGCCTACAGCATCTTTCCATCCATTGTACTTTCGAACTCGTGTGTCTTCACACATCTTCGGCGCGTATTCCTGACGTTTCAAACGGGTAAACACTTCATCTCCATACAGCCCCAGTCCTCTTCCGGCTGCATAAGCTGCTCCAATCCCGGAAAGTTCTTCCACATCCGGCACCAGGACTTTTCGATCGAGAATATCACTCTGAAACTGCATCAGATATGAATTTCTTGTGGGTCCTCCATCCACACGCAGCTCCTGAATCTCCGTCTTCGCATCCTGGCTCATGGCATTGACCACATCCGCAATCTGATATGCAATACACTCTACTCCTGCACGCACCATTTCTGCCTTTCTGGTGGTTCTTGTAATTCCTGTCAGCGCTCCTTTTGCCTCACTGTTCCAATACGGAGCTCCCAGCCCTGTAAATGCCGGAACAAAATACAAACTGTCATCTGATTCTGCTACCCGACAGAGCCCTTCTGTTTCTGATGGTGACTGAATCAGCTCCATATCATCTTTCAGCCATGAGATCACTGCTCCTGTATAATTGATATTTCCCTCCAGCACATAACTGACTTTCCCCTGCATTCCCCATGCAAGAGAGGTTACCACTCCATGGGTACTCAATACCGGAGTTTCTCCGATATTCATCATAATGGAAGATCCTGTTCCATAGGTGGACTTGATCATTCCCTTTTCCAGACATCCCTGCCCAAACAGTGCACCATGAGAATCTCCCAATACACTGTGGATTGGAACCGGGCTTTCAAAAAATCCTTCCAGATCTGTCTCTCCAAAACAGCTGTCTGAATCACATACTTCCGCCAGATCCTGTACATCCAGTCCAAATAACTGACAGATTTCTTCATCCCATTTCTGCTCAAAAATATCAAACAACTGCGTGCGGGATGCGTTGGAGTAGTCCGTTTTATAAGACATTCCATGTGTCATCCGGTATACAAGCCAGGTATCGATTGTTCCAAAACACAGCGCATGTTTCTTTGCCAGCGCTTCTGCACCTTCTACATTTTCTTTCAGCCATGCCAGTTTCGAAGCCGGAAAATATGGGGAAAGCGCAAGCCCGGTCTTCTGACGGATCATCTCTGCTGCTCCGGTCTGCTCCACACGGCGGCAGATTTCAGCTGCCCTTGCACATTGCCAGACCACTGCATTTGCCAGCGCTTTTCCGGGTTTTTTCTCCCAGATCAGAGACGTTTCTCTCTGATTGCTGATTCCGATTCCTTTGACGCTCTCCTTTGAAATCCCGGACTCCTCTACCAGATTTTTCACCACCTGTACAGTATTCTGGTAAATTTCTTCCGGATCGTGAGAAACCCATCCTTTTTCATTGATGATCTGCTTATGCGGGAGATCTTTTCTCTGAAGCAGCATGCCGTCCCGATCAAAAAGCAGCGCTTTCGTCCCCTGCGTACTCTGATCAATACTGATAATATAGCTCTCTGCCATGTCTTTCTCTCCTGTCCCCTATTTCAGGATTTCTTTTGCCTTCTTCGCAATACCTTCTGCATTCAATCCATAGTAATCAAATACTTCTTTTGAAGTTCCTGTGATGACCGGTGCATCCGGAAGAGACATATTTACCACTTTTTTCGGACATTCCCTTCCTGTCACCTGTGCCACCATAGATCCAAGTCCACCAAATGGTGCATGTTCCTCTACTGTGATCACTGCTTTTGCATTTTCTGCCGCACGTACGACCGCCTTCTCATCCAGCGGTTTGATGCAGTACATATCCAGAACGGATGCCAAAATTCCTTCCGACTTCAAAATTTCAGCTGCATCTTTCGCCGGTTTTACCATCTCCCCACATGCAATGATCGCCACATCGTTTCCATCCGGATTTCCTTCCGTTACAACGGTAGCGTGATCCATTTCAAACGGTACATTTTCTTCCTCATAAATCGGATCAACTGCATTTCTTCCCACTCGGATATATGCAGGTTTTTCATCTTTTAACAGTGCTTTTGTCAGTTCTCTTGTCTGTACATGGTCACTTGGAATATAAACACGCATATTCGGGATCGCACTCATCGCTGCAATATCCTGTGCAGAATGATGACTCATTCCCAAGGCCCCATAACTGATTCCACCGCTGATTCCGATCAGTTTTACATTTGTGTTGGAATATGCAACATCTACTTTACACTGCTCATAACTTCTTGTAGAAAGAAAGCAGGCCGGAGAAACAGCATATGCTTTTTTCCCACATTTTGCCAAGCCTGCTGCAATGCTGACCAGATTCTGTTCTGCAATTCCGGTTTCTACGAATTGCTCCGGATATGTATCTGCAAATGGTGTAAAAGATCCGCTTCCTCTGGAATCACTGCAGAGCGCAACAATATCTTGATCTTCTTTTGCAGCTTCCATCAATACTTCACAGATCATCTGTTTATTTGCTGTTTTTCCCATTATAACAACGCCTCCTCTGCAGTTTTTAAATCTTTCATAATTGTCTCATACTCTTCTGTTGTCGGAACTTTATGATGCCAGTTTGCCTTATTTTCCATGATAGAAGAACCTTTTCCTTTCACTGTATTTGCGATCAATACAGTCGGTTTTTCTTTTACGCACTTTGCTTCTTCAAATGCAGCATGCAGTTCATCGATATCATTTCCATCTTTTACATCGATCACATGCCATCCAAAGCTTCGGAACCGCTCATGCAGATCATCGTGTCCCATCACATCTTCTGTATTTCCGGAAATCTGCAGACGGTTTCTGTCTACTACCGCGCACAGATTATCCAGCTTATACTGGTGTGCTGCCATGGTGCCTTCCCAGACCGAACCTTCTGCCAGCTCTCCATCTCCCATCACCACGTAAACACGACGGTCTTTCTGATCCATTTTCGCCGCTTTTGCCATTCCTACGCAGACTGGAAGTCCATGTCCTAAAGAACCGGAATTCATCTCAATACCCGGCAGTTTATTATTTGGATGTCCGATATATTTCGAACCAAATTTACTGAAGTTTTTTAAAATATCTTCTTTATCCAGAAACCCTTTTTCTGCCAGTACTGCATAATATGCCTCCATCGAGTGACCTTTGCTGAGTACAAACAGATCTCGATTCGAATCTTCCGGGTTTTTGGCATCGATCTTCATCTGATCAAAATACAATTCCACTAGGATCTCCATGACGCTCATATCTCCTCCGATATGTCCTGCCTTTCCGGCACAGATGATGTCGATGGTATCTCTTCTAAGCTGATAAGCCAATGCTTTTAAGTTCATCTCTTTCCTACCTTTCTCATTCTCCGCGCAGATATGCTTTTACGTCTTCCTCGATCGGATCATAAAGATCCGGTTTTACGCCAATATATTTGCATGCCTCATAAAGTACCGGCACTACATTTTTATGAATACCAACACAATGATGGATGTATGGTCCTTCTACAATTTTTGCTTCCAGACGCTTGATATTCTCCACCTCAACCCAGAGATAGGTTCCCATTCCCTTTGGTCCGTCTACACCTTTGGCGTTTCCAAGAAGCAGAGAATATTCTCCATTATCTCCATCGAAACGACACAATGTTACTTCTCCGTGTTTTGCCTCTGCGGTCAGACTTCCCGGATGCTCGAATGCCAGTGGATATGTCAGTTCCGGTTTTTCCTGTGCAACAGACATCGGCCATGGTCCGCAGTGCTGCAGCAGTTCTCCGTTTGCAATGTCCGGATGGCGGATCGTCCAGTCTGCAAAAAATCCTCTCTTTTCATCCATTCCGGCTGCTTCTACCAGAAGCGCTGTCACTGCTCCGTGAATATCAGTTTCACAGACTACCGGAATTCCCTGTTCATTTAAAATCGCATTTGCCGCACACGGCATGATTCCGATTTCTGTCTGAAGGGCATTCCAGCACTGGATCGCAGCTGCCTGACAGCCATATTTTTCTACCAGACTCTTCATTGCCAGAGCCAGAGCGGCTACCATTTCGACTTCCTCTTCTTTGATCTTGATGACCATGGTATCCTTGATGTAAGCGATCATCTGTTCCATTTTTTCTTTATCTTCACGGACAGCTTTCACTTCTTCTGTCAGCTCTGTCATCGGAACCGGCGCCAGCTGAATATTGAATTTTTCAAGCAGTTCCCCTTCGTTGCACATGGTCGTCCAGAAATCAAACGGACGGGTTGAAATCTGAAGGATGCGAATGTTTTTGAACGTCTTTACAACATTGCAGACTGCAAGGAAATCTTTTACTCCACGCTCAAACACCGGATCGCTTAATCTGCAGTTTGTCAGATATGTAAATGGAATCTGAAATCTCCGCAGTACTTTTCCCGTTGCAAACAGTCCGCACTGTGTATCGCGAAGTCTCACTCCGTTTGGCTCCGGTCTTTCATCCAATGGCCCCCACAGAAGAACCGGCACATCCAGTTTTTTCGCAAGTCTCGCGCAGACATACTCTGTTCCAAAGTTGCAGTGCGGCAGCATCAGTCCATCCACACCTTCTTTTTTGAATTTTTCTGCGATTTTATCAACATCTTTGTCATCATACAGAAGTCCTTCTTCATTGATGTCCGTAATATCCACAAAATCCACGCCCAGCTCTTCCAGTCTTTTGGCAGTCAGTCCCCTGTACTTAACCGCATCCGGTGCGCTGAAAATACTTCTCCTTGTCGGTGCAAATCCCAGCTTGATTTTTTTCATGATTTTGTCTCCTTTCACATCTCTGTTTTTGTTTGTGTATTTTCGTGTTATTCTCAACTTTTCTCGTTGTTTTCTAACTTCAGTATAGCCTTGGAGAAACTCAATTTCATCCGATAATTAAGTGTTTTTTACTTAATTATTTACTTAATTCTTGTTTTTTCTTTACACCTAGTTCATAATAAATTCAGAACATCAAACAGGTTTTTCGAAAGGATCATATATGGGAATCACAGCAAAAGAACTTGCCAGAAAATTAAATCTTTCTGCCGCCGCTGTCTCCATGGCGCTCAATCACAAACCCGGAGTCAGTACGGCAACACGGCAGCTCGTCCTGGATGCTGCCGAAAAATATGGATATGATTTTTCCCGGATCGCGGAAAAGCATACCACTTCCGGGGCGATTTATTTTGTCATTTATAAAAAACATGGAACCGTTGTGGCAGACACCCCGTTTTTCTCTCAGGTTTCCGAGGGAATTTCACAGGGATGCAAAAAGAATGACTATCGTCTGAAGATCAGTTATATTTATGAAGATGAAGATACGATCACAAAACAGATCGAAGAAATCCAATATTCGGACTGCGCAGGAATTATCCTGCTCGGAACAGAAATGGAAGCCGGAGATTTAAAACCGTTTTTAAATCTTCCGATCCCGGTTGTCCTTCTGGACGCCTATTTTGAAACTGTTCCCTGCAACTGCGTTCTGATCAACAATGTACAGGGGGCGTATCTTGCAGCCAGACATCTAATCCGAACCTGCAAAACACAGCCCGGATATCTTCGCTCTGCCTATCCGATCAGCAATTTCGCCGAGCGTTCTTCCGGGTTTTACAAGGCGATCCGCGCCTCTGGCATGTCCTCTTCCCGTTCCATTGTCCACAGCCTGACGCCTTCCATGGAGGGCGCATATGCCGATATGCTGGAGATCATCAAAAATGAAGAAGAACTTGCTTCCTGCTATTTTGCAGACAACGATCTGATCGCCGTAGGAGCCATAAAGGCTCTCAAGGAAAACGGATACCGAATTCCCCAGGATATCGGAATCGTCGGATTTGACAATCTTCCCCTGGGCAGTGTGATCGAGCCGGCGCTGACCACCATCCATGTCCCAAAACAGTATATGGGAGAGGCTGCGGCACAAAAGCTCATTGATCTTTTACATACGCCCGGACAGCCTCCGACAAAGACAGAGGTATCTACGATGCTGGTGAAGAGGGGGACGGTGTGAGCCGTCTTCCTGCAAATACGTACCTTTCCAGAGTTCTATTTATAGAAAATCCCTTTTTGTCCGTTTTTCCAATATATTTTTCTGCAATTTTGTCCGTTTTTCCAACATTTCACGAAAAACAACTTTCTTCTTATTCTGTATCCTGATGATACACATGATTCTGGTAATTGGGAGAAAACAGGTGCATAGCACAAATTATTATGGACCATTCTGGAGCAAAAGGAATTTGACAGCTTACTTTATCTCTGATAGAATAAAAATAGAAAAAGGTACTACCGATAAGCGGTTAGTCCAAAGATATATGTTTACTTTTAACTTAAAAAGTAACCGTTTCCTTGGCCGGGGCGGTTACTTTTTTGTATGATCTATATATGCAATCAAAATCGATACTACGATACCAAGTATCATCAGTACGATGGAGAGCAATTCAAAATCAGTCATAAAGTTTGCCCTCCTTTCCCAGATTTCCCATAAAGGATTTCTATGTAATCAGAGGGTTCAGTCCCTCTGTCGAAGGACTAACCGCCTACCGTTTTCAAGTAGTACCTATCGTTATTTTATCAAATTTGTTCTACTCTGACAAGCAGATATAACCTTCCGGTTTGTACAGGTACTCATGAAAATACAAGCTGTGTACAGATGCACGCAGCATTTGAGCCACCAGATTTCCCAGCTGTTCCGGAAGCATATTATATACCACAGAAGCCTTTTCTCTGCTTTCATTATCATATTTTGCCAGATCTTCTTCATAAAGGCTCAGAATATTACGCTTTACAAAATCAATCCGTGCAAAGGTTTTCTTTATTAATATCACGAAAAACAACTTTCTTCTCATTCTGCCGCCTGATGATACACGTGGCTCTGGTAATTTTTCGGAGTCTCTCCTGTATACTTTTTAAAAATATCCGTAAAATAGCGATAATTATTGTATCCTACCATTTCACTCACTTCGTAGACTTTGTACCCTTTTTTGAGCAGACCTTTCGCCTTGTCAATCCGGAGCTTTGTCAAAAACTTTACATAAGACATCCCGACCTCACTTTTAAAGAGCACACTCAGATATGCTGTGCTCATCTTCACCATATCCGCAAGTTCATTCAGTCCAATATCTTCATTATAATGTGCCTCGATATAAGTCAGTAGTTCAGAAATCGTTCTGTGTCCACTTTTTGTTTTATCTGCTTCTATATATTTCCCCAAATCAGAGAAGATACTTTCTGCGTATTGACAGACCTCTTCTTTGGTCTGTTTCTGTTCCATCTCATGAAAGGAAACCAGATGATCACGCTGAATGCCTTTCTTATTTTCAAGTAAAATATCACATAGTACCGCCAGATACTTATAAACCTCCCTTCTCAAGTCTGCCAGCTCCCGATAGATCAGCTGCATCTTTTCCAATGCTTCTTGTGTCTGCAAGGAAAAGGAATGAATATCCTTTCCGATCAGGCTTTCAATACTTTCTTCCATAACACAATTTAATTCATCCACAAGCTGTCTGCTTTTTGCAAGAAAATGCTGTGCCTCTTTTTTTCGAAAACAGTCTTCCTCTACGAAATTTAATACATCATTTAATTTGTCAATGCTGATCGGTTTATCAATATACCCTTTGACTCCCAGACGCAATGCCTTTCTGGCATATTCAAATTCCGTATATCCGCTGATTACAACAAATGCGGTATCCTTACAGAGTTCTTTTGCTGATTCGATCATCGAAAGCCCGTCCATTCCAGGTATCCGAATATCTGTAATGACCAGATCCGGTTTTGTCTCACAGATGATCTCAAGTCCATGAATTCCATCGTAGGCACATCCCACTACCTCATATTCCAGTTTTTTTCTGGCAATCATAGCTTTGATTCCCTCTACTACGATATATTCATCATCAATTACTACCAATCGATACATGCCTTTTCCATTCCTTTCATTTTTTCAGGTATTGTAATTCTGACCGTCGTTCCTTTTCCCGGTTCACTTTCAAATGTCACCCCATATTCGGAACCATAATTCAGTTGAATCCGTTCTTTCACATTCCGAATCCCATATCCTGATTCCAGTCTGGAGAGATCGTCGATACCAACACCATCGTCTATGATCTCAAATATCAGATTTGTGTCTGCCCGTTTTCCGGTAATGCGGATACTTCCTTTCCCCATCTTCGGTTCCAGTCCATGATACATCGCATTTTCCACAAATGGCTGCAAAATAAAAGAAATAATCCGACAGTTCCTGATTTCCGGTTCTACCTCGATCCGTAATTCAAATCTGTCCTGATAACGCATATTCTGCAGTTTCATATATTCTTCCACTCTCCGAACAGAATCTTCCACGGTTATGTATTTTTCTCCATTATTCAGGGAAAGTTTAAAATTATTAGACAATGCCAGTATCATTTCTGCAATTTGATCATCCCCGTGAATAATTGCCACACAATAAATAGAATCTAATGTATTGTATAAAAAATGTGGATTGATCTGTGCCTGCAATAACAAAAGCTCCGCTTCCCGCTCATTCAGCTTTACGGACATCAATCGTTCCGAAAGTTCCAGATTCGTATTGACCATCTCCTTGAACTTTCTTCCAATCATTCCCACTTCGCTGTCATCAAATTCTTCTGAAATATTACGTTCTCCTTCCCCCACATCACAAATAACCTTTTCCAGCTGTTTCAAAGGTTTTGTAATGCTTTTTGAAATTTGTCTCGCAAGGAAAAACGACAATACCACAATAATGCCACCCAGTGAGAACACTACATTTCTCACATAACGGCTTGTAATACTCAACTCGTTTTTGGCAATCGCATTTACAAAACTCCATCCTGTCGTTTCATTTTGAGCACTGCTGAACACATATCTTTTGTCAGATCCACTGAAATAATCCGAAACAAGCTGTTTCGTATCTGCATCCTCACTGTTCAGATACACCGGAATCCCTTTCTGTGCTTCATCCACAATCATATAGACACTGGTATGATATTCCTCATCACCTTCCACAATGGACTCTCCTAACATTCTTCTGCTCAGATTCAGAATCATACATCCCATCGGAACTCCAGTTGATGGATTGTTCAAAATCTTAGTAAAGCAGACAACTTCCTCTGTGTCTTCACCTCCAAGTACACCTTGTCCCCAGAAAACTTCTTTTCCGGCATTTGCTGCCGTCTTTTTATACCAACTTTCATCCTGGAAACGATGCTCTTTATAATAATTATAAAAAGAAAGCCCGCCCTTATTTATATTACTCAAAAAGAAATGATGTCCATAAAAATCCATCACTGCCACACTACTGACTGCCTCTTCCTGAAACGTAATATTAGTCAGGATCTTCTCCAACGCTTTCTGATCTTCCTGTGTAAACTCATGATCTCCGTCTTTTTGTCCTCTCTCCAGAACTTCACAAAGCGTTGCATCTGTTAAAATACTTCTCTCTTTATCTATAATTGGCTTCAATTTCAAATCCAAAATTTTGCTTGAATTTTTTAACATGGTCTCATAAGACTGTCTGTAATTCTCCTCGATCGTCGTCTTTTCCATATGGTACGATACAGTTCCCAACACCCCGGTCGCTAATATCGTTAAAAAAAGCATGGACATAAAAATCTGATCCCGAATATTGTGTCTTCTCCACCATTTCCACCCATTCAAGAATCTGCTTTTCATCTCCATGCCTCCTGCTCTCGTTCATTTTGCTATCGGTTTATTGTCTATATCGAATTGTATATTCTCCGGATCCCACTTCTGCTTCCATATATCCCGGTTTCTTCTCAAATGCAAGTCCATCTGCGTTCAAAACTTCTTTTGCCTCATCCAGTTGGATTCTTGCTGTCGTATTTGCCGGCACTTGTACAAACATTGTAACACATCCTTCTTCCACTTGCCATTTCAATCGATTTTCCCCATATACAGAATGATAGGTTGTGTCCACAAACTTCAGATCTCCTCCAATCTTCGGTGCATAGATCACATGTTGAAATCCCGGAGCGCTTTCATCGGCTTCTATTCCACCCATTACCCGATACATCCATTCTCCGATCGCACCATAGGCATAATGGTTGAAAGAATTCATGTCGGCGCTCCACATGGTTCCGTCCGGTTTCAGACCATCCCAGTGTTCCCAGATGGTAGTTGCACCCTGTTTGACCTGATACAGCCAGGATGGGAAATCTTCTTTCAAAAGCAGATCATATGCCTCTTTCACTCGTCCGTTCTGACTCAAAGCATGACAGAAATACGGAGTTCCCACAAATCCGGTCACAAGATGTCCGTTTTCTTTCTTCAGCAGTTCCGTCAGACGTTTCACGATCTTTTCCCTGTAAGCTTCCGGTGTCAGTCCAAAATACAGTGCCACAATGTGAGCTGTCTGTGTCTGCGCTGTCATATTGCCTGCCGCATCAAAAAATGTCTCTTGGAACTTCTCTACAATATGTGCATATAAGTCCTCATAATCTGCTGCCTCTTCTTTGTTCAGTACTCTTGCAATCTTCGCAAACAGTCCAGTAGAATATGCAAAATATGCAGTACAGGTCAGATCATTCGGCGTGGCTCCAAAATAGCTTCCTTCTTCTGCATCCAACGCCACCCAGTCGCCAAACTGCAGCTTGTAATTCCAGATGTAATCATCGGAATGTTTTCTCATAAATTCAATCCAGCCTCTCATACTGTCGTACTGGATTTCCAGGATTTTTGTGTCTCCATACATCAGATACAATGTCCAAGGAGCGATCACTGCCACGTCTGCCCAGGCAGCCGCCGAATGTGGACCCTGACTGAGCAGCCAGTTTCCATCTGTTTTCCCCTCTTCAATATTCGGCACCACATGGGGAACTCCGCCCTCCGGAGTCTGATCGACTTCCACATCATGCAGCCATTTCCGATAGAATGTATAGGTATTCATGAGATAGCATGCTGTCCGGCAGAAGATCTGTGCATCCCCGGTCCACCCCAGTCGCTCGTCACGCTGCGGACAATCGGTCGGTACATCCAGAAAGTTGCCCTTTAAGCCCCACAGATAATTGTGGTGCAGCTGATTTAACAGAGGATTCGAGCACGTAATATTTCCCGTTGGTTCCATCTCTGAATGCATGACACACGCTGTAAAGTTTTCTGCTTTGACTTCTCCCGGACAGGACAGAATCTGCGCATACTGAAATCCCATATAAGTAAACCTTGGATACCAGGTGATGGTTCCTTCTTTTGCAAAGGTATATTTCATCTCCGCCCGTGCAGCTCTTAAATTATCCAGATACACATTTCCTTTGGAATCCAGTACTTCAAAGCATTTCAGCCAGATCACATCTCCCGGTTTTCCGGTTGCTGTCACACGGATGCGCCCTGCCATATTCTGTCCAAAATCCAGTACCTGTTCCCCTTTTGGTGTTGTAAAAAGTCTTTTTGCCGGGATTTCATCGATCACCTGCACTCTTGCCCCGCTCTGTGCACGGATCACACTTGTATCAAATGAAACCTCCGCTGTTTGATACCAGTTTCCTTCCGATATCTCATTCGATGCCCATCCCGGAATCTCCAGGCTTGCATCATAGATCTCGCCGTGATAGATTTCTGAAAAGACAATCGGAGAATCACATCCTTTCCAGCTTCCATCTGTCAAAATTCTCTCTTCACTCCCATCCTCATAGCGAATTCGAAGTTCCATAGAAAACCCGGTCTGGTCTCCGTAATTGTTCCTTGCCTTTGTCAGCCCCATCACTCCTTTGTACCAGCCTGCCGCCAGCATGGCGCCTGCTACATTGCATCCTTCTTTCAAAAGATCTGTCACTTCATAAGTCTGGTACAGTAAATGCCGGCGGTAAGACGTCCAACCGGGAGTCATCTCATCCTTTCCGACTTTTTCTCCATTTAGAAAGAAGTTATAAAGCCCCAGCGCCGTGGTCATTGCATAGGCCGCTTTTACCGGTTTTTTCACGGTAAATGTTCCACGGACATAAGTTCCTTTGGAAACTTCCCGGTCAGCTTCTGTTGTCTCTGCCGAAACAAATGGAGCACTCCATGCTTCCCCTTCTGTCAGTCCGGTCACAAAATATGCCGCTTCGCTCCAGGGAGTCTCTTCTGCTTCATCACTTACTTTCACCCGCACAAAATATTTTGCTGCAGATTCCAGCTTTCCCCTCTCCGGTGTCAGATGTGCTGATTTTCCAGATACCACGCTTCCACTGTTGTACACCAATTCTGTAAATTCCGGATCTTTTGCGATTTGGAGAATATAGGACTTCTGTATTACATTTCTCTTATCGCTTACAATCTCCCAGCCAAACTGCGGCATTTCGGAAATGCCTACCGGATTTTTCTGATAATCAATATGGACTCTGCCGATTTTTAACATACGCTTACCTCTTCCTCAACTGTAAGATTTCTCTTGCTTCCTGTGGTGTTGCAGCCTCCAGTCCCATTGCCCGGATCAAAGCCACTGTTTTTTCCACCAACTGATAGTTATACTCTGCTGTTTTTCCTTCTTCCAGATAGTCACTATCTTCAAATCCAATCCGCACCACCGTTGCTCCCATGGCGATGGCTGCCGCCAGAAAGGTCCAGTTGTCTCTTCCAAAATGTGTCACTCCCCACAACGCATCCCGGGGAACAAAGGAGCGGAATGCGGACAGCATCTCCGGTGTTGCCTGCATGCCCCCCTTATGGCCAAATACAAGATTAAACAGTTTCGGCTCGGCAAATGGCTGTTCTTCCCCCACCAGTTTCATGTTATGGAGCATCCCAATATCAAACACTTCTGTCTCCGGCAGGATTCCTCTTTTATAAACCTCGGAAGCACAGTAACGGATATCATCAAAGGAGTTACGATATACCGCTTCCCCAAGATTGGTACTTCCCCCATTGAGGGACGCAGATTCCACTTTTTCATAATGCAGAGGATTACACCGCTCCTCGATCGTCAGATTAGAAACCCCTCCGGTGGAAGCCTGTACGACAACATCTGTCTTTTCCAGAATGGCTTCAAAACACGCTTCCATATAAGAAATATCTGCCGTTAGACTTCCGTCTGGTCTTCTGCAGTGTAGGTGACACATTGCCGCCCCTGCATCCACACTTTTTTTCACATCTTCTGCCAGGGCATTTGCATCCACAGCATCCCCCGCACGCACAGGGGCAAGTGATACGATTACTTTCCGCATCTTCCAGTCCTCCTATCCCAATTCTTCCACAATCTCTCTCAGCGTTGTCACTTCTCCTACATTTCCCGGGAAAATGATATACGGCATTCCCGGAAACTTACTTTCTGCTCCGGTTCTCCAGACCGGAATTCCTTTCTTGATCTGACCAAGCACCTGTGCCCGCTTTACACGCAGCGCTTTTGTTCCGACATCAGAAGAGGTAATTCCCCCTTTGGCCACTATGAATCTTGGTTGGATCTCCAGATTCCCAATGATACTGGTCACCGCTTCTGAAATTGCAACAGATACCGCCAGAATCTGGTCTTTATCTTCCGTATCCGGCATCTGCAGGGTTCTGCTTGTGTAGATCACAGCCGTTTTGCCGGAACGAATACAGCTCTCTGCTTCTGATCTCACTCGCTCTGCCTCTTTTTTTAATCCATCTTTCTGGTTCCATACTTCCGCATGAAATTCCAAAAAACACAGTTCCTTCTCTGACTGTTTCAAAGCTTCCAGCTGAAGAGTCGTTTTCTTTACATGAGAACCAATGAGTACGATTCCCCCATTTTTTGTATCTTCCACCAGCTCTTCTTTTTTCAGCAGCGGTTTGTCTGAAACTCCTCCCAGTACTTTCGGGAAACTGGCTGCCGTTCTTGCAAGAAAGTGTTTTCCTTCCTCTGCTGCCTTCACAAACGCCTGCACAAATACCTGAAGTTCTTCATAAGTCGTTGCATTGACAATGACCTTCTGGAAATCATGAACCTCCATCAGTTTCCCTGTGATTCCATCGATGTCGTTTGCACGAAGTTCCTCCAGAGAGATCGTCATGCAACCATCCTTTTTGTAGCGCCCATTGGTCTTTTCTTCTACATATTCTGTCAGATCGGAAGACTGATATCCAAATGACTGGTCTTTGGCAAACTCTGTCATGCCGGCCGGGATCAGTACGTTTCCCTCTTTTACATAATGTACATTGTCAATCGTTACACGTCCGCCTTCCAAAAAGAACGGACATAAGATTTCTCCATCAAACTTTGCTTCCCCCAGTTCTTCCAGTGTTTCTCGTAACACATCTGTTTCCAGTGGATAATGTCCCCGTAAAGTAGAATCCCCTCTGGAGATCAAAAAGAACTCTTTTCCACATCTCTGTGATACCTGATGCAGCCGCTTTGCAATCGTCTCGTGTACCTGTTTGGTCTCTTCTTTCGAAAAACTCCGGGAATTAGTCAGAATAAAGAACAGCTTCGAATCCTCTTCAAATGCCTGCTGCAAACTGTCCATTTCCCAGTCGGTATACACCCCAACATCATGCACCGTCTGTACCCCTGTCGGGTCATCGTCTAACACTACGATTTTCTTCTCTTTTAATGAAATCGTTTCTTTTATTTTCTGAATCTTGGCAAGTATCGGAAACCAGATCCGCATCTCTCCAAATTCCCGGTTATCCCATGCAAAGTACGGGATCATACGGATCTTCGCCTTTTCCATTCCGGTCTGCCGCAATGTCTGATACAGTGCATTTCGGTCATAGTCCTCCCTGTTCACACCGTATCCATCCAACTCGATCGCCGTCACTGTCCGTCCTTCAATCTGTTGTGCGGTAAGCTCTGTATGCCCTTCGGGATCCAGATACAGATCATCCAGTGACTCTGCAGAAACATCCGCTGATTCACAGCAATATACCAGAGGTCCTCGCTCCACTGCCGCCTGTCCCACAGCCTCTTCCACCATCGTGTTCGCAACGGTATAGCGGACCGGCATTTCCAGATCCAGACAGATTTCTGTATGCTGTGGATCTTCGATCCGGATTTCATAATAACTTCCTGCATTTTCTCTGGTCAGAACGATCTGGCTTTCCCCTTTTTGAATCCGTCCGTTTTCTGCCCAGCCCGGAATCCGTAGCATCAGGGAAAATCCTGTTTCTGCGTTCACATTTTCAAACGTAAAACGGATCCTTCCATCATACGGATACTCTGTTTCCTGACACACAGTAAATGCAGCCCCATTGTCCAATGTAATCTCAGCTTTGTTTGCCCCATACATGCCAACCCACAGGGCATCCTTTGAGGTCAGATACGCATATTCACTGGACTGTGCAATGGTTCTTGCCAGGTTCGGCGGACAGCAGTAGCTTAAAATATACTCCGATCTTGTCCTCGGCCAGATCAGTTCGTAGTCCAGTGTTTTTGTCCTTCGAAGCATATTTTCATAAAAGAACCGCTTTCCGTCCATACTCAAAGCTGCAAGGTTCGTATTTAACATCATCCGTTCCAGGACATCAAAATATTCCGCTTCCGGCTCCAGCTGAAACATCCGATACGCCCAGAACACACCGCCAAGAGAGGCGCAAGTTTCGTTGTATGCAGTGATATTCGGCAGTTGATATTCATATCCGTATGCCTGATGAACCTTCTGATCCACGAAAAAGTTTCCGTAAGGAGATGTTCCATTGTAAAGAGCGCCACATCCGCCAGTGAGATACAGCTTTTTATCAACCAGACTTCTCCAGACTTTATGCAGTACTTCTTTCAATTCCTCATCGTCTTCTTCCAGACAAAGGTCAGCCACTCCTGCATACAGATAATTCGCACGCACTGCATGTCCGATGATTTTCTCATGTTTCCGCAGTGGGATCCGATCCTGGTTATCATCCATTCCTTCTTTGACACTGTCTCTCAATGCGATTGCCTGCTCTGCCAGTTTCAGATACCGTTCCTCTTTCGTGGTCCGGTACATCTCTACTAAACCCATATAATGAGACGGGCACACTGCGGTCTGGACTTCCCCTTTTGCCAGTGCGTCTGTATACATTCCTTCCAGATAATCCGCTGTTTTTACTGCGATTTTCAGAAAAGAATCCTTGCCGGTAAGACGCTTATGCAGGCAGGCCGCTGTAAACAGATGCCCGAAATTATACACTTCGAAATCGTTGATATCCCCCATTCTGGTGACACCATTGTGATTGCGCTCTCCAATGATCTGTTTGGTAGAGAGATAGCCATCCGGAAGCTGGGATTTTCCGATTAATTCGATATACGCATCGATCTGTTCCAGCATCTTCTCATCGTTATTTTTAGCGGCAGTATAAATGGCTGCTTCCATCCATTTATAAAAATCTCCGTCTCCAAATACTGTCCCGTCAAAATCACCTTCTGCTTCTCCTGCACAGATCCGGAAATTTTCCAGTACATGGCTGATCTCCTTGCTTTCAAACATCTGCTGCAGCTGTGGAACTGTTGCCTGTGCACAGGTATCTGTCCGCTCTCTCCACAGTCCTTTTGTCCAGGTCACGGAAAGACCGTCTACCGGTGTTACTTTTGCATTCCGTGATTGTTTTGTATCTGTCAGCATCCCATCTCCCCCTGTCTCTCAAACTGATATCCTTTTGCCTCCAGCGCCCTTCGGACTGAGGCTGCACCAAACCGAGGACTGGACACAACCGGAATCCCATAAGTTTCGCTTAAAAATGTTTCTGCATACGCCATAGATCCCTGGCTTAAAAGAATCACATCTGCCTGATCACGGATCTGTTCTGCTGTTTTTCCAAGCAGCGCTTTGAACTGTTCCTGATCCACACCAAAGGCTCCCTCCACCAGACCATCAACCAAAGTCACCTGTTTTCCAAGCTCCCTGGACACTCTCACTATCGTATGTTTGGTCGGCTCTAATGTAGTCGGAAGAGTCGCAAGAACCCCGATCCGTTTTCCAAGCCTCACCGCTTCCCGGCACATTTCTTCGTCAATCCGGACAATCGGGACTCCGGTGAATTTTCCGATGGAAACTGCCGCATCTGCCACTTCTCCCACAGAAGAACAACAGTTTAAAACAACTTCCGCTTTATCCTGTACCGCCTGCATAAACATTGTCACCAGTCTTGCAGCCGCACCCGCTGTCACAAATTCCGCATCCCGTACTTCTGCCAAAATAGAAGGATCTTCATAATTTAAAAATTCCACATCTTCTCCCAACTGTTTTTTCAACTCCGCATTCACCGTCTCGATCAGTTCTGGCGTTGTACTTGTATATACGATTCCTATTTTCATAATCTGTCACTCCTTTGCTTTTAAACGGATGGCCATATACTCATGTCCCGGCAGCATCACACGGAATTTTCCTTTTCCCGTTCCCTGCTTTTCAATCGTCATATTCCATGTATCAATGACCTCAATCTCAAATTCTGTCGTATCATCAAAATCAAATTCTTTGAATACCGGACAGGTAAATCCATAATAAATCAAATAATAACTTTTTACTTTTTTATTCCAGTCTGTTTCCGGCACCCCACAGACACAATCCCACTTCAGATCATACGGTGCAAGCCCATGACCAGGAGTTTCACACAATCTGTCATAAAGAAAGCCAAAACGCTTCCAGCTCTCTCCTTTGAGCATTCCTCCATGAGACCACCACAACACCTTCTCTTCTTCCGTCAGATCCAACAGTGTTTCGCCATGTCCTGCATAACCGCCTCTGCAGGATGCCTCCCAGAATCTTCGAAGCAATTCTTTTCCGCTGATATTTCCCCAGCCAAACTGCAAATTTCCTTCATAACAGATTTCATCCAGAACTACGGGCTTTTTATAGGTTTCCCGCCACTTCGTCACATACTCTGCACTTAAATACGGCTCCTGCCTCTGGATGCTGCAGTGTGTGATCCACGGTCTGTTATAATCGTAAAATCCATGACAGTTGTGGATGGAACGCAAATGATTGTACGGATCTTTTTCACACAAAATCCGGGCATATCTCTCCCAGTCCTCCAATGTCTTATGCTTCATCAGATCATATTCATTCGCCAGTGACCACCACACATTGCGATACGCAGAAAATCTGGCGACAACATAATTCCAGTACAAGTCATCTTCTTCCCTGCTCATACAGGAAAATCCCCATCTGTCATATGGATGCATTACGATAATATCGGCTTCAATCCCCAGCTTCTGCAGTTTTACGATACACTCTTCGATATGCCGGAAATGTTCAGGATTGAATCTGTGAAAATCCCAGCGATTCCCTTCAGACTCCTCTGTATATGTCCCAAAATTCTCCTCTGTCAGCACACTGGAATCCATCGGTGTTCCTTCATACGGAAAACTTCTCGGATCTTTAAAATTGTAAGCATAGTGTTTTGGAAAAATACAAAAACGGATTTTATTGAATCTGGCAGCTTTCAGATTGTCCAATGTTTCCCGAATCCGTTCATCCGACTGCAGTTCCCACACATAGCAGGTCGTCCCTACAGAATAATACGGCGTTCCATCTTCATACGCAAAATGCCAGGTTCCGGCCACCCGAACCGGCCCGTGATTATTCTCAGACGGCTCTGTTACACGAAATTTTCCTTCTGCAGTCTTTTGAAAACTACTGGTGACATGAAACTGATATTCACCTTGAAACGACGGCATAAAGCGTATCTTATAGCGCCCCTTTCCATCGTAAAATCCATCGATTTCTTTTGTCTCATTTTCCCCGGATATCACTGCTTTTACTGTCTGTTCTATAAACGGGTTTCCTGTGGAAGGTCCGGGAATCTCAATTTCCCAAAGCCCCCACTGCTCTACTGAATCTTGATAGTTAAGCTTCTCCACATTTCTATCCTCCCTTTAGAAACATAATTTTTAACCTTTGTCCCTTTATTTTCATTATATCCATAACTACATTACACTTAATAGTGGTATTTTTTATTTATTTTGTATACTTTTTTTGTCTTTTTTAATATTTACTAGGCATTTTCTCCTAAATCAGTTTGGAACTATCCAAAGAATATTGGTACACGAAAAAATTTTTTAAGACGAAACTATTTGCTTCATAGGATTGCATCATATAATACGTTTCTGATTTTCCAGATAATCCTCCAATCCTGATAATTACTAATCTGTGTAAAATATAGAATTGTAAATTTTTGTTCTAAATTCACCATAAAATAAGGTCCAGCCCAGCCATCCCAGCCAAACTCCCCCTTCTTCCCTTTACCCGGAATCTCACTTTCATTCACAAGACATCTCATCAAATTTCCATATCCATATCCTTTCATTTGAGGAAAACCCACCATCTTTCTTACATTTTCCCTCAGACAATTTTTTGTAAATTGTTGTATCGATTCTCGTTTTAATATCCTTGTCTGATTCCACAAGCCCCCTCCTGCCAACATATTAGCAAAATGACTGTAATCTTCTAATGTAGATACAAGTCCTGCGCCTCCCGATTCAAAAGAAGGTTTTTCTAGGCACAGTGTCAAGCCCAGATATCTTTCTTTTTCTACTTTAAGTCCACTTTCCGTTCTTCGATATAATTCGGCAAAACGTTCCTGTTTCTCTATTGGTACATAAAAACCTGTATCTTCCATTTCCAAGGGAACAAATATTTCTTTTTTCAAAAATTCTCCAAGACTCATTTGTGAAATTTCCTGAATAATCCCTCCCAAAATATCTGCTGACAAACCATACTGCCACCCAGCTCCTGGAAAAAATGCAAGAGGGCACTCTGCGATCCTTCGTATAACCTCCCGCAATGTATAACGAAGTCCGATTCCATCCTCATTTTTCATATCCTCAAAAATTTTATCCATTTCTTTCTGCACATTTTTAGGCCCAGGATAAACAATTCCAGAATCCATATTCAACAAATTCCTAATCTTCAATGAAACTTTTTGCTTTCCACTTTTCCCCCAAATTCTCAGATATTCATACTCCGGAAAATATTTACTGACAGGTTCTTCAAAATCCAATATCCCGCGTTCTTTAAGAATCATTGCTGCAACTGCAGTTACAGGTTTTGTCATAGAATAAATTCTGTAAATCGTGTCTGTTTCCGTTCTTCTCTTTGTTTCCAGACAAGAATACCCTGCACATTTATGAACTACTTTTTCCCCATTCAAAAAGCATGCTGCCTGAGCACCGGAAATACGGTTTTCCCGTATTTCCGTCTCTAAAATATTTCCAATCTCTTCCTCATATATCTTCATAGTCCTCCCCCCTCTCCTTACAAGGGTTTCAAAACCACTACGTTCCGTCCACCTACAATCAACATATCTTCCACTTGCTCTTCATTCAAAATATCCCAATACTTATCCTTATCAAGATGTACCACCATATCTTCCTCTTGATGATTGATCAGAAAGATCGTCTTTCCACGCTCTCCCTCCCGAACACAAATTTCTCCACATCCATCGATTCGAAAATAAGGATATACATTCTGTTGTTCACAAATTTTTTTCATAAAGAGTTTCAAAAACCGTATTTCCGGACATGTCCCAAAATAGTACACGCTTCCTTTCTGGTAGTTATTTTTTGTCAAACACGGTTTCCCTTGATAAAAATCCTTTCCGTAAACAGCCAACGCTTCCGCTGTTTCCAAATGAATTTGATCACACAAAAAACCACATTTGTAGATACTGTTTGTACGTTCAGAATTTTTCACAACCATCTGATTCTCTTCATCTGGATATAATGCATCGGTTTCCTCAATCCAAATCCCTGTAAGCTTCCGCAATTTCCCTGGATATGCGCCAAATACACATTTATCATTTTCATCTACCATTCCACTCATATAGGTAATAATCAGTGTTCCACCTTCACCTACAAACTGTTCTAGTCTTTCGACAACATTTTCTTTTATCATGTATAATAATGGCACTATAATAATTTTATATTTTGAGTAATTCGCAGTTACTTTCAGAATATCTGTTGAAATATTGTTCTCATATAAAGCTCGGTAAAAATGATGTACTTGTTTTAAATAATCCATATCCTGTGTAGGTCCACTTGTCAACTCCAATGCCCACCAGTTATCCCAGTCAAAGAGTATTCCCACATCTGAATTCACTTTTGCCTCTAAGCATCTATTTCCAAGTTTTTTCAATTCAGCCCCTAATTGTTTCATCTCTTGAAAGGTCTTTGTATCCTCTCTATCTGCATGCGATATCATTGCTCCATGAAACTTTTCTTGTCCCCCAATTGACTGACGCATTTGAAAAAATAAGCACGTATCTGCACCATGCCCAATTCCCTGAAAAGCTATCGTACGCACTTCCCCCGGACGTTTTACTTTATTATATGGCTGCCAATTCTGCTGATTTGGCGACTGTTCTGCGATTACGTAAGATTCCCCATCTTTCATTGCTCGCATTATGTCATGTTTCATCGCTGGAAAACTGGGATCATCTTTTGGCGACGGATAATTATCCCATGCCACTACATCCATAACCTCTGTTAATTCAAACTGATTTAACTTTTTGATAAACCCTGAAATGTTGCTGAACACAGGAATATCCGGTGTATATTTACGCAAAATGTTAGCTTCATTTAAAAAGCACGATTTTGTAGAATCGGTTACAAATCGCATATAATCAAGTTGGGCTGCTGGAAAAAATCGATAATCATCATTCAACTCAGTAGGAAGATATATTTCATCAAAATCATAAATCGTTCTTCCCCAAAAAGAGGTATTCCATTTCTTATTTAAATTTTCTGGGGTCTGATACCTCTCTTTTAGCCATTCTCTGAATTTCTTTTGACAATTCTCACAGTAACAATATGTCCCATATTCATTAGCAACATGCCAACCAAGAAGTCCAGGATAATCTTTATAACGAATTGCCATTTCTTTTGCAATTGCCGCTGCTCGCTCTCTGTACTTTTCGCTATTCACACAAAAGAACACTCTCATCCCATGCGTTCTCTTCCTTCCCGAAATATCTGTCGGCAATACTTCTGGATATTTTTTTGAAAGCCATGCTGGTTGGGCCACCGTTGGAGTTGATAAAAATACATTGATATGATTTTTTAACAATGTTTCCATAATCTTATCTAACCATTCAAATTCATATCTCCCTTCCTCCGGTTCTAATTTTGCCCATGAAAAAACTGGAAGCGTAACCAGATTCACACCTGCTTTCCGAAAATATTCCATATCTCTTTCAATGGTTTCATCGTCCCATTGATCTGGATTATAATCCCCGCCATATAGTATAAATGGCGCTTTACTGTTCATTTTCATTTTTTCACTCCTGTTTCAATTGTCTTACACTTTCTCTGACAATCAACGAAGTGGATACTTCTATCTTGACGCTTTCTCCTTCATTTTCCTCTTCTTCCATCTTAGAAATCAGAAGGTTTAACGCCGCTATTCCCATTTTACGTTTCTGAACCTGAATCGTTGTCAATGCCGGTTCCAATATTTCTGATAATGCCATGTTATCAAATCCAATAATGGATATATCTTCAGGTATTCTGTATCCAAGTCTTTGCAGTGATTGCATTGCATAAATTGCCAAAATATCATTATCAGCAAAAAAGGCAGTCGGCATTTCTTTCATTTTCTGAAATGCTTGAAAAGTCTCCATCTGCAGGACTTCACCACCACTCGTATTCAGTTCCACTAAAAACTTCTTTTGAAACGGTATTTCAAGCTTTTGCACAGCCGTAAGGAACCCAAAATACCTGTCTAAAAAGTTATTTGCATTATGTACAACATGCAGATATCCTATATCTTTATGCCCCATTTCTTTCAAATAAGAAATAGCTTCATAAACACCCAATTCATTATTGATTGTCACACAATCATATGGTTTCTCCCACATATATTTATCTAGTACCACAACAGGGATTCCCAGTTCGAAAAAAGCATTCAGCTGTGAATCCCTCATCTCCGTTGCAAGCAACAGAATCCCATCCAAATTGATATTCTGAATACGCACAATTTCTTCTTGAAGAGACAGATCATTTACATAAGAAAGCATCAGCTGAAAATTTTTTAATTTTGCCTGACTTTCTACTCCTTCTATAATTTCTGAAAAGAGTTGTGAAAAACGTTGAAATTTATCATCAGTTGCATTTTTTCTATAAACTACAAATAAAAGAGTTTTTTTCTTTTTCTCTTTTATATTCATCATATCTTCACAACCTAATTCTATAACCGCATCTTTCACTTTCTTTCTCGTAGCTTCACTTATACCTGGTCGATTATTCAACACTAAGGATACTGTTGCCGGTGATAAATCTAATATTTCTGCTAATTCTTTTACTTTCATCTTTTACCGCCTAAATATTTATAAATTTTTATAAAAATTATCCTCTAATTTATAATAAAAGTCAATAAAAGACAGGTATATTTATTTTACTGATCCTACCATTCCTTCTACAAACGCTTTCTGCAACAGGAAAAATACAAGTATCGTTGGAATTGTGGAGATAATAATTCCGACCATAACCATGCCATAGTCTGGCGTAAAACCTGCCGCCAGATTAGATACTGCAAGAGGCAGTGTAAATTTATCGTTGCTCTGTAACGCAATCAAAGGCCACATATAATTATTCCAGCTCGCCATAAAAGCAAAAATCCCCGCGGCTGCATAGGTAGATTTCATCATTGGCATATATATGCGAAAAAATATACCATACTCACCAAGTCCATCCACTCTTGCCGCCTGTATTGTTTCTACTGGAAATGCATGTGTGTTTTGCTTAAAGAAAAATACCAAAAACGGTGTACCAATTGCCGGAAGTATAATTGCGCTAAACGAATTCAGCAATCCCAAATTTGAAAACATTCGAAACATTGGTATAATTTTGGCAGCAAACGGAACCATCATCGAAGCAATCAGTGCCATAAATAAAATATTTTTACTCTTGTCTGAATAAATTACAAAAGCATATCCCGCAACGGAACAAATTAAAAGTGATAATACAGTAATTACAATCGCCAAAAATGCCGAATTCAAAAATGCATGTACAATGTCTGTATTCGCAAAGGCATTGCTTATATTCTTCATCAACGCACTTCCGAAAGATAATTTCCCCATCGTAATATCTTTTGACTCATTTGTAGCACTTACAATCATCCAGTAAAATGGAAATATACAAATGAACGAAAATAGTATCAAAAAAATATGTTTTCCCAAATTGCGTATTTTTCTCATTTCTTTTCACCTGTCATTCCTTTCTGCACAATTGTCAATATGATAATCAATATTAATACAACATAAGAAACCGCCGCTGCATAGCCATAACTCGGCACATAAACAAAGGATAAATCATAAATATATTCTGATATCGTTCTCGTTGCATTGCCAGGTCCTCCATTTGTTAAATTGACAACCTCGTCAAATAATTGCAATGTGTTATTCAATGCCATAATTCCCGTCAAGAAAATTATTGGTTTCAACAATGGCATAGTTATCTTAAAAAAAGTCTGTCTGAAATTACATCCATCCATTTTTGCTGCTTCATAAACAGAAGAATCTATATTTTGCATAGCGGACAGAAAAAAGATCATATAATATCCTGTATACCTCCATATCAATGCAAAGATAATAACTACCTTAGCCCAATTTTTATCCAATACAAATGGAATTGCTTCCTCTATTAAATTTAATTTCAATAATAACTGATTGACAACACCATCCACAGAAAAAATATTTTTAAACAAAATTGCATAAGATACCATCGACGTTACACACGGCAAAAAAATACATGTGCGATAAATCCCCCGACCTTTTAATCTTGAATCATTCAATAAAACCGCTGTCACAAGCGCAATCAAAAGCATAATCGGAATCTGTATCACCGCATAAAACAATGTATTTCCTAATGTTACCCAAAAAGTGCTGTCCTGGAGCATTCTTATATAATTATCAAAACCGGCAAATTTAAGATTAGCTCCCTTTCCTGTTTGGAGTGACAAAATAAATGCCTGTATCATTGGTATATAACTAAAAATCAACACAAAAAGAGACGCTGCAAGCACCATTGACCAACCTGTCCATTTAATCTTTTTCCGTCTCTGTCCCTTCATAATCCGCCTCCATTTTTAAGAGGCTTTTCTCCAGACTAAAGCGCTGACAAAAGCCTCTGCATTTTTACTGTATAGACTGTTCAAATTGTTCTTCCGCAGTTGCTAAATTTTCTTTCAGATCCTCCCCTTCAAGAATTGATGGTGTGACTGAAACAAGAGAATTTTGCGCTTCCGCCGAAAATGCTCCTGTATCCACTGCAGGAATCTTAGTCATCCAATCACCCAGAAGTTTGTTTACTTGCTGATTACTGAAGAATTCTGATGTTTCTTCATATGCTTCCACATCTGTGGCTGGAAGAAAGGTACCTATAATACTCTTTTCCTTAAGCAAGGTATTATATAATTCTGTACTGCTACCGAATGTTTTTGCCAGGAAATCTGCTGCTATTTCTGAATTTGCACTGTCATTTAATACAAACCAGCTTGAACCGCCCTGATTTGAATAATGAGTTGCACCCTCTACATTCATCTTAGGAATCGGTGCCAGTGCCCATTTTCCACTTTGGCTTTCTTCTGCCATCAATGTAGAAGTCATCCAACATCCTCTAAGCACACAGGCAACCTCTCCTGAATTTATCGCTCCCGCAAATTCTGTCCAGTCACTTACTACCTTTGTATAATCTGCCTCATTCAATTGTTTAAATATAGAGTAGCATTCCTCTAATGCTGCATTATCGATAAAATCCGCTTCGCCTTTTTCATTTGTAAACCATTTACCGGCAGATTGAAGCATAATCTGGAACTCAGCTATATCATTTGGATTATATGTCTGAAGCATATGTCCCTTTGCTTTCAACTTTTCTCCCAAACTCAGATACTCTTCCCATGTAAGATCCTGCATATCTTCTTCTGTATATCCAATCTCACTCAAATAATCCGTTCTGTAAAACAAAGCGGCAACTCCACTATCAAATGGAACGCCATACAATTCATCCTCATAAGATACTGCTGCGGTTTTATATGCCGCAAAATCATCTGAACTAATTTTATCTCCCATAGGTCGAAACGCATCCGGATAAGACATTAAATATCCCTGTGCATTCAAATCACTAATCAAAACGATATCCGGAAGATCTTCCTTTACTCCCGATGCCAACACCGTATGTAACTTCGTTAAAACATCTGCTTTAGCCATCTCCACAAAATTAACTTCCACATCATCCCCATATACCTTTTGCGCCTCTTCCAAAGCATATCCATTCATATTTTTGTCCCAAGCCCAAACAGTAATTTCATTTTCATCTGACGACTTATCAGAAGCAGTATTTTCCCCGCTACCACATCCAACCAGCATAGATACCGACATAGATGCCGCAAGCAACATCCCCAAAATTTTTCTTTTCATTTCTTTTCCTCCTTTTATTTAAATTTAGTTAAATATTTTAAAATAATTATATCATCATTATTGTTTTTGTCAATATTATACTTTTTAAAAATGAATTTTTGTGCATTTTTGTCGCATTTCCAGCATTTTCCATGCATTTAAGCATTTAAATACAGTTAAATATTTGTAAATATTTTATATCCCAACAATATTTTCACTTTTTATAACGTAAAATGGCGATTACAACATCTCACAAAATTGTAACCGCCACTTTATATACACCCTATTTTTCATCACATATCCGATATCTCTCATTTAATTCATCAACCATATTCAGTGCAAGAACGTTCCAGTTAATAAATCCTGCATTCATAATGGGATGGCCATCAAACGGATCATAGTATTCATGAAGGCTGCCTGTTTTTTCCAGATCTTCTCCTAAAAGAAGCAATGTATCTTCACAAATCTTTTCTGCTTCTTCTCTGTATCCATAATTTAAAAGCCCTTTAAAAATAATATAGTTCGCTACCAGCCAGATCGGTCCCAGCCAGTTGGAAGGATTATTTGTCACGGACAGATCAAACATTTTTTCATCTTTTGCAAGCGTCGTCACTCCATATGGAGACGCAAATGTTTCTTCGTCAAATATATGACGCACCATATCTTCTGCCTGTTCTTTGGTTGCAAACCCTGCATACATCGGAATAAAGCCCGACCAGACCCGGATCTTGATTGGAAGTGTCTTCCAGAAAACACCAAGCCCTTCATGAAACCAGTCAAATTTTCTTGTTTTGATATCTACATCTACAGAATAGAAAAAACGATCTCTCTTATCCCAGCACTCCTCCTGAATTGCTTTCACCAGCTTTGCTTTCTTTTCTTTATAAAACTCCGCTCTTTCTTCTTTTCCAAATGTCTGGCAGATTTTTTCCATTGCCTCCAGCTCCATACACATAAAGCTGTTCAGATAAATATTAGCCGTAGAAAATTTCGGTCTTCCAAATGTAGCCGGATCATTATCCATTCCGATCATAATGTCATCGCACCAGACATAAAGCCCGCAGCTTTCAAAATAATAATTCTCATCGTAACACTCAAAATATTTTTCAAGATTTTCAAAGTACTGACTGCACCAGGAATAATCACTGATAAAATCACTGATCTGCACGATCTGCTGGCACAAAAATGGTTTGTGCATATTCATCAGGATTCCTTCTTTATGTTTCATATTCAGATATGGCTCCGGCCAGTCTGCCACTTCGATCATCATTGGAATATATCCATCCGGGAGCTGATGATCCATAAAATTATGTATATTTCCTTTGGCATGTTCGATCAGACGCGCTTTCGTTGTATCATCCGGATACTGATCCGCCAGATTGAAAAAACCATATACAGACCAGTATGTATCCCAATCCCACACATTTCCATCATATACAGATCCCGGATCAATAAATGGATACCGGATAAAACTACGCGGATTTTTTAATACATCTTCTTTATGTCCCATCACAAACTGACGGATTTCATCTGCATACTTCTGCATTTTTTCTCTGTCCATATCTTTATCCCTTGACTGCACCTGCGGTCATTCCTTCCATTACTTTCTTATTCAATGCTGTATATAAAATCAACATCGGGAACACACTCAAAGAAACCGATGCAAAAATTGCGCCCCAGTTTTTACCGCCAAATTCATCCGAGAAGTACAAAAGTCCTGTCTGTACAGTCTTCAATGAAGAATCACTGATAAACGTCATAGAGAACAGCAGATCATTCCATTTAAAGAAGAACTGAAGTACAAGTACTGTTACGATTGCATTTTTCATCAGAGGTACAACAATGTGCCACATCATACGGTAGATCCCACATCCATCGATGACTGCCGCTTCCATAATATCATCCGGGAAAGATCTTAAATATCCCTGTACCAGATAGATTGACAGCGACAGACCGAACGCGATATACGTTAAGATCAGACATGTTCTTGTATTCAAAAGGTTTGTCTTGCTGTAAATCTGGAACAACGGAATCAGTGCAGTTGCAACCGGAATCATGATCCCAAGCGTAAAGTAAGATGCCACTTTCTTTCTCATTTTCCACTGCATTTTTGTAACTGCAAATCCAATCGTTGTTGCAAAAATCACAATAAAGATCAAAGAAACAACCGTTGTGATCAAGCTGTTTTTAAAAAATGTCGCCATGTTTCCGCGTGTCCATGCATCCACGTAATTCTGGAAATAGAACCCTTTATTCAATGCATATGCCGGATATTCACTCCACTCTGACTGTTGTTTCAAGGAAGCCGTCAGCATCCAAAACAATGGATATACTTCTATCACACAGATCAGGAAAATAATAAATCCTTTTAAACCGGATTTTACCTTTTTCATCTTTACTCCCCCTTCACATCAAATCTGTTAATGATTCTGGAACCAATGATACAGATCAGGAATATTACAATCGCAATCACACTTCCGTATCCGACCTTGTTGTATGTAAATGATACATCATACATATACATAGAAAGTGATTTCGTCGCAGTACCAGGTCCTCCGTTCGTCAATGCCAGCGCAGATTCGAACATCTTTACCGTTCCTGAGAAGCTGAATACAAGGCTGGTGATGATCATCGGACGAAGCAGTGGAAGCAAAATACTCTTGAACATCTGAAAACTTCCTGCTCCATCAATTCTTGCTGCTTCCAGGATATCCTCCGGAATATCCAGAAGCGCTCCGTAGAAGATAACGGAATAGAATCCCATCGCCACCCAGATATCCATGATACACAATGCCCACAACGCTGTACTTGCCTGGCCGATCCACGGCTGCACCAGATTACTCAGTCCGATCGAATCCAGAAAACTGTTTAACAAACCATAACTTGGCTGAATTTCATAAATTTTTGCAAACAACTGACCAACTGCAACGGTTGGAAGCACAACCGGGAAAAATACTAAAGTACGTACAATCGTCTTACAGCGTTTCAGCCAGAATCGAAACATCAAAGCAAGAAGCAAACCAAGTCCGACTTGCCCGATCATTACGACCGAAATATATTTTGCATTGACCCACAGTGCACTTAAGAAATTCTTATCCTGAAACAGTTTTACATAGTTATCAAATCCTACAAATTCCCACTGTAGTCCCGGGCTCCCACTGAACAAGGAGTAGTACAGTGACCAGATAACCGGTACGATAACCAGTATTGTATACAATACAAATCCCGGAACTACAAAAAGCGCAATGGCTTTTTTGTTCGCTAATACTTTTTTCATATCTCTTTTCCTTTCTTCTAAGAGAAAAGGGAAATGTTCGGAGCTTTGATTCCAAACACTTCCCTTTTTCTATCTGTCTGGAAGCCTTGTTTTATTTATTCATGTCATATACATCCTGAATAGACTGCATATATTCTTCGGCGCTCATGTCACCGTTCAGTAACGGCTGAACATTTTCCTGGGCTACTTTTGAGAGCTCAGCATTCATTTTTGCTTCCCACCATGCAAATCCTTCTGTTGATTTGTCGATTTCATCCAGAACTAATTTTGTATAAGAATCCATGTCTTCTGCTTCTGTTGTATATGTATAGCCTTTGACTGTTCCTAATTCTTCCATTGCCAGATTACCCATGTTTTCAATGAAATATTTTAAGAACCATGCTGTTCCTTCATCAAATTTCGCCTTGTCCAGTGCAAGGATATTTCCACAGTTCATAGAATAAGATGTTGCAGAGCTGACTGACTCATCTACTACAGGAATGTTAAAGAATCCAATTCCGTCTTCTCCTGCCGGATTCTGAGATGGATCCGTCAGATTCTGTGTAAACCAGGAACCTGTATAGAAGATTGCTGCCTTACCACTCATCACCATAGAACCTGCTGTATTGGCATCTACTGTTGTAACACCTTCCCCAAAGTATCCTTTTTCGGACCAGTCTGCGAGTTTCTGTGCTGCCTCTACAAAGCCCTCATCTGTATAGTCAATCTCACCTTCTGCTGCTTTTGTCAGAGCATCATTTCCCATCGTTCTTACTGCATACGCATTGATCAAGCGAGTTGCAAGCCACTTGTCAGATCCTCCTGTGGAAAGAGGCTGAATTCCTGCTGCATCCAGTTTTTCCAGAACTGCTTCAAATTCATCCCATGTTGTCGGGGCTTCACATCCGGCTTTTTCAAAAAGCTCTTTGTTGTACCAGAATCCCTCGACGTTAAGTCCCAGTGGAAGATCATACAAATCATCTGTTCCTGAAAGTCCCTTCATTAACTCAACAGCGCCTTCATTTAAACTGTCAGATACTCCCAGTGTCTCAACAATCTCAGAAACATTCGCAACCTTGTCTGCCTCGATCAATGTTGTCAGTGGCGCTCCGGCTTCATATGCAAACAAATCCGGCAAATCATTGGAAGCAGATAACGTTGCAATTTTCTGTGTCAGGTTGTCTGCTGAAACCATTTCGTATTCCCATTCAAAATTAGGATTTACGTTATCTTTATAATCCTGGCAAATTTTATTGATCAAAATTCCATTATCATTATCTTCCGCCCAAATTGATAATATTTTGATTTTCTTTTCCAGTTTTGGATCTTCTCCTGAATAATCTACATCCTGCCAGGCTGTTGTTTCTTCTTTTTTTTCTTCTTTCTGATCACTGCCGCATCCCACTAATACTGAAGCTGCCATCATCACTGATAAAAATGTTGCAATTACTCTTTTTTTCATTTTCAATCTTTTTCCTCTCCATTTTTTGTCCCGGGCTTTTTTCTTGTCTTTATTTTATCAGTTTGCAGTTTATTTTCTAGTGATAATTTTTTACTTTTTTGTACAGTTTTTTTATTTTCTTTTCATTTTTGTTGTTTTTTTTAGCACTTTTTCCATTTATATCCATTTTCCCCAAAATCAAATCGTCATTTTTGTTGTTTTTTCATCTCTATTTTATTTTTTATTGGATATCTTGAGATTTTTAAACAAAAAAGCAGCTAATCATATCGACTAACCGCTCAAAAACCATGCTTACTCTCATACAATTTTACGCACAAAAAAACCACCGCCCCCGCAGCTTCTGGTCTGCAAAAACAGTGATTTCTAAGTGCGCGATCAGGGGTTCGAACCCTGGACACCCTGATTAAGAGTCAGGTGCTC